>Ga0209050_1000922_pt1 | contig 38726 bp, 24 predicted proteins | sample Araplavi_mTSA_r2_FD_184276 | JGI IMG/M metagenome (GOLD analysis project Ga0209050, IMG submission 184276) | Arabidopsis root microbial communities from North Carolina, USA - plate scrape MF_Cvi_mTSA_r2 (SPAdes) (version 2) | ecosystem: Host-associated > Plants > Roots > Endosphere | place: USA... | reverse complement strand
ATCCCGAACTCAGAAGTGAAACGATGCATCGCCGATGGTAGTGTGGGGTTTCCCCATGTGAGAGTAGGTCATCGTCAAGATTAAATTCCGAAACCCCAATTGCGAAAGCAGTTGGGGTTTTGTTTTTGCGCGCGAAAAAACAGGGAACGACCCATTCAAGGTCAATTGTGAAAAAAATCACACAAACCTGACTTCCCGGGTTTGGTAAGGTGCAGCTCATTTTTAATGGACTGAGTCTGCGCCCACGGATCGGCATTCTTTTCAAAGAGTTGCTGCACAAGTGCCTGAACCGATACCGATCAAGGACCACGAAAAAGAAACACGCCTGGTCAACAAGAGACTCCTGGCCTGCGCCTTGTTCGTTGCCGCCATTACTTGTGCTCTGGTGGTGCGCCTGTATGTCCTGCAGGTCGTCGAGTTCGACTATCACTCGACCATCTCCGAAAACAATCGCGTACATGTCCTGCCGATTACACCTACCCGTGGATTGATCTATGACCGCAATGGCGTACTCCTTGCGGACAACCGCCCCAGCTTCAACCTGAGCATCACCCGCGAACGTGCTTCCAATGTCAACGAAGAGCTGGACGAGGTCGTCAATCTCCTGCACTTGTCCGCTGAAGACCGCTCGCAATTCGACAAGGTGATGAAGCAGGCACGTCACCCCTTCGTACCGGTGACGCTGTTCTATGAACTGAGCGAAGAACAGATCGCCGTACTCGCCGTCAACGAGTTCCGCTTGCCGGGCATCGATGTCGAGCCGCAGTTCGTTCGGCACTATCCGTTGGGCGCGCACTTCGCGCATTCGGTCGGCTACGTCGGACGCATCAACGAGAAAGAGTCCAAGGCTCTGGATACGGTCGAGTACCGAGGCACCCAATCCATTGGCAAGACCGGGATCGAAAAATTCTACGAGGCGCAACTGCACGGCCATGTCGGTTATGAGGAGGTCGAAACCAATGCCCAGGGCCGCGTGCTGCGAGTGCTCAAGCACACGGATCCGGTGCCGGGTGAAAACATTGTCCTGAGCCTCGACGTCAAGCTGCAGGAAGCCGCCGAACAAGCCCTGGGCGATCGTCGCGGCTCGGTGGTTGCGCTCGATCCGTCGACCGGTGAAGTGTTGGCCATGGTCAGCAACCCGAGTTTCGATCCTAATCTGTTCGTCACCGGCATCAGTTCCAGGGAGTACTCCACGCTACGCGACTCCGTCGACCGACCGCTGTTCAACCGTGTGCTGCGCGGCCTGTACGCGCCGGGTTCGACCATCAAGCCGGAAATGGCAATCGCCGGACTCGACGCAGGTGTCGTCACGCCACAGACCCGTGTGTTCGACCCCGGTTATTACCAACTGCCGGATTTTGATCACAAGTACCGCAACTGGAACCACAGTGGTGATGGCTGGGTGGATATGGATGCAGCGATCATGCGTTCCAACGACACCTATTTCTATGACCTCGCACACAAGCTGGGGATCGATCGCCTGCACGACTACATGGCGATGTTCGGACTGGGTGAGAAAGTCTCCCTGGACATGAACGAAGAATCCCCCGGCCTGATGCCATCCCAGGCATGGAAGCGCGCCACGCGTCGGCAGGCCTGGTTTCCGGGCGAGACGGTGATTCTCGGTATCGGCCAGGGCTACATGCAGGTCACGCCGCTGCAATTGGCCCAGGCCACGGCGCTGATTGCCAACAAAGGTGTGTGGAATCGCCCGCACCTGGCCAAAACCGTGGACGGCGTCGCGCCGGTGGATGAGCATCCAATGCCCAATATTCTGCTCAAGGATCCACGCGACTGGGAGCAGGTCAACCATGGCATGCAGATGGTGATGCACGATGCCCGGGGGATTGCCCGGGCCGCCGCCGCGGGCGCGCAGTACCGTATTGCCGGCAAGAGTGGTACCGCGCAAGTGGTGGCGATCAAGCAGGGCGAACGTTACAACCGGGAGAAAACCCGTGAGCGTAACCGCGACAATGCCTTGTTTGTCGGTTTCGCCCCGGCCGAGCACCCGAAGATCGTGATTTCGGTGATGATCGAAAACGGCGAGGCGGGTGGCCGCGTCGCCGGACCGGTCGTCCGGCAGATCATGGACGCCTGGCTACTCGATCAGGACGGGCACCTGAAGCCGCAGTACGCGGCACCGGGCAAGGCGCCGGGCGATCTTCACGTCTGAACCGTCAGGGCTTCACAGCACAGGCTCGCGGATGCTGAGCATGTGCTGGAAGCTCTCGAGGAACACCGTTTCGGCCTGGCTCATCTTCTGTTCGCGATTCCACAACAACTGGATATCGAAATCCACCACGCCGTCTTCCGGCGGCAGGCGCCAGAGCAGACCTTGCTCGACATCCCGGCGCACCAGATGAGTAGGCAAGGCACCGATCCCGTAACCTGCGCAGATCAGGCGGTAAATTTCTTCGAAACTGGTGGAAGACGCGACGATCTTACCGGTGAAGCCTTGCTGATCGCGGAACAGCGTCAGGGGTGAAAGATTGCCGCCCAACTGGTCGCTGGTGAAGCTGACGAAGTTTTCCGCCGCCAGTTGTTCCAGGGTCAGATTTTCTTGCCCGAACAGGCGATGGCGCTGGCCACAAAAGTAAGCGTAGGTCTCGCGAAACAGCACCCGCTGTTCCAGCCGCGGCTGTGGTAGACGACACAGGCCGACGCCAATGGTCGCGGTCTTTTGCAGCAGCGAACTGATGATGTTCGAACTGCCCATCACCTCGACTTCCAGCTCGATTTTCGGGTGGGTTTCATGGAAGTCAGCGAGGAAATCATCGTAGTGCCGAGCCTGCACACCGCTGACGGTGAGGATACGGATCTTGCCCACCACGTCGTCGTGACGACTCTCCACCACCGTCCCCAGGCGTGAAATATCACCGTAGATATCGGCCGCGATGCGCAGGACTTCTTCCCCGGTTTCCGTCAGGTCAAAGCGTCGACCGCTGCGGGCAATCAGCACGCATTCCAGCTGTTCTTCCAGTCGTTTCAGCGCCTGGCTGACGGCCGACTGGGTGATGTGCAGTCGCGCGGCAGCGCGGCTCATGCTGCCTTCCTGGCCGATGACCAGATAGGTGCGCAGCAGGTTCCAGTCGAGGCGGTCATTGAGAAAGCGCCGGCCGACCCACGGGTTGGAAGTGGAGGACATAAAACCTCATGCAGTAGCAGTGCTAATAGTAAAGATAAGGATTTGAAAATTGACTAATCCTGGCATGGAAGCGATAAAGCCTACAAGCGCCATAGAGCGCAACCGTCATCCGCCTTAACACCTGCCCAAAAACTATAAGTACACAGGGTCCTTGCATGCACACTACTCCCCAACCGCGCCGAGCCGCGGCCGCGGCCTTCATTGGCACGACCATCGAGTTCTACGACTTCTACATCTACGCCACCGCGGCGGCGCTGGTTCTCGGGCAGGTGTTCTTCCCCAGCAGCGACCCGGTCATGAGTACCCTCGCGGCATTTGGCAGTTTCGCTGTCGGCTTCATTGCGCGGCCCATGGCCGGAATGGTGTTCGGTCATCTGGGCGATCGCCTCGGACGCAAGAAAATGCTCCTGGTGACCATGGCCTTGATGGGCATTGCCACCGCCGGCATTGGCCTGTTGCCGAGCTATGCCAGCGTCGGCATTTGGGCGCCGATCGGTCTGATCGTGCTGCGCTTGATCCAGGGCATTTCGGTCGGTGGCGAGTGGGGCGGGGCGGTGTTGATGGCGAGCGAACACGCACCGGCCAGGCGCAAGACGTTCTACGCCTCGTTCGCCCAATTGGGCAGCCCGGCCGGCTTGTTGCTGGCACTGATCGCTTTCCGCCTGGTGACGTCCCTTGAGCCCGAGGAGTTCCTCGCCTGGGGATGGCGTCTGCCGTTCCTCGCCAGCGGCGTATTGATGATGGTCGGCCTGTTGATCCGCTCCGGCGTTCACGAGTCCCCGGAGTTCGCCAAGGTCCAGGACAACAACGAGACCGCCCAATACCCGGTGATGGACGTGATCCGCACCTGCTGGCGGCAGATCCTGTTCGCCGCCGCTGCGGTGACCATCGGCTCGGCCGGGTTCTTCTTCACCAACACCTTCATGATCACCTACGTCACCCAGTACCAGGGCATTGCCCGTTCGACGATTCTCGATTGCCTGTTTCTGGTGACGGTCATCCAGTTGCTCTCGCAGCCGCTCTCGGCGCTGCTGGCCGAGCGTATCGGTGAAGGGCGTTTTCTCAAATGGGTCGCACTGCTGTGCATGCTCACGCCCTACCCGATGTTCCTGCTGGTGGGCACGCAGAACATTCTGTTGATGACACTCGGCATCGCGTTGGCCGTGGTGATTCTCTCGGCGCTGTACGCGGTGATCGCCGGCTACATGACCCAGGCTTTCCCGGTGCACCTGCGCTACTCGGGCATTTCCATCGCCTATCAACTGGCTTGCGCCGTGGCCGGGGGCACCACGCCGCTGATCGGCACCCTGCTGGCCAGCAAGTTTTCCGGACAATGGTTGCCGCTGGCGGTGTTCTTCACCTTGCTCTCGGCCTTGTCCCTGATCGGTGTTTGCGGGTTGGCCCGCCTGCGCGCCAACCCGGTCGTCACCCACGCTGTTAAAGAGGTGTATTCGTGAGTAAACCTGCACACATCGACCCGGTTGAATGGCAAGCCCGTTGCGAACTGGCGGCGCTGTATCGACTGGTCGCGCACTTTCGCATGACCGACCTGATCGACACCCACATCACCCTGCGGATTCCGGGGCCTGAACACCACTTCCTGATCAACCGCTATGGCGTGATCTTCGACCGCATGCGCGCCTCGGATCTGGTGCGCATCGATCAGGAAGGGCGGGTGGTCGACCCGGAGTACGTAGGCCATCGGGTCAACGCCGCCGGCTTCGTGATCCACTCGGCGATCCACATGGCGCGTCCGGACCTGAACTGTGTGATCCACACCCACACGGCGGCGGGCATGGCGGTCGCGGCGCAGAAGCAAGGCTTGCTGCCGATCAGTCAGCACGCGTTGAAGTTCTACGGCAAGCTGGCCTATCACACCTATGAGGGCATCGCGCTGTCGCTGGATGAACGCGAGCGCTTGATTGCCGACCTCGGCCCGCACCGGGCGATGATCCTGCGCAATCACGGCTTGCTGGTCGGTGGTTCCGGGGTGGCCCAGGCGTTCCAGGAAATCCACTTTCTGGAGCGCGCCTGTCAGGCCCAGGTGCAGGCGCTGGCCGGTGGTTCGGCATTGCATTACCCGTCGCCGGAAGTGTGTGCGCACACCGCCGAGCAGTTTGACCGTGATGAGCAGGACAACATCATCGACCTGGCCTGGGAGGCCGCCCTGACGTTGATCGAATCCCAGCGCGAGTCTTATTTGTCATGAACGCCGACATCAACACCGTGGTTCTGCTGTCCCGCGACACCTTGCTGCTCAAGCAATTGCAGGCGGCGTTCGCCCGCAGTGCGCCGCAGCTCACCGCCGTGCTGGCCGACGATTCGCGGGCCGCCCATGCAAAGATGGCGGCGTGCTGGTTTCCTTTGCCGGGCAGTCTCGGTGCATTGCCGAACCTGCAGGTGATTCACTCGGTGGCCGCCGGTATCGACCACCTCGACCACGATCCGTCCTGCCCGGACCTGCCGATCTGCCGCGTGGTCGACCCGGGGCATCGTCAGGGCATGACCGAGTACGTGCGCTGGGCGGTGATCCATTATCACCGCGGTTTCGACCAGGTGTTGTCGCAACAACGGGAGCAACGCTGGGAACGGCCGCTGCAACAGACGGCGGGGCAGTTCAAGGTCGGTGTGATGGGGCTCGGATCGCTGGGCAGCGCGATTGCTCTGGATCTGGCCGCCGCCGGTTATGACGTGCGCGGCTGGGCGCGGCGCAGCAAGGACTTGCCGGGTGTGCGTACGTTCGCCGGGGCCGATGGGTTAAATCCGTTTCTCGACGGCGTCGAGTTGCTGATCAACCTGTTGCCACTCACCAGCGAAACCCGCGGCATCCTCGGCCGGGCCACGTTCGACCAACTCGCCAACGGCGCAGCACTGGTCAACTGCGGCCGGGGCGCTCATCTGAACATCGACGATCTCGAACAGGCATTGGCCAGAGGACAATTGCGCGGTGCGTTGCTGGATGTCTTCGAACTGGAACCGCTGCCGGTCGATCACCGGCTCTGGAGCATGCCCGGTGTCACCATCACCCCGCACATGGCTTCGGCGGCTTCCCATGATTGTATTGCCGAACAAGTGGCGGAGAACTTCCGCCGATTGAATAGCGGCGAACCGTTATTGAACTGTGCGGACCGATTACTGGGTTACTGAACCCACCGCTATCCCGTTAAAAATGGATTTTCACGCAATCCCGGGAAACACCGATAACACAACACCTGTAGGAGCCGGCTTGCCAGCGATGGTCGTTAACGATAACGCATGTAAACCGGATAAACACGGCGCACTTGAGTCCATCGCCGGCAAGCCGGCTCCTACAAGAGACCGCTTCCAAGGCCAAAAAAAATGCCCTGCGAACTCGCCCGCTCAGTTGGGCGAGCCATAACAACAACCTTCGCCTCAACCGTTTTACTGCCAGTCAAAACAATTAAATAACGAGTTCTTGATGAATTCCTGGAGACAGTGATGAGCGATCTATCGTCCGCAGAAAAGTCCGGCGCACCACCGGAAGTTGAAATCAGTATGAAAAAAGTCGCGGTGGCCAGCGTGATCGGCACCACCGTGGAGTGGTACGACTTGTTCGTGTTTGCCACGGCCTCGGCGCTGGTGTTCAACAAAGTGTTCTTCCCGGATTTCGTGCCGCTGATCGGAACACTGCTGGCTTTTGGCACCTTCGCTTCAGCGTATCTGGCGCGGATTGTCGGTGCGGCATTGTTCGGGCACTTCGGTGATCGCCTGGGGCGCAAGTCGATGCTGTTGATTTCGCTGTTGACCATGGGCGCGGCCACCTTCGCCATCGGCCTGTTGCCGGACTTTGCCACCATCGGTATCTGGGCGCCGATCCTGTTGTTGTTGCTCAGGGTCGTGCAAGGCCTGGCATTGGGTGGCGAATGGGGCGGGGCGGTGTTGATGGCGGTGGAGCATGCGCCGGCCAACAAGCGTGGCCTGTACGGTTCCTGGGTGCAGATCGGCGTACCGGCCGGGACCATGATTGCCAACCTGGCCTTTCTGTTGATCGCGGCGTGGCTGTCCCCTGAGGAACTGTTGGCCTGGGGCTGGCGTATCCCGTTCCTGGCCAGCGTGTTGCTGATCGCCGTCGGCCTGTACATCCGCCTGAACATCGCGGAAACCCCGGCCTTCAACAAGGTCAAGGAGGCCGAGGTGCAGGTGAAGATGCCGTTGGCGGAAGTGTTCCGCAAGTACTGGAAGCAAGTGGTGCTGGGCGGTATCGCCACCATGTCCACGGGCGCTTCGTTCAACATTATCGTGGCGTTCGGTTTGACGTATGGCACGCAGAACCTCGGCTTCAGCCGCGGCGTGATGCTCGGTGTGGTGCTGCTGTCCTGCGCCTGGTGCATCGTCATGTTGCCGGTGTTCGGTGCGCTCTCGGATCGTTTCGGACGCAAGCCGATCATTGTCGGTGGCATCATCGCCGAAGCGCTGGTGGCGTTTCCGATGTTCTGGCTGATGGACACCAGGGAGCTGCCGATGGTGGTGTTCGGTTATCTGTTGTTGATGACTGCATTTGCCGCCAACTACGGGCCGATCGCGACCTTCCTCGCCGAACTGTTCGGCACCCGGGTGCGGTATTCCGGGTTGTCCATCAGCTACATGTTGTCCGGCCTGCTCGGGAGCGCGGCGACCCCCATCGTCACCACGGCATTGCTGGCCGCGACGGGCAAAGGGTCGTCGGTGGCCTGGTACATGATCGGTGCGGCCCTGATTTCACTGGTGGCGCTATTGCTGCTGACCGAAACCTTCAAGAAGGACATCAGCGAAATCCCGAGCGTCACTCCGACCGACGATCCGGTCCCCGGCAAACCCTTCAAATCGGCTACGGCCTGACTTCCGGAGTTCAACAGCATGCGCAGAATTCAATCGGCCCCGGGCTACATAGGCCCGGTCGGTCCTTACTCCCAGGCCGTGGTGAGCGGTCACCTGGTGTTCACTGCCGGGCAGATCCCGGCTCACAGCGGCCTCGACGACCAGCCTGCCGATTTTCCCGAGCAGGTGCGGCAAACCTTGCGCAACCTCGAAGCGATCCTGATTGAAGCCGGGTCCGGTTTCAGCCACGTGATCAAGGTCAATGCCTACCTGACCGATCCCGCACAGCTGGAGCCGTTCAACGCTGTGTACCGCGAGTTCCTCGGCCATGCGCCGCCGGCGCGCACCACGGTGTGCGTTGCCTTGTGGGGTGTGTCGCTGGAAATCGACTGTGTTGCCGAACTGATTGCCGGGGAGCCGCAACATGGATGAGTCGCAACTGATCGAACAGCTCAAGGCGGTGAGCTTTCCGACCCTCGGGCATTTTCTCGAAGAGGGTTTCGCCGACCCGCAACTGCGGGCCATGGTGCCCAATGTGAAAGTCGTTGGCCGAGCCTTGACCCTGAAACTGCTGGGCGCCGATGCCATTGCCGTCAACCGGGCCCTGGCGCAGATCAGGCCGGGCGATGTGCTGGTGATCGACACGGGAGGTGACCATCGGCACGCCCCGGTCGGTGCGGTGACCAGTTGCGCGGCACGCTGCGCCGGGGCGGTGGGCATTGTGGTGGATGGCGCGGTGACCGACCTGCTGGAGCTGCGCGAAGCCGGGTTGCCGGTGTTTGCCCGTGGCACCAGCCTGTTGACCACCAAGCTGCACGGGCGCAATGACAGCGCCATCAATCAGCCCGTTCACTGCGCCGGCGTGATGGTGCAACCGGGGGATTGGGTGCTGGCGGACGACAACGGCGTGTTGTTTCTCGACACGGCAGCGGCGCTGGCGGTCATCGAGCAGGCACTGGCTTCGGACCGTGCCGAGCCGCACTTGCTCGAACGCTTGTGCGCCGGTGAGCCAGTGACGCAAGTCTTGCGCGTCTAGTCCGTCAGACGTTGCTGCAGGCTTTCGAGAAAGATCGTCTCGGCCCGGCTCATGCGCTGTTCGCGGTTCCACAGCAAATGAATGTCGACATCGGCAATCCCTTCGTGGGGCGGCAGGCGCCAGAGCAATCCGGCGTCGACATCCGCCGCCACCACGTGCTCGGGTAAGCAGCCGATACCGAAGCCGGCGATGACCAGTCGCCGGACTTCTTCCAGGCTCGGTGACGAGGCGACGATGCGCCCGCTGAAACCCTGTTGATCACGGAAGATCGTCAGTGGCGAGAGCATGCCGCCGATCTGGTCACTGGTGAAACTGACGAAGTTCTCCCGTTGCAAATCCCCTTCGGCGACGTCCTGTCGGCCGAACAGTCCATGGTGCTTGCCGCAGAAAAACGCATAGCGTTGACGCAGGAACAAACGCTGCTCCAGGCGTGGCTGCGGGCGCCGATTGAGGCTCAGGCCAAGGGTCGCGGTTTTTTCCTGGAGGGCGCTGACGATGTCGGAACTGCGCATCACATCGACTTCCAGATCGACGCGCGGGTATTGGCGATGGAAGTCGGCGAGGAAGTCATCAAAGCGCTCGGAGAAAATCCGGCTGATGATCAGAAGACGCACTTTGCCGATCACTTCATCGGCCGGTTGTTCCAGCACACTGCTGACCTGGGACATCTGCCCGTAGATTTCCCCGGCCAGGGCGAAGATCTGCTCGCCGACTTCGGTCAGGGCAAAACGTGGTCCGCGACGGGCAATCAGTTGGCGGCCCAGCTGTTCTTCCAGGCGCTTGAGTGCCTGGCTCACGGCCGGTTGTGTCAGATGCAGGCGGGCGGCGGCGCGGCTGATGCTCAGCTCCTGGCCAATCACCCGAAAGGTGCGCAGCAGGTTCCAGTCCAGGCGGTCATTGAGCAGGCGTTGCATAGGCGTTCAGCAGCCAGTCAGGGGCCAATGGGGAAAGTCGACGGCTTGCACACCCGGTGCGCAAGCCATGGAAAATCTACAGTCGCGGGATCGTAACACTGTTGGTGCGTCGCAGCCGAGGCCAGTCGGATCCGGCAAAAAAAGCCTCATGCGTAGGCGAGGTTTTTTTCTTCCAGCAGTTCCTCATACAACGCGGTCCATTTGCGACCCATTTCATCCGCCGTAAACAGATTCTGATAGCGGGCCTGCGCTTTCTCGCCCATTTGTGCCGCCAGCGCCGGGTTTTCCCAAAGCGTGCGCATCGCCTCACGAAACGCCAGTGGATCACTGGGCGGCACCACCAGCCCGGTTTCGTTATGGATGTTGATGTAACTGGTGCCCGTGCCAATCTCACTGGAGATCATCGGTTTGCCATACATCGCGGCTTCAAGCAGTGAAATGCCGAAGGCTTCGGAGCGCAGGTGCGACGGGAACACGATGGCGTAGCTCAGTTGCAGCAGCGCTACCTTGTCCTCGTCTCCCAGACGCCCGAGGAAGTGAACATTGCGTAAACCCAAGGCGGCCGCCTGGGCATGAAGCTCTGCTTCGAGTGGGCCGGCACCGACAATCACCGTCGGATAATCCAGGTCCTTCAGGGCGTCGAGCAGGATGTGCAAACCTTTGTAGTAGCGCATCACACCCACAAACAGAAAGAACTTGTCGCCAAGCTTCTGCCGCCAGTGGACCGTTCGATCACTGTCAGGCTGTGGGTAACCTGCCTTGTTCAATCCATAGGGGATCACTCGGGTCTTGTGCTGAAACTGTTGCAACACATCACTGGTGTGCAGGTAATTGGGCGATGCAGCGACGATCCGGTCGGCGCTGTGCAGAAAGCGATTCATCAGCGGCCGGTAGAGTTTGAGCAGGTTTTTCTGACGGATAATGTCCGAGTGATACGTCACCACGCTGGGTTTGTTCAGGCCGCTGGCGAAATGCACCAAGTCCATGAACGGCCATGGAAAGTGATAATTGACCACGTCGGCCTCGGCCGCCAGATCGCGAAACTGCTTGAAGACGCTCCAGGAAAACCCGGTTGAGGCAAACTGAATGTCGAGCCGGGCCCGATGGACTTCATGTTGAGCGATCTGCATCACCGGCGGTGTCGGGTCGGCACTGAGTGTCAGCACCTTGCCTTCAACGCCGTGCACGGCACCGCTTTCGCACAGCTGGAAAATCACTTGTTCGATCCCGCCGACCGAATCAGGCAGGTACGTCTTGAAAAAATGAAGAACTCGCATTCAATCTCCCATGACCTGGCGATAGGCGCTGGCCGTGACTTGTGCACAGCGCTCCCAGGTAAAAAGCCTTGCCTGTAGCAATCCGGCTTCTCGGCATGCCTGCCAATGCGCTAGATCCTCGATCAGACGGTTCATTGCATCGCGCAAGCCGTCGGGATCATCAGGTTCAATATAGTTGCCCGCAGGGCCTGCCACTTCGGGCATGGCCGAGCGTCGAGTCAAAATGACCGGCGTGCCGCAGGCCATGGCCTCCAGCACCGGCAGGCCGAAACCTTCGTAAATCGACGGAAAAATCAATGCCCGTGCTCCCGCCAACAGCTGCGCAACATGCTCATCAGGCAGATAGCCGAGCAAACAGACGTAACCGCAAGCCAGGGCCTGCTGCAATTCTTCACTGAACTGTTCGCGCTGCCAGCCGGCCATGCCGACGATCAGCAATGGAAAACGCTGACGGACTGATTCCGGCAATCGGGCGTGGGCGCGCAGGGCCAGGGACAGATTTTTGCGTGGCTCCAGGGTGCCGACACAGAGGAAGTATTCCCGCACCTCGACGCCATGAGCCTTGAGTACAGCGTCGATGGCCTCGGGGGGGCGAGGGTGGAAACGTCCGGCTACGCCCAGCGGCGCGACGACAAACTGCTCGGCCGGCAGCCCGAAATGTGCCTGGGCTTCGTCGGCAATGTACTGCGAGTCGGTCAGTATCAGGCTCGCCCGCTGCACGCCCTCGGTCACGCGCCGTTGGATTTCTCGCAAGCGCGCGGGCGGCTGCGTTTCGGGATAGTGCAGGTGCGTCAGGTCATGCAGGGTGATGACGGTCGGGCCATCGAACGACAGCGGCCACAGGCTCGGTTCGTGGTAGAGGTCGATCGCTTGCGCACGGCCTTGATCGAAGCGTTTCTGCTCCAGCCACCGTCGGGCCTGATAGGCCCCCGGAATCTGCCGTAGCAGGGGTGTCAGCCGAGAATAACCGGGCATGGCTGCTTCAGGCAGCACAGAGCTCCAGCCCCAGCCATGAAACAGCGCCAGCTCAACATCCGGTTCACCCGCCAGGGCGTTCGCCAATTCGGCGACGTAGTGGCCGATGCCGGTACGTGGCGCCTGGAGAATTCGCGCGTTAAGGGCAATTCGCATGTTGCCTCTCTTCCATGAGCGGCACGTCTACAAGATTGCGCAGGGTGCGTTCAGCCAGTTGCGCACTGGCTTCACGCCAGCCGATCCAGCGCCAGTCCGCGACATCGCGAGTGGCCGGGAATTGACCGCTGCACTCGAAACGAACGACCAGATCAGCCAGGCTTTGTGGCTCGGCCAGGTCGAAATACGCCATGAACTCGCCGCCGATTTCACGAAAGACTGCAATGTCGCTGCCCATGGCGGGCAGTCCACGCTGCATGGCTTCTACCAGTGGCAGGCCGAAGCCTTCCACAAAAGACGGAAACACCAGTGAGCTGGCGTGGGTGTAGGCATGTTCGAGGCTGGTGTCGCTCAGGTCATTGAACATGAACAGTCGTTGGTTCAGTTGCGGGTGATTGCGTACCCGGGCGAGCAGGGCGTCGCATTTCCAGCCGACCCGACCGGCGATACACAGCCGGGCCCTGGAGCCCGCTGCCCAGGCCAGCTCGAAAGCGTCCAGCAGGTAGTCATGGTTTTTGCGCGGCTCGATGGTACTGACCATCAGGAATACGGGTTCCGGCGTCTCGAACAGCCGGGCAAGACGCGGTTCCACGGCGGCGGTGACTTCCCTCAGATCGAGTTCGGAACCCAGGTGAAAATAATCGAACCACAACTGGTTGGCCCTGGCAGTGCCCAGGCGGTGTTGAACCTCCTCTCGCACCTGGTCACGCACCGTGGCGGAAATGGCCACGTAGCCATCGGCGGTCCGGGTGATCCAGTCGAACCACTCGTTGAACACCTGCACCAGTCGTGTGTCGTAAAACTGCGGGTGAGTCAGGGGAATCAGGTCGTAGATCACTGAAACGATGCCCACGCCTTCGCGTTTGAGCTGTTCGGCAAACGGGAAAAAGTCGGTGTGCCAGGATGAGTCCAGCAACACCAGTTGATCCCCCGGTTGATGCTGCAACGGTGCACAACGTTTGGGCAGTTGATACTGATCGAGCTGGTCGATCAGGCGCAGCGGCACGCTGAAGCAGGTCAGCGCTGTCAGCCGATAAGCCACATACACCACGCGTCGGGCGAACCGCGACGTCAAGCGTTGGTCGAGCCGCTGGTACCCTTGCCAGAAACGATGTGCCAGCCGGCCGAGTCTGCCGCCGAACACCATCACCTGATCGAAAAGCGGGATGTTCAGCGCGCCGAGTTTCAGAACCCGATAGAGTTTGCCCTTGAGCATCACCACCGGGATGCATTCAACACCGTCGAGCGATTCCGGTAGCTGGTTGACGACGTTGCGCACCACCCGCTGAATGCCCGAATTGACCTTGGGGTGTTGGAATACGTGGGTGCATTCCACCAGAAGACGGGTCATGGCGTACTCCCGGAGGTGACCGGCGCGCTCGAGCGCGTGACGGTGGTCTTCGCGGCCAGCCATGAGCAGCCAACGAAATCTTCCTGTCGGTTGTTGATCACATGGAACACCAACCCGTAATCACGCCACTCGAAGTTGCGGTCCAGGTGTGAATCCAGGCGAGACAAGCTCAACGCCACGGAATAGTTACCCTTGCCCAGCCCCATGACGAAAGCAAAGCGGTAGGTCACGCGCTCGCCAGCCTGCAGATCGGTCAGCGCCTGATCCTGGCGATGGGTGTTGATACCGTACATGGCCTGGCCCAGGCGATCCTTGATCATGAACCCCAGCACCAGCCGCTCGATGTCCTGGCGAACTTCGACATTCACTTCCAGCACCACCGGCTGACCGACTTCGGCGGCGTCGATGGACCGCTCATGTTGGTCGAGCAGGCGCACGTTCAGAATCCTGGCTTCACCCGTTCCGGAAATGGTGCTGACTTGACCGCCAGAGAGCATTTCCTGGCGCACGGTTTGTCCTTCACGCTCGGCGAGCAGGGCGTTGTAGTAATCCATGACCGTTTCGGGGGTGTCGTGCATGGCCATGTGACCATTTTCCAGGAGGATCGCCGAGTCACAGATCGACTGAATCGCCGAGCGGTCATGGGAGACGATCAACAGCGTGGTTCCGGCTTTGCGAAAGCTGCGGATGCGGTCGAAGCTTTTGTGCTGAAAGTAGGCGTCGCCCACCGACAGTGCTTCATCGACGATCAAAATGTCCGGGCGCCGCGCGGTAGCCACGCTGAACGCCAGGCGCATTTGCATGCCGCTGGAATAAGTACGCACCGGGTGGTCGATGGCGTCGCCTATTTCCGCGAAACGTTCGATTTCCGGCATCAACGCTTCTATTTCTTCGACCTGCATGCCCAGCAATTGCCCGGCCATGACCGCATTCTGCCGGCCGGTAAAGTCCGCATGAAAACCCATGCCCAGTTCCAGCAGGGCGGCGACGCGGCCTTCGAGCTCAATGGTGCCGCAGGTGGGTTGGGTGGTGCCGGTGATCATCTTCAACAAGGTGCTTTTGCCGGCGCCGTTGACCCCGACGATGCCCACTGATTCTCCGGGGGCAATCTGGAAAGTCACGTCTTGTAGCACCCAATGCTGGCGATGACGGATCGGCGAAAACGGGATCAGCCACTCGGCCAGTCGACTCCAGCGGGTAGGGTACTGTTTGTAGGCCTTGCCCAGGCCGGTGACGCGTATGTGTCCCATCAGAGCTCATCCACCATTTCGCCGACCCGCTGTCGAAACAGACGCAGTCCGATGACGAAGAACAAGACACTGGCGACCATGATCGGCAGCAGCGAACTCCAGACGGGCCATTGACCGTAAAGAAACAGGTTCTGGTAGCTGGACATCAGGTTGGTCAGGGGGTTGAGTTGCAGCAGGCGCTGCACCCAATCGGGCAGAATGCTCATCGGGTACACGATCGGCGTCAGCCAGAACCAGAACTGCAGGCAAATGGCGAAAAATTGCCCGACATCACGAAAGAACACATTCAGTACGCCAAGAATCATCCCCAACCCGGCACAAAACATCACCTGTAGCGCGAGCAGAGGAATGAGCGCCAGCAGCGCCATGCCCGGCAGTCGCCCGGTGAGCAACAGAAAGCCGAGGAACAGGCCGATGATGATCGCGAAGTTGATGCCGGCGTTGAACAGCACGATGACCGGCAGGCAGATCCGCGGGAAGCTGATTTTTTTAAGCAGGTTGGCGTTGTCCAGAAACATGTTCTGACTGCGGACGGTGATTTCTGCGAACAAACCCCACGTCAGCAATCCGGCACAGAGGTAGACGCTGTAGGCCAAACCGTCATCCACCCCTGGCAAACGGGCGCGCATGATGTGGGAAAAGATCACGGTGTAGACGATGATCATCGACAGCGGGTTGAGCACGGTCCACAAGGCACCGAACAGTGAATTGCGATAACGCGCCTGGAACTCTCGCTTGACGCTACCGAGGATGAAACCCCGGTAGCTCCACAACGAGCGGTACAAAGAAAGCAGCATTCAAACCGTCCTGCCGTATTGGTCTTCGAAGCGGACGATGTCGTCCTCTCCCAGGTATTCGCCGCTTTGCACTTCGATGATCACAAGGTCGATCACGCCGGGATTCTCCAGGCGATGCTTGTGACCGGCGGCAATGAAGGTCGATTCGTTCTTGGCCACCAGGTGCGTGCCGGTGCCGTTGTTGGTGACCTTGGCCATGCCTTCGACCACCACCCAGTGTTCATTGCGATGGTGGTGCATCTGCAATGACAACTTGGCGCCGGGCTTGACCACGATACGTTTGATCTTGAAGCGCGGGCCTTCCTCCAGCACGGTGTAGGTGCCCCATGGCCGGCTGACCGTACGGTGCAGGCGATAGGCCTCGTGCTCTTTGTCCTTGAGTTGCCTGGCCACCCGGCGCACATCCTGGGCGCGGTCGGCGTGGGCCACCAGCACCGCGTCGGCGGTGTCGACGATGATCAGGTTATCCACGCCCACGGTCGCTACCAGGCGGTTGTCGCTCTGGACAAAGTTGTTGTGGCTGTCGATGAAAATCGCTTCGCCGACGGCGCGGTTGTTCTGTGCATCCGCCGGTACCAGCGCGGCCACCGCCCCCCAGGAGCCGATGTCGCTCCAGTCGAAACGGGCGGGCACGACGACCACCTTGTCGGAGCGCTCCATCAACGCGTAGTCGATGGAAATGTCCATGATTTCGCCAAACAGCGCCGGTGACAGTTCCTGTTGCACGCTCCCGGCGTTTTCCACCGCAGCGCTGGCGGCCATGCAGGTTTGCGTCTGCTCCAGCAAATCGGGCGCGTGGGTTTGCAGTTCGGCCAGCAGGGTGGCGACCGAGAAGCAGAACATCCCGGAGTTCCACAGGAAGTTGCCGCTTTCCACGTAATGCGTGGCGGTTTGCAAGTCGGGTTTTTCGACGAAGCGTCGCACGCTGGCAGCGCCCTTGTCGTCCAGTGGTGTACCGGCCTCGATGTAGCCAAAACCGGTTTCCGGAGCAGTCGGCACGACACCGAAGGTCACCAGGTGACCGCTCCTGGCCAATGTCACGGCATGCTCGACTGCGTCCTTGAGTGCGTCGACATTGACGATCAGATGGTCGGCCGGCATGACCAGCATGATCGCGTCGTCGCCATGCAGGGCCTGGAGGGAGAGGGCAGCGGCGGCAATCGCCGGCGCCGTATTGCGTCCCGTCGGTTCCAGCAGGAAGTGCCCGCGATGACGGCCAAGGTGCGCGTCCCGAAAGTGATCCTTGCTCTGGAAGTAGTATTCGCGGTTAGTCACCGTGACGATATCGCCCCAGCCGTCGAGCAGGTCGGCGGCACGCCGATAGGTCTTGCCCAGCAGCGACTGGCCGTCAGGCAAGGCCATGAACGGCTTGGGATGGCCTTCACGCGACACCGGCCACAACCTTGTCCCGGCACCGCCGGAGAGAATCACGGGAATCAGCATGGCCTACTCCTTGGCGACGCGTTTCATGTCCGCATCCATCATCATGCGGATCAAGGCATCCAGGTCGGTTTTTGGTTTCCAGCCCAGTACACGCTGGGCCTTGGCAGGGTTGCCGAGCAGCACTTCGACTTCGGCCGGGCGGAAGAACGCGGGGTCGATCTTCACGTAGTCGCGGTAGTTCAGGCCTATATGATCGAAGGCGATCCGACACATCTCGCGCACGGTGGTGGTCACGCCGGTGGCCACCACGAAGTCGTCGGGTTTGTCCTGTTGCAGCATCAGCCACATGGCTTCGACGTAGTCGCCAGCAAAACCCCAGTCGCGCTTGGCGTCGATGTTGCCCAGGCGCAGTTCCTGCTGTTTGCCCTGTTTGATCCGGGCGGCGGCGTCGGTGACCTTGCGAGTGACGAACTCGATACCGCGCAGCGGTGATTCATGGTTGAACAGAATCCCGCTGCTGGCGTGCAGGTCGAAGCTTTCACGGTAGTTCACGGTAATCCAGTGGCCATACAGCTTGGCCACACCATATGGGCTGCGCGGATAGAACGGCGTGTTCTCGTCCTGCTGCTCGGCCTGGATCAGGCCGAACATTTCGCTGGTGGACGCCTGATAGAAACGTGTGTGCGGACTGAACTGGCGGATCGCTTCGAGCAGGTGGGTAACGCCCAGGCCGTCGACGATGCCGGTGGTCACCGGTTGATCCCAGGAGGCCGCGACAAAGCTTTGCGCGGCGAGGTTGTAGACCTCGTCCGGCGCCGACTTGATTACCGCGCGCTGCACTGAACAGGCATCAGCCATGTCGCCATCCAGGTAGACGATGTCCGACTCGACCCCCATCTCACGCAGGCGCCAGCGCGAGTCGCTGCTGCGACGCGCGACCAGACCGTGGACTTTGTAACCCTTGTCGAGCAGCAATTTGGCCAGATAGGCGCCATCCTGGCCGGTGATACCTGTGATCAATGCACTTTTAGTCATACTTGTCGTACTCGCTTCTCCCAGTCGGACAGGATCGCCCGCAGGGATTGTTGTGTTGTGATTTCAGTCTTCCATCCGGTGGTCTGGGCCAGCCTGTCAGGGCTGCCACACACCCGACGCTGATCCGCGCGGCGAAGTCGCGCAGGATCCTGAATCAGTTGCAGGTCGACCTGGGCAAGATCTGCCAATTGTTCGATCAGACTGCGAATGCTCTGCTCGCGTCCCGAGCAAATGTTGTAGACCTGCCCCGGTGTGCCTTTTTCAAGCAAGGCCAGGTAGGCCGAGACCACGTCCGCGACATCGAGGAAGTCGCGCGTGACGTCGACGTCCCCGACCTCCAGTCGTGGCGCCTGCAGGCCTTGCTTGATCCGGCAGATCTGACGGGCGGCGCTGGCGATGACGAAGCTGTCCTTCTGCCCGCTGCCGATATGGTTGAACGGGCGGGCGACCAGCACGGGCCAACCTTCGCTCAGGCCCCATTGCAAGCTCAGGAACTCAGCCGAGAGTTTGCTCACGGCATAGGGATTGCGCGGGCAGGGGGGGTGCAATTCAGTGATGGGCAGATGCTCTTCAGCGACCTGGCCATAGACATCACCGGAGCTGACGTACAGAAACGTACCGGTGAACCCGCGCGCCTTGAGGGCTTGCAGCAGGTTCAGGGTGCCCAGCAGATTGATGTTCAGGGTGCCGGCCGGATCACGAAAGGCCTGCGGGACGAACGTCTGGCCGGCCAGGTGGATCACTGCATCGGGCATGACCGGCCACAAGCCTTCGAGGCTGTCCGGTGCGGCAAGATCGTAGCGGCAAGGAACCGGCAGCAGCTCCCATTCCGAGGTATCAGCCTGCAAACGCGATTGGATGTGTTGTCCTACGAATCCACTCAGACCCGTGACAAACAGACGTTTTTTCAAACAGCGACCCCTTGGTCATGCATTTCATCCATTTTCCACAGGCTCCATGGAAAAACTTGCGAGCGAGATGATCGCTCGAATGGCGGGTGAAATGTTTGTTGTAGTTGTTTGGTAGCCAATCTGTGCCATTTGCTCGGCAATTTCAACAAGTCCAATCGTGACTGGTCAGTTCTCCTCAGCGTAGCCTGAATTATTCTCGCCAGGCGGTTCACGAACCCTCGATGGATGTGTTTAGAATGCCCCTCGTCACGATTACCCGGGGTTCGGCAGCGTCGCTTCGAAACTGCGAGAAACTGACCACTAAAACAAGAACGAAGACGGGCAGGAAGACGATGGACGAGCGCCAGTAAACACTGGCTCGAACCCTGTTCTCCCCGTCATAGCGTGCGGCTGCCGGGATGGCGGCGTCACGGTGGGATGCCATGAATTTCATTCTTTACTCGGACATCAACGACAGCTCCATCAGCCAGAGCCTCGGTCGTCCCGAATACAGTTACTACTTCGTGCTCAAGGCATATCGCCCTGTACTCGAAAGCCTTGGGCGAGTGCATGTGGTGTCCTCCACCGCCGAGGTCGATCCGCTCTACAAACAATTGTTGGCCGCCGGCGAAGACAGTCTGTTCATGTCGTTTACGCCACCGCAGAAAACCCCGAACGACCTTGAGTGCCCGACGATCTGCGTGGTGGCCTGGGAGTTTGATTCGATTCCCGATGAGCAATGGGATAACGACCCGCGCCAGGACTGGACACAAATGCTCGCGCGCCAGGGCCGGGTGATCACGCTTTCCAGTCATACCGCCCGGGCGATTCGCCGGGCCATGGGCGAAGATTTTCCGGTGCTGGTGCTGCCGACGCCGTTGTGGGAAAACTTCGCCGATATTCGTAGTCGCCACACCAGCGTCCCGATCAGCGCCGGCTCGACCCTGGACATCAAGGGTTGCATCTTCGATACGCGCACACTCGGGCTGAACGCCGATGCACTGATCCCCGTCGTGCCGACCGCCGAAGAACGGGCGGCGCTCGAGGCTGAGCTTGAGGCATTGAAGCCTCCGCCGCTGACGCTCAAGCGCCGCTTTGTGATTGCTCGTCATTACCTGCGCATGTGGCGCCTGGACAAAGGCAAATCGCTGCCGGTCCCGGTGCATCGCACTCATTTTCTAAGCCAGTGGTATTGGGAAGGGGTTCGCGACCTGTTGTCGCAAACCGCCCATGAGCGTCTCGCTGACTGGTTGCCAGCCATCGCCGGCCCGCAGACGATGGCTGTACCCGAGCCAGAACCGCGACAGTGGCCGGACACCACCGCCCAGGTCGAAACACAGGTAGACGGTGTGGTGTACGTCACCGTGTTCAACCCGCGTGACGGGCGCAAGAACTGGCATCAACTGATCACCGCATTCTGCTGGGCGTTCCGCGAAACGTCTGACGCGACGCTGGTGCTTAAGATTACCCAAAGTGATCTGTCGTCCTATCACGACGAACTGATGACGTTGCTCGCCCAGCTTTCGCCTTTCGCCTGTCGGGTGGTGGTCATGCACGGCTACCTGGACGACCCGCAATACGCCCGGCTGTACGCAGCCGCCAGTTACTACGTCAATGCTTCGCGTTGCGAAGGGCTGTGCCTGCCGCTGATGGAGTTCATGGCCAGTGGCAAACCGGTGATTGCCCCGGATCACACGGCCATGGAGGACTACATCGATGAGCGTGTGGCGTTTGTGGTCAAGTCCAGCGAAGAACTGACCATCTGGCCGCAGGACACTCGCATCATCTACCGCACCCTGCGTTACCGGCCGGATTGGGGTTCACTGAAAACCGCTTACGAAAACAGTTACCGTCTGGCCAAGGAACAATCGCTGGAGTATCAGCGCATGTCCCTCGCCGCCGTCGAGCGCATGCACGATTACTGCGCTTTCGCCCCGGTGCAGAAACGCATGGCGGGTTTCTTCGGGCTGGTACCGCAGGCTTTGCCGACAGCAACCGTGACGGATAACGCCCCATGCTGATCATCATTCATTCGGAAACCAACCAGCACACCATTGCCCGGAACCTTGGCCGTTCGGAGTACAGCTATTACTTCGTGCTCAAGGAGTACCGACCTGTGCTGGAGCGGCTGGGGCGAGTGGTCGAAGTCAGTGACCCGCAGACCGAAGTCGATGCCTTGTACAGGGACGCCTTGTCCCGTGGCGAAGCGTGCGTGTTCCTGTCGTTTTCACCGCCTCATCGTACGCCGGTCAATTTCACCTGCCCGACGCTGCCGGTGTTCGCGTGGGAATTCAGCACCATCCCCAACGAACCCTTTGCCGGTGACCCGCTCAATGACTGGCGCACGGTGTTGCGCGCAGCGGGTGCGGCGATTACACATTCCAGCTACACCGTGAATGCGGTGCGCGAGGCGATGGGCGCCGACTATCCGATCATCGCGGTACCGGCCCCGGTATGGGACCGGTTTTCCGAGCGTGGCGCCCATTTGAAGCGTCAGCCCTTGGCCAGTCAGGTGCGGTTGACGCTCAAGGGGTTGCTCGCAGACAGCCGCGAACTCGACTTGCGAGCCTTCGGCCCCGTGGCCACTCGCGAAGGCGTGGGTATTGATTTCAAGGCCCCGCCGAGTGAACACGAATTGGTCCTCGACGGCGTGATTTACACCTCGGTGTTCAACCCCGGTGACGGGCGCAAGAATTGGGAAGACATGCTCAGTGCCTTTTGCGTGACGTTTCGCGAGGTGGACGATGCAACGCTGGTGCTCAAATTGACGCACCACGATGCCGAAGAAGCACTGACTGACATCCTTCACCACTTGTACAAAAACCAGTCTTACCGCTGCCGGGTCGTGCTGATTTACGGCTATCTGGCTGACGCGGACTATGAGCAGCTGGTGCAAGCCACGAGTTACGTGGTCAACACGTCCTACGGCGAAGGCCAATGTCTTCCGCTGATGGAGTTCATGTCCTGTGGTAAACCGGCGGTGGCACCACGGACCACGGCGATGATCGATTATCTGGATGCCGAAAATGCATTCCTGATTGACTCCACCGATGAACTGACAGCCTGGCCACATGACCCGCGCAGGGCGTTTCGTACCTTGCGCCATGTCACCAATTGGGCGTCGTTGTGCAGGGCTTACCAATCAAGCTATGACGTGGCCAAGCGTGATCCCGAGCGTTATGCACAGATGTCCGTGCACGCAGTGGCCAGCCTCAAGAAATTCTGCAGCCAGGCCACTGCCGAACAACGGCTTGAGGCATTTTTCGAGCACCTGTTCGAGAACCGTGCCGTGGAAACCCCTGAGGCATGATTCGCGCATTGGTCAGACGTTTCTTTCCAGAGACGAAACCCGAGCCCCGGCCTGCGTCATTGCCGGTCGAGCAATCCCGCGTGTCGCCAAGAGAGGTGGGCTTGCACGATGCCATGCATGACGGCTGGTTTTCGGGCGACAGCGGCGAACTGCTCAAAGGGTTTGCCATCACCGCCGACGACACCTTGCTGGATGTCGGCTGTGGCGAAGGGGTCGCGACCTTGTTTGCGGTGCGTCAAGGCGCTTCGGTGATCTTCACCGACAGTGAACACGACAAGGTCCGCGACCTGGCGCTGCAAGTGCAAGCGCAGTCGGATAAGGCGAATCTCGGGCTGGTCAGCAACAGCCTGCCGCTGCCATTGGCCGATGGTTGCGCGAGCAAAGTCGTGTGCATGGAAGTGCTCGAGCATATCGACCAGCCGGAACCCTTCATGGCCGAACTGGTGCGCATGGGCCGCCCCGGCGCGCAGTACCTGCTGAGCGTACCGTCTCCGGTGGGCGAGCATTTGCAGAAAGGCATCGCCCCGGCCAGCTACTTTCAATCGCCCAATCATGTGCAGATTTTCACCCCCGAGCGGTTCGCCGCGCTGGTGGAGGACGCGGGCCTGGTCATCGAACATCGCCAGGCCACCGGGTTTTTCTGGGTCATGGGCATGATTTTTTTCTGGGCCAGTGAACGGGCCGCCGGGCGCGACCTGGGTGGTGCGGTTCGCGATCGGATCCAGGCACCGTACCCGCCGCTGATGGAGAGCTGGGCGAAAACCTGGCAGGACTTGCTGGCACAGCCCGACGGATTGGCGATCAAGCAGATGCTGGACCGGTTCATGCCCAAGAGCCAGGTGATCATTGCTCGAAAACCTCATTTCCGGGAGGGCGCATGAGCAACGAAAAACGGATCATGGACATCGAGCTGTTGCGCGGCATCGCGGTGCTTGGCGTGCTGTTTCATCATTTGCAGGACAGCCTGTTCGCGGCGGCTGTGCCCTTGCTGCAGGCCATCACGCTGTACTGCCAGCCGTGGTGGGGCGTGGATCTGTTTTTCGCGATCTCGGGCTTTGTCATTGCCCGCAGCCTGATCCCGGCCATGCGCCGCTGCACAACGCGCCGGGAGTATTGGCAGCAGACGCGCAATTTCTGGTTGCGCCGGGCCTTTCGATTGCTGCCGTCAGCCTGGTTGTGGCTGGCGCTGATGTTGCTGGCGTGCCTTTTTCTCAACCGCTCCGGCGCCTTCGGCACCCTGCACGCGAACCTTCAGGCGACCCTGGCCGGCGTCGCGCAGTACGCCAATTTCCGCTTTGCCGACAGTTTCTATCGCTACGAGTACGGCACCAGTTTCGTGTACTGGAGCCTGTCGCTGGAAGAACAGTTCTATCTGCTGTTCCCGCTGATGATTGTGCTGTTTCGCAAACACCTAGTGTGGCCTTTGCTGGCGCTGGTTGCGGTGCAGTTGTTCACCTTGCGCACGCCGATCCTGATGGTGGTGCGCACCGATGCGCTGGCCCTTGGCGTGCTGTTGGCGATGTGGAGTACGCAACCATCGTACCTGCGCTGGGAGCCCACATTCCTGCGTCGTCCATGGGCGGGTGTTGCCGCACTGATCACGGTGTCGCTGCTGCTCAGCTACATGGCCACGGATCGCTTTACCTTTACCCATTACCGGATCGGTGTGATCGCGGTGCTGTGCGCAGTGCTGGTCTGGATCGCTTCCTACAACCGCGATTACCTGTTGCCGCGCGGCGTGTTCAAGCAACTGATGACGTGGGTCGGCAGCCGTTCCTACGGGATCTACCTGATCCATATCCCGGCCTACTTGCTGGTACGTGAATTCATTTTCCGTTTGCAGGCTGCCGGGCTGCCCAGCCCGGCTGGCCATCCGATACTGATGTTGCTGATGGCTGGCGGCCTGATCGTGCTGCTGAGCGAACTCAACTATCGCTACATCGAAATGCCCATGCGCAACCGCGGCGCCTCGCTGGTTAAACGCCTGGGCACCTCCCGAACAGCCGTCTCATCCTCTGGAGCCACCTCATGCTGAGCCTTTTGAAGAAACTCACGGCGGGCACGCCCGCGCCTGTGCAGCCAGAGATTGCGCCTGCCCCACCCGTGGTGGAGAAGGTCGACCCCTACATGCTCGGCCTGCACGACGCAATGCTCAGCGGCTGGTTCAATCAGCAGACCGGCGAACTGTTCAGCGGTTTCCCCGTGACTCCCGAGGACACACTGCTGGATGTGGGCTGTGGTGACGGCGGCAACGTGCATTTCTGCGGGATGCGCGGGGCGAAGATCATCATCGCCGATATCGACGCGGCCAAGGTCGAAGCGACCCGCCAGCGCCTGAGCGATACACCGGCCCGTGACGTCGAATGCCACGTCACCGACTGCAACCCGCTGCCGATTGCCGATGCGACCGCGACGCGGGTGGTGTCGACCGAGGTCATCGAGCATGTGGACGACCCGGCCCAGTTCCTTGCTGAACTGGTGCGAGTGGGTAAACCGGGAGCGTTGTATCTGCTGAGCGTCCCACACCCCAGCTCCGAAGACCTGCAGAAAGACATCGCGGCGGCCGAGTACTTCCAGAAGCCCAACCACATCCGCATCATCAGCGAAGCGCAGTTCAAGGCCATGGTCAGCGATGCCGGCCTGGAAGTGATCAGCCACAGCCAGTATGGATTCTACTGGTCTATGTGGATGCTGCTGTTCTGGGAAGCCAAGGTCGACTTCAGCAACCCGGACCATCCGTTGCTCAACCACTGGGCGGACACCTGGCAGGCGATCCTGGCTTCGCCACGGGGTACACAGATCAAGCAGGCGCTGGATGCGGTGGTAGCCAAGAGCCAGGTGATCATTGCGCGTAAACCCTGATTGGCCAACGGTGGGGGTGACGGTCTGCAACAGGCCGTCCGGCACCGCCATGGATGCCGTCCCGTAGCATCGCATCAAGCCGGATCAGCAAAGTCCGCCAGGCTGCGGGGGCAGGCAGCCCCTTGCAAAAGCGGCCGGTGCAACAGGGCCGCCACTCTCTCCATAAATGGGGCATTACACCCACCCAACTGGGCGGTTACCACCAAAGTTGAGGAATATTCCCCTCTCACGCTTCCTCTCACTTGAAATATTCTGAAACAGCCTGTTCATTAATCTGAGCTTTTTCTTCGCCCAGGGTAATGGCTCATTTGTTGCACCACCTCAGGCACCCGAAACAGCCGTCGTCCCGGACATCATGGAGACGCCAGGGCTTGCCGGATTCGGCCGGACGCGAGGGGTGAAAAATGAAACATGCGACATCAACCTTGAGCTCCATCGCCTCTCATGAGGAGCGTCTTATGAGTCCCACGATCAAGATTGGCATTGTTGACGATCACCCACTGTTAAGGGATGGGGTCACAATGGCGCTGAAGAAAATAGCTGACTTTCAGGTGGTCGAGCAGGGCGGGTCTGCCGATGATGCCATGGAAATTGCCGCTCGTTTTGCTCCGGATGTCTTGCTGATGGATGTCAATATGCCGGGCGACAGCTTTGCTGCCGTGCGAGCGATCTCGGCGTCTTCACCGGCCGTTAAAATATTGATGCTGACGGTATCCGAGTCCATCGAGGACGCCTATTCCGCTCTCGAAGCGGGCGCGCAGGGGTATGCGTTGAAAGGCATCAGCGGTCTTGAGCTTGTGCAAGCCATCAGAAATGTTGCCGGAGGTGAAACCTTCATTACCCCTAAACTTGCCGGCAGGCTGTTAAGCAATATCAGAAAGAATGCGGGTGACAAGCCAAAGGTCGAGCTGACCCATCGCGAAGAACAGGTTATCCGAGAGGTATCGAAGGGCCTGACCAACCGCGAGGTGGCTATCAAGCTTGAGCTCTGCGAGAAGACCATCAAGCACTACATGACGAATGTCATGTACAAGCTGCGCGTTCGTAACCGGACGCAGGCGGTGGCTGCAGTGATACGGCATTGGGAGAGTGACCATATATCCAGCCTGTGTGGTGCTCTTCAACGCCGCGACTGGAGTGACAACAGAAAGTCGAATAACGAGCCATAAGTGCTGCGGTGACTTGGGCGCAACGATCAATCTGGTACGGGTTATCAGATTTTGAACTGCGCCCTGGCTTTGGTTCCGGCATGGGGAGCCGATTCAATGCTGAATACGCCGCCGAGGGATTCGACGCGATAGCGCATGCCGACAAGACCCAGACGAGTTCTGCCTCGACCTGGCACATTCGGTTTCTCGGTTGAAATACCCATTCCCGCATCCTCGACTTGCACTTCCAGCAATCCTTCAGAGTGCGAGGCGCTGAGTTTTTGGCCTTTTCCCCCGGCGTGAACATAGGCATTGTTCAACGCTTCCTGGGCGAAGCGGTAAATACCAATTTTAAGCGCTATCGGTACATCGTCCGTAAGCCTATCAAGCTGCAGCTCGACTCGCGTCTCGGTTCGCTCTTCGTGCCGCTCGGCCAGCAATACCAGGGCATCGTGCAGGGTCAGGTCATTGACTTCCGGAAGTGCCAGGCCAAGTGATATTTCCCGCACTTCGTTTAAAGCATCCTCGCCGGCACGCCTGATCATTTCCAGGGCTTCTACATCCGAGACGCCTTGCGAACCTTCGAGTTCTTCAAGGCGAAGGAGAATAAGTGCCAACAGCTGAGCAGGACCATCATGCAAATCGGCCCCGATCCGCCGCAGAGTAAGTTCATTGATTCTGGAAAACTCGCGATTGGCTTTAGTGACTTTGCGCTGAAGGACAGCATTGTTTGAGTGCAATCTGGTTTGCTCATCCATTCGCCATTTAAGTGCTGTTTCATGCTGCTTTATTATCTTGTCGCCACGTCGAACGATAAAAAACAACAGTAAAATCATGGCTGTCGTTGCTGCTCCAACAATCGCCCATACTTTTTTGCGAACGTTATTGATTTCGCGCTGTAACGCTTCCGCGGTTTCGTAGAACTCACCCACTGCAATAATCTTTCCAGTACCCGCTTCGCGCAGTGGAGCAAAAATTTCATAGAGCGGAATATTCAGGCTGCGCTCAAAGGCATCTTCAATATCGTCCACCGCATAACTTCCAAGTTCATTGTCGAACTCTGTATAGATCTTGCCGGTCAGTGCCTGTGAGATCTCCTCTGTCGGAAAGGTTTTCTGCACCGTGGATTTGTCGGTGCTGTAGACAATCGTGCCGTCTGGCAACCAGATCTTCACCGAGACAACATGCGTACTGAGCGAGGTGCTGGACAGCAGATAGTCAATGGTCTGAATGGTCTCATCGGGGAGTTCCGTTGCAGTGGTTAACCCCTGGGCGAAAGGTTCGAGAAAGTTCTGCATATAACGCGCGCCTGTCTCTGCCGCCGTTTGAACCGTTGCATCTTCGATGCTCTGGCTTACGAGATTGCCAACGAACGTCATGGTCAAGCCCAGAATGATAGTGGCGCAGATCACGAACTGGGTTGAGCGGCTCAAATGGCGCAGTTTCGCACCGGTGCCCGGTCTCCCGGGCCCTGTGCCATTGGACTTTAGGCCAGGGTCCGATTCGACCAAGGTCTGATCCGATTCGTTGACCAAGGTCTCGGAATTTGGCTGGGCTTTCGTCTCTGTACACATCCGGGTAGCCCTTCAATACTCATTTTCAATGGAGTGTAAAACTGGTGTTTGAGGTTGAGGGCGGGAGGCGCGATGAGTATTTTAAAAAGATTCTCAAACAGACTGGGTAATCGTTACTTCCGGCCACAACAGCTGGGGGTTATTACCCATAGTGCTCAACTCAATCAAAACCAAACCCATGGTTTGAATGATTTCCTGACTCCTCCACCAGGCGTGAGCAACCACTCTCCCATACATACTAGTCAATTCGTAGTCGATGCCAGTTTTCTCATGGATAAAAGGCTTGTTGACGAAGCCGCATGGACGCAGAACCGTGCCATCACCCCTCAGGAAGTCCCGGACTCTGATCGCTGGATGTGTGGCATCTGTGACAAGCCCCCCATGCCTGAGAGTGCTCCATGGACAGATGCATAAAGCCCCGATTCGTGACGGGGCCATTAGCAAGTCACACCTTCTATTCAACCTGCGTTCACGGGCCGTCGCCTCCTTGAGACGCAATACCCGCCTGTAGATACGGTTGTCACGGGGAATCAATCCTCAGTCGAGCACTGCTGATTGCACGCAATCGGGCAAGGGCTCGGTGCGGCCGTGGTACCAGGTCCCGTCGTGCAATTTTCGATTTTTTGTTTATGGGATTCAGCACTAAACCACGCGTTTGCAGCGGAGTTTTATGCGTGTGGTTTCCTGATTGCCAAGCAACGAGGAAACAGCCATGGCCAGCTTCATCAAGTCCGATCTCGAATTCATTCTCGAACAAATCTTCATCTCCGAACGGCATGCAGCAGGCGAGAGTCTGATTGACATGCTGCCAAACGTAGAAGTCCCCTTCGGCCTGCGCACAGTAACCGGCATCTACAACAACCTGGCCAATCCCCAGTTCGGTGCCGCCGACAACTTCTTCCCGCGCATGACGACGCCAGTGTTCAATACCGCGCAGGTCCAGCCGGTCGGCTTCTTCGGGCCCGCCGACCCTGGCGGAACCACGCCGACCTCCTACCTGCAGACCAGCGGTGCCGTCTTCGACTCGCAGCCGCGCACCATCAGCAACCTGATCGTGGACCAGACCGCCAACAACCCGGCGGCGGTCGCGGCCGCCGCGGCTAATCCGGATTCACAGGTCGTCACCAGCCCAGGCCTGGATGGCCTGTTCGGCACCGCCGACGACGTTTCCGTCTTCCAGATCCCCAACATTACGCCGGACGCGGGCCTGACCGCGCCGTTCAACCAGTGGATGACGTTCTTTGGCCAGTTCTTCGACCATGGTCTTGACCTTGTGACCAAGGGCGGCAGCGGCACCGTCTTCATTCCGTTGCAGCCGGATGACCCGCTTTTCGTGCCGGGCAGCCCGACCAACTTCATGGTGCTGACGCGCGCCACCAATCTGCCCGGTCCCGACGGCATCCTCGGCACCGCCGATGACATCCACGAGCAGAGCAACACCACCTCGCCGTTTGTCGACCAGAACCAGACCTACAGCTCGCATCCCTCGCATCAGGTGTTCCTGCGCGCCTATGAACTCAACGCCGCCGGCGATCCGGTCGCCACCGGCAAGCTGATCACCAATCGTGACCTGGGCGTCGATGGGCATTTCGGCACTGCCGATGACGTCGAAATCGGCGGCATGGCCACCTGGGCGGTCGTCAAGGCCCAGGCCCGTGATCTGCTCGGCATCAACTTGACCGATGCGGACGTGTTCGACGTACCGCTGCTGGCGACCGATGCCTACGGCAACTTCATCAAGGGGCCCAACGGTCTCCCCCAAGTCGTGATGAAGGGCCTGGACGGCATCGCCGGCACCGCCGACGACGTGCTCGTCGAGGGTAACCGGGCAGCGCCGATCAGCCTGACGAACGCCGTTCGCACCGGCCACCAGTTCCTCATCGACATCGCCCACAGCGCCGACCCCACCGGCGGCCTGACGGCTGACGCGGACACCGTCATTGGCGGCCCGCAAGCACCCGGCACCTACGACAACGAGTTGCTCGACAAGCACTACATCGCCGGTGATGGCCGCGTTAACGAGAACATCGGCCTGACCACGGTGCATGAGATCTTCCACAGCGAGCACAACCGGCTGATTGACCAGACCAAGGAGACAGTGCTGGCCTCCGCTGACCTCGACTTCCTGAACAAGTGGCTGCTGCCCGACGGCCAACTGACAGCGCTGCCCGTGACGCCGGCCGACATCGCGGGCCTGCACTGGAACGGCGAGCGGTTGTTCCAGGCCGCCAAGTTCGGCACCGAAATGCAGTACCAGCACCTGGTGTTCGAGGAGTTCGCGCGCACCATCCAGCCGCAGGTGGACGTGTTCCTGGCCCCCATGGGCAACGACACCACCGTCAATCCGGCGATCGTCGCCGAGTTCGCGCACACGGTCTTTCGCTTCGGCCATTCGATGCTGTTGGAGACGGTCGATCGTTTCGACCCCAACTTCAATGTCGTCGGTGACGGCAATCCGGTTGACCCGGGCAATCAACAGACCGGCCTGATCGCGGCCTTCCTCAACCCTCTTGCGTTTGCTGCAAGCGGCCCCACGCCGGAGGAGGCGGCTGGCGCCATCGTGCGCGGTGTCACACGGCAGGTCGGCAACGAGATCGACGAGTTTGTCACTGACGCTCTGCGCAACAACCTGGTCGGCCTGCCGCTCGACCTTGCTGCGCTCAACCTGGCGCGCGGCCGCGAAACCGGCATCCCGTCGCTGAACGCGGCGCGGCGTGAGTTCTACCACATGACCGGCGACAGCCAGCTGACCCCCTACACGAGCTGGGCCGATTTCGTGCAGCACATGAAGCACCCGGAATCGCTGATCAACTTCATCGCCGCCTACGGCACGCACTCAACCATCACTGGCGCCACGACGCTGGCGGACAAACGCGCCGCGGCGGCGGACCTGGTGCTCGGCAGCGCCACGGCCCCGGCCGATCGCCTGGACTTCCTGAACAGTACCGGTGTCTGGGCCAGCAACGCCGGTGCGGACGGCATTCTGCACACCGCAGACGACGTGACCACCACCGGCCTGGACTCCATCGACTTCTGGATCGGTGGCCTGGCCGAGGAGAAAATGCCCTTTGGCGGCCTGCTGGGTTCGAGCTTCAACTTCGTCTTCGAAACCCAGTTGGAAAACCTGCAGAACGGCGACCGCCTGTACTATCTGGCCCGCACCGCAGGACTCAACTTCGGCACTGAGCTGGAGAACAATTCGTTCTCCAATCTGGTGATGCTCAACAGCAACGCCACACACCTGGCGGCCAACATATTCCAGACACCGGCTTTCACCCTGGAGGTCGACCAGACGCAGCAGTTCAACCCGAGTGTGGTGGCCGGTCTGGACGGCATCGTCGGCACGGCCGACGACCTGCCCGCCAACGCCGACCCCTTTGGCCCGTCGGATCACCCGATCGGCTCACCAAGGATTGACCATATAACGCCGCTGGTGATCCGCGACAACCCCGACACAGTGGGCCCCGATACCAATTACCTGCACTACACCGGCGGCGACACGGTCGTGCTTGGCGGCACGGCCGGCAACGATATCCTCATTGCCGGCGACTCGGACGACGACACGGTCTATGGTGACGCCGGCAACGATCGGCTCGACGGTGGCTACGGCAACGACAACGTCTTTGGTGGTGCCGGTGACGACATCATCACCGACATCGGCGGCAGCGACACCCTGCGCGGCGAGGACGGCAACGACGTCATCCAGGCCGGCAACTCGACCCTCGGTCTCAACAACCTGGTGTTCGGCGGCGCTGGCAAAGACTTCATCATCACCACCGAAGACATCACGATGACCTTCGCCGGCGCGGGCGACGACTTCATCCTCGGCGCCAAGGTCAACCTCGCACCGACCGGCAACGAAGGCGACGACTGGATCGAAGGCGGCACCCAGGACGGTGCGCCCGGCGATAACATGAGCCCGACTCTGACCGACGATGTGCCCGGCAACGACATCTTCATCGGCACCGGCGGATTCGATGAAATGATCGGTGAAGGTGGCGACGACACCTTCGTCGCCAGCGATGCCCAGGACAAGATGGACGGCATGTCCGGGTTCGACTGGACCACCTACAAGAATGACAAGTACGGCGTGACCGTCGACATGGTCGTTCCCTTCTTCAGCCCCTATCACGCGGTGCCCAATGCGGCGGGCGATATCGTGGGCGCAGTGGGGCAATCGCCCGATGCGGTCTATGACCGGTTCGCGGAAGTGGAGGGCCTGTCGGGCTCGGCCTTCTCCGACTTCCTGCGCGGCGATGAACAAAACGCGGCCATCATCGCCAACATCACGGCCAGGGGCAGCATCCTCACCAACTTCGACCTTGTCAGCGGCCTGCGGGACTTTGTCGGCAGCGCCGGTTTCGGAGCCGACGGTATCGGGGGCACGGCCGACGATCAGTTCGGCGCGGGCAACATCATCCTCGGCGGCGATGGTAGCGACATCATCGAAGGCCGTGGCGGCAGCGACCTCATCGACGGCGACAAGTGGCTCAACGTGCGCATCAGCGTGCATCAGAATCTGGATGGCACCGGGCCGGAGATCGCCAGCTTCGACAGCATGACGCAGATGATCCCGCTGATGTTGAACGGCACCTACAACCCGGGCCAGCTCGTCGCCGTGCGGGAGATCCTGCCGGGCGTGGGTGGCTTCGACACCGTCAACTTCCTGGGCCCACTGGCGAACTACACCGTCTCCGTCAACGATAACGGCACGGCGCTCGACTTTAGCGACGACATCGTCAGCGTGACCGACAATGTCGGCAAGGAAGAAACCGACCGTCTCACCCACATCGAACGGCTGCAGTTCTCCGATCAGTCGATGGTCCTCGTGCCCGGGCTCAACGCTGAGCCGGTGGGTGCGCTGACGGTGGATAACACCGCGCCGACCGTTGGCCAGACGCTGACCGTGTCGGCGGCAGGCCTCACTGATGGCGACAACGCCGGCGGGGCGATCCACAACTCGATCAGTTACATATGGCAGTTTGAAGCGACACCGGGTTCGGGCGTGTTCGAGGACATCATCCTCGGGCCAGGCCGCATCGGTATCGGATTTACCAGGGCGGACGCGCCCACGCTCACGGTGACCCCGGATCTTGCCGGCCTGGCCGTGCGCGTCAAAGGCATTTATGCGGACGATCATGGCGTGACCGAGCAGGTATTCTCGGCGCCGACCACGGCAATAGTGGCCGCGGCGCCAGCCCCCGCACCAGCGCCTTCGCTGATCGATCCGCAGACCAGTGCCCCCAGCAACGGTGTGCGTTACACGCAATCGGACCTGGCGTTCATCCTTGACCAGATCAAGATAGCCGAACACCACGCGGCCGGTGAGAACCTGGTTTCTCTGCTGCCGAACATACGCGTGCCCTACGGTTTGCGCACGGTCGAAGGGACGGAAAACAACCTGCTCCATCCCGAGTACGGTGCCGCCGATAACGTATTCCCGCGCCTGACCACGCCTGACTTCCGCCCGGCCGACGCCGGCACGAGTTACACCCAGACCAGCGGCCTGGTGATCGACTCGCAACCGCGCACCATCAGCAACCTGATCGTCGACCAGACCGCCAACAACCCGGCGGCGGTCGCGGCCACCTTCGACCCCGGCCTGGATGGCATCCTCGGCACGGTTGACGATGTCCTCAAGGCCGGCGCGCAGGTGGTGACCGGAACCCGCACCGACGGCAGCACGTTCCAGACCTTCTTCGACCCGAACGTGAGTCCCGACGCGGGCCTGACCGCGCCCTTCAACCAATGGATGACCTTCTTCGGCCAGTTCTTCGACCATGGCCTGGACCTCGTCACCAAGGGCGGTTCGGGCACCGTGTTCATTCCGCTGCAGCCGGATGACCCGCTGTTCGTGCCCGGTAGCCCGACCAACTTCATGGTGCTGACGCGCGCCACCAATCAGCCCGGCCCCGATGGCATCCTGGGCACGGCCGACGACATCCACGAGAACACCAACACCACCTCGCCGTTTGTCGACCAGAACCAGACCTACAGCTCGCATCCTTCGCACCAGGTGTTCCTGCGTGCCTATGAGCTCAACGCAGCGGGCGATCCGGTGGCCACCGGCAAGTTGATCGAAAATCGTGATCTGGGCGCCGATGGTGTGTTCGGCTCTGCCGACGACGTCCAGATCGGCGGCATGGCCACCTGGAAGGTGGTCAAGGCGCAAGCCCATGATCTGCTCGGGATCAACCTCACGGATGCCGATTTCGACAACGTGCCGCTGCTGGCGACCGACGCCTACGGCAATTTCATCAAGGGGCCGAACGGTTTCCCTCAGGTGGTGATGTTGGGCCCGGACGGCATTGCCGGCACGGCCGACGATGTGCTCGTTGAAGGCAATCCGGCAGCGCCCATCAGCCTGGCCAACGCCGCGCGCACTGGCCATGCTTTCCTCAACGACATTGCGCACACCGCCGTTCCGGTGGACGACCAGACTGGCGCGGCACTCCTGCCCGATGCCGACAATGTCGTTGGCGGTACACCTGCGCCGGGCTTCTACGACAACGAACTGCTGGACGCGCACTACATCGCCGGCGACGGCCGGGTGAACGAGAACATCGGCCTGACCACCGTCCACTCGATCTTCCACCATGAGCACAACCGCCTGGTCGATCACACCAAGGAGGTGGTCCTGGCGACAGCGGCAAGCGGCGATGTGTCGTTCCTCAACGAGTGGCTGCTGACGCCCGTCACCGCCGTTCCGGCCGACACCTCGACCCTGGACTGGAACGGCGAGCGCCTGTTCCAGACGGCGAAGTTCGGTACCGAGATGCAGTACCAGCACCTGGTGTTCGAGGAGTTCGCGCGGACCATCCAGCCGATGGTCGATCCCTTCTTCGCCCCGGGCCAGGTGTACGACACCGCGATCGATCCGAGCATCGTTGCCGAGTTCGCACACACCGTCTATCGCTTCGGGCACTCGATGCTGCTGGAGCAGGTCGACCGGCTCGATCCGAACTTTGCCTCGAGCGATATCGGGCTGATCCAGGCCTTCCTTAACCCGCTCGAGTTCGCGGGCAGCGGCCCCACTCCGGAAGAGGCGGCCGGTGCCATCGTGCGCGGCGTGACCCGCCAGGTCGGCAACGAAATCGATGAGTTTGTCACCGAAGCCCTGCGCAACAACCTGCTGGGCCTGCCGCTCGATCTGCCCGCCATCAACCTGGCGCGTGGCCGCGATACCGGCGTTCCGTCCCTGAACGCGGCGCGACGGGAGTTCTATGGGCCCACCGGCGACGCAGAGCTCAAGCCCTACACGAGCTGGGCTGATTTCGTGCAGCACATAAAGCACCCGGAATCGCTGATCAACTTCATCGCCGCCTACGGCACGCATTCGAGCATCACCGACGCCATCACGCTGGCGGACAAGCGCGCGGCGGCTTCGTTGCTGGTGCTCGGCGGTGCGGCTGCGCCGGCCGATCGCATCGACTTCCTCAACAGCACCGGCGCCTGGACCAGCACCGCGGGTACCGACGGCGTTTTGCACACGGCAGACGATGTGACCATCACCGGCCTGGATGCCGTCGACTTCTGGGTTGGCGGGCTGGCCGAGGAGAAGATGCCCTTTGGCGGCATGCTCGGCTCGACCTTCAACTTCGTCTTCGAGAACCAGATGGAGAAACTCCAGGACGGTGACCGCTTCTACTATCTGGAGCGCACCGCCTCGATGGACTTTGGCGCCGAACTGGAGAACAACACGTTCGCCTCGCTGGTAATGGCCAATACCGATGCCACACACCTTTCGGCCAGGGTCTTCCTGACGCCGGCCTACACGTTGGAGGTCAACCAGGCGAACCAGTACAACCCCAGTGTGATTGCCGGACCCGACGGTATTGTCGGCACCGCCGACGATCTGCCGGCCAATGCCGATCCTTTTGGTCCGTCGGACCACCCGATTGGCTCACCGCGCACTGACTTCCTCACGCCTCTGGTGATTCGCGACAACCCCGCCACGACGGGCCCGGACACCAACTACCTGCACTACACCGGCGCCGATACGGTCGTGCTGGGCGGTACGGCCGGCAACGACATCCTCATTGCCGGCGACTCGGACGATGACACGGTCTACGGCGATGCCGGTAACGACCGGATTGATGGCGGCTACGGCAACGACCAACTCTTAGGTGGTACCGGTGACGACATCATCACCGACATGGGTGGCGACGATGTCATCCACGGCGAGGACGGCAACGACGTCATCCAGGGCGGCAACGGCCTCAACCTGATCCTCGGCCAGGCCGGCCAGGACTTCATCATCACCGGCGAAGACGCGGCCGACACCAGCGGTGGTCTGGGCAACGACTTCATCCTCGGCAGCAAGGCGAATGAGTTCGCGCGCGGCGGTGAAGGCGATGACTGGATTCAGGGCGGATCCGCCGATGGCGTTGCCGGTGACAACTTCGACCCCTTCGGCAATGATCCGATCAATGGCAACGACGTCTTCCTGGGCGATGGCGGACCGGACAACTTCGACGGGGAGGGCGGCGATGACATCATGGTCGGCAGTCCCAGCGAGGCGGACCGTTTCATCGGGTTCTCCGGGTACGACTGGGCGACCTACAAGGACGATCCGAGCGGCGTGACCATGGACCTAAACTCCAGGCTGCGCTTCTTCGATCAACCGGCGGTACCGGGTTCCAACGCGTCGATCCTTGCCCGGCTGGACCTGGTGGAAGGGCTGTCGGGATCGGCCCATGCCGACTTCCTCAGCGGCGATGACTCCACTGCCGACTTGCTCGCCGTCGCTGGCGCCAAGGGCAGCGTGCTCACCAACTTCGACCTCATCAGCGGTCTGCGGGACCTGGTCGGCAGCGCCGGTAACGGCGCGGATGGCATCGCCGGCACGGCCGACGACAAGTTCGACGGGGGCAACATCCTCCTGGGTGGCGCCGGCAGCGACGTCATCCAGGGCCGCGGCGGCGACGACCTGATTGACGGCGACAAGTGGCTCAACGTGCGCATCAGCGTGCGGCAGAACATCGATGGCACCGGTCCGGAAATCGCTACCTTCGACAGCCTGACGCCCCTGGTTCCGCTCATGGTGAACGGCACCTATAACCCCGGCCAGCTGCAGATCGTGCGCGAAATCCTGACGGCGACCGGTCCCGACTTCGACACGGCGCTGTTCTCCGGCAATCTGGCGGATTACACCGTGGTGGACAACCTCAACGGCACCTTTACGGTCACCGACAGTGTCGCCGGCCGGGACGGGACCGACACCCTCAGCCATATCGAGCGGTTGCAGTTCTCCGATCAGGCGCTCGTGCTCGGCGGTTTGAACGCAGAGCCAGTCGGTTCGCTGAGGATCGACGATCCTACGCCCGCCGTCGGCCAGCGGCTGACGGTATCGGCGGCAGACATCACCGATGCCAACAATACCGCGACTGGCGGCGCGATCACCGGGCCCATCAGCTTCTTCTGGCAGTTCGAAGCGCGTCCGGGTTCGGGTGTCTTCGAAGACATCACCTTCTTTGCCGCCGGCGAGGTCGCGCGCGCAGAGGGCACGACCGTCATGGTGGGCTCGGAACTGAGGGTCCCACCACCGGCGACCCTCATTGGCGCCGTACCGGCTATCCCGGAACTCGTCGTGGCAGCCGGGCTGGCTCTGCGCGTCAGGGCGGTCTACAAGGACGCCAATGGCGTGCTGGAGGAGGTGTTCTCGGCGCCGACCGCACCGATTACGCCGGCCGGTACAGGCACCGTCAATGTCCTGCCGGTTGGTACGGTGCTGATCAGCGATACGACCCCGACGCCAGGCTCGGCCTTGACCGCCACAGATGCGTTCACCGACGCCAACGGGACCACGACTTCCGTGATTAACCATCAGTGGCAGGTGGGGAGCGGTGCAATCTTTACCGACATCGCCGGCGCGACGGGCACGACCTTCACGCCCGACACGACGCAGTCCGGTCAGCAACTGCGTGTCGTCGCCAGTTACACCGATGACCTCGGCACACTTGAGCGAGTCACGTCTGCCGCAACGACAGTGGTCGGTGTAGTGTTTGTCGGTACCGCCGGTGCCGATACTTTTATCGGCACGCCAGGCGACGACGTGGCCAGCGGAGGTGATGGCAACGACATCCTGAACGGCCTGGGCGGCAACGACATCCTCAATGGTGACGCGGGCAATGACATTCTCATCGGTGGCGCAGGTGCCGACGTGATGGCCGGCGGTACTGGCGACGATATCTACGAAGTCACCGACCCTGGGGACGTAGTGATCGAGCTTGCCGATGCCGGCATCGACACGGTCTGGACCGACCAGGCAAGCTACACCCTGAGTGCCAACGTCGAGAATCTGTATTACGGCGCCGCCAGCGGCAACTTCAGGGGCACTGGTAATGCGCTCGCCAACACGATCGTGGGCGGTGCGGGTAACGACATCATCATCGGTGGCGCAGGTGCCGACGTGATGGTCGGCGGTGCTGGCCACGATATCTACGAAGTCACCGACCTCGGGGACGTGGTGACCGAGCTTGCCGATGCCGGCAGCGACACGGTCTGGACCGACCTGGCGAGCTACACCCTGGGTGCCAACCTCGAGAATCTGTATTACGGCGCCAGCGGCAACTTTGCGGGCACAGGTAATACGCTCGCCAACACGATCGTGGGCGGTGCGGGTAACGACGTCATCATCGGTGGTGAAGGTGCCGATACGATGGCCGGCGGTGCTGGCAACGATATCTTCTCGGTCACCGAGCTTGGGGACGTGGTGTTCGAGCTTGCCGGTGCAGGCACGGATACCATTGTGACTTCGCTCGCGACCTACGCCCTGGGTGCCAATGTCGAGAACCTCTCGTTCA
>Ga0209050_1000921_pt1 | contig 38728 bp, 38 predicted proteins | sample Araplavi_mTSA_r2_FD_184276 | JGI IMG/M metagenome (GOLD analysis project Ga0209050, IMG submission 184276) | Arabidopsis root microbial communities from North Carolina, USA - plate scrape MF_Cvi_mTSA_r2 (SPAdes) (version 2) | ecosystem: Host-associated > Plants > Roots > Endosphere | place: USA... | reverse complement strand
CCAGCCGGTGGCGGAGAGGGATCCGTTGCGGGCCATGCGGCCGGTCGCTTCCAGCTCGAGATCGCGCTGGCGGATCTCCACGCCGGGCGCCTGGGTTTGCGGATTGCGAGTAATCAGCTGGCCCTGGCCGCGGCTGCGCACGGAGCCGAGGTCCTGGCCCTCGGCGGCATCGAGCCGCCAGGTCTGCTGACGCTGGCCGCGCAGCCAGTCGCGGAAGGTCAGGGCGCGGCCGCTTTCATCGAGCCACCACTCGCGAGTGAGCGCGAGGCCAGCGGGCTTTTGATCGCCCATGCCGCGCATGCGTTCCTCGAAGCGCAGCACGGCATTGGTCTCCCAGCGATAGACGGGCAGGTCGCGCCACTGGGCGGGAAAGGTGGTCTGCGAGACATCGATCGACGGCGCGCCGGAAATCTCGGCGACGCGCAGATCGGGCCGGGCTTTGTAGGCGAGCAGCTCTTCGGTCACGGCCGGTTTGGCGCCTTCGGCGAAGCGAAATTCCTTCGGATTATCGAAGCGGAAGGCAATTGCGCGCACGGTCCATTTGCCCGCACGGACCTGCGCTTTCATGCGGCCGTTTTCGATCAGCACCGGGATGGGATTTTCCACGGAAGCGAGTTTCCAGCCCTCGGGCAAAATGGTGCCGATATCCTCCTCGCGGCTCTGGCCGGAGACGGTGAGTTCGACCTCGGTCCGCAGCCAGAGCGGGATGCCGTCCTCCAGCGCGGCGTAGAGTTTCACGGCGAGGAAATTTTTGTCGGCTTCCTCTTTCGAGCCATCGCGTTTCAGCCAGAGGAAACCTTGCGCATCCCACACGGGCGATTCCACCTTCTGGCCATCGATGACGAGCGCGAGGATGCCGATCTCGGCCGGGATGCACAGGCGCTGGGGCACCTCACTCCAGCGATATGCGCCCTCCAGGCGGAAGGTGCCGGGCTGAAGATACACGGCCGGTTTTCCCTCGCGATCGAGCACGGCGATCGGGGTGCTGTTGGCTTTCACCTCGAGCGGCCAGACATCGGCATCGCCCGGCAGCGGCACCCAGGTGGCGTGATAGGTCGTCACCACGACGTCGAACTTCCCGCCGGTGCGATCGGCCTGGAGCCCGAGGCGCGAAGGCCAGAAGCAGAGGTGTTTGGCCGGATCGGAATACGGCGTGGGGCAGTAGCGGTGCTCGTCGTTCCAGGTGGCCCAACCTTCCCACGGCTTCAAAGCATCGGGGATTTCCCGGGCCGAAAGCCGTGCCGCCACGAGGAGGATGAGGCCAAGGGCGAGGACAGACAGGCGGGCACGGAGGGTTCGCATCATACAATTCAAACGGGGCTGGATGGGCATGTAATAGAGGGCCGCGCGGCAATTCGAGTCAGGAAATGGTGAGGCAGTTGTCAGAAGTTTGTTCCGTCTGGCATTTTTCCCGGCGGGCGCTTCACTCGGTGGGCACATGCCGTTTCACGACTTTATCCGCGATGACGCCGGCTGGCAGACGCAGGCCAGCGAAGCGCTTTTCGAAAATCCGCACCTCTCCGTGCACCGCGTGACGGTGACCTCCCCCACCCGGCCGCAGCCGTTCAAGTGGATGGTGTGCCATCGGAAAAGCGCTGTGGTCATCGCGCCGCAGACGGCCGACGGCCGCTTTTTGCTCGTGCGCCAGGAGCGGGTGCCGATCCGCGCCACGATCTGGGAATTTCCCGCCGGGCAGATCGAAGATCACACCGCGCTCGATGCCGTCCGCGATACCGCCGCACGGGAGCTGCGCGAGGAAGCCGGTTATCAAATCGCGCCGGAGGGCGAGCTGCTCCCGCTGGGCCACTTTTTCCCGAGCGCCGGTTTTACCGACGAGCATTCGCACCTCTTCCTCGCCCGTCCGGTGATCCCGCATCCGGAAGGCCACGAGCACGACGCCGGCGAGGCGATCACCGAATGCCGCGCCTTCACCCCCGCCGAGCTGAAGGCGATGATCGCCAGCGGAGAAATCCGCGACGCGAATACGCTGGCGGCCTTTGCGCGACTGGTGGCGATGGATTTGCTGCCGCTGTAGGGCGGGAAGCTCGAAAATGAATGGCGCCCTGAGGGCGCGGCACGATGCATGCCTGCGCCCACGGCGTAGGCTGACTCACGCCCAGCCGCCTTCGTTTTCGAATTTCGTCTTTCGACTTTCGGGTTTCCCCACCTACGGTGTGGGCCTTGCCTGCTCCCACCGACGCTCCCGCGCCTTTGCTTTTCGATTCGGCTTTCCTCGCGAAGCTCGAGCAATTGCATCTGCTCGCCAAAAAGCTCTTCCGGGGGGAGCACCGGGCGGAACGGCGGTCGCGGCAGATCGGGTCGTCGTTGGAGTTTGCCGACTATCGCAACTACTCCTGGGGCGATGAACCGCGGACGATCGACTGGGCGGTGTACGCGCGGCTCGACCGGCTCTTCGTGAAGCTCTTTGAGCAGGAACGCGATCTCGATGTCCATTTCCTCGTGGATGCGAGTGCCTCGATGCGCTGGAGCGCCACGGAGAAAGGCCCGCAGCGGAAGCTGCAGCAGAGCTGTCATATCGCCGCGGCGCTGGCCTATGTCGCGCTGGCGAATCTGGACCGGGTGAATATCGCGTGGTTCGACGAGACGCTGCGCGAAGACACCGGGCTGACCCGCGGGAAGTCGCAGTTTCATGCGGTGCTCGATTACTTGCGGCGGCCACCGGAGGTCGCGGTGAAGACGGCGCTGGCGCCGAGCTTGAAGGCATTTTCGCAACGGCTGAAACGGCGCGGGCTGGTCTTTGTGCTCTCAGATTTCCTCGACCCCACGGGTTATGAAGAGGGTTTGAATCTGCTCCGTCATCATCACTTCGAAGTTCACGCCGTGCAGGTGCTCGACCCGGCGGAACTCGCGCCGTCGCTCTCCGGCGACCTGCGGCTCACGGAATGCGAAACGGGCGAGGCGTATGAAGTGACGGCGACGGATGCGCTCGTGCGCGACTACCGCGACGCGATCGCGAAGTGGCTGGAGGAGCTTGAGCAATTTTGCCTGCGGCGCGGGATCGGGTATGCGCAAGCGACGACGGAAGTGCCTTTCGAGGATCTCGTGCTGCGCGTCTTGCGCGACGGGGTGATGCTGAAATGACGCGGCCCTTTTTCCTCCCAACGCCGCCATGATGTGGCTGCAACCGTGGGCCGCCTGGTTTCTCGCCGGCCTGCCCCTCATCGTCCTGCTCTACCTGCTGAAAGTGCGGCGCCGGCCCGCGGTGGTAAGCACGCTGATTTTCTGGCAGAAAGTGGTGCAGGAACATCGGCGGCGCGCGCTCTTCCAGCGGCTGCGCAGCCTGCTTTCGCTGCTGCTGCATTTGCTGATCTTTGCGCTGATCGTCGCCGCCCTCGCGCGGCCGACTTTTGATCGTTTCGTCCACGACGGCACCTCGACCGTGCTGGTGGTGGATATCCGCGCGCGGATGAATGCGGTGGAACCGGATGGGGCGACGCGTTTCGCCAAGGCGATCCAGGCCGCGCTGCTCCAGACGCGCGACGCCTCGGCCACGCGGCAGTTTGCCCTGCTCACGATCGGGCCGGAGCCGGCGGTGCTGCTGCCTTTCACCGGCAATGAACGCACGCTGCGCGAGACGCTGGAAAAGCTGCAGCCGACCGAGGCGGCGGGTGCGGCGGAGCCGGCTTTCGCCCTGGCGAACGATCTGCTCGCGACCCGGCGGGGCGAGCGGCGGACGATGGTGTTCACCGACCGGAAAGAAGCGGCGCCGGAGGGGATCATTTTTCAGACGGTAGGCTCGGCGCGGGACAACGCGGCGATCGTGCGCTTCGCGGCGCGGCCGCTGCCGGCGTCGCCTTCGACCAGCGAGGTATTTTTGGAGGTGCGGAACTTCAGCGATCAACCGCTGAAAGCGAACCTGGAACTGCGCTACGACGAGAAGCTGCTCGATGTGAAGCCGCTCGCGCTCGAGGCGAATGGCAAACAAACGCTGGTCTTCCCCAGCCTGCCGCGGCCGGGGGCGAATGCACGCGGGCAATTTACGGCGACGCTCGATCACGCCGATGCGCTCGCTTCGGACAATATCGCGCGGCTGTGGCTGCCGCCCCCGCGGCCGGTGCGCGTGCTGCTGATCAGCAGCGGCAACGTGTTCCTGGAAAAGGCGCTCTCGGCGGACCCGGCGGTGAGCTACGAAGTGCTCGCGCCGGAGGTGTGGAATGCGGCGCTGGCGGCGAAGTTCGACGTGGTGCTTTTCGATGCCTTCGTGCCGGCTCCCCTGCCCCCGGCCAATTCCTTCTTTTTGCAGCGCACGCCCTTCAATGCGGAAGGCGCGGCGGCGCTGGAGCAGCCGGTGCTGACGGGGATCGATTCGACGCATCCGATCCTGCGGCTGCTGGATTTCAACCAGACCACGATCCTGCGCGCCTTTCCGCTGACGCTGCCGCCGCCGACCCCGGAATGGACCTACGCCGCACCGCTGCGGGCGTTTGAACAGGCGCTGCTGGTGGTGGGCGAGCGGCGGTCCAATCCGCCGCAACGAATCGCGGCGCTGGGACTCGATCTGACGGCGACGGATCTGCCGTTGCGGGTCGCGTTCCCGCTGTTGATCACGAATACGGTGCACTGGCTCGCGGGCACGGCGAATGAAGCGACGGCGGGGTTGCGGGCGGGCGAGATTTTGCCGCTGGCGGAGGGCGAGAAGATCGCCAGCGATCAACAGCCGGCGATCACGGGGCAGTTTCAGCCGTTGCGGAATGGATTTTATCCGCTGGTGCGCGGAGGGCGTTCGGCGTGGGTGGCGGTGAATACTTTTGCTGAAGCCGAGGCGGATCTGCGCGGGGCGGCGGTGTCGGCGGCGCCGGCCGTGCCGGTGGCTGCGCTGAAGCTGCCGGCGGTGGTCGGCAATCTCACGACCTGGCCGTTGTGGCGGTATCTGGCCCTCGGTGCGCTCGCGCTGTTTACCCTGGAGTGGTCGCTCTTTCACCGTCGTCGCACCGAGTGAATACGCTGGAAATCGCCCATCCCTGGATTTTGCTGATCGGCCTGCCGCTGGCGGTGGTGCTGTGGCTGGCGCCGCGGCGTTCTCTGGCCGATCTGTCGCCCGCGCGGCGGCGTCTTTGCACGTTGATTCGCGGGCTGATCTTGCTGCTCCTTTTGTTCGCGCTGGCCCGGGTTCATGCGCTGCTGCCGGGGCGCAGTGTGGGCGTGCTGTATCTGCTCGATCGCTCGGCCAGCGTGTCGCCGGAGGCGCGGAAAAAGGCGGAGGAATTTGTCGCGGCGAGTGTGGCGGTGAAAGGCGCGCAGGATGTGGCCGGGGTCGCCGGATTTGCCGCGGCGCCGGAACTCTGGCTGCCGCCGGAGGCGAACCCGCAGCTGCCGCCCACGTGGCCGGAGCTGAAGGAGCGGAAGAAGACCGGGATGGGTCACGCGCTGGATTTCGCCAGCGCGCTGCTGCCCACCGAAACGCATCGCCACATCGTGCTGCTGAGCGATGGCAACGACACGACCGGGCACGCCGCGGAAGCCGCGCGGCGGCTGGCGGCGGCGGGGCTGCGGCTTTCCACGGTGGCGCTGCCGAATGCATCGTCGCCCGAGGTGCTCGTGGACCGGGTGGATATTCCGCGGCAGTTGAAGACCGGAGAGAGCTTCGATCTCAGCGCGCAGATTCGCAGCAACGTGGCGACGACGGCGCAGGTGAAGCTCTACCAGAATCAATTCCTCGTGGAGCAACGCGACATCTCGCTGAAGCCGGGGACGAATGCGTTCAACGCACCGAATCTGCACGCCGATGGCACTTTTGTGACCTACGAGGTGGAAGTGGTGCCGGCGCAGGATACGGCGCTGGAAAACAATCGCGCGCAGGCCACGGCGAGTCTGCGCGGGCAGCCGCGGATTCTGGCGATCGATCCCGATCCGACGAAGTTGCGCCCGCTGGCCGATGCGTTGCGCCGGGAAAAGATCGATGTGGAGACGCGCGCACCGAGCGGGTTGCCGCGGGCGCTGGAGGATTTGCAGCAGTTCGATCTCTTTGCGTTGAGCGATGTTTCCGCGCTGCAATTGCCGCGCGAGCAGATGGAGCTGTATCGCCGCTGGGTGCAGGATTTTGGCGGCGGCTTTTTGATGCTCGGCGGGGAGAACAGCTTCGGGGTCGGCGGCTACTACCGCACGCCGATCGAGCAACTCCTGCCCGTGCGCATGGAGCATCACGACCGGCAGGATGTGCCGAGTGTGGCCCTGCTGGTAGTGCTCGATCGCTCGGGCTCGATGACCGCGCTGGTCCAGGGGCAGACGAAGATGTCGCTCGCGGATCAGGGCGCGGTCTTTGCCCTGAATGTGCTCCAGCCGAAGGATTACTTTGGCGTGCTCGCGGTGGACGTGCGGGCGCATGTGGTCGCGCCGCTGAGCCAGTACGGATCGAAGGAACCGGTGGAGCAAAAGATCATGAATATCACCGCGGGCGGCGGGGGCATTTATATTTACACGTCGCTGGCGGAGGCGTTCGCGCAGTTGCGCGATATCCCGGCGCGGATCAAACACGTGATCCTTTTCTCCGACGCCGCCGATGCGGAGGAAAAGAATGCGGGCGAGATGGGGGACGGCGCGGCGGGAAGCGGTTCGTCGCTCGATCTGGCCAGTGCGATGCTCGGGGCCCGGATCACGACCTCCGTTGTGGCGCTCGGGCAGGAAACGGATCGCGACACGGCGTTTCTCCGGCAGCTGGCGGAGCGTGGGAATGGGCGTTTTTACCTCACGAGCGACGCGACCACGCTGCCGCAGATTTTCAGCACGGAAACGATGAAAGTGGCGCAATCGAGCCTGATCGAGGAGCCCTTCCAGGCGGTGCCGGCGAAAGCGTCGCCGCTGCTCTCGGGGATCGATTTCGCACAAGCGCCGCTGCTGCTGGGGTACAACTCGACGAAGATCAAACCGACCGCAGACGTCCTGCTCGCGACGGAACGCGGCGAACCGTTGCTCGCGACGTGGCGCTATGGGCTCGGCCAGGCCGCGGCCTTCACTAGCGATGCGAAGGCGCGCTGGGCGGGCGAATGGCTGACCTGGCCGGGGTACGGGAAATTTTGGGCGCAGACGGTGCGCGGGCTGATGCGGCGGAGCGACCGGGCGAGTTTTGCGATCGAGACGCGCGAAGATGGCGATCAGCTGAAGCTGACGATCGATGCAGTGAAGCCGGACGGGGCGTTCCGGAATCAGCTCCCGATCACGATTCACTCGCTCGCGCCGGATGGCACGGCGCAGGATCGCCCGGCGACCCAGGAAGGCCCGGGGCGCTATACCGCGACGCTGGATTTGCCGGACGAAGGCACGACGCTGTTTTCGATCAATTCGCCCGATCTGCCGGATGGCGGGACGAGCTTTGGCCACACGCGGCCGTATCCGCGGGAGTTTCTGACCAGCGAGACGAACGAAACGTTTCTGCGCGAGCTGGCGGCGCTCGGAGGCGGGAGTTTCAATCCAGCGCCGGCGGAGGTGTGGACTCAGCCCACGCTGGCGGTGCCGTTACGGCGGGAGTTGACGGATTGGTTCCTGATCGCAGCGCTGGCGTTGATCCCGGTGGATATTTTTGTGCGGCGACGGAGCTAAGGGGGACGGGACGCGTGGGTGGTGATGGGTGATTCGCGATTGGTGGAAGATGCTCGCGTTGCGTTCCTCCAATCACTAGTCACTACCCGCCAATCACCCCTCCCCGATGAACTCCCCCGCTGTGCTTCTACTTTCCTCCCTGCTCCTCGCTTCCGGTGCCGCTGCGCTCCGGGCGGCCGATGACTTCAAGCCGGAGGCGGGGTTTGTGAGTTTGTTCAATGGGCGGGATTTGAGTGGATGGTGTTATGCGGGGAGCGAGGTCTTCGACGGAAAGACGGAATCCGTCGATGGGCGGTACAGTGCGTACGAGGGCGTGATCGTGGTGCATCCGAAGAAGGAAGACGGGCCGCGGATTCAGCAGCTCTGGACGCTGAAAACCTTTCCGAAGAATTTCGAGCTGCGGCTGGAATTTCGCGCGGAAGTGAATGCGGATAGCGGGATCTTTTTGCGCAAGCCGCAGCTGCAGTGCCGGGATTATCTCGTGGCCGGGCCGTACAAGGAGCTGAAGCAGTACAAGCCGCAGGAGTGGAACGAAATCGTGGTCGTGGTGAAGGACGGCATCGCGCACTGCACCTGCAATGGCGAAGTGCTGGAGGCCGCACTGAAGCTGCCGGAGACGGGCCCGATCGGGCTCGAGGCGGATCGCGGGCAGATGGAGTACCGGCGGATTCGGATCAAGGAGGAGTAGCGCGCGACTTCAACGCCTACGGTTGGCGATCGAATCAACGATCGCCGAAAGAAATACTACCGCGAAAGCAGAGCAGAGGATCGTCATGCCATACGGCTGGATTACGCGGATCTCAAAAGCTTGCGCGACCAGGGTAGTAGCGACTGCCCAGCACATGTCTCCCCACCGCAGCCTCAGGCCGAATTTCGAGGAAAATACGGGGAGCAAAGCAAACAGTCCCAGGGTGAAGGTCACAACCGCTCCGATGATACACCCGGTTGGAGATCAATGAGATTCGTCCACCAAGACTCCAGAGATTCGACGGGCCCCACCCGGGGCAGCCTCAGCGGCGCGGGGGAGCGATGATTTCGACGTCGGCGTAGATTTTTTTACGCGGGGTGCGGCGGGCGGAGATGTAGCCCCAGATGATGCCGGCGAGGAGGCCGGCGCCGTGGGCGTAGTTGGCGACCCGGGGCATGATGCCGAGGACGCAGATGACGAACCAGCCGAGCATCCACAGGAGGATTTCCTGGGGCATGCGGAAGCGCGGGGCGGGGTCGAATTTGGCCTTCATCCAGATGAAGCCGAGGAGGCCGTAGATGACGCCGGACATGCCGCCGAAATTCGGGCCGGCAAAGGCGAACTGGGCGAGATTGGAAAGGGCGCCGATGACGAGGACCAGGGCGAGCAGGTAGCGGGCGCTGAGGACCTGTTCGATGGCGGTGCCGAGGTCTTTCAGGCACATCATATTAAAGGCGATGTGCATGATCCCCAGGTGCAGGAAGATGGGGGTAACGAGGCGCCAGACTTCGCCGTGCATGATCTCCGGGAACCACGGGCCGCCGGGCCGGCCACCAAAGACGGTGATGTAGAACGGCAGACACGCGAGCCGATCCTGACCGAGACTCGTCACGAGGGCGACGAGGATGGACAGGCCGATGAGAATGGCGGTGAGGCGGCCGATGCGGAAGTTGCCGATGGTGAATACGGGGGAGCGGCTCATGCGGAAGGAGAAGGCGCAAAACAAAAGTGGTCCATTGGGTGGAGCACGCGAGTCGCGTGCGCGGTTCGGCGACTCGCCGGCCAGGAGACGAACAGCGGATTCTTCACGAGAGGCGTATCTTTGGCAGCGGCGGGGTCACGGTATTCGCGGCGGGCCGCCGCGAACGGCATGCGGGTCGCATGCTTCGCCCAAAAAAGGCGCGCGTGACCGCTGCGGTTTTCCCGGAAACGGGCTAAATGTGGCGGCTGTCTTCGCTGTCTTTGACCGCGTAGCCGGATTCCTGGCGGCCGAGGTTCACCTTGTGTTTCTCGGTGTAGGCGCGGAAGACGTCGTCGGCGCTCATGCCGGCGACCTGGGCGAGGGAGACGAGGAAGTGGAGCATGTCCACGATTTCGACGCGGGCGTTTTGCAGGTCGAATTTCTGGTACTTCGCCCACCATTTCCACGGCACGCTGTCGGTGAGCTCGGCGAGTTCCTGGCTCAGGGCGCGGGTGTAGTTGAGGATCCACTTGGTGCGGTCCTCCTCGCCCATGCCTTCGGTATCGACGCCGATGCGCAGATTGAGCGCGCGCTGGAGTTCGAAGATTTGCGCGAGCTTGTCGGCCGGCGGTTGAGCGGTGGATTCGGTGGACATGAGGCGGTGGAAAAATTTCGGGGTTGGCGGAGCGCAGCGGAGTGCGCGCGAGTCGAGTCGGGTACGGTTGCGCCGCGGCGGGGTCAAGCGGTCATTGCCGCGGCTGGCTCTTCGCCTGGGGGTTTCACCGGATGACTGCTTCGAGGACGAAAAAAACGGCTCGCTTCCGCGCCGCCGCGCGAATAGGCCAGCGCCCGAATGTCTTCCCGCCGCCTTCTCCTCCTGACTGCCTCCCTTGCCGCGCTCGCTGTGGCCGGCTGCAAAACTCCGTACAAGGAAAGCGACAAAAAGAAGGAGGAGGCCAAGAAAGATGCGTCCGGCGACCCCACCTTCCAGGCCTTTGTCGGCCGGCTGAAGATCGCGGCCAGCAAGCGAGATCAAAACATGCTCCGGTCGCTGATGGCGCCGGACTTCGGCTACCGCTGGGACAATCCGCCGCCGGGCGACAATATTTTCACCTACTGGGACCTGAACAACCTGTGGCCGGACCTGAATCATCTGCTGGAGCAGAAGTTCACGCTGATGGACGATTTCATGGTCTCGCCGCCGGAATTTGCCTCGGATCCGAATACGTATGGGGGTTACCGGCTGGGGATCAAGCAGGTGGCCGGCTCGTGGCGTTTCATCTATTTCGTGCCGCCGCCACCGGCGGAGCAGGCGCCTGCTTCGCCGTCGGAGCCGAGCGTCCGGGTGCAATAAAGAATGAGTTCCCCCACCCCGCGGCCCAGCGATCCGATCGCACTCGGGTTGCCGCACCGGGAACCGTTCATCTTTGTCGACGCCGTCGTCGAACTAACCCCCGGCGTGCGCGCCGTGGGGCGGAAAGTGTTTGCGGCGGATGATCCAGTATTCCGCGGGCATTTCCCGGGCGACCCGATCGTGCCGGGGGTGCTGCTGACCGAAGCGCTGGCGCAGCTGGCCGGGATCGTAGTGGGTCAGCCCGGAGGGGCTGGAGGAATGCGGTTGGCCGCGATCAAAGGGATGAAATTCCCAGGCGCGGCGAAGCCGGAGGAAGTGATTGAATTGCACGCGGCCAAAGCGGGGAATGTAGGGGAGCTTTGGCAGTTCAGCGTGGAAGCGCGCGTGGGGGAGCGGCTCGTGGCGGATGGGGTGGTGATCCTGGCGGGAGCGGGGTAGATTCGCCACGAAAAGAGGGAAGGCCTGGCCCTGGATTCCGTGGTTCACGCAGCCCCCTGCGTGAAACGATAGTGCCTGCGCCAAAGGCGCAGGGTGATCTTTTTCATTTCACGCAGGGGGCTGCGTGAACCACGGGGTGACAGCCTCGGTTATCTTGGGAGACGACGGGGGTTGTTTTCGATGTAGCGGCGGTAGCGCTCGAGGTGGTCCTGGCTGCGAACAAGGTGATCCCAGCTTTCCAGCTGCCACAGGCCTCCGCTGCGATCGAACCGCTGATTGATGCGGTGAGCGCTGACGCTTTTCCAGGTTCGGACCACGGTAGAAAGACGGGTGGCGCCACGGGGAGCCACGAGGACATGGACATGGTTGGGCATTACGACGAAGGCATCGAGGGCGTAGTCAGCGCCGTCGCCTTGATGAAAAATGGAACTCATGATTTCCCGGGCCCCGGAATTCCGAAACGGACACTCCCCATGGGCCTCGTCGAGGAAGCGGTGCATGGGTTCGGTGAAGCGTTCGTGGAATTTCCTCTCGGTCTCCGCGTTGTGGGGTTTGGGGTGTTCAGCCAGCCAGGCGTCGCGTTCTTTGCGCCAGGTCATCAGCACGTCGATGGGGATGGAATCGGCGGTGCGGAAGGTCAGGAAGTAGATGGCTCCGGGCTGGCGCCAATGGGGGAGGTAGCGACCCCAAGCGCGGCCGATAGCACGGGTTGGGTCGAACCAGGTGTAGTCGCCTCCTTTTCCGCGACCGACAGTGGCCCATGGATGCTCTTCCGAATGCATGGCGCTGAAGGGGGAGGAAAAGTGCTGCGCCCAAGGCGCAGGGTTGGGTTCATTTCACGCAGGGGGCTGCGTGAACCACGGGGTGACAGCCTCGCTGGTTCTAAACTTTGCGGTCTTTGGCGCCCTGGCGCCTCAGCGGTAAAACTTACACGCTGCCGCTCTGGGCGCGTTGGCGGAGGGCGTGGTCGCAGAGGACCAGGGCGGTCATGGCTTCGACCATGGGGACGGCGCGGGGGAGGACGCAGGGGTCGTGGCGGCCGCGGGCTTTGAGCTCGGTGTTTTCGCCGGTGGTGGTGACGGTTTCCTGCGACCGGAAAATGGTGGCGGTGGGCTTGAAGGCGATGCGGAAGAAGATGGCTTCGCCGTTGCTGATGCCGCCCTGGATGCCGCCGCTGCGATTGGTGGTGGTGCGGACGCGGCCTTCCTGCATGCGGAAGGTGTCGTTGTGCTCACTGCCGCGCTGGAGGGTGCCGGCGAAACCGCTGCCGATTTCGAAGCCCTTGGTCGCGGGGAGCGAGAGCATGGCTTTGGCGAGTTCGGCTTCGAGTTTGTCGAAGACGGGTTCACCGAGGCCGGGCGGGACGCCGCGGACGACACACTCGATCACGCCGCCGACGGAATCGCCCTCGGCGCGGACTTCCTTGATGAAATCGATCATCTTCTCAGCCATCGGCGCATCGGGGCAGCGGACGATGTTTGCTTCCACCTGCTCGAAGGTGACCGTTTCGGGATCGACCTCGGCGGTGAGCGCGTGGATCGATTTCACGTAGGCGACGATTTCGAGGCCCGGGGCGAGCTGGGCGAGGACTTTCTTGGCGATCACCGCAGCGGCGACACGGCCGATGGTTTCGCGGGCAGAAGCGCGGCCCCCACCCTGGTAATTGCGGATGCCGTATTTGGCCTGGTAAGTGTAGTCGGCGTGCGAGGGGCGGAAGGCGGCCTCCATCTCGCGGTAGGCCTCGGGGCGCGCGTCCTTGTTCATGACAGCGACGCAAATCGGGGTGCCGGTGGTCTGGCCTTCGAAGACGCCGGAGAGGATGCGGCATTCGTCTTTTTCGTCGCGCGGGGTGACGATTTCGCTCTGGCCGGGGCGGCGGCGATCGAGGTCGACCTGGATATCGGCCTCGGTCAGGGCGATGCGGGGCGGGCAGCCATCGACGACGACGCCGACGCCACCGCCATGGGATTCGCCCCAGGTCGAAATGCGAAAGATTTGGCCAAACTGGCTGGACATAAAGAGTCGGCCAACCTGCGGAGCAGGCACGGTGCTGGCAAGCGCAAAGGCGAATCGGTTAAGTTCTGAGCTTGGCCCGCAGCGAGCGAGGATGCACACTCGGGCATGCGTTGGTCCCTCGTGTTGCTGGTTTTCCTCGCCCTGGTTCCCGGGCTTTCTTCGGCGGCGCCGTCCGTGGCGCGTGGCCGCCAGGGGGCGGTTGCCTCGGTGCATCCCCTCGCCTCGCGCGCCGGCCTGGCGACGCTGCAAAAGGGCGGCAACGCGGTCGATGCCGCGGTGGCGATGGCACTCACGCTCGGGGTAGTCGATGGCCACAACTCGGGGATCGGCGGCGGCTGTTTCCTGCTGATCCGCACGGCGAAAGGTGAGTTCTTTGCGATCGATGGGCGCGAGATGGCGGGCGCGGCGGCGACGCGCGACATGTTCGTGCGGAAGGGAAAGGGCGATCCGGCGCTGAGCCAGAGCGGCGCGCTGGCGGTGGGGGTGCCGGGTTCGGTAGCGGCATATGCGACGGTGCTGGAAAAGTTCGGGAAGAAGAAGCTGGCGGAGCTGCTGGAGCCGGCGGCGCAGATCGCCGAGCAAGGTTTTGCGCTCGATGAAGTGTATGCGCGGCGGCTGCAGGAGATGGCGCCGCTGATCGGGAAAGATGAAGGCGCGCGGGCGATCCTGTTCAAGCCGGATGGGCAGCCTTGGGCCGAGGGCGAAACGCTGAAGCAGCCGGAGCTGGCGGCGAGTTATCGCGCGCTGGCGAAGGACGGGCCGGACTGGTTTTACCGCGGGGATTTTGCCGCGAAGGTGGAGACATGGATGAAGGCGAATGGGGGCATTTTGACCGCAGCGGATTTTGCGAACTACACGCTGAAGTTTCGCGAGCCGGTACGAGGGATGTATCGCGGGCACGAGATCGTGAGTTTTCCGCCGCCGAGCTCGGGCGGAGTGCACGTGCTGCAGATCCTGAATATCCTCGCGAATCTCGATCTCTCGACGCTCGATGAACCGACGCGGATTCATGCGATCGCGGAGGCGATGAAACTGGCGTTTGCGGATCGGGCCTACTGGATGGGTGATCCGGATTTCGTGCCGGTGCCGCGCGGGCTATTGAGCGCGGAGTATGCGAAGGCGCTGGCGGGAAAAATCGCGCTGGATCACGTGACGGCGGTGACGGCTCATGGCGAGCCACCGGCCGCGACGACGGATGTCTTCGGCAAACACACGACGCATTTTTCCGCGGCGGATGCGGAGGGAAATTGGGTGGCGTGCACGGCGACGGTGAACACGTCTTTCGGCGCGAAGGTGATTGTGCCGGGGACGGGCATCATCCTGAACAATCAGATGGACGATTTCTCGATCGAGCCGGGGGTGGCGAATGCCTTCAAGCTAATCGGCGCAGAGGCGAATGCAGTGGCGCCGGGAAAACGGCCGCTGTCGAGCATGGCGCCGACGATCGTGCTGCGCGACGGGCAGCCGATCCTGGCGCTGGGAGCGGCGGGCGGGCCGACGATCATCACGCAGACGGTGCTGAATCTGCACGGGGTGATCGATCGGAAGCTCGGCCTCGATGCGGCGCTGGCGCAGCCGCGGTTTCATCATCAATGGCAGCCGGACGAACTCCGGATCGAGAAAGCGTTTTTGCCGGAGATCACGGACCGGCTGCGGATGCTGGGGCACAACCTGACGCCAGTGAGCTTTTCCGGGGCGAGCAATGCGGTGGGGTTTTTCGGCGGTGAGTTTATCGCGGTGAGTGAACCGCGGGTGCCGGGGGAGGCGCTGGCGTGGTGAGGGGTGGTCCGTGGTTCACGCAGGCCTCTGCGTGAAATGAAATAGCTCACCTGCGCCGTGGGCGCAGGCACCATCGTTTCACGCAGAGGGCTGCGTGAGCCACGGGCTGACAGCGGCGCTGGCGGCGGATTTTCCGGCGTCACTTGACGCCGTGGCGGGGGCGATTTTCATTGCCCTCGATGAATTCACGTACCCGGTGGTGTTGGTTTGCGGTGCTCCCTTTGCTGGCCTGGTCCACGGCTTCGTGTGACCGGATTCAAAACCTCATCAAACCTCCGGGAGCGGCACCGATCGTGGGTTACGATGCGGTCTACAAGGAGAACAACGAATACCGGCTGCAGATTCGCGGGCTGTACAACAACAGCCGGTTTGCGCAGCTCGAAACCGAGGCGAAAAAGGCGCGGGACAGCAAGGCCCGGATGAAGAATGGCGCGTGGCAGCTGCACCATTTTTACACCTGCCTGGAGTGCCGCGACGATGAGCCGGAAAGCATGTGGCAGCTCCACGATCGCATTCACCAGGCGTGGATCGCGGCGTTTCCGAAATCGATCACGGCGCGGATCGCGTATGCGGATTTTCAGGCGGAGTACGCCTGGCACGCGCGGGGCTCGGGCTATGCCGGTTCGGTTTCCCAGCAAGGCTGGAAGCTTTTCGGAGAGCGCCTGGCCCAGGGCCGAAAGACGCTGGAGGACGCGGCGCGGGAGCTGGGGATCACCTGCCCGATGTGGTATCAGGTGCGGCTGCGCATCGGCCTCGGGCAGAATGCTTCCCGGACCGAGTACGACGCGATTTATGCGGCGGCGAAAAAGTTCGAGCCGCAGTTCACCACGTACGATTCCGCGCATGCGAAATACCTGCTGCCGCGCTGGAACGGGCAGCCGGGCGAGTGGGAAGCGGCGGCCTTGAAAGATGCGGCGTGGCCAGGTGGACCAGGGCTGGAGGGGTATGCCTTCGTGGTGAGCCAGATGCGGGGTTCCTACAGCAATCTTTTCAAGGAAACCAAGGTGTCGTGGCCGAAGGTGCGGGAGGGCTTTGAGAAGATGTCCGCAAACTATCCGGAGTCGCTCGAAGTGCTGAGTGTCTACACCTCACTGGCCTGTTCGGCGGGCGATCAGGCCACGGCCAGGTGCCTTTTTGCGAAGCTGAACAACCGGATGTATCCATCGGCCTGGGGCGACGAAGCGCATTTCGCGCGGTGCCGAAACTGGGCGCTGCAGGCGGCGGGGAAAGAGGGGGAGTGAGGTGGGATTGGCCGCTGCGCGGGGGAGCGCCGGAAGGCGTGATCGGTGATTCGTGACCAGTGGATGGGGAGGCGCGTTTTTCTCCCGAGAAAGCGTGGCTCCATTCCACCGACCAATCACGCATCACCAATCACGCCTGTTCACCTGGGCGAGCTGCGCGCTTTACAATCCACCCGGGTGGCGGATGACGGTGCCGCCTTTGGTGGGGCGGGTCTTGGTGGTCCAGCGGGGGCCTTCGGGGTAGCCGGTGTAACCGGTGTCGAGGCGCAGACCGGCGACGACGAGGAAGACGTGGCCTTTGCGGGCCCAGACGCTCATCCAGCGGCCTTCGCCGCCTTTGCCGTAGCTGCGGAAACTGCCGGAAGGCATGGGGCTGCGGAGGAGGCCGGCGGCTTGCAGCGTATAAGAGACGGTGCCGGAGCAATCGAACCCGCCGTCGAGCTGTCCGCGCCCGTGGCCGCCGCCGTAGACGTACGGGGAGCCGACGATGCGGTTGGCGGCCGCGATGGCGACCTTCACGGTTTCGGGAGCATTGGGCGGAGGGACGGCGTAACCGTTTTCGAGCGTGGCGGTTTTACCGGGGACGTAGCGGTACGTGTACGTGGGGCCGGCGCAACCCGTGAGGAAGGCCGCGGCAAGAGCGAGGACGAGGAGGGAAAAAAGACGGTGCGAGGGCATGGGGCGCGCCCTTTTCGTCGGAAAGACCGGAGACGGCAAGTGGGCCGTGGTGGGCAATGTAGGCGGCTCTTCCCAAAGCCGCCTTGAAACTCAATCCGCCGCAGGCGGCAAACACCGTTGGAGTACCGCCTTTAGGCTACTTCGTGAATGCAAAGACAAGAACCTCCACCTTTCCGCAGGCTAAAGCCTGGACTCCAGCGATTCGTGCCGCCTCCGGCGGGATGTTTTCGGGGCGGCTCTGGGCAGAGCCGCCACCGTTCGCTGCGCGGGGTTGGGAGCGTCGATCAGAGCAGGAGGGCACCCATGACGAAGAGCTTCAGGGTCAGGGCCCAGATGAGGAAGACCTGGACGTTGCTGTAGGCGCGGCTGCTGCCGTTTTCGCTCGGCATGTTGCGGTCGGCGCCGAAGAGAACCTGGCGGTTCTTCAGCAGGTACCACCCGGCGTACAGCGTCGCGGCAATGCCCACCACGAAGACCCAGCGGAAGAGAAGGAAGGGATCGTTGCTCATAGTTTGAATTGACGGAGCCGAGCATAGCCGGGGGGCCAGGGGGCGCCAGATACAGGGGTGCGAATAAGAAGGCAGTACAGTTCCAAAGAGCTGAGCAGCGAGAGCCATCTGTACTGGTCGAGGCACGGAGCGGCCAGCAGTCGCCAGTGGTCAGCAATCAGTAATCCGTGGGCGGCAGGCACTAAGGAATGGCCGCAGCGAAAACGGTCGTGCCATTGGCCGGGCTTATCAGTTGCGAGAATGCGTGAAAGAAGACGGTTAATAACAACTTCTTCTTATAGAAAAACGAAATCGCACTTTGCAGCTTGGACGACACCCGCGTAGTAAAGCTCCGTGCTCTCACGCTCCCTCTACGCATTCGGTGGACTTCCCACCGCGCTTTGTGTAGTCCCCCGGAAACGTGTCGCATTGCAACCCCGTGCATCGTGAACGCTCTACCCAACCTCATCCGCTCCTCTATTGGAAAGAAGTGGATCGTCGCCCTCTCCGGATTGGTGATGTTCCTCTTTGTCATCGGCCACCTGGCCGGCAACCTTCAGGTCTTCGTCGGCCCGGAAGCGATCAATAACTACGGCGCCCTCCTCCGCACCTCCCCCGAGCTGCTGTGGGTCGTCCGCCTCGTGCTGCTCAGCGCGCTCATCATCCATGTGATTTTCACCCTTTGGCTGGTGATCGAAAATCGCAAGGCGCGCCCGGTGGCTTACCAAAAGAAAGCCAGTGTGCAGGCCAAGGTCTCGACCAAGCTGATGGCGATCACGGGCACCCTGCTGCTGGTCTTCGTCATCTTCCACCTGGCGCACTTCACCACGCAGAGCGTGGATACGAGCTATGCTGGTTTTCACGATGAAAAGGGCCGGCACGATGTCTTCCGCATGGTGGTCGTCGGCTTCTCCAGCCCTGCTTTCGCGATCTTTTACGCGGTGGCCATGACGCTGCTCTCCAGCCATCTCAGCCACGGCGCGTGGAGCTGGCTGCAAACGCTCGGCTTGCGCACGAAAAAAGTCGCGGAGGATTCCACCCGCGGCGCGCGCATCCTCGCGATCGTCCTCGCGGTGGGTTACGTCTCGATCCCCGCGGCGGTCCTCATCGGCGGCTTCGGCCGCAGCTACGTGGCCTCCCGCGAACGCCTCGAACAAGGCGAACGCCAGGCGGCTCCCACCGGCACCCAAATCACTCCGGCCTCTTCGGCGAAATAAGTCATGATCGGCGCACTGAATTCCAACATCCCCTCCGGTCCGCTCGAGCAAAAGTGGCAAGGCCACAAATTCAACTCGAAGCTCATCAATCCCGCGAACAAGCGAAAGTACTCCGTGATCGTGGTCGGCAGCGGCCTCGCCGGAGCCGGCGCGGCGGCCACGCTGGCCGAGCTCGGCTACAAGGTGAAGTGTTTCTGCTACCAGGATAGTCCCCGCCGCGCGCACTCGATCGCGGCGCAGGGCGGCATCAATGCCGCGAAGAACTACCAGGGCGACGGCGACTCGATCTACCGGCTCTTTTACGACACGCTGAAGGGCGGCGATTTCCGCGCCCGCGAAGCGAACGTCTACCGGCTCGCTGAAGTCAGCGTGAATATCATCGACCAGTGCGTGGCGCTGGGCGTACCCTTTGCGCGCGAATACAGCGGCCTGCTGGCGAACCGCAGCTTTGGCGGCGCGCAGGTGTCGCGGACGTTCTACGCCCGCGGGCAAACCGGCCAGCAACTCCTGCTCGGTGCGTACTCTTCGCTCGTGCGTATGATCGGCACCGGCGCGGTGGAAATGTACCCGCGCACGGAGATGATCGATCTCGTGCTCGTGGATGGCCACGCGAAGGGGATCATCACCCGCGATCTCGTGACCGGAAAAATCGAGAGCCATTCGGCCGACGCGGTGATGCTCTGCACGGGCGGTTACGGCAACGTCTTCTACCTCTCGACCAACGCCAAGGGCTGCAACGTGACGGCGACGTATCGTGCGCACAAGAAGGGCGCGCTGTTTGCGAATCCCTGCTTCACGCAGATCCACCCGACGTGCATCCCGGTGAGCGGCGACTATCAATCGAAGCTCACCCTGATGAGCGAATCGCTGCGCAACGACGGCCGCTGCTGGGTGCCGCTGAAGAAAGGCGACAACCGCACGCCGCAGGAAATTCCCGATAGCGAACGCGACTACTATCTCGAGCGCATGTACCCGGCTTTCGGGAACCTCGCGCCCCGCGATATCGCCAGCCGCGCCGCCAAGGTGGTGTGCGACGAAGGCCGCGGCGTCGGCCCTGGCGGGCTCGGCGTGTATCTCGACTTCCGCGATGCGGTGCAGCGCTACGGGCGCGAATCGCTCGGCCTCAAAGCCGGCGAGGAAGGCAAACCCGAAGAGATCCAGACCCGCGGCGAGAAAGCCGTGAAGGAACGGTACGAAAACCTCTTCGATATCTATCACCAGATCACCGACGAAAACGCGTACAAGGTCCCGATGCGCGTCTACCCCGCCGTGCACTACACGATGGGCGGCCTGTGGGTGGACTACAACCTGATGTCGAACATCCCCGGCCTCTTTGTGCTGGGTGAAGCGAACTTCAGCGACCACGGCGCGAACCGGCTCGGCGCTTCGGCGCTGATGCAGGGTCTGGCCGATGGCTTCTTCATCGCGCCGTACACCGTCGCCACGTATCTCGCCTCGCAGAAGCCGGACAAACGGCCGAAGCTGGATCACCCGGAATTCAAGAAAGCCGAGGACGAAGCGAATGCGCTGACCAAGCGGCTGCTCGGGATCAAGGGCAAGCGCTCGGTGGATAGCTTCCACCGCGAGCTCGGCCTGATCATGTGGGACTTCTGCGGCATGGCCCGCACGGAAAAGAGCCTGCAACGCGCACTCAGCCGCATTCCCACGCTCCGCGAGGAGTTCTGGAAGAATGTGAACGTGCCCGGCGAAAACGAATCGTACAACACCGCCCTCGAGAAGGCCGGCCGCGTGGCCGACTTCCTCGAATTTGGCGAGCTGATGTGCCTCGACGCGCTGGAGCGCAAAGAAAGCTGCGGCGGGCATTTCCGAGAGGAATTCCAATACACCGCCAAGGACGAAGAGGTGAAGACGGGCATCGTCTGCGAAGGCGATGTGAAACGCGACGACACGAACTTCGCGCACGTGGCTGCCTGGGAATACAACGGGTACGGCCAGAAACCGATCCGCCACCAGGAGGAGCTCGTCTTCGAGCGCCAGAAACCCGCCGTGCGCAGCTACACCAAGTAATCCCCTTCCCTGCACTTCCTCCGATCATGAACTTCAAGCTCAAAGTCTGGCGCCAAAAGGACCGGCAAAGCCCCGGCCAACTCGTCGACCTCGAAGCCCGCAACGTTCCGCCGGAAGCCTCCTTCCTGGAGATGCTCGACATCGTGAACGAAGACCTCCTGGCCAAGGGCGAGGAGCCGATCGCCTTCGACCACGACTGCCGCGAAGGCATCTGCGGCACGTGTTCGCTGACCATCGACGGCATCCCGCATGGCCCGAGCGAGACGACCACCTGCCAGCTCTACATGCGCAAGTACAAGGATGGGGACACGATCTACATCGAGCCCTTCCGTGTGCGCCCCTTCCCGGTCATCCGCGACCTGTGCGTGGACCGCTGCGCCTACGATCGCATCCAGCAGGCGGGCGGTTTCATCAGCGCCCGCTCCGGCTCGGCGCCCGATGGCAATGCCGTGCCGATCTCGAAGCCGAACGCGGATAACGCGATGGAAGCCGCGGCCTGCATCGGCTGCGGCGCCTGTGCCGCCGCGTGTCCGAATGGCAGCGCCATGCTCTTTGTCGGCGCGAAAGTGACGCACTTCGCCGAGCTGCCCCAGGGCCAGCCTGAGCGGACGAAACGTGCGCTCGCCATGGTCGCCCAGATGGACAAGGAAGGTTTCGGCGGCTGCTCGAACTACCTCGAGTGCGAAGCCGTCTGCCCCGCGAACATCCCGACCAGCGTGATCAACACGCTGAATCGCGAATACGTGCTGGCGAGCTTCAAGGACGCGCTGGTTTAACCGCAGATCTCGCAGATTCCACCCGGCTGCGGATGCCGCAGATCGGAACGGATGGACCACCGATTTCGCAGATGACGCAGACGGGGACCGCTTAACGCGGTCCCCTTGATGCGCTCTACTTTGGGGTGCGCGAAATTCCCGAGAGAGTCCAAGGAGCGAGGACATTCCTGTCGCCGCTCCCGGGTTCCTCACCGATCCTTGTTCGTTTCCATCCGGCTCGTGGTGCGGAACTTCAATCCAGCGGACTCCGCACGCTGAGGCCGGGCCGGTTGAGCACGTGCGTGTAAATCATCGTCGTGCTGATATCCTTGTGACCGAGGAGCTCCTGGACCGTGCGGAGATCCTGGCCGCGCTCCAGGAGCTGGGTGGCAAAGCTGTGGCGGAGGGTTTGGGGCGTCACCGGCTTGGCCAGACCCGCACGGACCGCTGCCTGCCGCAAGGCGCGCTGAAGAGAATCCTCATGGACGTGGTGCCGCCGCCGGGTCCCGCTGCGTGGATCTCGCGATTCGACGGGCGAAGGAAACACCCAAAACCACGGCCAGGAGGTGGCGGCACCCGGCAGTTTCACGGCGAGGCCATGAGGCAAGGCCACCCCTTCTGCGCCTGCCTCCCGGTCGCCCTCATAGAGCTTTCGCGCGCGGGCGATTTGCTCACGCAAAGCAGAGCGCGCTTTTTCGGGGAGCATGGTGATCCGCCCCTGGCCGCCTTTGGTTTCCTGGAGGGTGAGCACGCTCCGCGCGAAATCCACATCCTTGATCCGCAGCCTCACGCATTCGATCATGCGCAGGCCTGCACCGTACAGAAGCTGAGTCATGAGCAAAGCGGTCCCCTGAAGCTGCTCCAGTAGAGCTTCGGCTTCCGGCTTGGAAAGGACCACCGGCACTTTCCGCGGCCGCCGGGCGCGCACGAGCCCTTCGAATTCACCGGGCTCACGACCGAGCACATGTTTGTAGAGAAAGACCAGGGCGTTCAGCGCCTGCATCTGGGTGCTCGGCGCCACGTCGCGGTCGCTGGCGAGATGAGAGAGAAATTCGGTGATTTCGACCGCGCCCATTTCCTTGGGGTGACGCTTGCCATGGAAAAGAATGAAGCGGCGGGCCCACATCCAGTACGCCTCTTCGGTGCGCAGCGAGTATTGCCGCAGCCGGCAGGCCTGGCGAAGCTGTTCTTCCAGACGGCGCGGTTTACCGGCCGGCCCAGTCATGAACCCGCCCTCGCATCGGCGGCCAATCGGCGTATGAAAGAAAAGAGCATTTACTATTCATATGCCGACTGACGGCTGGAAAGCAATCCCCCCTTTCCCCTTGCATTTCGATCCAAACACCCGGTAAATCGAGTACGTCTCGAAGGTATACCCCAATGAAATGTCCATCCCACCGCCAGCTCAATAGGATGTTCGGCGATGCTCGCGCTATCTGAGAACGAACGACAATGGACTCCGAGTATTCGGTCGCTCTTGAGCCTGACCTCGCCGAGCGCGAGAAGCGTGCTCTTCTCGACGGTCTCGTTGCATTCGGCGACCGCTTCGCTCCTCCGCGGCGGTATGCTCCTTTGGCGGTGGCCTTGCGTGATTCGTCCGGCGCTTTGCAGGGTGGTCTGTTGGGTTCCACGCTTTGGGACTGGCTCCAAGTCGATGTGCTTTGGGTCCGTGATTCACTCCGCCGCCGAGGCCTTGGTAGCCAGTTGCTCCATCTCGTCGAGGCACACGCGCTGTCCATCGGTTGCCGTTTCGCGCGTCTCGATACTTTCGACTTCGAGGCCCGGGCCTTCTACGAGCACCACGGCTACCACGTCTATGGCGAGCTGCCAGATTTTCCCGCCGGTCACACGCAGTTCCATCTCCGCAAGTCTCTGGTGGCATGAGCTTACTCCGAACATCCGCAACGCCGAACCAGGCGCTACAGCGAACAGGCTCCGCCTGTCGCTGAGCTTGGGGGCGTTAGCCGTTGCTGCGCGCGTCCTGTGAACGAAACCGAACGAGAACGAAAACCATGAGCATTCCGTTTACGCCCGAAACCCTGAGCCGACTGCGACATCTCCAGCAGGAACGAAAGTTTGAAGAGGAGGATTCTTACCCAGGCGCACCAGCCGAAGACATCCGAACAGAGTGCGAGCGACGCGTGAACGATTTTCTCGGCCGTGTCATCAGCCTATTGCAGCAAGGCGCTCCCAGGGAGGCCATCGTCGCCAAAGCCACCGAACTCGAAGCCAGGTTTCAGCACGACGACACCGAAGAACACGAAAAGGTCGGTGACTATATCGGCGAGACCATGCGGATTATCGGTATCGAGCATTGGGATCCGCAGGACGGCGAAGACCCGAAGGAGCGGGACAGGTATTTCGGATTCAAATCCAAATGACCGCAACGGCTAACCATGCGCTGCAGCGAACGACTCCAGGCAGTCACGCCGGCTGCTTGCGCAGTCGCCGCGCCAGCCTTCCATCGTCGCTGAGCTTGGGAGCGTTAGGCGATGCTACGCGCTCTCTCTGATCCGCGCTTGTCTCGGGCTGCTTTTTGGGGATAGTTTTCCACCCATGCGGGCGTCTTTTGCTTTCCCTTTTGCCACAGGTCAGACCAAGCCTCGTCACTCGCCGGTGGCCGCCCGTGAGTTCCTCGCCGCTTCGCCGGGTCTCGGTTTCCGCACCTTCTTTGCCCGGTCCTCTCCCAATGTCGCCCCGCCTAACCAGGCGCTGCAGCGAACGACTCCAGGCAGTCACGCCGGCAGCTTGCGCAGCCGCCGCGCCAGCCTTCCATCGTCGCTGAGCTTGGGGTCGTTAGGCGACTCCGCACATCTCCCGTGAAGACGATACGCTTTCTTCCTCTTCCTCTGCTGCTCGCGTGTCCGCTGGCACTCGCCTTCAGCTACATTCGCGAGGCTCTCGCAGTCGATGGCACTCTCGATCACGGCGGTAGCTGGGATTACATCGCTGGCCGTGCAGACTTTTCTGAGTCACATCCATTCATCCCTTATGCTGAGCGCCACGAGGTATTCATCACTCTATCGGTCGTCTCGCTTTGCGCCGTGCTCTATGTCGTTCTACTTTGCACAGTCTTCCGCAGCCCAACCGGCGCCTAACCAGGCGCTGCAGCGAACAGGCTCCGCGGTCACGGCACCTGCGGCAGACCACCGCCACCTTTCCACCCACCGGCAGGTGCCGCGCCCGCTCCGCCTGTCGCTGAGCTTGGGGTCGTTAGGCGATTCTGCGCGTCATCCATGAACCGACGGCTTATCATCGAGCTCCAGAGGCGATCACTCGCTGACTACGCCGTTTTCATGACCATCTGCGGAGTCGGAGCGTCCCTGATCGCGATGATTACTGTCGCTCTTGCCAGCGACTCAGCGCGCATTCCTACGCGCTTCCAGTTCCCCACCATCATCGCGCTTTGGCTGACTCTCATGGTTTATCTCTGGCTCCACTTTCGCGCCGCCGCTCGTCGCGCAGAGCTTGCGCCGTCGTCCACCCAGCTCTTTCACACGATTCAGTATGTGGCTCTCGGTTTTGCAGCGTTGCCGTTCCTGCTCTCACACACTGTTGGCTTCACGGTCTTCATCGTCATTTCATTTGGCGTCGAGTTGGCTCTCGGCGCATTCTTTCTCTGCTACATCCTCCTTGCAGCTACGTTGTGTCGCCGCGTTCCAGCGTCTTCGGTCGTGGGCTTTGCAGCCGCGCTTGTCGGCATTTATTTTTCTTACCAGCACGTCCTCACGCTATGAACGAATCGCCTAACCATGCGCTGCAGCGAACCGCTCCGCACGTCACGGCGGCTGCTTCCGACCTCCTCCTTTCCGCCACCATGCAGCCGCCGCGCCAGCCTCCGCCGTCGCTGAGCTTGGGGTCGTTAGGCGCTTCCTAGCTCACCGTGAAAATGACCGATGCTCAGAGAGACATTCTCGAGGCAGCCACGACGCTGCGACTATCGCCGGACCAGTTTCGCCAGCTTCCCGATGCCGAAGCCGAACAGGTCTATCGAGCCGCTCTCTCTCGTTTCGTCACCAGCAGCTTCGAGCCTCGTTGGTGGTGGGAACACCTTTCGGAACCACACGCTGGCTTTCAGCCTGACGGAGTCCACGGATTTGACCTCATTTCCCAGCTCGTTCCAGATGCAGACGCGGCTCTCTACTTCGTCGCCGAGGACGACTCACCATTTTACCCGGTCTATCTAACTACTACACGCATTGCTTCCGCTGTCCTCGGCGAGTGCTTCACCTTCGAGTATTACTTGTTTCCCACCGACCTTTCGTGGCTCATCGGCGAGAACCACCATGACGTTATTTTCGGTACCGGAGAGCCAATCGTCAGAGCCATCAACGCCCGATCCAATGCGACCGGAAACGCCTAACCATGCGCTGCAGCGAACGACTCCAGGCAGTCACGCCGGCTGCTCGCGCAGTCGCCGCGCCAGCCTTCCATCGTCGCTGAGCTTGGGGGCGTTAGGCGACTCCGCTCGTTTCACCTGAAATGGCTTACTCACGATACGGTTCAGATTCCGACTGGTATGTCTTTTGGGAGGTCACGAAAGCCGACTCAGACGCGGCCGCCGCCGGACACCCGAAGCCAAAAGAGGCCGAAGTTCTTGCCATCTGGCATGCAGATTACTGTGCATCCACGCCCTCTTTCACTTACGCTCAGGTGCGCAAGATGGTGACGAACGACGACTTTTCTTCGATTCCAGGCTTTCAGGAGAGTAGCCGCGAGCTACTCCGCACCTGCACTTCCGAATTCATTCAAGACGTAGATGACAAACATAACCAAGTCGCCTAACACAGCGCTGCAGCGAACCGCGACCCTGTCCGGAGAGATGCGAGGCGCGGCTTTGAGTTCGACCGGCTCCGTCTCGGCATCTGCTGACGCACATGCCGCGCCGTCGCCTTGGGCCGCTTCAGGCAAAGCCGCGGCTCCCGGGTCGCGGTCGCTGAGCTTTTGGTCGTTGGGCGCTGCTCGCCGGCCATGAAATCCACAATCCTCTTTCTCGCAGTCGTAGCAGTCGCCTCGCCCCTCTTTGCTGCAGATGCACCGACTGCCACCGCTACAGCCGCACCGACTAAACTGACCAAGCAACCCGACATCAAGGTTACGGAGATACCCGTCTTCGTATCCGAGACCGACAAAGGCAAAGGCATCCTTCTTTCCCTTCCAGAGGCACTTTCCGCTTCGCATCGCGGCACCGAGGTCGAGTTCGACTACGGCATCGCCAACACGCTTGAGGAAGAATTGTTCGTCGAGACTCAACCCGTTAACGCACTTTCTATCGATTACTCCGATGATTCAGGCCGCGAAGGAGGAGGCGGCTCGTCTTCTGTGGGGCCGCATGGTCGCAGGTTCGCGCTCCTTTTCGGTAGCAGTTATCGCACTGGCAAGCGGCTGATCAGTTGTTGCTCCACCGTCTCCCGAAAGGCTCGCGTGAAGCTCCCAGACTTTGCTAAAGCCGGTGGCAAGTTTAGCGTCAGAATTTACGTGAGTGGCTACTACCTCAAGACCGGCCAACCGTTCTTTGGCGAGATAGAGGCTCCAATCAGACTCTCCGAATGACCGCAGCGCCTAACCATGCGCTGCAGCGAACTGCTCCGCAGTCGCTGAGCTTGGGGTCGTTAGGCCACTGACTCATGCTTCCCTTCGAGTATCACAAAGCGTCCGCAGAAGAGATCGAGAGGCTAGAAGGCTCATTCTGTAAAGAACACGGCGATGATCCGCGCGGCCTGATCGCGAACGCCGAGTTCGACCGTTTGTTCGACCACCTTGCCGAGGCTTTGCGCAGGCACGGCACGTTTGTCGAGGGCAGCGGCGAGGCGGATTTCAGCGGCTACCGCTATGTGGATCAGATTCCTTGGATCACGACGGTGCCGAGTGACACCGTCAGTCCCGCCATAGCACTCTCCGCAGCCCTTGAGGCCGTCAGCAACTCCCACCGACCGTTTGCGGTGTCTTTTGACTTCTATCCAGAGGCGCTCTTGGTCCTTCCTCCAAACCGTGTCTTTACGACCTTCGAGCAGTCAGCATTCACGCAATCGGCCTAACCAGGCGCTGCAGCGAACGACTCCAGGCAGTCACGCCGGCTGCTTGCGCAGCCGCCGCGCCAGCCTTCCATCGTCGCTGAGCTTGGGTCGTTAGGCGCTTCTACGTCTATCCTATGAATCCTATGAACGAAGCGCAGCAAAGCCAAACAGAGCAGTCGAGCGGTCTTTCGATCCCAAGGATTCGCTCGATGCTTCGAGTCTCCCACTGGTTCGCTCTCGGATTCGGTTTGCCCGTTGCCGTCTGCGCCTTTCTTTCACCGACATCGCTTCCGTATCTTGCTGCGTGCGGAGCCGTCGGCATTGCGTCGTTCATCACGATGGTTCTAGCTTGGCGTCTGCGCTCGCTCCTCCTTCACTTTTCCGGCTCGCTATTCGTCGTCCTCAGCGGTATCGACGTAGTCCACGAGTTCTTTCCACCACAGCCTTTGCATGTCCGCTTACTGTCCCTTGGCACGCCATTCTTTGCGGCTTTCGCTCTTTTCACCGTGCTCCGTATTCCCGTATCTCGGTTCTCACGAATTCCCCAATGAACGAAGTGCCTAACCATGCGCTGCAGCGAACTGTTCCGGGCCGTCACGCCTGCTGCTCCCGCCGCCTGCGCTCCCAGCCCTGTCTCCGCAGCAGTCGCGCCGTCCCTCCGCTCTCGCTGAGCTTGGGGTCGTTAGGCCGCTCGACCACGCTTTATCCCAATGGGCCATGACTACATCAAATACAAAGGACACCACGAGCGGTTCAGCGACTTCGATCTGTGGACACTCAGGCACTTCTTCATCGTGGAAGTCAAAGCGCTGGAGGCGGCGCAGCCGAGTGGCGACACCACTTCATTGCGCGAATTCTTCGAGGCATGGGATTGGGCTGGTCCCGGCGTGTTCATCGGCACCGACTTCTCACAGTTCGTCTTGGATAGGCGAGCGCGGTGGGAGCTTCTCCTTCAGGTTTTGCAGCGGGCTGGCGACCGCATCGCGGAGTTCGGCGAGTTCATCCCACTGGACTACCTCTCTGCTCATGTTAGCACGCGGACCGAGTGGTTCACCAAGCCTCAGCCGACACGAGATTATTTGGTTTGCATCGGTCGGATTTGCACACTACTCAGCAAGCATGAACCACGCGCGGCCTAACCATGCGCTGTAGCGAACCCGGCGTGAGCGTCGTGGTTGCAATCGTTGCGTCCCGTGGGCCGGGTCGCTGAGCTTGGGTCGTTAGGCGTCGCTACCGTAATCCTTTAACCGAGAGCCCAAGATCGTGCCAGACCGTGAGCGTGAACGCGTCGGACCATTCGTCGTCACCAGCGAGAGCAATCTCTCAGCCGACGGCATCATCTGCGCCCAGTGCCAGAAAGTGCTTTCCGCTTTCGACCTCGGGTCCGACAGCCACATGCCTTCGCCAGAGGAGCTTTTGCTCCAGGGCGCGGTTCCCATTCCGAACTTCGGTTGGTTTTGTTCTCAGGCATGCGCCGTTGCATACGAGTCCGCATTCAACGTCCAATTTCAACGCAATGTCGCAGGGAGGATTGCATACTATGACACGCCATCCGATTAGCACCGCAACGCCTAACCAAGCGCTGCAGCGAACGACTCCAGGCAGTCACGCCGGCTGCTTGCGCAGCCAGCGTGCCAGCCTTCCATCGTCGCTGAGCTCGGGGGCGTTAGGCGACATCGCACATCTCCCTTGAAATGAAAACCGATGGAATCATCTTCCAGCTCAGCGAGGCTCGCAAACATCTCGATGATCTCATCCAAGAACTCCACGTTGGGAAGCTCACCGAGGAGGACGATTCATCACTACAGGTTCACGTCGAACACATCCTCGACCATCTCTGCTTTGCATGGAGCGGCCGTAACCTTTCCGTCCCGGACTACAGCGACCTCTCACAAGAGGACTTTGAACGGCTCTGCCACACAGTTCCGAACCTCTATGGACCGCGAACTCTTGAGCCCTGAACCAACGTCGCCTAACCAGGCGCTGCAGCGAACGGCTCCGGCTGTCGCTGAGCTTGGGGTCGTTAGGCGTTGCTACGCGTCTCCTGTAATGAACGGTAAAGCAATCAGCCGAAGAGAGCTTTTGCAGTCCATGCTGCGTTCTCGAGTCGCGCAGGTTCTGGTCGCCGTTGCCGCACTTGCGCTCTGTGTCGGCATTGCGCTCGCTCTTTGGCATGGCCGCGACTTGATTGCCGGTTTACTATTCGTCGCACTCATCATCTTCGGCCTGAATCTCGCCAGGGAGCTTTTGCCTTTTTCGGCGACCACTCGTGCCCGCTGGGAGCATTCTCGGCAGTTGGCCGACCGCTATCCGTCGTATCGCTACCGCGTCGCCCTCTGGATCGGACTAGGGCAGGCTGCTCCGACGCTCTGGCGCAGCTACACCCGCAGGAGTTTTGAGCCGTTGGAGTTCGTTGTGGCTGGCTTCTTCATCTTCGTTGGCGTTATTGCGTATGCCGTCTGGCACCTTCATCACCGCAATGAAAACAGCCGCAACGCCTAACCAGGCGCTGCAGCGAACGAGCTTTCGCTCGTCGCTGAGCTTGAAGGCGTTAGGCGACTCAGACGCGCTGTCCTCAAATGAATATGAGCGATAATCCGGCTGCCGACTCATCCCAGGTTCAGGCAAACCGCCTTGCGGATCAGGTATACGTGGCTCTGAAGGCCACGTTCTCCGATCTGATTAGCGCAAATTTGAATCAGAGGTTCTATGCTTTCGGATTGTTCACTGACGATTCGCTTCAGTTTCTGCATCCAGTAGCCAATACCGAGGAGGCTCTGACTTCGACCGTAAAGCACTACCGCGAGACCGTAGACCCCAAGTATGGTTGCACCTCAACTCGGACCGGGATGCGGTGGTCCTACGGAGATTGGGGGTTCTTTCCAGATGTCGGTGAGGAGCATTTCGAGGAGATCAACCAAGCTCTGCGGACACACTTTGATTGCATGGTCGAGCGAGAGGATTCCGACGAAGAGTTCGCATCGCTTTGGAACGCAATTTTGAGGGGCTTTCAGAGGTTGGAGCAGGAGGGCTCCTTCGGCTCGGGAGCCGAACGTTCCAGGATCACATTGCTCGTGGTCGGCAACCTGCCATCGGAACTGGTCAACAGTTGGGTATCAGCGTTGAATCCGCCGGATGTTGCCGATCGCTTCATCAACTGGAACCCTGATGTCCCCGATGACGGCAGTGAGTAATTACACCCACCAACGGGCTTTTGCGTCGTATGGCTCTGAGTAAGTCGCCTAACCAAGCGCTGCAGCGAACTCCGGGCTTTGGCGTTCAGTTACCGGGCGCGGCTCGCATTCGACCGGCTCAGTCACGGGCTGTGCGGCCCGCCATGAAGCCCGGCACAGCCCGCGCCTTCGCCTCGCGCCGCTGTGCTCACAGCCGCGCCCCCGGCCCGGAGTCGCTGAGCTTGGGGTCGTTAGGCGTCGCTACCCGTCTCCCAAGAACGAAGCCCTACGATGCCTGTAATTGAACTCGCTACTTCCATCGCAGCCCCGATTGACCGCGTGTTCGACTTGGCTCGCAGTATCGACCTGCACACCAACTCGACATCCAGCACAGGCGAGCGCGCAGTGGCGGGCGTCACATCCGGTCTTATCGGCCCCGAACAGGAGGTTACTTGGCGGGCGAGGCATTTCGGCGTGTGGCAGTCGCTCACGGTTCGCGTCACCGAGTTCGAGCGCCCGACTCACTTCGCCGACGCTATGCTGAACGGTGCGTTCCGCCGCATGGAGCATCACCACTATTTCGAGCAGTCAGGCAGCGGCACCATCATGCGTGACGTGTTCAGGTTCCAATCGCCACTCGGCATCCTCGGCCGCGTCGCCGATTTTCTTTTCCTCGCGCGCTACATGAAGTCCTTTCTCATCGAGCGCAATCGAGTAATCAAAGCGACAGCCGAATCAGATGACTGGAAACAATTCATCCGCAACGCCTAACCATGCGCTGCAGCGAACGGCTCCGGGCAGTCACGCCGGCTGCTTGCGCAGCCGCCGCGCCAGCCTTCCATCGTCGCTGAGCTTGGGGTCGTTCGGCATCGGTGCCTGCATGCCGCTGTCATGATCCCGGTCGAAACAGCAGCAGGATTGGTATTCGGCTGCTTCCAATGCCACAAACACCTTAACCAGCAGTTCGACAGCTTGCCTGATAACGAAGCTCGCAAACTGATCAGCCGATGGGAGCGATTCATCAGCGAGCATCCAGATACGGCTGTACAGGGCATTTTTGACTCGATAGCGGTGCACCCACATCTCATAGAGGCGTGGCAACGACACGGTGACAGCATTCGAGGGGACAGAGCCTTGGCTATTCAGACCATTGTTGATAACACCCGCAACGCCTAACCCATCACTGGAGCGAACGCGCTTCGCGCGGCGCTCAGTTCTCAGCCGTTAGGCGTTTCCTCGCGTCTCCTGTAAATGAAGCCATGAGTGACGAATTTGTTGACAGCAACGACGACAGCCGCGCAAAGGTTGCAGCCATCTTTCGCGAGCTCGCGGGCGAGCGCGCATCTCGTCTCGACGGCGCACACTACAACCGCGATTCAGCGGCCGCGATTACGGCAGCGTTGGCGTCATCACCAGACGACCGCACAGCGCACGACATCGCCTTTAACCTCACCGATTGGGCAGCAGACGCAGCTTTCATCGTCGCCGTTCAGCTCTTTCCCGAGCGCTTCACCGCAGCCGAGATTGCCGACGGCGTGGACGCTTTTCTCTGCCACGCGCCCAACCACGTCGCTGCAGCGGCAGTCTTATCAGGGCAGCCCGCCGAGGACATCTTCGGCGTCTCACCCACGAACTCCAATGCGACCGGCAACGCCTAACCAGGCGCTGCAGCGAACGATTCCAGGCTTACACGCCGGCTGCTTGCGCAGCCGCCGCGCCAGCCCTCCATCGTCGCTGAGCTTGGGGGCGTTAGGCGTCGCTACCCGTCTCCCATGAACGAAAGCCTTCCAAAGTCACCGGCAGTTCGGAAGCCCACTCTGCGTCGCTACATCATCAGCTTCGCGCTCGTGTTCCTTGCTATCTTCGGCATCGCCAACTCATCTCCATCGGGCATTCAGTTTGCAACCGGTGCGAACAGTTGGAGCAGCTATGGTTGGCCATCATCGTGGCTTCGCCTGCACACCTACACGACACACGGCTTCTTGGGCGACCATTGGGAGCACGAGTTCCGTCTCGAGGGCGCAGCGGTCACGTCCTGGAGCGCCTGCTTTGCTTCGGTTGCAGCCTGCGGCGGCATATCAGCAGCACTCGTCGCCACCCCGGCATTGGCGCATCGGCTCTTTTCTTCCTCCACGTCTCACGCCAATGACCGCAACGCCTAACCAGGCGCTGCAGCGAACAGCTCCGGCTGTCACGCTGGCTGCTCCTCCGCCGTCGCTGAGCTTGGGGGCGTTAGGCGACTTCCGAGTGTCTCCCGAGTAATGAACGTCTCAGCATGGATCACTTGGCAGATACTCGCTTACAGCATTCCGACGTGGCTCTGCTTCGCAGCCATTGCTTTCAGTGCAGCTCGTTTCATGGGGTGGCTCGGTGTCCCATTGGGCTGCTTCATCGTGGCCATCATCCTTTACGTCCTCGACGTGCGTTGGGTCTCGGCCGCGATGAACGCTCCCGATTGGGACGGCGCGCCCGACATGGACATCATCTTCATGTTCGGCGTTCTTGCTCGAGTCGTCCTCATCAACGCAATATTAATGCCAGTCACAGCTTTCGGACTCTGGCTCAGGCATCAGAGTCGCCGCCATCACAATGAACCCCAAGTCGCCTAACCATGCGCTGCAGCGAACGACTCCAGGCAGTCACGCCGACTGCTCCAACCGCCTGCGCCCACGCAGCCGTCGCGCCAGCCTTCCGCCGTCGCTGAGCTTGGGGTCGTTAGGCGCTTCCTCGCGCGTCCTGTGAACGAAGCAATCAAACCGGCGAGAATGAAGTTCCACTACGTCGCCGCCGTCTCTGCTTGCACACAGTGCGACTATACTGCCGAGAGCCGCACCTCCACGCTTTCAGGCTTTTACCTGTCGGTGGCGTTCGCGGCGTCGCTTCCGCTCTGTTTCATTTTATTCCGCGCCCCTTGGAGCGTCCCTTGGTATTCATTCTTTGGCATCGTTGCCGGCGAGGTCCTCGCGTTCTTTGCCATCGGTTTTATCACCAGCCCATTTCTCGGTCTCGCCAGCCGCATTCCCACATCATGCCCGCGCTGTGAAGCGCCAGTCACGTTTCGCGGTCGTTACTTTTCCGACTCGCCACGACCGCGCATCGACGACATCGTGTTATTCACGCTTTTCACGATAGCAAACGTCGCTGCGATTATTTATGTTTGGCCTTCACGCTTTTTCCAATGAGACTGGAAGCGCCTAACCATGCGCTGCAGCGAACGATTCCAGGCAGTCACGCCGACTGCTTGCGCAGCCCCCGCGCCAGTCTTCCATCGTCGCTGAGCTTGGGGCGTTAGCCGTCGCTCGCGCATCCTGAGAACATGAGCTTCAAGCACTTTACTTCAGTGGTTCTGAGCATTGCGACGCTTGCTCTTTCGGCGGCATCGGCAGCGGAGGTTTATTCCGGCGAGCCGCTGGGCGAGGCGCTTCACGACTTGGCCCGCACCTCGACTTTAGTTGCCCATGAGCTTTCCTCTGCATCGGCGCTCCTCCGCACCGATGTCTTCCGCCTCGCCGACGGCAGACTCGTCGCAGTCACGTCACGTGCGAACAAGCTTGGGGAGCCTTACTCCATCGAGGCGTTGCGCATCACCCCTTCGGCAACGTCCAAGCTCACCAAGAAGCTCCCAACCGTTTCCGCCGTGAAACTTCCCAAATGACCGCAACGCCTAACCATGCGCTGCCGCGAACTGTTCCGGGCCGTCACGTCGGCTGCTTACGCAGCCACCGCGCCGTCCCTCCGCAGTCGCTGAGCTTGGGGGCGTTAGGCGGCTCCTCGCGTCTCGTGCAACGAAAGCTACTTGTCTTCTTCGCCTTCGCGTTTTCCCTCGCTAGCTGCAGTGACGCGCGCCCATTTCCACCGGACTGGACCGCCCGACCCACAAGCAAAAAGGACGCCACAGCCGAACTCGAAGCTAGCTGGGAACCTGTCATAGTCCAGGCTCACAAAGACCAAGCCGAACTCCTCCAAAAGCACGGAATCGATGTCGTAGCGCTGATGGAGGAGCGGCACAGGCTTTCACAGAACGAGTGGACCGCATTCCTCTCGCAAATGAAGCAAGGCGATGAGTTGTGGTTCTTTTCCGCCCCGCCAAACCACATTACCGACGAGGGCTACGCCATCATTCGCCGCGGTAGCGAGGTTCATCGCTTCCAAACCAAATTCTTTTAGCGCACCAATGACCAAACCAAAATCGCCTAACCATGCGCTGCAGCGAACGATTCCAGGCAGTCACGCCGGCCGCTTGCGCAGCCGCCGCGCCAGCCTTCCATCGTCGCTGAGCTTGGGGGCGTTAGGCCTATTTCACACGCCCCGTGCAAACGATTCTTGAGAGATTGCTTTCGGAGATTCGGGAGTCGGTTCCCAGTTCATCGCATATCTCTGTGCTGGCGATGGACGACTCAGGCTTCACGATTCAGCTCGGACGTTCCCCCGATGCGGAGATCACCGTTACGCTTCAGGATTCTGCCCTGCCATCATTCGCGGTGACATATCCAGCCTTGGTTGTGGGCAGAGAGGACGACGAGTCTGTGGAGGAGCGGACAGCCGAAGCAGTTCTTTCTCCGGGAGTGTCCTGGATTGTCCGGAAAGTTTTTCGTTTTGGATTCGTTCCGCCCGAGGGTTATCGTCGCCCACAGTGGAATTCAGGAAAACCGCAACACTTGTGATCTCATTCCTCCCGAGGCCTAACCAAGCGCTGCAGCGAACACGCCTCCGCGTCACGGCACCTGCTTCCACCACCGCCTTTCCACCCACCTTGCAGGTGCCGCGCCGCTCCGGCGCGTTGCTGAGCTTGCGGTCGTTAGGCGTCGCTCGCGTCTCATGAATATTACGCCGGCATATCCTCACGAGGCTGAGACTCTGACCGAAATCGCGTTTGCCGCGAAGCGTCACTGGGGCTACCCGGAGCATTGGATTGCTCATTGGCATCCGCTGCTCACGATGACTCCAACCATGATTGGCACCAATGACACCTTTGCGGCTCGCGCCGGCGAACGAATCATCGGCTTCGGAGCACTCAAGCTCGACAGAGAGTCCCTGACTCTCTGCGACCTTTGGGTTCTGCCACTCGACATGGGGCGGGGCGTGGGCCGCGCGCTCTTTCGTTACGCACAGCAGCGAGCAGGGGCACGTGGATATTCCACGTTCGAGGTCGAGTCAGATCCCCACGCCGCCGGTTTTTACGAGCGCATGGGAGCGGAATATCTTCGTAGTCACACCACGTGGCTCGAAGACAAGCTGCGCGAGCTACCTGTCTTCCTCTGCCGCACGTCTTATGCTCTCGACCGCAACGCCTAACCATGCGCTGCAGCGAACGATTCCAGGCTTGCACGCCGCCTGCTTCCGCAGCCAGCGCGCCAGCCTTCCATCGTCGCTGAGCTTGGGGGCGTTAGGCGTTACCGCGCGATGAGCGACGATACCCATCCCGATTGGCGAGAGCGACTGAAGCGGCTCCGCCTACGAACTGCCGACGAGTTTCGCGGTTGCCACAATGACCCGCTAATGCAGTTACAGGTTTGTGCGCGCTATTTTAACGCGGGCTATAAGGAAGACTTTGACACCGGAGCATTGATCGACTTCCTCGGAGTTTCCTCACCGTCAGTCTTGAGTATGGCTGGATACTCCGATTCAGACGCAGGTCGGCTGATGGAGTTGCTTCCTCTCCTCGTCGACAACGCCGACGGCACATACAGTGCTCCAACGGAGTTGCCACCTCCGCCGCAAGTCCTTCCACCACCGATTCAGACGGAGCTTGAATTTTCAGAGGGGGAATGAGAACAACAACATGCATGAGCCGAACGCCTAACACAGCGCTGCAGCGAACTCCGGGCTTTGGCGTTCAGTTACCGAGCGCGGCTCTAGTCCGACCGGCTCACACCCGCGCCCCCGGCCCGGAGTCGCTGAGCTTGGGGTCGTTAGGCGTCGCTCGCGCATCGTGAAATCGTTTCACATCTATTTTCGAGAGCCAGTCACCACTCCGCAGCGCTTCGCTTCGGATTACACGCCGGATGAGCGGAGCGGTTTCGAGCAGCGTTTTGCTCCTATTGCGTCCCGGTATCGTCAGCACTACCGAGTTGCCTTAGCTCTTGGCATCGGATTCGCAGCTTGCATCGTTACAGGATTCTTTCTTTCACGCAGCACACTGGATACCGTTTTTCCGATCTCCTTTTGCTTTTGGGGCGCAGCCGCCGCAGCCATGCTTTCTGCACCGCGTCTAGCCTGTCCGGGTTGCGGTAATAAGCTCCTTTCGCGCGTCAGCATTTATTGTCCACGTTGCGGCGAGCGCAGCGTCGAGCCAGGCAGTTGGTTTACTTCCTCGACATGCTCTAGATGCCATCGAACGCTTGCCCGCACCAGACGCAACCGATACAAGACTCACTTTTGTACCCACTGCGGTCTCCTGCTCGACCGCGAAGGGCTCTTCTAGCATGACCGCGACGCCTAACCATGCGCTCCAGCGAACACGCCTCCGCGTCACGGCACCTGCTTCGACCGCCACCTTTCCGACCGCCATGCAGATCCCGCGCCGCTCCGGCGTGTCGCTGAGCTTGGGGTCGTTAGGCGACTACACGCATGACCACCGCTAAGGACTATGTCGCGAGCTACGCCAATTCCGATTCCGAGCGCGTTGTCTTCGCCTGGAACGGCAAGCACGCGGATGAGTTCATCGACGCGAACCAAGAGTTCCGTTGGGAGGTTGTTCGCTACTGCATCGAGCATCCAGAAGATGCGTCGCCGCCACTCCTTGAGGCTCTACTGCGTGCAGACGCTGCTTGGGCGCGTGAGGCTTGGGGTTCGCCGCACCACTTTCACAGTCTCGCGGAGGTCTTGTTGTTTCGTGGCCGCGAGTCGGTTCTCGATACATTCGCCGAGTGTTTTTCGGCGTCATTCGATACCTTCGGCGCATGTCACGAGTTGCAGCTCGCGCCAGATATTCTCTCCGAACTTACTTCAGCTTTACATCTGCGTATTGCCGCCGCCCCAACCGGCGACCGTCGCAACCGTCTCGAATCGACTCTGGAGCTTTTCGAGAAGCTTGCTCAGGGCACAGCGTCACAGGGTTGGGCCACCGTCGCTCCCGGAACTCCCGTCACCAACATCCGCGTTATCTGGCCGCGCTGGTATCACCGCTTATGGCAGCACATCAAATCCTACTTCGGACGCAACGTCGCCTAACCAAGCGCTGCAGCGAACGCCCCTTGAACGCGCGGGTTTTTCCCGCGTGCGCCGTGGTGGGGCGTCGCTGAGCTTGGGGGCGTTAGCCGTCATGCGCGCGCTCTCTCTAATCACAGCCTTGGTGGTCGCTGGTTGCTCGGACACGCATATCGAGAACTACCCGAAGACAGTTTCCGACGGTCTCACTTCCATCCCATGTGCCACAGACTTCGCCACGCTCTTCCCCAGAGCACAACACACTATCAGCTATTACAGCGCCCGGCGCACCCCGCCGAAATGGAACTCGAAGGCAGGCATTGCCGATCGCTACGTGCTCACGATGCAGATTCCCATCACGCTCGACCGCGCCGCCGGTCGAGTCACTTCGTCAGGGACGCCGGAATTTTACCTCAACGAGGTGACTGCCGTTTCCCAACTTCCAGATGGTCGTTTTCAGATTTCCTACGGCCGCAACATTCGATTTGGCCTTCCTGAGTGGCAATCGTTCCGAGACCGACATGCAGACTTATCGGTCTTTGGCATTGCTGCCCCCATAACGCCTGTTCCACGCTTCAACGAAATAACCAATGACTCCTGAGCTCAAGTTTGCAGTGCAACATCGGTTAGCTAGCATGGAAGCATTGATGAGGTGTTTGGTAGGCATGTCTTTTGCGGGGTCGGTGATTGAGGTGATCCGCGATGGCGTCGCATTGGCTTTGGGTCACGCCGGCCATCGTCTGGCCTTTAGGTAGGTATTGGCGGACGAGGCCGTTGGTGTTTTCGTTCGCTCCGCGCTCCCAGCTACGATGCGGCGTGGCAAAGTAGAACTTCACCGGCTGTTCCGCTTCGATCTGGCTGTACCAATGGAATTGCCAGCGCCCGCCGGCGCTGCTCTGCGGGCTTCCTGCGGAAGGCGATCTCGCTCCGCTCGGTTCCGTGCCATTGTCCGCGGTGATCGTCAGAATCCGCCCGGCGTGCGGCCCAAGCAGTTCGCTCAATGCACGGTTCGCTTCAGCCGCGGTCCGTGCGGCCACCCGGGCGCGAGCCAGATGCCCCGCGACCTGCTCGGGACTCCATTCTTCGCGCGGGAGTTCTTCGACGCGGGCCCAATCGGCTGCTCCAAACTGGCTATTGCGCCTCGACCGATAGCGCCGGGCATGAGCCCGTTGGTGCGCCCGCACCGAGC
>Ga0209050_1000920_pt1 | contig 38750 bp, 35 predicted proteins | sample Araplavi_mTSA_r2_FD_184276 | JGI IMG/M metagenome (GOLD analysis project Ga0209050, IMG submission 184276) | Arabidopsis root microbial communities from North Carolina, USA - plate scrape MF_Cvi_mTSA_r2 (SPAdes) (version 2) | ecosystem: Host-associated > Plants > Roots > Endosphere | place: USA... | reverse complement strand
TTACCTGGCCTTTGAAGGGCGCGATCAAACCTTTGCTGACTGACTCGTAGTCGGTGCGGTCGGTGAAGGGCAGTTGCTTCAGGACGGCGGCGTTACTGGCCGTGGTTTGCGGGCTGGCTGCGACCGGTGCATCGGCGGCGACCACCGCTTGCGCCAGGCAGGCAGTGATCAGGCAAGCGAGCAGCCCACGAGGGCTCAAGGTGAAACGAGGCATGGTGTCTCCGTTTTTTATCGTTATGGCTAGACCAGCTTCGAGGGTAGGGCGGGGCACGGGCAGGGCGATCATCGGCAACGGACAAAAAACATTCAGGGCCGCTATCCTTGAGCCACGCATACCCAGCAGGTTGACCCATGCTTGAAGTCCATGGTGTTTTCAAAAGCTACGCCACACCGCAGGGGCCGCTGCCGGTGCTGCAAGGCGTCGACCTGACGCTCAGACCCGGCAGCAGCCTGGCGTTGATGGGCGAGTCGGGCAGTGGCAAAAGCACTTTGCTGCACCTGATCGCCGGGCTGGACAAGGTCGATCGCGGCAGCATCCGCAGTGGCGGGCATCGCCTGGAACAGATGAACGAAGGGCAGCTGGCAAACTGGCGTCGTACGGAAATCGGCCTGGTGTTCCAGCAATTCAACCTGATCGGCAGCCTGCGGGTCGAAGACAACCTGGCGATTCAGGCGCGCCTGGCCGGGCGCCTTGACCCCCGCTGGCAAGCCCATCTGGTGCGGCGCCTGGGCTTGGGCGAGCTGTTGCGGCGCTACCCCGAGCAACTGTCCGGCGGCCAGCAGCAACGGGTCGCGCTGGGCCGGGCGCTGGCGTCGCGCCCGCCGTTGCTGCTGGCAGACGAACCCACCGGCAGCCTCGATGAAACCACCGGCGCCGAGGTGTTGCAGTTGCTGCTGGAACTGCTCGACGACAGTCCCACCAGCCTGCTGATGGTCACCCACAGTCCCGGCGTGGCGGCGCGGCTGGCGGAAAAGGCTTTGCTGTGCGGTGGTCGCCTGGCCGGTGTGGGCGAGCGCTGACATGAGCATCTTTGGCCAGACCCTGCGCGCTCTGCTCAGCCACTGGCGGCAGCATCCGGTGCAGTTTTTCAGCGTGCTGACCGGGTTGTGGCTGGCCACCGGCCTGTTGACCGGCGTCCAGGCACTCAACAGCCAGGCCCGCGACAGCTATGCCCGCGCCAGTCAGCTGATCGGCGGCGAGCCCCAGGCCAGTCTCAATGCGCCCGCTGGCGGCACCTTCCCACAGCAATGGTTTGTCGATCTGCGCCGCGCGGGGTGGCCTGTGTCACCGGTACTGCAGGGCCGGGTCACGCTCAAGGGGCATGAAGAACAGCGCCTGCAGTTGATGGGCATCGAGCCGGTGTCGCTGCCGGCGGGCGCGGCGGTGGCGGGGCAGGCCTTGGCGATCGAGCAGGTGGTCGGCTTTTTCAGCCCGCCGGGCAGTACCTGGATATCGTCGCAAACCTTGCAGGCACTAGGCTTGCGCGAAGGTGACCGGCCACTGAACCTGACGGGCGTGGCACTGCCGCCGCTGCAGGTGCAGGCCGACATGGCGCCCGGTGTGCTGCTGGTGGACATCGGTTTTGCCCAGCAGATTCTCGGGTTGCCGGATCAACTGTCGCGCCTGCTGCTACCGAAGGATTTCACTGCGCCGCTGCCGCACGCCTTCCAGGGCCAGCTGCAACTCAAGAGCGCCGGCGAAGAAAACAACCTCACACGCCTGACCGAAAGCTTTCACCTGAACCTTGCGGCCCTGGGGGTGCTGTCGTTCGTGGTCGGTCTGTTTATCGTGCACGCCGCCATCGGGCTGGCGCTTGAGCAACGCCGGGGTTTGCTGCGGACCCTGCGTGCCTGTGGGGTGAGTGCGCGCATGCTGATCGCCTGTCTCGCCGTCGAATTGGGAGGGTTGGCCCTGGTCGGCGGGGCGGCCGGGGTGGTCAGCGGCTACCTGCTGGCCGCCGTGCTGTTGCCGGATGTCGCCGCCAGCCTGCGTGGCTTGTATGGTGCCGAAGTGGCGGGGCAGTTGAACCTCGGCCTGTCATGGTGGTTCAGTGGTATCGGCCTGAGTCTGATCGGCGCATTGCTGGCCGGTGTCAACAGTCTGCTGCGGGCGGCGCGATTGCCATTGCTGGCGCTGGCCGACCCGCAGGCCTGGCATCAGGCCCATGCACGCTGGTTGCGCCGCCAGGCTTGGGTGGCGGCCATGGCCGGGGTGATCGCGCTGCTGGCGCTCACCTTCGGTGACAGCCTGGTCAGTGGCTTCGTGCTGATGGCGGCGCTGTTGATCGCAGCCGCACTGGCGTTGCCGGTGGTGCTCAGTTCGCTGCTCAGTCTCGCTTCGCAGCGCAGTCGCTCGGTACTGGGCCAATGGTTTGTCGCCGATTGCCGCCAGCAACTTCCTGCGTTGAGCCTGGCGTTGATGGCGCTGCTGTTGGCCATGGCGGCAAACATTGGTGCCGGCAGCATGACCGCAGGGTTTCGCCAGACCTTCAGCGACTGGCTCGAGCAACGGCTGACGGCCGAGCTTTACCTCAACCCACAGAACCCGGCCCAGGCCAGGGAGCTGCACGGCTGGCTCGACCAGCAGCCGCAACTGGCGGCGGTGTTGCCCAACTGGCAGGTGTCGATCCAGTTGCAGGGCTGGCCGACGGACCTGTCCGGGATCATCGACCACCCGACCTACCGGCAGCACTGGCCGTTGCTCGAAGCCCTGGGCGACAACCCCTGGGAACGACTGGCCAAGGACGATGCGGTGATGCTCAGCGAGCAACTGGCCCGGCGCCTGCGGGTGCAACTGGGCGACCACCTGACGCTGCCGACGCCCACTGGCCCCTGGTCGCCACGGATCGTCGGAATCTACGCCGACTACGGCAATCCCAAGGGCCACATTCTGGTCAATATCAACCACCTGCTGCGCGGCTGGCCGCAATTGGCACCCAACCGCTTCAACCTGCGCATCGAACCGGCGTCGATCCCGGCGTTCGTCACGGCGCTACAGGCGCGTTTTACCCTGGAGGACAGCCGCATCGTCGATCAGGCGCGGCTCAAGGGCTGGTCCACGCAAGTCTTCGAACGCACCTTCGCCGCCACTGCCGCGCTCAATAGCCTGACGTTGTGCGTGGCGGGCGTGGCGCTGTTCATCAGCCTGTTGACCCAAAGCCAGAGCCGTCTCGGGCAGCTGGCTCCGCTGTGGGCGCTGGGCGTGACACGCCGGCATCTGATGTTGCTCAACCTGGGGCAAACCTGGTTGCTGGCGCTGCTGACCCTGGTGCTGGCGTTGCCGTTGGGCATCGCCCTGGCGTGGTGCCTGGACACGGTGATCAATGTGCAGGCCTTTGGCTGGCGCCTGCCGTTGCGGGTGTTCCCGTTGCAACTGCTGCAGTTGATGGGCCTGGCGCTGGTGGCGACATTGCTGGCTTCGGCCTGGCCGTTGTTCCGTTTGTACCGCACGCAACCGGCGGACTTGCTGCGGACATTTGCCCATGAAGATTAAATTCGGCGTCTTGCTGCTGGTGCTGCTGGTGAGCGGCTGCGATCAACCGGCGCCGGTAGAAAAGGGGTTTGCCGGGCTGGGTAATCAGGCCGCTGCGTTTACCCCGGTGGTGCCCGGCCGGGTATTCAGCTTCCCGGCGGATCACGGCCCGCACGATGGCTATCGCATCGAATGGTGGTACATCACCGCCAACCTGAAGGACGCTCAGGGGCATGAGTTCGGCGCGCAATGGACGCTGTTCCGCAGCGCCTTGAAAGCCACCCCCGAGGAGGCAGGCTGGCAGAACCAGACGATCTTGCTCGGGCACGCGGCGGTGACGTCGGCGACGGTGCATCACGCGGCTGAGCGCTACGCCCGTGGCGGTGTCGGTCAGGCTGGTGTCAGCGTTGCGCCGTTCAATGCATGGATCGACGACTGGCAACTGAGCAGCCAGGCAACAGCCGAGGATCCGTTGGCCGACCTGCTGCTCAGTGCCCGCGACAAGCGTTTCAGCTACCGGCTGCGGTTGACCTCGACAGGTCCGCTGGTGCTGCAAGGCGACAAGGGCTTCAGCCAGAAATCCGAACAGGGGCAGGCCTCTTACTACTACAGCCAGCCGTTTTTCCAGGCCGGCGGCACCCTGGAAATCGACGGCCAGACCTTTCAGGTCAGTGGCCCGGCCTGGCTCGACCGTGAATGGAGCAGCCAGCCCCTGACGGCCAACCAGAGCGGTTGGGACTGGTTCTCCCTGCACCTGGACAGCGGCGAGCAGGTGATGCTGTATCGCATGCGGCAAAAAAACGGCGAGCCTTACCTCACCGGCACCTGGATCGACGCCCGGGGTCAGACACAGTTGCTGCACACCAGCGACATCAGCCTCACACCGCAAGACAAAGCCAGCGTGGCCGGGCGCGAGATGCCCGTTCGCTGGTCGATCAGGATCCCCTCCAGACACCTCGATATCACCATCAGCGCGCTCAATCCCCAGGCGTGGATGGACTTGCGCATTCCATATTGGGAGGGGCCGGTGCGCCTCAGTGGCAGTCATGCAGGGAACGGCTATCTGGAAATGACCGGGTATTAGAAAATCAGCGGCCTGCTGCGACCACTTGCTGAACAGCGTCTATGCTCATCGCACACATGGCGTTGGGCCTGGCTTCAACGCCGTCTGTTGCCATCTATCACAGGGAAAGTTCTGCCTATGAAACGCCACGCACTGACCAAAGCCATCACCCTCGCCACCTTGTTGTCTGCCGCCAGTTTCGGCGCGGTTGCCGCCGAACTCCCGTTGTCCGAAGTTGTGGTGGTCGATCAGGTCGCCACCCAAGTGGTTTCGGTAGATACCGCAAACCGTATTGTGGTCCTCAAAGGTCCGCAGGGTAATGAATTCCCTGTGCAACTGACCGAAAAGGCAAAAAACCTCGACAACCTCAAGGCCGGCGATACGGTCGACATCAGGGTCACCAGCGCCGTTGCCGCCTTCCTCGACACCGATGTCGACAAAGGCCTGCCGGGCACTGCCGAAGCCACTGGCGAAGTGCGCGCAGCACCCGGTAGCGACAACCCCGGCGGCGAAGCTTACCGTCAGGTGAAGGTGCAGCTGAAAATCACCCACATCGACCAGAAAAAACACCAGGTGACTTTTGAAAACCCGGAAGGCAAGTCCAAGACGGTTGACGTCAAGCGACCTGAAGTCCAGGCCAAACTCAAGGATTTGAAAGTCGGACAAAGCGTTAACGTGGTTTACACCGACATATTGACGGTGACCAGCAAGCATTGAGATTGAGTTATATGGGCTGATTGTTTTTGTAGAAGTCTTGTACAGAAATAATCAGCTCATAGCGTTTAATGGGTGCGTTTAAAGCGTTGTGCGGCGTTGTTATCAAGTCCACATTTCCTTAAACATTGTGTCGATAAATTTCATCTTTGCAGTGCGGACATATTGATTCTCATCTACTAAAATGCTTTCCGTTCGCCCAGTGTACGGCTCTTTACCAGTGCATGGATTGCCGAGGCCATCGCACTGGGCGAACACTTTATTGGTTGTATTGAAAGTTTCGGATATAAAAAAAACGGGCGACCTGCGGGTCGCCCGTTTTTTTTGGGGGTTTCAGCATGGGCACGGTCTTTTGTGGGAGCTGGCTTGCCTGCGATGGTCGTTAACGATAACGCGTGTGAGCTGGTTAAACGCGGCGCGCTTGAGTCCATCGCCAGCAGGCTGGCTCCAGTTTCAGCGTGGGCACGGTCCCATGTGGGAGCTGGCTTGCCTGCGATGGGCGTTAACGATAACGCGGGTTAACTGGATGAACACGGCGCTCTGGAGTCCATCGCCAGCAAGCTGGCTCCTACAGGTGTTGCCTTATCGGTGTTTCCCGGGATTGCGTGAAGAGCGCTTTTTATTGAGTGGTGACAAACCCTTCAGTCATGTTTTTCATTGGCCTGAACAACATCGGCCAACGTGGCGAAACACTGTTCGATCGAGCGCCGCTGGCTCTCGGCATACAACGCCAATTCATCGATCGTCGAGCGCCCCAAGGCCTTTTCGAACGCCTGCTGATTGGAGTGCACGCCGTACCGGGTTTGCGCCGCGTCCCCCAGGTTCGACTGAAAAATCCCCGCCGCGCTGACCGGCAGGAAGTCTTCGTACACCAGCGGTTCAACCCGCAGGTAACCGCTGCCGAGCAGGTCGTCCAGTGCGACGTTTTTCAGGTCGCCCGCCGCCAGGCCTTTTTCCGTCACGAAGTAGCGGAAGTAAGCCAGCTCCTGTTGGCGCATGCCTTCCCAGGTGTCAGGGAACTCGCTGAAATGCTGCGCCATCAGGGCGTTATAGCGCGCGGCGTTGGCTTCGTTGGGGAAGTCCTTGAGTTCGTCCCGCGCGGCGTTGAGCAAACGGTCGTACAGTGCGCGGCCTTTTGGCGTGAGGGCGGCACCGCGCTGTTCTATCTCGCCGAAGCGGGCACTGTGGCTGCCGCGAGCTTCGTTCTGATCGGTGAAGGCAATCGGCTCGTCGAGGGCCTTGAAACTGGTCTGGCGCAGCAGGATCGGGCACTGGCGGCGGGGTGGACCTTCGATCACCGCTTTGGGGGTGATGCCATGGGCGGGCATTTGCGCCTGGACAATGTCGATGTCCAGGGTCCGTGGAGTCAGGTGGTTGATGTGCGGGCCCTTGAACGCCACCACGTCGGCGATCAGCCGATGCTGGGCGCTGAGCTTCTGATACTGCTCGGCGGTGACGGTGGCGCTGTGGTGCCAGCGAAAGGTTTCCAGGGCCTGTTCGACGAATTCCCGGGCTTGCGGTTCGGTCAGGCCACCCTCGGACTCGGCATGCTCGATGAGCGTGAGGGCTTTGGCGGTGAAGATCGAGCGCCGGTCGAGCATCGACTGGGCGAACGCTCGCAGCTCCAGGTCTTCGATCAACTCCAGGCGCAACAGCGAGGTGAACACCCGGAACGGACTGACCTGCAACGACGCTTCATGCACTGCGCGAAACGCCGTGGAATGTACCGGCACGCCGGCCGGTGTCAGGTCGTAGTAACCCACCGGTTGCATCCCCATCACCGCGAACAGGCGGGCCAGGGTCGCCAGTTCATCGGCCGTACCGACGCGGATCGCCCCATGGCGCTCCAGGTCCAGGCGCTCGATTTCGCCAGTGCTGGTGAGCTGTCGGAGGATCTGCGAATCGCTGTGCAGCACGTGACGGTTGGTCTGCTCCACCAGTTCCATCAACGCGCCGTACAACGGCACTTCCTCGCGGTACATGTCGGACATCGCTTTGGAAAAGCGTTGGCGGATCAGGTCAGGGCTGACGAAGCTCGGGTGGTTCATGAACAGGATTCCTGGCGCGGTGACGTAAAGGATGGGCAAAAGATCGCAGCCTTCAGCGACGCCGACAAACGAAGTTTCTGACGAACTTCATTCTGCAAACGACTGCAAAGGACTGCAAACCTAGTGCAGCCGTTGATCCTGTGGACTCTCCGAACGCAGTGATGCCAAAAACTCCCGATACAGGCGCGCCGAACCGGAGGGTGCTTCCACCATGGGCATGTGCCCGATGGCGTCCCAGATATACACGCGCAGGTCGGCGATGCCTTTGCTCCAGACCGCCACGCTGCTGACGTCGATCAGCCGGTCCTTGCGCCCCCACAGCAACAGCGACGGGACGCTGATGTCGGGCAGGAGGGGTTCCATCGGCGGGCTGGCACGGAAGTCGCGGAAGATTTCCTCCAGCTCCTCGCGGGACTGTTCATAGCGCTGGGCCACGGCATCGAGCACCAGTTTCGGCACCCAGGGCGGGGATGCCATGGTCATGGCGTAGAAACGCTGGAATTCTTCCCGCGAATGAATCAGGAACGGGTTGTGGCCCTTGGCCAAATGCCGCTCCAGGTCACTGGGCTCGGGCGAGGTGACCCCCGCCGGGTCGATCAGGGCCAGGGACACAATGCGCTCCGGGTAATTGGCCGCGAGCCACGCCGCCATGTAGCCACCCATGGAGTTGCCGATGACATGGACTTTCTCGACGCCGCACACGTCCAGCAGCTGGATCATGCGCTTGGCCTGCAACGGTATGTCGTAGCCGCCGCCCGCCTTGAAGCCGGTTTCGCCATGGCCGGCGATGTCCGGGATGATCACCCGGTGGCTGCCGACAAAGTGCCGGGCGAAACGCAGCCAGAGGTTCTTGTCGGCGCTGAAGCCATGGAGCATCAGCACGCTGCTGGTGGCCTCGTACGGCCCGCCTTGCCAGGTAGAGACGGTCATCTCGGGGATGGGCACGACGATCTTGTGCAGCCGGTACAGCTTGGCCTCGGCCGCCATGCTCAAGTCATAGAGCCAGTAGCCGATGGCCGGGTAGGTCAGCCAGCTCCAGGCGATGAACACTGCGAGAACCACGAACAACAAAAGCATCACGCGTCTCCCTTCTATCTGCTCAGGACAAAATGTGATCGGCGGGTTTCAGCGCTCGGGTCAAGCGATGAAAGCTGAAACTGAACCCCGGAAACATCGCAATCACATGACCGCTCTTGCTTTGATACCAACTGTGGCAACCACCGGACTTCCACACGGTGCGTTCCATTTCCCGGTGGATCATTTCAGTGTAGGTACGTTCCGCCTCATGGCGAACTTCGATGCTGCGTAAACCTTGAGCCTTCAACGTGCGAATGCAGTCGAGGATGTAGTTCATCTGCGATTCGATGATGAACAGCGCCGAGGTGTGGCCGATCCCGGTGTTCGGCCCGGTGACGATAAACAGGTTGGGAAAGTCGGGCAGGGCGGTGCCGAGGTAGGCCCGAGGGTATTGCGCCCAGACCTCCTTGAGACGGGTGCCGTTTTTTCCCGTGACCGGGTAGGAAATCACCCCGTCGGTGGCGTCGTAGCCGGTGGACCAGACGATCAGGTCCAGGTCGATGTGCTGGCCGTCCAGGGTAACGATGCCGGTTTCGTCGATGGCGGCGATGCCTTGCTCGCGGCTGTGCAGCGTCACGTTGCGCCGCGCCAGTGCCGGGTACAGCGTGCTGGACAGGATCACCCGTTTGCAGCCGATGGTGTAGTCCGGTGTCAGTTGACGCCGCAGTTCGGCGTCCGGCACCTGGCGTTTGAGAAAACGCAGGGCCTGGCGCTGGACCAAGTGTATCGCCGGCTTCGAATACTTGAAGGCAATCACCCGGGTTTCGAACTGCCAGTAGATCCCCCAGCGCAGCAGTTTGTAGGCCGGCTTGAGCCCCAGCAGCCAGCGCTGGAAACGGCCAAAGCTGCGGTCGGCCCGGGGCAACACCCAGTGGGGCGTGCGCTGGAACACATGCAAGTGCCCGACATCCGGGGCGATGGCCGGTATCACCTGGGCCGCACTGGCGCCGCTGCCGACGATGGCCACGCGTTTGTCCCGATAGTCGTAGCCGTGATCCCAGTTGTTGGTGTGAAACGTTTTACCTTGAAAACGCTCCTGTCCCTCGAAGTGCGGCACCACCGGTTGGCTCAGCGGCCCGGTCGCGTTGATCAGGAACTGCGCGCAATACGTGCCCTTGCCAGCGGTGTAGACGATCCAGCGCTTGCTGGTGTCGTCCCATTCGATGCGCTCGACGTTCGCGTCCAGTTCCACCTTGTCGCGCAGGCCGAAGTGTTCCACTACATGGCGGGTGTAGCGATGCAGCTCGGCCTGTCCGGCGAACATCTGCGTCCAGCGATAGGGTGCGAAAGACAATGAATACAGCGGCGAAGGTACGTCGACGGCCGCGCCGGGGTAGGTGTTCTGGCACCAGGTGCCGCCGAAGAAATCCCGCCGCTCCAGCAGGCGAAAATCGTCGATGCCGGCCTTGAGCAAATTGATTGCGGCACATTGGCCGCCAAACCCGCTGCCGATGATCAATACTTGAAAGGTCTGCATGGGCCTCCTCTTATGGTCATTGATCAACCCCTTCTTTCATGTATAGCCGTTTCCGGGGTGAGGCTTTTGCTTTTATGCGAGGGTGATGCCGCGATATTCAGCCCGCCAGCCGGTGATGGCTATTTAATCTCGCCCTGATAGACTCCAGCGCACAGGCACAGGCTGTTATCGCATTCCGTCGAGTGGCACAGAGGCCTTATGGAAAAAACGGGAGGAAAGGCGTTCTCATTGGCCAGGAGGCTCTATACATCGCGAATCCTGGGGGTGGCCCTGGGATTAGTGTGCGTGAGCGCGGCGATGTATCCACTCGATCCGGCGCCCTGGGTCTGGGGTTTCATGTGGTTCAATGGCCTGGTCTGGCCGCATGTGGCTTATCAATGGGCGCGCCGGGCCAGAAAGCCTTATCACGCCGAACACCGCAATCTGCTGATCGATGCCTTTCTCGGCGGCTTCTGGATTGCCGCGATGCATTTCAATCCATTGCCCAGCGCGACCACCATTTCCATGATGGCCATGAACAACGTGGCCATCGGCGGCATGCGCTTCCTGCTGGCCGGGACGGCCGCGCAAGTGCTGGGTATCGGCGTCGGTTTGCAGATTTTCGCCCCGGCGTTCATTCCGGCGACCAGCCCGCTGCAGCTCTATGCCTGTTTGCCCTTGCTGTGCCTGTACCCGTTGGCGCTGGGCTGGATCTGCTTTCGCCAGGCCCATACCCTCGGCCGCCAGAAGCGTGAACTGCTGGCACTGAGCCGCACCGACAGTCTGACGGGCCTGTTCAACCATGGCGCCTGGAAGGACCAGCTGGAAGTCGAGTTCCAGCGCTGCAAACGCCAGCAAAAGGGCGGGGCGATTGCCCTGATCGACATCGATCATTTCAAGGCCATCAACGACACCTACGGCCATGTTGCCGGTGATATCGTCCTGCGTCAGTTGAGCAAAATGCTCAAGCAGAACCTGCGAGCGACCGATGTGGCCGGGCGCTACGGCGGTGACGAGTTCTGCGTGATCCTTCCGGACCTGCCCCTGAACCGCGCCGCGGTGCTCATGGATGCCCTGCGTGATCGCTTCGCCACCCTGGGCTACGAGCAGAGTCCGGCGCTGAAAGTCAGCCTGAGCATTGGCCTGGCGTCATTCGACCCGGCGCACACCGATGCGACGCTTTGGCTCAACGACGCCGATCATGCGCTGTACGAAGCCAAGACCACCGGGCGTAACCGCGTGATCTGTTGCGGCAATGGCAAACCACATCGCGAACTGCTCGACTCGGCGTGACCGCCCGCAATCCAAATGTGGGAGCGGGCTTGCTCGCGAAGGCGGAGTGTCAGGCGGCAGGGATGTTGGCTGTGATGGCCTCTTCGCGAGCAAGCCCGCTCCCACAGTGGATTTGTGGCGAGTCCATCATCGGTGTACACCTGCAATCCAAATGTGGGAGCGGGCTTGCTCGCGAATGCGGTGTGTCATTCAGCATTTGTATCGACTGACACTCCGCCTTCGCGAGCAAGCCCGCTCCCACAGTGGGTCTGTGGCGAGTCCAACATTGGTGTGCACCTGCGAACCAGGCGATCCGACGATGGCGGCGAGTCGGGTTAAACCATCACTCCTTCACGCTCATGAACTCTTCCGCGTAGCGGATGTATTCCTCAGGTTGCGTGTAGGTGTGAGTCAGCTCGGTCGCGCTCAGGTCCGACGTCTGGGTGAGGATCTGGCGTTGCTCGCGCAGGCTGTCGTAGGTCGCCTTGATCGCGGCGAAGTAGGCGCCATGGCCGTCGATGGTTACGCGCACACCCAGTTCGGCCAGGCGCTTGTCGTCGCGCAGCAGCGGGTTGCCGTAGGTCACCAGCATCAGCGGCACGCTCAGGTGCTCGGCGATCTGCTCCAGATGGTCGAAGTCCTTGACGCCCACCATGCAGATCCCGTCGGCCCCGGCTTGCTGGTATTGCCGGGTGCGGCTGATGATTTCCTGCACCGGCAGAATCCCGGCGTGGGTGCGGGCGATGATCGCCATTTCCTTATCGCAGCGGGCTTCCAGTGCCGCGCGGATCTTGCCGACGCCTTCGGCGACCGTGATCAGGTCGGTGGATTTGCGGCCGAACTGCGCGGGTAGCAGCGTGTCTTCGATGGTCAGCGCAGCGACGCCGGCGCGTTCGAGCTCGACGATGGTGCGCATGACGTTGAGCGCGTTGCCGTAGCCGTGGTCGGCATCGGCAATCACCGGCAACTGGGCAACGCGGCCGATGCGGGTGGCCTGTTCAGCGAACTCGCTGAGAGTGATCAGGGCAAAGTCGGGGGCGCCCAGCACCTGCAGCGAAGCGACCGAGCCACCCAGGATCCCGACTTCGAAGCCCAGGTCGGCGGCGATGCGCGCCGACATCGGGTCGAACACCGAGGCCGTGTGGTAGCAGGTGTTGGAAGCGAACAGTTGGCGAAAGTTACGGCGCAAATCTTGATGGGAAAGCCTGGACATATGAGTTCCACCAATGGAATGGAAGGGCTTGAGCAAAAGTGTCAACGCCGAAGAAATAAAAGGCTATCACGCGCGCAGGGGGAGAATGATGACGAATTTGCTGGGTAAGCCGGATTGACGCCTGAGGCAGCAAGCTGATAGGTCACGCCGCTGCGGCCTGGTGCTGCTGGTTGAGCAGCAGCACGGCGCGTACCGAGTCGCCGGGCTGCAGTTGCAAGCGCTTGGCGGTCAGGCGATCGACCACCAGGCTGTTGCCCGACAGTCGGGCCGGGACGCAGGTAATGCGGCAGTTTTCCAGGCGTCGATTGTGAATGAGCCAGAGCGGATCGTTGGCGTCCGGCGAGCCGATGGCCAGTTGCAGCGGTCGGCTGTCGCACACGGTGCGGATACCGGAAACCGGGGCCTCGATGACCGGTCCGCCGTCGAAGATATCGATATGGCCGTTGTGGGCAAAACCTTCGGCGCTGAGGATTTTCAGGGCCGGCTCGGTGTTCGGGTGGGGCTTACCGATCACCGCCTGGGCCTGTTCGGTGAGCAGGCAGGTGTACAGCGGCTGGCGTGGCATGAGTTCGGCGATGAACGATTTGTTGCCCAGCCCGGACAAGTGATCGGCATGGCTGAAATCCATCTTGAAAAAATGCCGGCCAAGGCTGTCCCAGAATGGTGAGCCGCCTCGTTCGTCGGTACTGCCGCGTAATTCGGCGATCAGCCGGTTGCCGAACAGCTGCGTAAATTCGGCCACGAACAACAAACGCCCGAGCGAAAGCAAACGGCCGTTGCTTCCCCGGCGCTGGTCGGGGCGCAGGTACAACGAGCAGACTTCCGATTGCCCGGTCAATTCGTTGCTCAGGAACAGGGTCGGGATCTGGCGCTGGATACCCAGGTCCGCGCAAGCACTGACCGTCAGCCCGACCCGGTAGTTGTACCAGGGCTCGCGCAGACCGATTCCACCCGTCAGGGCGCTGACGCCCACCACTTGCTGCTCGTCGTCCTCGAGCACGAACAGGTAATCGGCATCGGCCCGATCGACCTGCCCGGCGAAAGTGCGTTGGGCCCAGCGGATCCGGTAGGCCAGGCGTTCTTCGTCGGCCGGCAGGCTGGTGAGTCCGGGGCTGGCCTGACGCACCAGCGTGAACAAGGCGGGCAGGTCGGTGATCTGGACCGGACGGACAATCATGCGGCTGTTCCTTGTTCATGGGTGTTCGGGCGTTGGCGTTGACCCAGGCGGGCACTCACAGGGCGATCAGCCTGACCGGGCTGCCTTCGGTGACCTTCAGCGCCGTGCACATGGCCGCATCCAGCATGACAGGTTGCCCGGCGATGTAATCAAGATCGGCGACGATGGCCCGATAATCCGTCAGGGACTCGTTGCTCACCAGAAAGCTGCCCCGGGCATCGATCACCGGGCCAGGCTGCGTGAGGCCGCACTGGCTGTGGGCGATGGACCGAATGCCCGAGGTGCGCGCATAGAGCGTCGGGCCGCCATCGAACAGATCGATGTAGCTGTTGGTTTCGAAGCCTTCACGCTCGAGGATATCGAAGGCTTCCTGGCCATCGGGGTGGATGCTGCCGATGCAGTCCTGTGCCGCTTTCGGCAGCATGGGCACGTAAATCGGATACTGCGGCATCAGTTCGGCAAGAAAGGTGCGGCTCTGCAGGCCGCAAAGCCGTTCGGCCTCGACGTAGGGCAGGTCGAAGAAATGCTTGCCCACGGCATCCCAGAATGGCGAGTGTCCTTCATCACTGCTGTAGCCGACGATTTCGGTGATCACCGTTGTGGAAAAACGCCGGGGGTGGGCAGCGATGAACAACAGGCGCGCCCGCGACAGCAGTTCGGAATGGGCGGTGCGTACCCGCGCGGCATCGATATGGAAGCCGCGCAGCAACGTGTGGCCACTGAGGTCGTGACACAACGACAAGGCCGGTACACCGTGCTCGATGTTCAGTTCCCGCGAGGCACTGGTGAAGTGCCGGTTGCGCAGGCTGTAGAACGGCTCGCCGTACCCCGCCGTGGCGAGAATTTCCGAGCAGCCGACCAGGGCCTGCGTCGTCGGGTCTTCGAGGACAAAGAAATAGTTTTCCGGGCCATGTCCCTCGACGTCTTTCTCGAACGAGGCACAGGAATCGAGAATTTTTTCGCGCAACCGTTCGCTGTCGTCGGGCAGGGATGTGACGCCCACCAGGCTTTCACGAGCCAGCTTCTGCAACCTTGGCAGGTCAGCCAACTCGACTGGACGCAAGACCAGCATGGAGACACTCCTGTATCAAACGATCCGGCGGTTTGAGCCGAACCTGACTATCACTGTCGGTTTTTCCACACATTTATTCGGTGGACATCTGATCGTTGTCAGGCGCCACTCTTTTTCTTGTCAGATGCTAGCTGGGGTTGCCTGCATTAAACGAGGGACGGACGGCTCGGCCGCAGGCGTTGCCGGGCCTGGCACATTGATCGGGTATTGGAGAAAGGGCATCCGGGCTCCTGCTGGATGAGCGTGGCACATGTTTTAACAGTCCGTTGAAAAGAGTATTTAATTATCGCGTACTGCCTGTCTAGTTAATTTTCGCGTGGTCCGGTCGTGCCCGAAAAAGGGGCGAAGTGCCTGCAGCAAAGGGCTACGCCGATGTCGCAAAGTCTTGTAGGCCATTGCCTTGGTTGCAGTCAGCGATAACAGAAAATCTGCCAGGAAATGCCTGAAGGAGTCCGCTTCAAACAGAAAAATTAAACGCCCCCAAGGCTTGATGCCGATCAGTCAAGGGGCGGCCAGCGCTGATCAACCTGTGGCGAGGGAGCTTGCTCCCGCTGGGCAGCGAAGCGGCCCCAACAAATGGGCCTGCTGCGCAGTCCAGCGGGAGCAAGCTCCCTCGCCACAGGTCAGTGTCACTCTTAACTGATCGGCATTACCCAAAGGCCTGCTTTCTTGCGGCACAATTGCGCGATGGCAGTCCCCTGACGCCGTTGTTCCTTTCCATCCCTGGAGTGATTGCCGGTGCAGGCGACCCGTTTAACCCTGATTTGTCACGCTCGAACCGTCGCACAGAAACTGGCGCGTTTTCCATTGGACGAACCACTGGAGATGGATTGGCAAGCGCTCAGGCTTTCCCGTTGCAATCAGTTCAAGGGCGTTCCACGCCTTGTCTGCGGTCCGGAACTGCGCACCCGGCAAACTGCTGAGCTTTTCAGCAGTGCTCCGGAAATTGTCGATGCGTTGAAGGACTGCGACTTCGGGCGTTGGGGCGGTGAGCGCATCGGCGACCTGCAAAAAAACGATCCCGGGGCCCTCGAGCATTGGCTGGGGGATCCGGCTTCGGCTCCCCACGGTGGCGAGTCGCTGGTGCAACTGGGCGAGCGGGTGGGGGCGTGGTTGACCGCGTTGCAATCGACACCCGGACACATCGTTGCCATTACCCATCCCTTTGTCATCCGCGCCGCGCTGACGCAGGTGTTGCAGGGTGCGGCATCCGACATGATCGACGTCGAACCCCTGTCGGCGGTCGAGTTGAGGTTCCATGGCCGCTGGCGGTTGCGCTTGCCGGGTACCGACCCCGAGGACCTGCTGTGATGAAAAAACTCCTGGTCATCGGCATCGGCGCCGGCAATCCCGACTACATCACGATGCAAGCGGTGAAGGCGCTGAATCAGGTTGACGTTTTTTTCCTCATGGACAAGGGCGAGAGCAAAGACAAGCTCATCGACTTGCGGCGCGAAATCTGCGAACGCTACATCACCGACCTCGATTACCGTTTTGTCCAGGCCCACAGTCCTGAGCGCGAGCGCGGTGAGGTGGACTACAGGAGCAGTGTCGACGACTTGAACCTGGCCAAACAGCAGACCTTCGAACGGCTGATCAATGAAGAACTGTCCGACGACCAGTGTGGTGGTTTCCTGGTGTGGGGCGACCCCGCGCTGTACGACAGCACAATCCGTATCCTTCAGGCGATCCAGGCCTCGGGCGCCAGCGCGTTCGAGTTCGAGGTGATCCCCGGCATTACCAGCGTCCAGGCCCTGGCGGCACAGCACAAGGTGGCGCTCAACCAGATTGGCCGCTCCGTTGAAATCACCACGGGCCGGCGGTTGGCGGCAGGGCAGGTGAGCGATGCCGACAGCCTGGTGGTGATGCTCGATGCCCAGGATGCATACCATCAGGTGGCGGACCGGGACACCGAGATTTACTGGGGGGCCTATCTGGGGACGCCGGATGAAATCCTGATCAGCGGCAAACTCAAGGATGTGGCGGATGAAATCGAACGGGTGCGCAAGGCGGCGCGGCTGGCCAATGGCTGGATCATGGATACCTATCTGTTGCGCAAGCCTTGAGAGCTTGAGTTGACAGGGCTGACGCCTTCGCGAGCAAGCCCGCTCCCACACAGATGGTGTGAACAACACAAAACCTGTGGGAGCGGCGGTGCGGCGATCCGACTTGCCCGCGAAGAGGCCCTCCAGAACACCTCAAAAACCAACACTACCCCCACGCCCAAACCGCTCCCGATACACCGAAGGCGGCACGCCAACCACGGTTCGAAAGGCCACCCGAAAACTTTCCACCGAGCGATAACCGCAACGTTCGGCAATCTGCTCGGTGTTCTGGTCGCTGCTTTCCAGCAGCTCGCGGGCGCGGCCCAGACGTTGCTGCTGCAACCAGGTTTTCGGTGACTGGCCGCTGGCTTCGGTGAAGCGACGCAGGAAGGTGCGTTCGCTCATGGCGGCTTCGCTGGCCAGGTCGCGCACTTCCAGCGGTTCGTGCAAGCGCTCACGTGCCCACTGCATGACGCGGGAAAGATCGCTACGTGGTGTGGGACTGACCGGCGTCGGAATGAATTGCGCCTGGCCGCCGCTGCGTTGCGGCGACATGACCAGGCGCCGCGCCACGGAATTGGCCACTTGCGTGCCGAAATCCCGGGCCACCAGATGCAGGCAGGCATCGATGCCGGCCGCGCTGCCGGCGGAGGTGATCAATTGGCCCGAATCGACATACAGCACGTCCGGGTCCACCAGGATGCCGGGAAACCGCTCGGCCAGTTCCGAGGTGTAGCGCCAGTGCGTGGTCGCACCGTGCCCGTCGAGCAACCCGGTGGCGGCGAGGACGAACACCCCGGAGCAGATCGACAGTAACCGTGCGCCCCGGGCATGGGCCTGGCGCAGGGCGTCGATGAGCTCTGCGGGGACCGTGGCGCTGCGGTCGCGCCAGCCGGGAATGATGATGGTGCGGGCGTCGGCGAGCAATTCCAGGCCGCCGTCGGCCAGAACCTGGATGCCGCCCATGGCACGCATCGGGCCTTGATCGACGGCGACGATACGATGTTCGTACCACGGGAAATCAAACTCAGGGCGTGGCAGGCCGAAGATCTCCACGGCAATGCCGAACTCGAATGTGCAGAGGCCGTCGTAGACCAGAATCGCGACCTTGGCTGGGTTGGGATGCATTTGGCGGAAAATTCCCGATCGGTGTCTTGTGCGCCACTGTAGCCGCAAGTACTTGGCGGATAAAGTCTCCCCACACCCATCGCCTCTTTGGAGTACAGCCCATGACCAGTCTGGTTCGCGAAATTCCCGCCGCCCCATCGGCCATCGCCCTGATGCATTTCAGCAACCGTCTGACGTTCGAGACTGATTGTTCCGACGTCTACGGCAGCCAGCAGGCTGGCGAAGTCGATTTCATTCTGGTGGATGTGCGTGGCCCGCTGGCGTTCGAGCGCGGGCATGTACCGGGAGCGATCAACATTCCCGGGCGCTTGCTGACCGCCGAAGGTTTGGCCGGTTATCCGAAACACAGTTTGTTCGTGGTCTACTGCGCCGGGCCTCACTGCAACGGCGCCAACAAGGCGGCGGTGAAGCTGGCGGCCCTGGGTTATCCGGTCAAGGAGATGATCGGCGGCGTGACCGGGTGGCTGGATGAAGGGTTTGAGTTGAGTGTCACTGAGCAGCGGCCGGCCCGTGAAGTGATCGGTTGCGAATGCTGACCTTCAAACACTGTTGATCTTTGTGGCGAGGGGGCTTGCCCCCCCGTTGGAGTGCGAAGCGCTCCCAAAACTCTCGACTATTAGTTAGATTCTGGGGTTGCTGCGCAACCCAACGGGGGCAAGCCCCCTCGCCACAGGAATGTGCTTTGATCTACATCACCGACAGGCAGTGGCCGCCCACCACTCATCGAGTGTCGCCTCCAGCCACACGGCCACCGTTGCGTAATCCGCACCGTCCTGCGGCCCCCGCGGCAACGGCGACTCCTCGCCAAAATGCGCATTGAGCATAACCACCGACTCGGCGTTCCACTCCGGATGAAACTGCAACCCCAGCCGCGCCGGCCCGGCGCGGTACATCTGTTGCACACAGTGCTCGCTGCTGGCCAACAGTTGCGCGCCGGGCGGCAGGTCGATGGCGTCTTCGTGCCACTCGAGCACCTTCAGCGCTTGCCCATTCATAAAGCTCACCATGGTCCATCCGGTTTCGCTCCGGTCCATGCGCCGTACATGGCCGCCCAGACTCAACGCCAACAACTGAGCCCCCAGGCAGATGGCGAACACGGCCCCGCCCAGATCCAGACTGCCTTTGAGCCATTGCCGTTCGGCCGCAAGCCAGGCCGGGCCGGCATTGGATTCATAAGGCCCGCCCAACAGGATCACCGGATCGGCGCTGACGGGCGGCAACTGCCCCAGGTCGGCGCGAAACACCTTCAGCGTCAGCCCTCTGGACTCGGCCCAAACGGCTATGGCACCCGGGCCTTCGGCGGGGTGATGCTGGATCAGGTTCAACGTGGGCATCGGGCTACTCTCGATGGGACGCAAGGGTGCCCAATGTGCCGTAAAACACCCGGTATCGCCAGCCGCTCAGTTGCGTCGGATGGCGTCGAAAAGCCTGTAGGTCCGGTATGAAAAAGCGATCTGTCCGACAGACGTTGCGCCGTCATGGTGAATCCACCGCAATGACTCGATCCCGGCGCCACTTTTTTATAAATATTTGTCGCCTTGGCGTAATTTACCCGCCTGTAGCCGCTCTAGACTGCCGGCCACTTCGGTTCCCGCTCACAAAGCGAAGACCGAACGCTGCCAATCGAAGCTGCCAATAAAAGCCTCCGCACACAGGAGTTATAAATGAAGAAGCTAGTGATGTTCGGTGCCCTGGCACTGTCGATGTTGTCCCTGACCGCCGTGGCTGACGACGCCAAGCCGATCCGCATCGGCATCGAAGCCGGCTACCCGCCATTTTCGATGAAAACCCCTGACGGCAAACTCACCGGTTTCGACGTGGACATCGGCGATGCCCTGTGCGAGCAGATGAAGGTCAAGTGCACCTGGGTCGAACAAGAGTTCGACGGCCTGATCCCTGCGCTGAAGGTCAAGAAAATCGACGCCATCCTGTCGTCCATGACCATCACGGACGACCGCAAGAAGAACGTCGATTTCACCATCAAGTACTACCACACCCCGGCGCGCTTCGTGATGAAGGAAGGCACCGACGTCAAGGACCCGCTGACTGAACTCAAGGGCAAGAAAGTCGGTGTACTGCGCGCCAGTACCCACGACCGCTTCGCCACTGAAGTGCTGCAACCGGCAGGGATTGTCCTGGTGCGCTACGGCTCCCAGCAGGAAGCCAACCTGGACATGGTCTCCGGCCGCATCGACGCACTGCTGGCCGACTCGGTCAACCTGGACGACGGTTTCCTGAAAACCGACGCCGGTAAAGGTTTTGCCTTCGTCGGCCCTGAGTACAACGATCCGAAGTACTTTGGTGGCGGCGCCGGCATTGCCGTGCGCAAGGGCGATACCGCCCTGGCCGAGCAGTTCAACAAAGCCATCACCGAAATCCGCGCCAACGGCAAGTACAAGCAAGTGCAGGACAAGTACTTCAAGTTTGACGTTTACGGCGAGTAATCCAGCCGTTCGAGAAAGTGGCAGCCGTTGACGCGACTGCCACTTTTTTTGTGCAATCATTTTCAGCAGAGAGAGACCTGTGGGAGCGGGCTTGCTCGCGAAGGCGTCGTGTCAGGCAGCATGGATGTTGAATATATCGACGCCTTCGCGAGCAAACCCGCTCCCACAGGTGATTTCGCCGTTCAAAATTCGGAGTTCCCATGCAACGCATCGATCACAAACTGCCCTGGAGCCACCTGGGCACTGAGCGCACCCTCAGCGTGTTTCGTTATGGCGCGGGCCCGCGCAAGGTGTACATCCAGGCCAGCCTGCACGCCGACGAATTGCCGGGCATGCGCACGGCCTGGGAGTTGAAGAAGCGCCTGACCGAACTTGAACAACAGGGACAGTTGAACGGTGTGATCGAACTGGTGCCGGTGGCCAATCCCATTGGCCTCGACCAGCACCTGCAAGGCAGCCACATGGGGCGTTTCGAGTTGGGCAGCGGCAAGAACTTCAACCGCTCGTTCGTCGAACTCAGCGCGCCGGTGGCCGAGCGGGTCGGTGATCGCCTCGGCAGCGACGCCCAAGCCAACATCGCGTTGATTCGCCAGACCATGGGCCAGGTCCTCGACGACTTGCCGGCGGCGACATCGCAACTGGAGGCCATGCATCGCCTGTTGCTGCGCCATGCCTGCGACGCCGACATCACCCTCGACCTGCATTGCGATTTCGACGCTGCGATCCACATCTACGCGTTGCCGCAGCACTGGCCACAATGGCGATCCCTGGCGGCGCGCTTGCAAGCTGGCGTGGCGCTGTTGTGTGAGGACTCCGGCGGCAGCTCGTTCGACGAGTCCTGTTCTTCGCCCTGGTTACGCCTGGCCCGGGCATTCCCGGCGGCGGCGATTCCCCCGGCCAACCTGGCGACCACGCTGGAGCTGGGCAGCATGGGGGACACCCGGGTCGACCAGGCCCAGGCCAATTGCGAGGCCATTCTCGGCTTCCTCGCCGAGCAGGGTTTCATCTCCGGCACCTGGCCGGCGGCACCGGCCGACTGCTGTGAAGGCATGCCGTTCGAAGGCACCCAATACCTGTTCGCACCGCATCACGGCGTGGTCAGTTTCCTGCGTGAAGCCGGGGAGTGGGTAGAGAAGGGGGATGCGCTGTTCGAGGTGGTCGACCCGTTGAGCGACAAGGTCACCACCGTGCAGGCCGGCACCAGTGGCGTGCTGTTCGCCATCGACCGTGGGCGCTACACCCAGCCAGGCACCTGGCAGGCGAAAGTCGCCGGGCGTGAACCGATTCGGGTGGGGAAGCTGATCAACGACTGAGCCAGGAATTTTCTTTGTCTGTACTGGCCTCTTCGCGAGCAAGCCCGCTCCCACAGGTTTTGTGAACGCCACAGATCCAGTGTGGGAGCGGGCTTGCCCGCGATGGCGGCATTCGCCACGCCCGAGATGTTCCTGCCAGCAGACCAGTGTTAGGCTCTTGCGCGAATCCTGCATTCCGTGAAGGAAGACCCATGTTGAAGATTCTCGCGCTGCTCACGCTGTTGGCATCCACTGCCGTCCACGCCCAGACCCCGCTGCAAACCGACCTGCCACTCAAGTACCTGGCGCAGGTCACCACCGATTCGAACCCTCAACCCCTGGTGATTTTCCTTCACGGTTACGGCAGTAACGAGCAGGACCTGTTCGGTATCAAGGATGAATTGCCCAAGTCCTACACCTACCTGTCGGTGCAGGCACCTTTGGTGATGGAGGCAGGCAGTTATCAGTGGTTCCGCAAGAAGGGCGAAGGGGCCTACAACGGCGAGACCGATGATCTGAAGACCAGTGGCCAGGTGCTGCTGGATTTCGTCGTACAGGCCACGAAGAAATATCACACCGAACCGGAGAAGGTGTTCCTGGTGGGGTTCAGCCAGGGCGCGATCATGTCTTACGAAGTGGGCTTGCGGCATCCCGAAGCACTCGGCGGGATCGCGGCGTTGAGCGGGCGGATTCTGCCGGTGCTCAAGTCCGAGCTAAAACCGGATGAAAAGCGCCAGTCGCTGGCGATTTTCATTGGTCATGGCGAACAGGACAAACGCCTTCCCTACAGCGACGGTACCGAGGCCAACAGCCTGTTGCAGAGCGTGTCACTCGACCCCGAGTTTCACGGCTACCGCGGTGTCGGCCACAACATCAGCGCCGAAGAGATCCAGGACTTGAGCGCCTGGTTGCAGCGCCTTAACCCCTGAGCCTTATTTTCCGCTGACGATCTGTTTGATCAGGGTTTCATGGGCCGCCATGTCGCCAGGGCGGGAAATCACCTGGATCACCGCCATGCGGGTGCCGGAGGCGGCCATCAGCGTGGTGGTGAGGGTCATGCCACCGCCTTGCGTGGCAGTGCCGTCGATCTGGCGCAGGCCCAGCCCGGATTTCTGGGTCAGGGTTTTCTCGCTGAGCTTGTTGTAGTCGGGCAGGGACTTGTGTTGCGCCGCATCGAAGTCGGCCACGGTGCCGTCGAGAAACCCGCCATCGTTGTCCTTGACGCTGATGCCGTTGGGCAGGGTGTTTTCAGCGGCGATCACCACGGTCTTGGTGGTTTCATTGCTGTACAGGGTGCCGCTGGCACCGTCCGGGCTGGCCGGCAGCGGGTTGGCGATGAAACCCTTGGGCAGGTTGAAGGTGAATTTGCTGCCGAGCATCGAAACTTTCTGCGCTGGCGCATCGCTGGAAGTGGCCTTGGCGGCCTGCGCATTCAAAGCCCCCAGGCCGGTAGCGGCTGCCAACAGCAGGACAAGGGCTTTTTTACTCAACAAAGTCATCGGAATCTCCAGGGGTGGGCGCGCGGTGGGGCGCGATCATCCCACGGAGGTTGTGCTGCATTCCAGCCTGCCGTAACGAGCGGTCACTTTGGCCGAGTGGCGATCTGGAGGTGAGGCGACTTTCATGTGGCGAGGGAGCTTGCTCCCGCTGGGCCGCGAAGCGGCCCCCTGCTTTCTTTCAGATGTACTGTGCAGGCAGGATTGGCGACTGCTTCGCAGCCGAGCGGGAGCAAGCTCCCTCGCCACAGGCAAGCCCCCACTCCATATTGATCACTCATTTCACCCTCACAGGCTGGAACCGGGGGATTACGCCTGGTTTTGCGGGAACAGGTTGCGACGGGTTTCTTCGTCGAATTCGGCCTTGAGCACCAGTTTCTCTTTCAGACTGTGGGCGCGCAGGGCGGCCGGGCGGGTGCTGATTTCATCGTACAGGCGCTTGACGTTGGGGTACGCCGCCAGACCGTTCTCACCGAGGATGTACGGCGCGTAGTTGGCCCAGCCCCACAGGGCCATGTCGGCGATGCTGTAGGTGTCGCCAGCCAGGTACTGATGTTTGGCCAGGCGCTCGTCGAGGATGCGGTAATGGCGTTCGACTTCCTTGAAATAGCGGTTTTTTGCGTAAGGCAGATCTTCCGGTGCGTGGTGCAGGAAGTGCACCGCCTGGCCGGAGAATGGCGACAGGCCGGTGCCGATGAACATCAGCCAGGAAAGCATTTCGGCCTGGCCGGCAACGGACGTCGGCACAAAGCGCTGATGTTTGTGCGCCAGGTGCAGCAGGATCGCTTGGGAGTCGAACACGCTGGCATCGCCATCCACCAGCGCGGGTACCTTGGCGTTCGGGTTGATCGCCAGGAAGGCCGGCTGGTGTTGCTCGCCCTTGAAGGTGTCGACGCCGATCAGTTCATAGGGCGTTTGCAGTTCTTCGAGCAGCAGGGCAACTTTCATCGGGTTCGGCGAAGGGTGGAAGAAGAATTTCATGGTGCAGTCCTCAGTCGGGTAGGGGGTGGAACTGAGGCTGATGTTGAAGCAAACCCGTTCGATTGACGTACGGATTAGTTGTTCTACTCGTGCGAAACCATCGAACGAGTTGCGGGTGCTTCAAAGGGCGGGATGCCTACGGTGAGGGCGGGCAACATCCTGGCCCGCTGACATCATGCAGCTTATCGCTTGATGGCCGCTCCTCCAGTGTCCGTCGTCGGGCCGACCGGCCGCGCCAGCAAGCGTTTGGTCACCCCCAGCATGGCCACCGACACCGCGACACCCAGGACAAAAGCGTTCATCCCCATCGACGGCAGGGCCAGGGCCAACACCAGGCAAAACGCGGCGAACGAATACATGCCGGTGGCGGTGGCGCGCAACAACGCGGCGGTAAAGGCCGGGCCACGGGTTTGCTGGGAAAACACCGCCATCACGCTGCCCAATACCGGGAACACCGCCAGCAGGCCGCTCCAGCGGTCGCCGACGGTGCTGGCCAGCAGCGTCACGACCAGGGTGAGCACTGCGCCGGCCACCATGCGCAACACAAGCTTGTCGGATTTCGGCCCCGGGCCACTGAGCACCGGTTGCACAGCGGGGAACAGATAAGGCGCGGCGAGCAGCGCGGTCGCGGCGGCGCACAGGGAAAACACCAGGGATCCCGGGATCAGCGACAGGACAACCGCCACCAGCGCCCAGACCGACAGCGAGATCAGCAACGCCAGTGGCCATCCGGCGCGTTGTGCGACCTGGGCGTAGGTCACGCAAAACGCAATCATCGCGAACATGGCCGACAGCGCCGCCGTGGCCGATTGCGCAGCGAACGCCTGACCTTGCTCAAGTGCAAGGAACAACAGGATCGGTCCGACCACCACCGGCAACCCCGACAGCCAACCGGCCACGCTCGGTCCCCAGCGTTTGCCGGCCAGGGAAATCAGCAGCAGGAAGCCTGGGATTACCAGCAGTTTGAGGATCAACACGCGCATGTCTCCGACCTGTATGAGGTGGCAACGGTAACACTGCATCGGCCAGATTGCTTTATCTGTGTGCGGATTTTGTATACATGCAGCCTTCGGAATTTGTACGAAAGGATCTTTTGCGCCTGCGTTTCCTGGGCATCTGCGGTGATCAGTGGGGCGGACACTGGGTTGACTTTGCAGTTCTTGGGGTGACTGGTCGGGCCCCTTCGCGAGCAGGCTCGCTCCCACAGGGGATTGGTGTTCACTGAACATTTCCTGTGGGAGCGAGCCTGCTCGCGAAGAACGATGACTCGGTCTAGATGAAAAAGCGGGGATAAAAAAAACCAGGATGTGGCGAGGGGGCTTGCCCCCGTTGGGTTGCGCAGCAGCCCCAGAATCCCGGCAATAGTCGAGTATTTTGGGAGTGCTTCGCACTCCAACGGGGGCAAGCCCCCTCGCCACAGTTGTCCAGACGGCGACAGATCTTCGTGGGTCCCCGCGCCCTCTGTTGAACGCTTTAAGCCCGTTCGAGCGCCAGTGCCACGCCCTGACCACCACCGATGCACAGGGTGGCGAGGCCTTTTTTGGCGTCACGCTTGAGCATTTCATGCAGCAGGGTCACCAGCACGCGGCAACCCGAAGCACCGATCGGGTGGCCCAGGGCAATGGCGCCGCCGTTGACGTTGACCTTGTTCAAGTCCCATTCCAGGTCCTTGGCCACGGCCAGCGATTGCGCGGCGAAGGCTTCGTTGGCTTCGATCAGGTCCAACTGGTCGATGTTCCAGCCGGCCTTGTCCAGGCAACGACGGGTGGCCGACACCGGGCCGATGCCCATGATCGCCGGGTCGACGCCTGCGTTGGCGTACGCTGCGATTTTCGCCAGTACCGGCAGGCCCAGGGCCTTGGCCTTTTCGGCGCTCATCAGGATCACGGCGGCGGCACCGTCGTTGAGCGACGAAGCGTTGCCGGCGGTCACCGAGCCGTCTTTCTTGAAGGCCGCTTTGAGTTTGCCCAGGGATTCGGCGGTGGTGCCGGACCGTGGCTGCTCGTCGGTGGCGAAGGACAGCGGATCGCCCTTGCGCTGCGGGATCAGGATCGGGGTGATTTCATCGACGAAACGCCCGGCTTCGATGGCGGCCACGGCTTTCTGCTGCGAGGCAGCGGCGAACGCGTCCTGCTGCTCGCGAGTCAGGCTGTATTTCTCGGCCAGGTTCTCGGCGGTGATGCCCATGTGGTAGTCGTTGAACGCGTCCCACAGGCCATCGCTGATCATGGTGTCGACGATCTGCGCGTGGCCCATGCGCAGGCCGGTGCGCGCGCCGGGCATGACGTAGTTGGCCAGGCTCATGTTTTCCTGGCCGCCGGCGATGATCACCTCGGCATCGCCGCAGCGAATCGCCTGGGCGCCCAGGTGCAGGGCCTTGAGGCCCGAACCGCAGACCTTGTTCAGGGTCATGGCCGGTACGGCGAAGGGCAGGCCGGCCTTGATCGCGGCCTGGCGCGCAGGGTTCTGCCCGGCGCCGGCGGTCAGCACCTGGCCCATGATCACTTCATCGACTTCGGCCGGGTCCAGGCCGGTCTGCGCCAGCAACTGGCGGATCACCGCAGCGCCCAGGTCAACGGCAGAAACATTGGCCAGGGAACCCTGGAAACTGCCGATCGCGGTGCGCGTGGCGGCAACAATGACGACTTCTTGCATGGAATGATTCCTCACTGGGCAGCGAACTGCATTTCCGGAACGTGGTCCGGGACGATCAGTTTACCAGCGGTCTTGGCGACGATTTCCTCAACGCTGACGCCAGGTGCGCGTTCTTTGAGGACAAATGCGCCATTTTCGATTTCCAGGTAGGCGAGGTCGGTCAGCACGCGCTTGATGCACCCGGCGCCGGTCAGCGGCAGGCTGCATTGGGACAGCAGCTTGGACTCACCGTCCTTGGAGGCGTGGGTCATGATGACGATGATGTTGTCCGCGCCGGCCACCAGGTCCATCGCGCCGCCCATGCCCTTGACCAGCTTGCCGGGGATCATCCATGAGGCGATGTTGCCTTGCACGTCCACTTCGAAGGCGCCCAGCACGGTCAGGTCGACATGGCCACCGCGGATCATCGCGAAGGACTCGGCCGAGGAAAAGATCGAAGCGCCGATGCGCGCGGTCACCGTTTGTTTGCCGGCGTTGATCATGTCGGCATCGATGGTTTCTTCAGTCGGGAACGGACCCATGCCCAGCAGGCCGTTTTCCGACTGCAGCATGACTTCCATGCCTTCGGGGATGTAGTTGGCGACCAGGGTCGGAATGCCGATGCCCAGGTTCACGTAGAAGCCGTCCTGCATTTCGCGGGCGACGCGTTGAGCCATTTGTTCGCGGGAAAGTGCCATTGTCGTTATTCCTTCATTCGGTCCGGGGGCAGGGGATCACTTACGCACGGTGCGCTGTTCGATGCGCTTCTCGAACGTGCCGCAGATGATCCGGTCGACGTAGATGCCAGGGGTGTGGATCTGCGCCGGGTCCAGCTCGCCGGGTTCGACGATTTCTTCGACTTCGACCACGGTGATCTTGCCGGCGGTGGCGGCCAGCGGGTTGAAGTTCTGGGCGGTGTGGCGATAGATCACGTTACCGAAATGGTCGGCTTTCCAGCCTTTGACGATGGCGAAGTCGCCGGTGATGGACTCTTCCATCAGGTACTTGCGGCCATGGAATTCGCGCACTTCCTTGCCTTCGGCAACCGGAGTGCCCACGCCGGTGGCGGTGAAGAAGGCCGGAATGCCGGCGCCGCCCGCGCGCATTTTCTCGGCGAGCGTGCCTTGCGGGGTCAGGATGACTTCGATTTCGCCCTTGAGCAGTTGCTCTTCGAACAGCTTGTTTTCGCCGACGTAGGACGCCACCACTTTGCTGATCTGGCGGTCGGTCAGCAGTACGCCGAGGCCGAAACCGTCGACGCCGCAGTTGTTGGAGACCACGGTGAGGTCGCGAGTGCCTTTGCGCTTGATCTCGGCGATCAGGTTTTCCGGGATGCCGCACAGGCCGAAGCCGCCAGCGATCACGGTCATGCCGTCTTCAAGACCTGCCAGAGCTTCCTCATAGGAACTCACGCGCTTGTCGAAACCTGCCATATGCACCTCTTTTATTCTTTGTGGGCGGCTGGCTAGCCGAATGGGAAGGAGTGTCTCGCCGAAGTATTCATTTGTTAAGTTGATTTTTAAGGTTGATTAATAGATAAAACTCAACAATGTGTAGGAGCTGCCGAAGGCTGCGATCTTTTGATCCTGTTTTTTGGCGCAAGATCAAAATCAAAAGATCGCAGCCTTCGGCAGCTCCTACAAGACCCGGGAGAGATCGAGTATGACCGTCAAGCAGATCCGTGCCTTTCTGGCCGTGGCCCAGAGCCTGAGCTTTGCCGTGGCCTGTGAACGCCTGCACCTGTCGCAATCGGCCCTGAGCCTGACCATCAAGGCGCTGGAGGAGGGCCTCGGCGGGCGCCTGTTCACCCGCAACACACGCAACGTGGCGCTCACCGCCGAAGGCGAATCCCTGGTGCCGCTGGCGCGCCGGTTGATCGCCGACTGGGACAATGTCGAGGACGAGCTGCGTCAACGCTTCACCCTGCAGCGCGGTCGCGTGACCCTGGCAGCCATGCCTTCGTTCGCCGGCAACCTGCTACCGCCGATCCTCAAGACTTTCCGCGCCCGTTACCCGAACGTCAACGTGACGGTCAATGACGTGATCAACGAGCAGGTGCTGGAAATGGTCCGTGACCGCCAGGTTGAACTGGGGGTGGCGTTCGAGCCGACCCAGAGTTCGCCGCTGCAATTCACGCCGTTGTACATCGATCGATTCGTGGCGGTAGTGCCCCTGGATTCGGCGCTGGCCGAACTCGATGACATCGATTGGCAGACCCTGCTCAAGGAGCCGTTCATTACCTTGCAGCGACCGTCCACCGTGCGGGTCATGCTTGAAGAGCACCTGCAGGCCCGCGGCATGAAGCTGTCGGTGGAGTTTGAAAGCCATCAACTGGCGACGGTCGGGCGCATGGTCGCCAGCGGCCTGGGCGTGAGCGCGGTACCGGCCTTGTGTGCCGGGCAGATGCGTGAACTGGGCGCGCGCTGCCTCACCTTGCGCGATCCGGTGGTGGAGCGGGCGCTAGGCGTGTTGACGTTGCCGGGGGGAGAGTTGTCGGCGGCAGCGCAGGCGTTGTTTGATGTGTTGAGGGAGGAAAAACTTGGGGAAAAGCTTCTCTGAAATGAGCGCCGGCCCCTGTGGGAGCGAGCTTGCTCGCGATGAGGCCTGGACATTCAACATCTATGTTAACTGACTCACCGCCATCGCGGGCAAGCCCGCTCCCACAGTTTTCTGGGTTGATCAGGAAGATAGGCGTTGGCCCAATAAGGGTAAGAGCTGCTCGCATGACCCCTCGATCTTCATATCCAGAATGTCGTCCGCCCGGGTCTTGCCCAGGTTGATCGCGATCAACGGCTTGCCTTGGTCCACCACCGCCCGGCACAAGCGAAACGCCGAATAGGCCATCAACGAAGACCCGATCACCAACAAGCCGGCAGCCTGTTCAACGGCCGCCATCGCCTTGGCCGCCGTGGCCTGTGCAACGTTTTCACCGAAAAACACCACATCCGGCTTCATCCGTTCCCCGGCGCAATGCGGGCAATGCGGGACCTGGAAACGTGCCTCGAAGGCCGGGTCGAGCAGGGTGTCGCCGTCCGGCGCCTGCACCGCGTCGACGCCGGCCAGGTACGGGTTGCGGGTTTCCATCAAGCGCTGGATCGAATCGCGCTCGCAGAGCTTGCCGCAATCGAGGCACAACACCCGGTGCAAACTGCCGTGGAGTTCGATCACGTCATGGCTGCCGGCCTGGTCGTGCAGGGTGTCGACATTCTGGGTGATCAACCCGCCGATCTGCCGCGTGCCCTGCAGCCGGGCCAGGCTGTCGTGGGCCACGTTCGGCTGCGCCAGGCGCACCCGTGGCCAGCCGAGCATCGCCCGCGCCCAATAGCGTCGTCGGGACTCCGGAGCGGAGAGAAACTCCTGGTACATCATCGGCTGCCGGCCCCGCCGCACGCCCTGGTTGTCGCGATAATCGGGGATGCCCGACGGTGTGCTGATGCCGGCACCGGTCAGCACAGCAAACGGCGCGTCGGCCATGCGTTGATGGAGGCGGTCGAGTTGTTCGTGGATCAGGCTGTCGAGCATGCTGGAAAACCTGTAGGAGCGAGCTTGCTCGCGATGGTCGTCAACGATAACACTGTAAGCCTGACACCCCGCGGCGTGCTCGCGCTTTTCGCGAGCAAGCTCGCTCCTACAGAGGGGGGGCGGGGGTTATTTACGTGCCTCCAGAATCAGGTTGAACGGCGTTTCCGTGGCCCGACGGAAACGGCTGAACCCGGCCTCGCTGAACACCTTGCGCAACCGCGCTTCACCGGCCTGGGCGCCTAGGCCGAGGCCGACTTCCTGGGACAGCGAGTTCGGCGTGCAAATGAAGGTCGATGCGGCGTAGAACAGGCGTCCGACCGGGTTGACGTTGTCGTCGAGCAAGTCATTGGCGTAGGGCTCGACCAGCAGCACCGTGCCGTCCTCCTTCAACGATTCATAGGCATGTTTGGCCGCGCCTACCGGGTCGCCCATGTCGTGCAGGCAGTCGAAGTAGCAGACCAGGTCATAGTCGCTGCCGGGGTAGCTTTTCGCCGTGCCCTGGAAGAACCGGGCCCGACTGGACACACCGCCTTCTTCGGCCCTTTGGGTGGCGACTGTGACGGACGGCGCGTGGTAGTCGAAGCCGACGAAGCGCGAATCCGGAAATGCCTGGGCCATGATCACCGTCGAGGCGCCGTGACCGCAGCCGATGTCCGCCACTTTGGCCCCGGCTTCCAGTTTGGCCACCACACCGTCGAGGGCCGGCAACCATTCGGCGATCAAATGGGCTTTGTACCCAGGGCGGAAGAAACGCTCGGTACCGCTGAACATGCACGGGTGATGCTCGCCCCAGGGCAGGGCGCCGTTGCCGCGCATGGCGTTGACCAGCTTGTCCTTGTCGTGGAAAAACGACGCGACCACGCCTATGCCCCCGGCGATATAGACCGGAGAGTCTTCGATGGCCAGGGCCAGGGCTTGCTCTTCGGGCAGGCGGAACTGGCCGTCGCGGTGTTCCATGTAGCCGGAGGCGGCGTGGGCGCTGAGCCATTCGCGCAGCAGGCGGGTGTTGCAGCCGGTTTTCTCGGCAAGGGTTTCGGGGGTGATGGGCTGGCTGTCGGCCATCGCCCGGTACAGGCCGAGCTCTTCGCCGAGGATGACGTTGGCGAGCATCGCCGCGCCGCCCATGTCATTCACCAGTTTGCCCATGAAGTCGTTGAGTCTGGCCTCGTCCATCACGTGTGCTCCTTTGGCAGGATCACGGTCCAGAGGCATCGTTTGGCGAGGCATGCGCCGCTGGGCGGTGGTCGTGGGGATGTGCAGGGCACCAAGCGGGTCCTGCGTGCAGTAAGTTTAGTTCGGGCCTTGTACCGCGGGGTCTGGCGCGACGAAAGCAATATGTTCCTGACCGACACTGGACCCTGTGGGAGCGAGCCTGCTCGCGAACGCGGTGGCTCAGGCAAAGGCTTTTCGCCTGTAAAAACGCTTTCGCGAGCAGGCTCGCTCCCACAGTAGGGCGTGATGTATCTCACTGTATCCAACCTGCCTTTCGATACAGTCCCGAGCAACTTTAGGGGCTGGCCAAACACAGTCCCGATACACCCCTTCGATTAACTGTGCCTCATGGCGGGCACCGGCCCGCGCCCTTGGACACAGGCGAGATCGATACCATGCAGACATCCATTCCCCCCGTAGCCAAGGCCAGCGCCGGGCTTGGCCTGCGTCGCGGTTTACTCAAAGACCTGCAAGCGGCCCCGGCCGGTCATTTCGATTTTCTGGAGGTCGCGCCGGAAAACTGGATCGGCATCGGCGGCGCCCATGGCGCGGCGCTGCGGGCACTGGCCGAGCGTTATCCGTTGTCCTGTCACGGACTGTCCCTGTCCCTGGGCGGGCCGTCGCCGCTGGACGTCGGCTTTTTGCAGGAAGTCCGGGGTTTTCTCGATCACTACCACGTGCCGCTGTACAGCGAGCATTTGAGCTATTGCAGCGATGACGGTCACCTGTACGACCTGTTGCCGCTGCCGTTCACCGAAGAAGCGGTGCACCACGTCGCCGCGCGTATCTGCCAGGCCCAGGACATCCTCGGTCGGCGCCTGGCGGTGGAAAACGTTTCTTACTACGCCGCGCCCCAGCAGGACATGGACGAGGTGACGTTCACCAATGCGGTGCTGCGCGAGGCTGATTGCGACCTGTTGCTGGACGTCAACAACGTCTACGTCAACTCGATCAACCACAGTTTCGATCCCCAGGCGTTTCTCGCCGGTATCGATGCGGGACGGGTGGTGGCCATGCATATTGCCGGGCATTTCGATGAGTCCGACACCTTGAAAATCGATACCCATGGCGCTTCGGTGAAGCCGGCGGTGTGGTCGTTGCTGGCCCAGGCCTACGCCCGGTTCGGTGTTCAACCGACCTTGCTGGAGCGCGATTTCAATTTTCCGGCATTCGCCGAACTGGTGGCGGAATTGCAGACCATTCGCCGCTTGCAACAGGAGGGCGTGAACCGTGGATAAGTCGAGCCTTGTGCAGCAACAAACCACCATGGGCCTGTACCTGCGCGACCCTGAACACAACGCGCCACCCACCGAAATGGACCCTGCCCGGGCACAGGTTTACCGCGATCTGGTGTTCGCCAACCTGTCTTCATTGCTCAGCGGAACCTTTCCGGTCCTGGTGACGATTCTGGGCGATGAGGATTGGCGTTCGCTGGTGCGGATTTTTCTGCGGGACTACCGCGCCCGCACGCCGAAATTCGGTGAGATCGCCCAGGAGTTTGTCGAGTTTCTTGCCAGTGAACCTCAGGCGTTGGCCGATGGTTCGTGGCCGCCGTTCATGGTGGAGCTGGCGCATTACGAGTGGGTGGAAATGGCGCTGCAACAGTCCGACGCCGAGCCTGTGGCTGCGGGTGACGCGGCGTTGCTGCTGGATCGGCCGTTGCAGGTGTCGCCGCTGGCCTGGCCGTTGGCGTATGCCTGGCCGGTGCAACGGGTGGGGCCGGATTATCAGCCGGACGTTTTGCCGGCTCAGCCGACGCTGTTGCTGGTGCGTCGGGCCGAAGACTGGAGTGTCAGGTTTTCCGAGTTGAGTCCGTTGGCGTGGCGGTTGTTGCTGCTTGTTGGCGAGCTTCCCGAGTTGACCGGGCGTGAGCTGTTGCAGGGGTTGGCGGTGGAGGCTGGGGCGGTGGGGTCTTTGGAGTTTCTGGAAGGTGGGGTGGGGTTGTTGCGGCAGATGCATGGGGAGGGGGTTTTGGGGGTTGTTGATTGAGTACATATCCGTTTTTTGGGTAACGGCGGCTTATGGTTTCGCCCTTACGGCGAGTCACTTTTAACAAGCGCCTTAAAAGTAACCAAAAGCGCTCGCCCCTTACGTACGGCCCCTCGCTGAGGCTCGGGGTACCTTCGCTCCGGTATTCATCCGGGGGCATTGCCCTCCGGTCGGCTTCGCTTCGACCTACATGCAATGAGTTCGACTGCGTCTAACGGCGCTGCGCGCCCATCCCCGGATGAACACCTCCGCTCAGCCTGCCGAGGGGGCGGGTGGATCAAGATCAAGAGCTGCAGGCGAGCTAACGCTCGGCCTGTTGAGTGGTGAAGAGCGTTTGTGTACGCCGACCCACTGTAGGCGCTGCCGAAGGCTGCGATCTTTTGCTCTTGATCTTCCGCTCTTTCGACATTGTCAAAAATCAAAGGTAGGAGCTGGCTTGCCAGCGATGGCGGCCTTCCAGCCGACCATTTTCTACAGCTGGCCCAACATCCTTACTTCCCAACCAATCCTTCCTACCCCGGCAATCTCAGCTCCGCACACAACCCCCCACCTTCCCGATTACTCAAGGTCAACGACCCTCCAATCGCTATCGCCAGTTGCTGGGCAATCGCCAGTCCCAACCCGGTGCCGCCGGTGCTGCGGTTGCGGGAGTTTTCCACGCGGTAGAACGGCTCCATCACTTGCTTGAGTTCTTCCTCGGCGATCCCCGGGCCACGGTCGAGGATCTTGATCGACAGCTTGCCGTCGGCCTGTTTTTCCACGTGCATCTCGGCAGCTCCGGCAAATTTCAATGCGTTGTCCGTCAGGTTGACCAGTACCCGGCGCAGGGCGTGGGGACGGGTGTCGATGACGGTGGTGCTCTTGCCTGTGAGTTGAACGTCCTTGCCCATGTCCTGGTAGTCGAACACCAGGCTGTCGAGGAACGAGTCGAGGTCGGTGCGGCGGCTTTCTTCGGTGGCGCCGTGGATGCTGCGGGCGTAGGCGACGCCTTCGCGCACCAGGTGTTCCATCTCGCCCAGGTCGTTCCACAGTTTGTCTTTTTCGCTGGAGTCGTCCATGAACTCGGCGCGCAGTTTCATGCGGGTGATCGGGGTTTGCAGGTCGTGGGAGATCGCCGCAAGCAATTGCATGCGTTCCTTCAGGTACGCCGCGATGCGTGCCTGCATCGCGTTGAAGGCCTTGGCGGCGTGGGCGACTTCGCTCGGGCCTTTTTCGTCCAGAAGCACGGGGTGGGCGTTGGGGTCCAGGGTTTCGACGGCGTCGGCGAGACGGGTGAGGGGGCGGATGGCGATTCTGACCGCCAGCCAGGAACAGGCGAGCATCAGCGCCAGTTGCCCGAGCAACACGATGGGTAGCCAGGGCGACAGCGGCACCATCGCCGGGCGGAGGTCGATTGTCAGCGGGCTGCCATCCGACAGGTTCAGGTGCACTTGGAAGTGTTTTTTCGGCCCGGGGATCTCAGTAAAGGTCATCGGGTAATCGTGGCCGATGGCGTCCTTGATCGAGGCGATGGCAATGGGTGCATCGGGCATGTCGGTGCGGATGGGCGTGCCCGGCGAACCCTCGTTGAGCAGGTAACTGTAGTTGCGCCGTTCCAGTTGTTTGAGCCAGGCGGCTCGTTCATCGGCGGGCAGGCGGTCGAGGATGGCAATGGAGGTGGAAACATCGGTTTCCAGGTTGCCGAGCATGGTGTTTTTCGAGGATTCGTAGCGTTCGTAGTACTGCGCGCCGAAGGACAATGCCTGGGCGAGGATCAGGCCGATCAGGAATATCAGCGACAGCCGCGAGGCCAGGGTCCGCGGCCAATGCAGCGCCCGCGTCATGATTGATCGCCCAGGATTTCCACCGGCAGGGAAAACACATAGCCTTCGCTGCGCACGGTCTTGATGTAGGCCGGTTCGCGGGCGTCGTCGAGCAGGCGCTGGCGCAGGCGACTGACCAAAAGATCGATGGAGCGATCGAACAGGTCGGCGTCGCGGCCCTGGGTCAGGTTGAGCAATTGATCGCGGTTGAGCACCCGTTGCGGATGGTCGAGAAACACCCGCAGCAATCGATATTCGGCGCCGCTCAGGGCGACCATGGTGCCGTCTTCATCGAGCAGGTGACGGGCCGAGGTGTCCAGGCGCCAGCGCCCAAAGGCCAGCAGGCGACTGGCTTCGGTCACCACCAGGTTTGGCGGCAGCATGCGGGTGCGCCGCAGCACCGCGTTGATCCGCGCCAGCAGTTCACGGGCAGCGAAGGGTTTGACCAGGTAGTCGTCGGCGCCCATTTCCAGGCCCAGGATGCGGTCGGTCTCATCGTTGCGCGCAGTGAGCATCAGCACCGGCGTGGTCTTGTGTTTGCCGGCGCGCAGTTCGCGGCAGAGCAGCAGGCCATCGTCCCCCGGCATCATGATGTCCAGCACGATCAGGTCCACCGGGGTGGTTTCCAGAAACGCGCGCATCTGCCGCCCATCCGCCACGACGGTGGTGCGCAGGCCGTTCTTCTTCAGGTAGTTGCCTACCAGCTCGCGGATTTCGCGGTCATCGTCAACGATGAGGATGTGATCAACGTGATCCATTGGGCCAAACCTCTGATGAATGGGGAATGCCACACAGTCTATCGAGCCCGGGCGGGGTCGCCTGCCGCCCTTTGTATTGCAGTGTATCCGGCCCGCCTGCGGATACACACGAAGGCAAAAAAGCCGATTTCCGGGGGTTTTGTATTGCTCTGTATCTGCACGCGGTTCTGATACGTACCGATTGATTCACGCCGATTCCCGACACAGACGAGATACCTCGCAGGCTTTTAATAGGTTCCATCGAGGCAAACCAGAGCGCCTCGGCCCAACGAACTGTTGAAACCTTGAGGAACTCGCCATGAACACCAAAGCTGTCTACGCCGCCTGCCTGTTTGCCGCCCTGAACATCTGCACCCTGTCGGCCCGCGCCGAAGCCGATGTTGCGCCAAAAACCTACACCTACGGCAGCCATCTTGACATCAGGAAAGTGGTTTCGCTGACCGAGGACGCTACGCCTTCCTGCGGCGTGGTCAATGCACGGCTGACGTACCTCGACTCCCAGTCGAAAACCCAGGTGCTGGATTACAGCAAGTTCGCCGACCACTGCAACTCGGAAAACTGAGTGCTGCGCTCAACGACCGCTTAATCCCATTGAATCAGGAAGGACATCATGAACAACGTATCCCGCTTTCTCACCGCCATCGCCTTCTCCGTCGCCGGTGCGGCAGCCCATGCCAACGCCTCTGTCGAGCATAGCGCCTGCGCCAGCAACACCTGCTTCCAGCTGACGCCCGTGGCAGAGAAGGGCACCCAGGGCTTGCTGGCACAAGACGGTTCCAGCCGTACGCCGCAAGGCCAGATGCTCGCCGAGAACGGTGCCAGCCGCACGCCTCAGGGGCAGTTGCTGGATGAACAGACAGCTTGAAGCCAAACATCACCGTTCCAATGTGGGAGCGGGCTTGCTCGCGAAGGCGGTGTGTCAGCCGCATCATCGCTGGCTGAATGAACGCTTTCGTCGGAACGCCGCCCGGAGCAAGCCCGCTCCCACAATGATCGTGTGTCGCCCTCTGAATTGTATTAGGTGATCCCATGTTACTCATCGCTTTCCTGGGCGGCATACTGACCGTCCTCAGCCCGTGCATCCTGCCGGTCGTGCCCTTCCTGTTCGCCGGGGCCGACCGCACACGCGCCTCGATCCTGCTGACCCTCGGCGGCATGGTCCTGACCTTCGCCCTGGTCTCCAGCCTGGCCGTGGTCAGCACCGAGTGGGTGATACAGGCCAGCAACACCGGCCGCCACGTCGCCCTGTTCGTCATGGTGCTGTTCGCCCTGTCGCTGATTTCCGCCCGGGTCGGTGACTGGCTGGCACGCCCCTTCGTGCTGCTGGGCAATCGCATCGACCCGGATTCGCGCAAGGTGTCCGGGCCGCTGGCGTCGATCATGATCGGTGTTGCCACCGGGCTGCTCTGGGCACCCTGCGCCGGGCCGATCCTCGGGGTAATCCTCACCAGCGCCATGCTGCAGGGCGCGAACGCCGGTACCAGTCTGTTGTTGGTGGCCTATGGCGCGGGCAGTGCGCTGTCCCTGGGTGTCTTGATCTTTGCCGGCCGTGGCCTGGTCAATCGCTTGAAACCGTCGATTCCGGTCACTGGCTGGCTGCGCCGGGGCGCCGGGGTTGCGGTGCTGGCCGGTGCGGCGGTGATCGCAACGGGGGCCTATGACCTGTTGCTGGCCAACACCTCATCGCAAGGTGTCAGCCGTATCGAGAAAGGTGTGCTGGAGACCGTGCCGAAAGTCGTCGATTACCTGGTCAGCAAGGTCCAGGCCGACAGCACCATGGGCAACGCCCAGGGCGCGATGCCGTCCTTGTCCGGCGCGGTGGACTGGATCAACTCACCGGCACTGACCAACGAAGCCCTCAAAGGCAAGGTGGTGCTGGTGGACTTCTGGACCTTCGACTGCATCAACTGCAAGCACACCTTGCCGTACGTGAAGGACTGGGCGAAGAAATATGAAAAGGACGGACTGGTGGTGATCGGCGTGCACACGCCTGAATACGGCTTTGAACGCATCATCGACAACGTCAGGGACAAGGTGAAGGAATACGGCATCACCTACCCGGTGGCGATCGACAACAACTACGCGATCTGGCGCAACTTCGACAACCAGTACTGGCCGGCGCACTACATCATCGATGCCAAGGGGCAGGTGCGTTACACCCACTTCGGCGAAGGCAGCTACGACACGCAGGAGAAAGTGATCCAGCAGTTGCTGGAGGAGGCCAAGGCCAGCGCGCCAGCGGCGTAAACGGCGTAAACGGCCTGATCAGTGGCTCACGGGCATAGCCCCGTGGGCCATGTTTTTTTTCTCCTGACCACGCCGCCACGCCGCCGGCGGTGCACCGAACTCGCGTCGAAAGGCGCGGCTGAAGGCGGTATCGGTCTGGTAACCCACTTCCTCGGCGATGCGCGTCAATGAGTTGTTGCTGCTGCGCAACAGGTTGGCGGCGAGCAACATCCGCCATTGCGTCAGGTACTGCATCGGCGACACCCCCACCAGTTGCTGGAAGCGCTCGGCCAACACTGATCTTGAAGTGCTGGCGGTGCGCGCCAGTTCGTCCAGCGTCCAGGCGTGGCAGGGCTTTTTGTGCAAGGCGTTGAGGGCGGCGCCGACGATGCGGTCGCGTACTCCGGCCAGCCAGCCGGTGCGACCTTCGCCCTGTTCGTTCATGTACAGGCGCAACACTTCGATGAACAGCACTTCGGCGAGTTTGGCCAGGACTCCTTCGCCACCGGGGCGGGGCGAGCGGGCTTCGGCGAGGGCGTAGCGCACGGAGGATTCCAGCCAGATGCCGGCACTCGAACCGCGCACGTTGACCCGCACCACAGGCGGCAAACCCTTCAGCAACATGCCCGCCAGGCGCGTGTCGCACGCCAGGTAGCC
>Ga0209050_1000918_pt1 | contig 38787 bp, 29 predicted proteins | sample Araplavi_mTSA_r2_FD_184276 | JGI IMG/M metagenome (GOLD analysis project Ga0209050, IMG submission 184276) | Arabidopsis root microbial communities from North Carolina, USA - plate scrape MF_Cvi_mTSA_r2 (SPAdes) (version 2) | ecosystem: Host-associated > Plants > Roots > Endosphere | place: USA... | reverse complement strand
GCTCTGCCGCCCTGCCCAAACATCAACTCCAACCTTTGCTTCCCCTCTCTGCCTCCTTCACCTAAACCAAAACCCACTGTCAGCGATGTCTCCGAACACCTGTCAGCGATGTCTCCGGTCTATACACGGAGATCGCGTTCCACCGTGCTGCGCACACATCACGCTCGCTGCGCTCACGGCTTGTTCTACAGCCCGGTGCCGAAGAAGCGTTCGTGCTCCTTGATCAAGTAGCGATCGGTCATTCCCGCGACGAAATCGCAGACGGTGCGGTGGAGGCCGTCGCGGTCGAGGCGTTTGGCGGTCGTTTTGCCAAGCTGACGTGGGTCGTCGAGATAGGCGTCGAAGACCCGGGCGAGGAGGTCGCAGGCGCGGTGATTGAGGCCGGCGACCTGCTCGTGAAAGTAGAGGTTCGCGTAGAGAAATTTGCGCAGCTTCGCGTTCGCGCGGCGCAGGGTCTCGCTATAGCGAATCAACGGCTTCGGCTGTTGGCGCACGTCGGCCACGGTTTCCACTTTGGCTTTGGTGATGGCCGTCGCGCTGGCGGAGATCACGTCCTGCACCTGGCGGTCGATCAGGCAGCGGATGACGTAGGCGGCGAGTTCCTTGCCTTTGAGTTTGGGGAAATATTGCCGGACGTGGGCGTGACTTTCCGTCCAGGCATCGAGCGCGGAGAGCTGCTCCACGGTGATCAGGCCCGCATCGAGGCCATCGTCGAGATCGTGGCTGTAGTAGGTGATCTCGTCGGCGAGATTGGCGATCTGGGCTTCGAGGCTGGGCGAAGGATTCTTCGCGCCGCCCTTGGGGGCTTGGTGGAAACGCGCGTGTTTTTGCAGGCCCTCGCGCACTTCCCAGGTGAGATTCAGGCCGGCGAATTTCGGATACTTTTGCTCGATCACTTCGACGATGCGCAGGCTCTGCGCATTGTGGTCGAAGCCGCCGTGATTTTTCATCAGGACATCGAGCGTTTCTTCGCCGCTGTGGCCGAAGGGCGGGTGGCCGAGATCGTGGGCGAGTGCGATGGCCTCGGTGAGGTCTTCATTGAGGCCGAGGCCGCGGGCGATCGTGCGGCTGATGGAGGCGACCTCCATCGTGTGGGTCAGGCGGGTACGGAAGTGATCGCCGGTGCCATTGAGGAAAACCTGGGTTTTGTACTCCAGCCGGCGAAAGGCTTGGCTGTGGATGATCCGGGCGCGGTCGCGTTCGAATTCGAGCCGGACGGGGTGGGGTGGTTCGGAGTTCTCGCGTCCGGCGCTTTGGCTGCTGAGCTGGGCGTAGGGAGCGAGGCGGGCGGCTTCGAGGGTTTCGAGTTCAGCGCGCGTGCGAATCATCGTCTTCGGTGGTCAGTTCGTTTTCGAGCCGGCGCTGGGCCTGGCGCCCGGCGGAACGGACTGCGAGCAGATCAAAGAAGGCCAGGAGCAAAATGGCGAGCGTGAACCATGAGCAGACGCCCCAATAGCCGAGAAAAAGGAGCGGATGATCCCGGAGCGCCTGGTCGAGGAAGACCGCTCCGACAAAAACCATGAGCAGCGTCACCAGCGTGATGTAGAAGATCAGTGTCCGCCGGAGCCGCGAATCGTGAATAAACGCACGGGTGAGCTGGATGATGGTGCGAGGCGAAGACATGCGCTGGCGCACATGGTGCCGCGCCAGCCGGGCTCTGGCAACCCAACGTGAAGAAGGCTACGCGGCCTCGGCGATTTTCCCGGCGACCGCTACGCTGGCTACATCGACCCCGCTGGGCGTCGGCATGAGTTCTGATTCCGGCATCGGGCAATCGTGGTTGAGATCCCGGAAGCGATGCCGGCAGGCGCCGCAACGCTCGGGGCCGTAGAAATGCCAGTTCACCCACGACGAGAGCCAGCCGACGGACCACAGACCGCCCGTGAGGATGGTTAATCCGAGATGGCGCCAGTGCCGGAAGCGGGATTTGCGAAACAGGCGAGTTTGATCGCAAAAACTGCAATAGCGGAGGCGGGTAGCGGGCTTCATACGGGAGAGGCAGAGCGGGAAAAAGAACCTGCCATGCCGACATGGTGAAACCGCGTCGTTGAAGTAAAAGGTAGAGCGCTGGATCGCGCCGAAACGGTGGCGGTCTGGCGGCGGTCGCAAGACGACTCGGAGAACCAAGCTCAGCGGTCAGTCCCGTGGCTCACGCAGCCCTCCGAGGTGGCGGTGGGGAAAAGGAATGCCGGTGGGTGGGCGAGCCGCGTGAGATGAGAAGGTCACCTGCGCCCCTGGCGCAGGCAGGCATCGTTTCACGCAGGGGCTGCGTGAACCACGGTCTGCGACCGTGCGTCTTTTGATTTGGGCTGCGGTCTCGCTCTAGCGCTTCGGTGTGGGCGAGGCTTTTGCTGCTGCGCGATCCTTTACCGCGGAGCGAGGCAAATCTTTCGGAGCGTGACCGACGAAGGGAATACTGGCGGGGTCGACACGGGGCGCGGAAACCACGCTGGCGGGTTCCCCGGCCAGGCTGGACCGCACCGGCGAAACCGTCGGCGCTGGCGGGAGTACGGGTGCAGAGGGAAAGCTCGGCAATTCCAACCGGATCGCGGGAGGCGTGGCCTGAGTCGCGACCACTGGCTGGCCCGGGGCTGGCGCCGTCACTTCCTCCGGCGCTGCGCTGAGGGTGGGTTCGTCGAGCAGATGGATGGAAAGGCCACGTGCTTCGGCGGTGCGGGGCTGGCCGACCATCGTTCGTAGATCGTGCAGGTGCTGCATCTGCAAGACGGTCGCGGTACTCAGCACGCCGACGGCCAGACCGGCGGCTGCGCCGATCAGTGAGCCTCGACGCCACCAGCTCTGCGGGCCGGAGGTAACCTTGTTTGCCGCGGCGGCAAAAATGGCGGCGCGTTGTTCTTCGCGCAATGGGAACGCCGGTTCGGCCTGCAATTCCGCGCGCAGTTGCGCGGCCAAGTTTTCGAGATCCTGCGCTTCCGCATGCAGCTCGGCTTCGGTGGGTTCGTGCGGGTTCATGAGGCAGTCTGGCGCAGGGGGAGGTCGGCGAAATCCGGTTCGGACCGGATGATTTCGCGCAGTTTCTTCAAACCGGTGTGGAGGAGGAAACCGACATTGGTTTCCGTGAGGCCGGTCACTTGGGAAATTTCGCGGTAGCTCAAGTCGTTCTGAAGCTTGAGCCGGATGACGTCGCGTTGGTTGGCCGTGAGCCGGTCGAGCAGCCCGAGCAAGGAAGCTTCGGTATCGCGCCCCGCGATCACGAAATCGGGAGTGGGTGCGTCATCCGCCCGGTCTTCGGGCAGGGGCATGGGGATGATCCGGCTGTGCTTGCGCTGATGATCGATCGCCCGATGCCGGCACACTGTGAAAAGCCACGCTTCCACGTGCTTTTCGGCTCCGGGACCGCGCGGGGCCGCCGTGTCGCGCACGTAGCGGATAAAGGTCTCCTGGACTGCATCCCGGGCGCTCTCGAGGTCGCCGACGACGCCGAGGGCGTAACGGACGAGCGGACGCTCGTAGCGTTCAAGTAGCGCGGAGATATCTGTCGGGTCAGGGGCGCCCATAGAGGTAGTGTTACCCCTGCATACGCCCCTGCGCGACGGAATCTTAGACCGGCCTGTTTATTTCGTCAGGTCGTCCAGTTCGGCAGCCTTTTCCCGTTTCCGGCGGCGGCTTTCGAGCGCCCAGACGATCCAGATACAGGCCTCGTACATGAGAATGATCGGGGAGGCCAAAATCAAGAAGGTGACTGGGTCCGGCGTCGGAGCGACCACCGCCGCGAGGACCAGGATGACGACGTAGGCGTAGTTTCGCGTCGAGGTCAGGAACTTGTGGTTCACGATCCCAAAGCCCGCGAGCAGCAGCACGATGAGGGGAACCTCACACATCAGACCGAAGCCAATCGTCAGCCAGGTGAAGAAGCTGATGTAACTACTCCAGGTCCAAATTGGCTTGAGCCCCACATCGATGGTGTCCTTCCAGAAAAAGGAGATCGTGTGAGGAGTGATGTAAAAGTAGGAAGCAACGGCTCCCGCGGCGAAGAAAAGAACGCCGACCCCGAACCCGGGAATCAAGATGCGCTTTTCTCGCTTGGTGAGAGCGGGCAGAACGAAATCCGCGATAAAATACAGAATGAATGGCAGGGCGAAGGCGATGCCTACGTAAAATGCCATCTGGAAGCTGATCATGAACGATGCCGCGATCGTATCGGTGCGCAGGCTGCCCTCGATCCCGCCGGTGGGGTCGGCGATCAGCAAAGGATGCTTCAACAGCATCATGAGTTCCTTGCGGTTGTACAGCGCCGCAGCCATGGCCAGGAGCAGTACCGAGATGACCTTGATGATCACCCACCGCAGATCCTCCATGTGATCGAGGAACGGCTTGACGATGTCGCCGCTATCGTCCCGCTGTTCCGAGGGGCGATCTTCGCGCAGCTTGAAGAGTTTGTGGAGGAGATTGAAAAGCATCGGTGGGGCAATCCGCGAGTGGCTGGGGTTCTTGGCCCTCAGAAAACAACATCGCGGGTCGCGGATATTGGCGAGCGTCGCGCGCGGGGAAAGGGATTTTCTTAACCAGTCGCCTGCCGGGTTCGGCGGGTGGTACCGGTAAGAATCCGCCTAATCGGTGTGTTTGGGCGCCCGGACGGTGCCGTCTTCGAGGTCGCGGGCCCGGCGCTGGACGATCCGGTCGGCCACTTCGTGGACCATCTGCTCCAGCAGACAGCGCAGGTGCGAGCCCGCCCGGTAGTCCGCCGGGGCGATATGGCGCACGCGATCGGCATGGGTGCTGAGCTGGTAGCACTTCTTGAAAGAAGACCGACTCGGATCGCCGGCATTGTATACCGCGATGGCCTGGCCGCCGTGCTGGCGGACGACGGTGAAGCAGGGGACGTCGGTGGGACCGTCGCCGATATAAATCATGTGTTCGAAGGGCACCGGGCGCAGCTCGGCGGGCATGTGGTCGTTCACATCCTGCGAGTACTCGAGCATGCCTTTATTGATCCGGAAAAGGAACTGCGTCTTCTGGGTGTGGCTGATCACCCGGCGGGGAAAGGTGATGTGGCCTTCCTTGTCCTCGGCGAATTCGCAGCCGAAGACCGCCTTCACGTAGGGTGCGATGCGCGAACCATCGATGAGCGCCTTGAGCCCGCTGGAGACGATGTAGTGCTCCACCTTGATCCCGTGGGCTTCGTGCTGGGCGGTGAGGAGGCCGGCGCCCGCTTTGAATTCCTCGAACATCTCGGGCAGCCCGGGGAAAAACTTCAGCCCGGCGCCGAGCGCCTTCAGTTCGGTATTGGTCGGCCGGTCGAGATCGAGGTAGTCGAGCAGCGCCTTCATGTAGGCGAGCTCGTTGTCGTAGCCGTCCTCCTTCACCAGCGTGTGGCAGCGGGACCAGAATTTCTTCGCATCGATGCCGAACTTTGGGAAGAGCACCTCGTCCTGCATGTAGTTGGGCGAGAGCGTCTGATCGTAGTCGTAAACGATCGCGACTGTGGATTGCGGTACGGACATAAGCGGCGGTGGATCGAATGAAAAGACCGGGGCGCCGGAACGGCCCCAAACCTGCAGCTTTGCGCGAGACCGGCTCTCACTCAACCTCGCATCTTCGGGAAACACCGAAAACGGGGGCGGGGCAAAGAGCGGGGTTGTCCCGGCGATCAGCCCCGGCTTCCATGCGCCACCTCATGGCACTCAAAGCCACCATCCACAAAGCCGACGTCCAGATTTCCGATATCGACCGGGGCCTGTACGCCGATCACGCCATCACGATTGCCCGTCATCCGTCGGAGACCGATGAGCGCATGCTGATCCGGCTGCTGGCCTTTGCCTTGCAAGTCCCGGCGGATAACGACCAGGGGGCGCTCGAATTCGCCAAGGATATGTGGGATGCCGAGGAGCCGAGTCTCTGGCAGAAAGACCTCACGGGCCGGCTGATCCACTGGATCGAAGTCGGGCAACCCGAAGCCAAACGCCTCATCCGCGCAGCAGGCCGAGCCAGCCGGGTGAGCGTTTACAGCTTTGCCAGCAGTACGCCTACGTGGTGGAAAGGCGTCGAAGCGGAACTTGCCCGCGCGCGGAATCTTTCGGTCTGGCAAATCCCGGCCGAACAAAGCCAGGCCCTCGCCACGCTCGCCGAACGCACGATGACGTTGAACGTCACCATGCAGGACGGCGCGATTTATATCGGCGATGGGGAGCGCACGGTCGAAGTGGCGCCCATTCGTTTGCAGTAGGTGAAAAACCGCGAGCGGAGATCGCGTTTCACCATCGCTGCGCGATAAAGGTGTGGCGCTTACTTCGCCAGGTCGGCGGGCTTCACGCCGGTCTTGTTCGAGCCGAAGCCGTAGAAGGTCGGGTTGTAGGCGCCCACGAGGGAGACGTCGGCTTTTTCCGGGACTTCGAGGCCGGTGAAGGCGTAGGCGGTATTCACGAGCAAGCGGCGCAGGCTTTCGTTTTTCAGGTCGGTCGCGCTGCCCATCGTGGTGGTGAGCACTTTGTTTGTCTTGCCGGCTTCATTCTTCGGCGTGCGGAGCCACACGACCGGCTGCATCGGCTCGTTTTTCTTTGTCTCGGTGGTCGGCGGGGAAGCCGGATCGAGCGAAGCCGTCACCTGGCCGCGGACGAGGATGGTCGCGTCTTCCGGCGGGTTGGCCGTGTAAACGTCGGTATCGGCAAAAAGATCGGTCACGCCGCGGAGAATCGGCACTTGGGCATAAGCCGGCTCAATGATCCCGCGCGTGCCTTCCACCTTGTGCTTGCCGTGGTGGGCCACCCACGTTTCGCCGAGCACCTGCTTGCCGAAGCCGCCGACCCAATCCTTCGCCCCCCAGGCGTAGCGGGCGTAAGTGGTGCCGGGCTTGAAGTTGAAAGCGTGGGTGCTGGTGCGCAGCGCGATGACCGGTTTGCCCGAAAGGTAGTAATCCACGAAGTGCTTCATTTGCTCATCCGGCCACTGGCGGAAACGCAGCAGCATGATGACCAGGTCCGCAGAATCGAGCTGCTCCATCCCGGGTTCGTTATCCGTGGTCTTCGGATCGATCTCGCCCGTCTTTGGGTTCACCGAAAAAAGTACCGTGGTCTTGAAGCCATGGCGCTGGCTGAGGATGCGGGCGAGCTGCGGCAGCCCTTCCTCACTGCGATACTCCTCGTCGCCGCTCAGGAAGACGATATGTTTGCCTTTGCCGGGGCCGGCCTGACCCGAAAAGCTGATCCATTGCTGATCGGCAGCCGTAGCCAAAGTGGCGGTCGCGAGCGTGAGGGCGGGGAGGAGGGCGAGGAGTTTCATGTGGGAAGGGGAATCCGGAAAGGGCGCGAGGTTTAGACCCGCAATGCGGGTGGGGCCAAGGAGGAAAATGCGGGAAGGGTGTCAATGGGAGGCCGACGTGGGGCCACGTCTCCCGCCACCGCCGCTGACACAACGGCGACTCTGGGCCGAAGCGTCCTCAAAAAAACCGTGTGAGCCACCGCTGGGTCAGCTGCGGTGGGATGACGCCCGGAGGCTCAGTTTTTGAGTTAGATCGTCTGGCTGAGGTAGCCGCCGTCGACGCGGATGTCCGTGCCGGTGACGAAGCTGGCCGCCGCGTGGCTGGCCAGGAAGACGCAGGCGCCGATCAGTTCGCGCGCTTCGCCAAAGCGGGCCATCGGGGTGTGGCCCCAGATGGCCTGGGTGCGGGCGGTTGGGGAACCGTCGTCGTTAAAGAGCAGCTTGCGGTTCTGTTCCGCCGGGAAGAAGCCCGGGGTGAGGGTGTTTACCCGCACGCCTTTGGTCGCCCATTCGCGGGAGAGGAATTGCGAGAGCGAAAGCACCGCGGCTTTGCTCGCCGAATAGGCCACCACGCGCGAGAGCGGCAGGTGGGCGGAGACGCTGGCGATATTGATGATCGAGCCGCGGCCGCGCTGGGCCATGCCCGGGCCGAATTCCTGGCAGGGCAGAAGCACGCCGCCGACGAGGTTGAGGTCGAAATTGGCGCGCCAGTCGTCGAGGCCGATGAGTTCCACCGGACGCTCGGGGGTCACCGTCACTTTTGGATCATTCCCGCCTGCGGCGTTCACCAGGATGGTTGGGGCGCCGAGTTCATCGGTGATGGCGGCGTGAGCGGCGTGCAGCGTGGCGCGATCCATCGCATCGGCGGCAAAGAACGCCGCCTGGCCGTCAGCCTCGCGAATCGTCCGCACCCGGGCTTCTCCGCGCTCGGCATTGCGGCCGAGGATGGCCACTTTGGCGCCGGCCTGGGCCAGCCCTTCGGCGAGGGCGCCGCCGAGGACGCCGGTGGCGCCGATAACGACGGCGACTTCGTTCGTGAGATCAAAAAGGTTCGTGGACATGGTGCTTGGAGTGAGAGGAGATGGGAGGGAGAGCACACTCGAAGCGGCCCCGTCGCGCAAGCTTCCTTGCCCGTGGCATCGTCAACCAGCCCGCTGCCTTCCCTGCGGAAACACAGTTGCCGTCCCGGCCAGTCTTGTGCTGAATGTCCCGTTGTGCCGACGACTCAGTCCATCCGTGCTTTCAGTGCTGCGCTTGCCGAGCTCTACGCTCCCGGGTTGGACACGACCAACTATGTCGACCGGGTTTTTGCCCTGACGGAGAAGCTCATCCCGCTGGTCTTGAATACTCACGGTGTTCTCGATCGCATGACGGGGCGGCTCGATGCCCATTTCGATCGGCATCCTCCTGGCTTGGAAAACGCCTTCGCTGCCTTTGGGCAGCTCATGCACAAGTACGCGCCGTTCCGCTTCGACCCGACGACCAATGGCGGACGCCCTTTCAGTGCCCGCGACTTTTACAGCAAGCCTGAGTTTGAAGATCTCGATATCTTCCAGGAGGTCTACGGCCCCATGGGCTATTCCGATCATTGCCTGGTCAATGTTCCCGCTGGTCCGGATACCACCGTCTACGTGGGCTTCTTTCGCGACGGCGGGGTCTTTACCGCAGAGGAAAAAGAGCTGCTGGAGCTACTGCAACCGCATTTGGTCAATGCCCGGCGTCTGGCCTTTGCCTCTACCGCGACCAACGACGTCCCCATGAGCCCGGAGCTTTTTGTGAAGGCCGGTTTTACCTCCCGGGAGAGCGATGTGATTTACTGGCTGACCCAGGGGAAATCGAATGACGAGATCGCGCGGCTGCTGCGCATCCGGGCGGATTCCGTGAGCCGGAATCTTCAGGCGATCTACATCAAGATGGGGGTCGAGCATCGGGTCGCGGCCACTTTGCACGCACTGGCGCTTGCCAAGAAGTTGCACCTCGAAGCGCTTTCCCTCCTGGGCGGTGGTGTTTCGCTGGCGGTCACGACCAAGGCCTCGGCTTCGAGTTCGGCCGGCGTTTAGCGGTAATTTTGGCGAATGAGGTCGCGCTTGCCGAGCGGGAGGTGGCAGCGCACAAAAGGCGCCCGCTCGATTTCCGCACCCTCATGACTCATTCCACTCCCCGGTTCCTCCCGCTGCTCGCGGCGCTGTTTGCCCCGTTGTTTTCTCCTGCCGTCCACGCGGTGGAAACACAGTTGGTCGCGGAAGGGATCGCCATCGATGCCGCCAGCCTCGGCAAATATACCTTCACCTATCCGGTGCTGAACGATGCGGCGCAGAATCCGGTGCACAAACTGCGGGAGGCCAAACTGACCGGGGCCGATGCGACGCTGGTTTTCGAGGATGGAGCAGAAGCCACGGTGACCCGCGGTGCCGACGGCGAGTTGAAGTTCAAATTCGCGAAGCTGCCGGCCGATGTGAAAAATGTGAGCTTCGAGATGCTGCTGCCGATCGCCTTCAACCAGGGCGGCAAGTGGCAGATCGGGACCAAGGACGGTGCGTTCCCCAAGGAAAAGGCCACGCCACCGCATCTCTTCCAGGATCACGCTACGGCGGCGAAATTTACGAACTACGAAGGCCGCAGCCTCGCGCTGAAACTGCCAGAGTTTTCCTTCCTGCAATTGACCGATAATCGGGAGTGGAACTGGGCGGTCTTCAACTTTCGCGTGATGGTGCCGATGTCGCCGGATCGCACGGAACTCACGGTCGGGATCGCGACGGAAGGTGAATCGGCCTCGGCAAAAGCGTTGATCGATCAATTTGGCCAGATCGCGGCCGAAGATTGGCCGGACAAGGTGAAGGATCTCGCGGAGCTGAAAGCGGATGTTGCCGCCGAAGAAGCCTGGACCGCCGGGCTCAAGCCGCCGTCACTCGATCCTTTTGGTGGCCTGCCGGGCAGCCAGAAAAAGCTCGGTCTCGAAGCGACCGGCTTTTTCCACGTGGAGAAAAAGAAGGATCGCTGGTTCCTGGTCGACCCGGCGGGGAATGCCTGGTTTCACCTCGGGCTCTGCGGCATGAATCCGAGCGACGACTACACTGTCGTAAAAGGCCGCGAGTCGACCTTTGCGTGGCTGCCCGAGCGGAGTGGGGAATTTGCCAGTACGTATCGCCCGGATTCGCCGGAGCTGACGGTGTCGTTTCACCTGACGAATATGATCCGCAAATACGGCGAGCCGTACACGCCGGAGGCCTACACGAAGCGGATGATCGAGCGCGTGCGCAAATGGGGGTTCAACTCGGCTGGCGCCTTTTCCACGCTGGCAGATGCGCCGCAAAAAGCCGCGCAGTTTCCGGTCGTTGCGCATTTGCCGATCAGTGTCTGGCAGGGAGTACCCCGGATTGATGGCATTCAGGAGGTCTGGGATCCCTTCGACGAAAAGACGCGCGCGCTGATCGCGGAAAACATGGCGCGTGAGCTCCCGGCGAAGGCGGCCGATCCGCTAATCGTCGGTTATTACATCGTCAACGAGCCGACCTACGACAACATCCCACACATGGTGCCGGCGTTGAAAGGTTCGCAGTACGCCTGCAAACGCCGCCTCGTACAGTGGCTCACGGAAAAGTACGGCTCGGTGGCGGCTTTTTCCCAGGCCTGGAAACTCGAAGTCGCGGCCTTTGCCGATCTGACGGACAAAGTGCTGCCGGTCGCGACGGACGCGGCGAAAGCGGATGTGCAGGAATTCACCGGGGTTTTTCTCGATGAGTATTTCCGTTTCATCGCGGAGACGTTCCGCCGCCACGACAAGAACCATCTGCTGATCGGCAGCCGCCTTACTCCGAGTGCAATTAACAATGAGCAGCTCTGCCGCATCATGGGCAAGTACCTCGATGTCGTTTCGTACAACTACTACACCTACGGCGTCGATCTGAAGCTGCTCCGCAATATCTATCAATGGTCGGGCGGAAAGCCGATGATCCTGAGTGAATTCTATTGGTCCGCCGCGAAGGAAAGCGGCCTCACTGGTGGACGCGAAGTCGCGACGCAGCAGGAACGCGGCCTTGCTTATCGCAACTACGTCGAGCAAAGCGCCGCGTTGGGTTTCGTCGTCGGCATCGAGTGGTTCACCCTCGTCGATCAAGCTGCGACGGGGCGCTGGTTCCAGGGTTTCGACGGCGAGCGGGCCAACACCGGGGTGATCTCCGTGACGGATCGCCCGTGGAAAGGTGTGCTCAACGAGATGATCAAAACCAACTTCTCGATCTACCCAGTGTGGCTTGGCCAAAAGCCGCCGTTTGCCTGGGACGATGCGCGTTTTAAGGCGGTGAAGTAGCGGGGGGGGCGAAGTTGCTCCTGAATTCGCTTTCTCCCTCCACCCAGCAAGCTGGAACTGGGGCCACCGCAAAGTGGAGTGAAAAAACTACCTGAGAAGACAGGACGCAGGGGATGAATGAGGGACCCATCTCCACCCATGCCACCCCGCCGTTCCACCTTCCTTCCCACTCCAAAGCTCCTTCGCCCCGTCGCGCACCTGGCTGTGGTTCTGGGGCTCCTCCCTTTGGTCCACCGATCTTCGGCGGAGGATTGGGGTGCTTACACGATCGTTCCCGCGGGGGCCCAGGCCATGGTCCTCGAGGCGGTTGGCTCGGGCTCGGAGGAAGGGACGTTGGTGTCGATTGGCAAATCGGTGGGGGCGACGAATCAGAAGTGGCGCCTCACGCCCAAGGGCGAAAATTTTTACACGATCGAGCCGCTGCATCAGCCTGGGCTCGTGCTCGCCGTGGCCAAGGGGGGGACGAAAAACGGGGCGCCTATCGTTCTCGAAAAAGAAAACGGTCAGCCGTGGCAATGGTGGGCGCTGAGCCGGCAGGAAAGCGGTAACTACGCGCTCACTCCGAAACACGCGCCCGGCTTTGGGCTCGACGATTTTGGCGGGAAACAGGACGCCGGCGCCAAAATCGATCTTTGGCAGCACAAACCCGGTGACCAACACCTGGAGTGGCAGCTCAAACCGCTCGCCGGCGTCGGGGCGGTCGCGATTGCAGCGAAGGAAGAGGGCGAGGCCAAATACGAGCCGCCGGTGGTGAAGCCAGAGGATATCCGCCCGGGTACGATCAAACAGTTTTCGTTCACCCAGAGCGCGATTTTTCCCGGCACGGTGCGTGATGTGACCGTCTTTATTCCCGCTCAATACGACGCCTCCAAACCCGCTTGTGTCTATGTGAAGACCGATGGCTATAACCCGCGGGAGAAGACGATCATGGAAACGATGATCGCCAGCAAAGAAATGCCCGTGACGGTGGGCGTCTTTGTCCGTCCAGGTGAACTGCCCGCGCCGGTAAAAGGCACAGTCGGCCGCCGCAACCGCTGCTTCGAGTACGATGGAGTGAGTGACAATAACGTGCGCTTTCTCACCGACGAACTCCTGCCGTATGTCGCGAAGGAATTGAATTTGAACCTATCCACGGATGGGAACGATCGTTGCATGTCCGGTGGCAGCAGTGGAGGTATCGCAGCTTTCACGACAGCCTGGAATCGCCCCGAAGCCTTCAGCCGAGTCTATGCGGCGAGTGGCAGTTGGGTCGCTTTCCGGGGTGGTCACGAGTTTCCCACCCTGGTGCGGAAATTCGAAGCGAAGCCGATTCGCGCGTTTCTGACCACGGCCACGCGCGATATGGAAAACTGCGCGGGCGATTGGTTCCTGCTCGATCAGGAGATGGACAAGGCGCTGAAGTTTTCGGGTTACGACTACCGCTTTCGGATCATCGATGGCCGGCACGTCGCCGGGTACATGGAAAACTATCAGGAGGCCATGAGTTACCTGTGGAAGGGCTGGCCGGAGCGGGTGCAGGCTGGGCCCAGTGCGCCGCGGGCGCAGGATGTCCTTCTGCCGGGCGAAACCTGGAAGCCGGTGGCCGACGGTTTCAAAGAAGCTCGCGGTGCTGCTTGCGCTCCGAATGGCGAAGTGTTTTTCCTCGATGCCGCGGCGAACAAAATCCTGCGCCTCAATCTCGACGGACAGGTAAACGAATTCGCCGCCGATGCCGCGCAGGCAAATAGCCTGACTGTGGGCGCCGATGGCCGGCTCTACAGCGTTTCCGCGAAGACGGGCAAAGTGCAGGGCTACGACGCCGAGGGTAAAGCCAGTGTCGTGGCTGAGGGGATTCCGGGGTATTCCATTCTGGCGACTCCGACGGGTGGTTTTTATATCGCCGGGAATGATCAGGAAGGCGGCAAAGTATGGTTGGTTAAGGATGGTAAAAGCACCGTGGTAGACGCAGGGCTCAAAAAAGCGACTGGCCTGGCTTATCGGCCGGATCAGTGGCTGCTCTCCGTAGCCGACGGCGCTTCGAAGTGGGCCTATAGCTATCAAATCAACGCGGACGGTTCGCTCACCAACAAGGAACGGTTTTTCTGGCTGCATGTCGCCGATTGGGATGATGACGCCGGTGCGGAAGCAGTCAGCTACGCGCTCGAGGGCCAGATGTTCGTGGCTACACGGAGCGGGATCCAGATCTGCGCCGACGATGGTCCGACGCAGGTGATCCTGCCCGTGCCCGATCGCAGCCGCGTGCTCGGGGTCTGCCTGGGCGGCCGCGAAATGGATACGCTCTATGCCTTCTGCGGCGACAAAATCTGGAAGCGCAAAGTGAAGACACACGCAGTCGGCGCCTTCTCACCCTGGACCAAGGTGAACGGCACCAAACTTTAAGCGCGATGCTTCGCCCAAGTGCGCTTCTTTTCGCCGCGGCTTGCAGCGCTCAGGCTGCCGTCGTGGTGCCCGCGATCTTTTCCGATCACATGGTGCTGCAAAAAGATGCGGCGGTACCGATCTGGGGGAAGGCCGATCCGGGCGAACAAGTTACCGTTTCGATGAGTGGGCAGACGGTCCAGGCCGCTGCGGGAAGCGACGGAAAGTGGAAGCTCCTCCTCGATCTGGAAAAATTAGGGGCCGGTCCGTTTGAGCTGACGGTAGCTGGGAAGAATCGAGTGGTGATTTCCGATGTCGTGGTGGGGCAAACCTGGCTGCTCAGCGGCCAGTCGAATGCGGAGTTCATGCTCAAGGAATCCGCGGATGCGCCCGCGGAAATCGCGCGTTCGGCCGATCCATTGCTCCGTCAATTCAAGGTCGAGAAGAAGACCAGTGATGCGCCACGCGAAGAGACCAAAGGTGCGTGGGTGCTCGCTGGGCCGCAGGGTTCGCCGGAGTTCAGTGCGGTCGGATATTACTTCGCCAAACAACTGCGCGCGGAACTCAAACAACCGGTCGGGATCGTGAATGCCTCATGGGGTGGGACGTTCATCGAAGCCTGGATGAGCGATGCGGCGATCGACGGTGATCCGGAATTACGCGCGGGCGAAACGGCCCGGCGTCGGGAGATGGAAAACTATCAACCAGCCAAGGCGGCCTACGTCAAAGCATACGGGGATTGGCTCAAGGCGAACGGCCGGGAGGATCGACCGTGTCCCGATCCACGGAAATTCACGGATGACGCGGTTTCCACGGGGGATTGGACTCCCATCCAACTTCCCGGCCCGATCGTGGGAGCAAACCTCCCGGCCAATGGTGCGATTTGGATTCGCAAAGAGATCGAAGTGCCCGCAAGCGTGGAGGGACTTGTGATCAAGCTTTCGCTCGGCAACCTGACGGCCTTCGAAGAGACGTACTGGAACGGCGAAAAGATTTTCGAGATGCCCTACACCAAGTTTCCGGGGGAGGGGTACGCGCACTATTTCGCGATCCCTCAACGATTGGTGCGGCCGGGGAAAGCGGTGATCGCCATTCGTTTGTTTGCGCCCGTGGCTGCTCCGGAGATGCTCACCCCTGCGAGCCGTCTGTATGTGGGGCCGGTTTCGCTCCAGGGCGAGTGGCGAGCGAAAGCCGAATACGATTTTCCGTCGCTTCCGGTTGAGGCTATCGCGCACGTCCCCAAGCCGCCTCGTCAGCCGCCGGCGCTCAAGGCCTCCGGCATTTTCAATGGCGTGTTGAATCCGATCGTCGCTTACGGGATTGCTGGGGTCCTATGGTATCAGGGCGAGTCGAATACCGGCATCGCTGGGCAATATCGCACGAGTTTTCCGCTGTTGATCCAGGACCTGCGGGCCAAATGGAACCGGCCCGAGTTGCCTTTCTATTTCTGCCAGCTCGCGAATCATCAGGCCAAGGAGGCTGTACCGGTTGAGGCGGCTTGGGCGGAGTTGCGTGAATCGCAGAGCCGGGCGTTGGCTCTCCCGCATACGGGACAGGCGGTGCTGATCGATCTCGGTGAATCCGAAGACATTCATCCGCGCAACAAAGCGGAGGTCGGCGCGCGCCTGGCCCGGATCGCTTTGGCTCGCGACTACGGCCGCTCGGACCTGGCCTACTCCGGTCCGTGCTACACCGGCCTTGCCGTTGAAGGCAGCAGGGTGCGCCTTCATTTTACTCAGACGGCGGGTGGCCTGGTGGCAAAGCCCCTGCCGAAAACCTACGACGTAAAGACGCTGTTGAACCAAACTGCGCCGCTGCGGCTGAATTCACCCGAGAGTGAGCTGCAAGGGTTCGCGATTTGTGGGACGGATCGCCATTGGGTTTGGGCGCAGGCGCGGATTGAGGGAGACGATGTTTTCGTCTGGTCCGAGCAGGTGACCGCTCCGGTGGCCGTTCGTTATGGCTGGGCAAATAATCCTACTGTGAACCTGTATAACCAAGCCGGTCTGCCAGCCTCGCCCTTCCGGAGCGACGATTTTCCGACGACGACCGATGCCTGTCGATTTGGCCTGACGCCGCAGGGCAGATTTTAAGCAGGCGTGGCACCGTTCGAGATCGGCAGCGCGAAATAAAACGTCGCTCCCTGGTCGACCTGGCTCTCGGCCCACACGCGGCCGTGATGGCGGGCGATGATGCGCTGGACCATGTGCAGGCCGACCCCGGTGCCTTCGAATTCCTCGGCGCGGTGCAACCTTTGAAAAATGCCAAACAAGCGTTGGGCATATTGAGGATCGAAACCGGCGCCATTGTCGCGGACAAACACGACCACTTCCTCGGCTTGGGAGGAGCTGCCGATCTCGATTTTCGCGACCTCCCGGCGGGAGGTGTATTTCACGGCGTTGGAGAGCAAATTGAAAAAGACTTGGCGAATCATCGAAGGGTCTGCCTGCACGGTCGGCAGAGTGGCCACTTTGAACTCGATATTTCGACCGGAACATTCCGGCTCCAACTGCTGGCGCACCTCCACCACGATCTGATTGAGATCCACGGATTCCAGGCTCAACTCCATGCGTGTGAGGCGGGCAAATGCGAGCAGATCGGTGATGAGCGTGCCCATGTTCTGAGCGGCACTGCTGATCACTTTCACGCGACGCTGAGCCTTCTCCGTCATTTCGGCGGAGTGATCGCGAAGGAGGATTTGGGCATACCCAGCGACATGCCGGGCCGGAGCGTTCAGTTGGTGGGCGACGGAACTGGCAAACGCGTCCAACTCCCGGTTGGCTGCTTCGAGTTCCTTGGAGCGTTCGCGCAGTTTGTTTTCGAGCCGCACGTTTTCCACGCGCAGGCGGCGCAGCAGCAGGCCGCGGGAGAGCACCGGCAGCATGGCGCTCAATTTGAAAGGCTTGAGCACGTAGTCGAGCGCGCCGGTCTTCATCGCTTCCACCGCGGTATCGATGGCGCCGTGGCCAGTCATCACGATGCCCACGAGATTTGGGTCGATGGAGACGGCGTGCCGGAGCAGGCTGATTCCGTCCATGCCGGGCATCATCAGGTCGGTCAGCAGCAGATCGAAGGGCTGGGCGCGGAGTGCAGTGAGCGCGGCCTCACCCTGGCAGAAGCCCATCGTATCGTAGCCGTGATCGCGCAACGTGTCGCAAAGGGCCTTCATTTGCGCTTGCTCATCATCCACGATCAGCACGCGGGCAGGGGTAGCATCGGGCTTCGGCGAGGTCATGGTTGGGGAGCGGGAAGATACTGTTGCAGCGCCTCGCGGATTTCGCGCAAGCGTGGTGGTTTGCTCAGGACACAGTCGACGTAGGGCGGCGTGTCGCCATCTTCGATCAGCCGTTGCCCCCAGCCGGTGAGCAGAATGACGGGAGTTTTCGCTGAACTCGCCTTGATCGCGGCGGCGACCTGGCGGCCATCGACGTAGGGCATACCGAGATCGGTGATCACCGCCGAAAAGGGTTCTCCGCCGGTGAGTGTGGCGCGGAAGGTATCGATGCCGGCCTGGCCGCCATCTGCGGAGACCACGGTATGGCCTTCGCTTTCGAGGGCGTCGCGGAGGGACTTGATAAGCAGCGGATCGTCGTCGACCAGGAGCAGGCGGAGAGCGCGCGAGGAACTCGCCGGAGTATAGGGAAGCGGAGAGGCTGGAGCGGAAACGGAGACGAGGAACTTCAGTACCACGGTGGTGCCTTCGCCGGGTTTGCTCTGAATCTGAATCTCCGCGCTGTGGCGCTCGATCATGCCGTAAACCATCGCCAGACCGAGCCCGGTGCCGCGTTCACCTTTGGTGGTGAAGAACGGCTCCAGGCAGCGGCGGCTGGTTTCTTCGTCCATGCCGGCGCCGGTGTCCTGGACTTCCACGGTGACAAATTGTGCTTCGTCTTCCTCGGTGGGCTGGCTTGCAGAAGTGCGGATGGTGAGGGTGCCGCCTTCCGGCATCGCATCGACGGCATTGAAGATCAGATTCGTGAGGGCGTCGCGGATTTCGCTTTCGGCGCCCATGATCGTCGGCAGGTCCGGCGCGAGGGCCGTTTGCAGGCGGATGAAGTGGCCGCGTTGTTGCGGGATATCGCTCCAGCGTGCGCGAGTCAGATCGACCACCTGGGGCACGAGCGTATTGAGCTGCACGGAAGCGAGGGCGAGCTGAGGCTCGCGAGGGCGGTAAAATTCGCGCATGCGCGCGACTGTTTTTGCCACGTCATCGATGGCTCGCTGGATGGTGGTGAGATACTCCCTCGCCCGGTTGCTCAGATTGATCTCGGTATCGAGGAGCGATTCGGTGTAGAGGGAGACGGGGGACAGTGCGTTGTTAATATCGTGCGCGATGCCGCTGGCCATCTGGCCGAGGGCCCGCAGGCGCTCCTGCTGCAAGGCGGCCTGCTGAGTCTTTTGCAGATCCTCGTAGGATTTTTGCAGGGCGGCATTGAGCTGGGCCTGGTTCGCGGCGATGGCCACATTTTCGCTGAGCTGCTGGAGAAACTCGCGTTCGCCGCTGCTGAATCCGTCGATCTTGGTGCGGGCCGCCACCATCACGCCGAAGACGCGTCCCTCGACGATCAGGGGGGCGATCACCAGGGAACTGAGGCCGCCTTGCGCCAGGCGCCGGGGGAAGGGGAATTGATTTTGGGTGATATCTGCTTCGTAGACCAGGTGCCCCTGCACGCACCGGCCCAGTCCATTGCGATCGATGGAAATGCGGGCTTGTTCCGTCAAAGCCAACTCCAGGGCCAGGGCGGCACTGCGTACACCGACGCATGCAACCGTGAGGAGCTTCTCCTCGGCGGAGTACAGGCAGATGCAGCCGAAATCGATGGGCAGGCTGTCTTCCAGGCTGCGAATCACGACCTGGAAAATGCTGCGCAAGTCCTGGCGTTCGCCGATGGCTCGGGTGGTCCGGCTGAGCAGATCGAGGCGGGCGAGTTGAGCCTGGAGATCGGCCTGCGCTTTTTCGCGGATACCGATTTCCGCCTGGAGCGATTCATTGGAGCGCGCCAACTCTTCCGTCCGTTGGGCGACCCGTCCTTCCAGATCCTGAGTCAATCCCTGGAGTTCAGCATTTGCCTCGCGGAGCCGGATCTGGGTGGTGTCGAGTTCCTTGTTCCGCTGGATCGCCGCATCGTAGGTGGAGAGCAACAGATTCAAAATCTGCAGGCGATCGGCGGTGATGAAATGGCGTTGGCCGTTGAAATAAATTTCCAGGCCCATGCCGCCCTGCTCGCTTTGGCGCAGTTCGCGGTTCACGAGCACATATTGCAGCCGCCCTAACAAATAGCGTTCATCATAGGGCTTGAGGATGAAGTTGTCGGCGCGTGATTCCAGCCCGCGGATCACATCCTGCGGATCGGACATCGTGGTCACGAGGATGACGGGAATATCCGAGAGCTGGGGGTCGGTCTTGATGCTCCGGCAGAGTTCGTAGCCGTTCATCTCCGGCATCATCACATCGCTGATCACCAGAGCTGGCTTGCGCTCGCGCACGGCTTCCAGAGCGAGGCGGCCATTGACGGCGATCCGGACTTCATAGCCTTGCTGCCGAAGGATATGTTGCAGGTGCCGCGCCTGGGTGAGGCTATCTTCAGCCACCAGGATTTCCATGTCTTGGTTCATCGGCTTGTTGGACGGATTCATGGGGCGAATTTGTCGGAAGCGGAGCGGCGTTTGATCAACGTGACCAAAGTATCGGCGATCTTTTCCGCCGGTAGGATATAGCTAGCTCCTCCGAGCGCGATGGCTTCTCCAGGCATGCCGTGAACGACCGAAGTTTCGCGATCCTGCGCGATGGTTTCGGCTCCCGAGTCCCGCATCAGCTTCAGATCTTCAGCCCCGTCGCGCCCCATGCCGGTCAACAAAACCCCGATGGCTTGGGAGCCGAAATTTTGGGCGAGGGATCGAAATAGATAGGCGACCGCCGGGCGCAGCCCGCCAACGGGATCCTCCCGGCTGAGGAGCAGTCGCCCGCTGGCCGAGAGCGAGAGATGAAAATCGTCCGGCGCGAGATAGGCATGCCCGGCCTGGGGCGTTTCGCCGTAAGCGGCGATCTGGATTTTCCAGCCGGTGGTTTGATTCAGCCACTCGGCCAGGCCGGGGAGAAAGCCCTTGGCGATGTGTTGCACGATCAGGACCGGGATGGGGAAATCCTTGGGCAGGGCACCAAGGATCGTTTGCAGCACAGGCGGTCCGCCGGTCGAGGCCCCGATCCCGATGAATTGAATTCCCGGAGCGACTGGACGCGAAGGTGGCGTGGGTTCGAAATTGGAGGCCGTGCGGGTTCGCGGCCACCGGCGGATGACTTTCACCTCGGACATCAGTTTGACTGTCTGGAGGAAATTGGAGGCCAGTGCTTCGTAACTATCGTGCCCCTTGGCCACGGGTTTCTCCACGCAGGCGACAGCGCCGGCTTCCAGTACCTTGAAGGTGGTGGCGACCTGCCGTGGATCCAGGGAGGCAGAGCAAATGACGATGGGGACGGGCTGCGTCTCCATGATGCGCCGGGTCGCTTCGAAACCATCGAGACGCGGCATGTGAATATCCATAATCACTACATCCGGTCTCTGGTCCTGTACGAATTCCAAAGCAGCCTGCCCATCTTCCACACTGCCGATCACACGGACACGTTCATCGGATTCGAGGATTCTGGCCATCAGTTGGCGCGCAACCCTTGAGTCGTCGGCTACCAGCGCGCGGATCGGGGAGGATTCCATAAACTGGATATCGTTTTTAGATCAATCTCCGGACGGCTTCCAAGAGATTGCTCTGATCAAAATTACTTTTTATGAGATAGGCATTGGCACCGACTTCGATGCCGCGTTCGCGGTCTTCGCGTTTTTCCATGGCCGTCACCAGGATTACGGGCAATTCGGCCAGCTTGCGATCGGCACGCACTCGCGCGGTGAGATCGAAGCCATTGAGCCGCGGCATCTCGACGTCGGATACCAACAGATCGAAATGCTCCGCCCGCAGGGCCGTAAAGGCCTCCAGCCCGTCCACGGCAGTTTTCACCCGGTAGCCGCTCGATTCGAGGATGCCTTTCAGCAGCATGCGCGAAGTGATGGAATCTTCCGCGACGAGGATGGACTTGGTTTGCGTTTCTGGCGTCGTGTGCGCGTCCGATCGTGGAGTAGCGCGGCTGGTCTTTTTGGCGGACTTGAGAAGATCAGAGACGTTGAGGATCGGTACCACCTGCCCAGAACCCAGGACGGTGGCGCCGGAGATATTGCGCACGCGGGAAAGAGGCTTTCCGAGGCGGCGAACGAGCACTTCGTGTTCGCTATGAATGGCTTCCACGGCAAAGGCCATGCGTTGATCGCCGGAACCGAGCAAAACCATGGGAGTGCCGGTGGCGGATTCTTCTCCCGCGGTCGGAGCACCGATTTCCAAAACTTCGCTCAGCCAAACCAGTGAGATCACCCGGCCGTCCAGCGAAAGAGTCTCGCGGTTTTTGACGGATTGAATCTCGCTGGGTTTGAAGCGTCCGACTCGCTCCACCTGCGTGGTCGGGATGACGAACTGGCGCCCAGTCGTCTCGACGAGGATGCCGCGGAAAGTGGCCAGGGCCACGGGCAGCGTGATGCGAAAAGTCGTGCCAACCCCGAGCCGGCTTTCCACTTCCACCTGTCCTCCGAGCTTCTCCGCCTTTTCGCGCACGATCGCGAGGCCGAGCCCGCGCCCCGAAAGCTCGGTGATGATCGGGCTGGTCGAAACATCGGAGCGGAAGATGAGATTCAAAGCACTCCAGTGATCGAGCTGATCGGCTTCTTCCTGGGTAAGGTGGCCGTGTTTTACCGCGGACGCTTTGACCTTCGCGGGGTCGATCCCGGCGCCGTCGTCGGTGAGGCTGATCTCCACTTTGCTGCCATTGAGTGGAGAGACCGCGAGATTGATCGTCGCGCGAGGAGGCTTGCCGGCGCGTCGCCGTTCGGCCGGTTTTTCGATCCCGTGATCGACGGCATTGCGGAGGAGATGAACCAGTGGGTCCTTCATCTCCTCGAGGATGCGTTTGTCGATCTCGATCTCTTCGCCGCGGATGGTGAAATCCGCTTCCTTGCCCTGATCGCGGCAAATATCGCGGACGATTTTTGGTAGCAAAACTCCCAGCGTGGAAAGCGGGAGCATGAGCAGTTTTTTGGAGTCATCGAGCAGGTCGTCCACCAGCTTGCCGACAGTGAATTGATCGCGCTCGGCGTTGCGGGTGAGCCCCGCGACCCGGTGTTCGAGAGCGCGCAGGTGGTCGTGGCTCCAATCAAAAAAATCCGCCAGCCGGGAGACGCGCGCCCCGGCGCTGCTGCTGGAGGCGGCGGCAGGTTCGTACGATTGACGGAGCAAGCGCACTTCGGGCTGCATTTTGAGCCACTCTTTGCGCCAGCTTTCGAATTGCTCCATGAGCCCGGCCAGATCCGTCGCGCGTTGCGTGGTGATCAGCTTAGCCGTCAGCATTTCCTCGGCTTCCAAAAGGCGCGCGTCCAGTTTGGCGACCGAGATGCGGACGGTTTCCGCGGAGGACGGGGATGGCGCTTCGCTGGGGAGCGTGACTGGGATGGGAGTCCGGGGCGCCGGCGCTGGTTGCGACTCGGGCGCTGCAGAGGGAAGAGGCTGTGGTCGTGACGGGGGAGGCTCGGTGAGCGGAGCGGGAGCAGGAGAGGGTGAGCTTGGCCCGGCTTTTCGGGTGATGGCCCGACTGGCCGCGTCCAGCGATTGATGCAGGGAATCGATGGCCGCTTGAGAAGGCGCCTGCTGCTGGCGTTTCCAGTCGGCAAAGACGTCTTCCATCGTCTGGCAGACGCCTTCGATTTCGAAGAAATTCACTGCGCGGGCGGCGCCCTTGAGGCTGTGGGCGGCGCGGAAAACCGCTTCCACAATCTTGGTCTGCTCCTGGGGGGACGACGTCTTTTCGAGGTTCAAGAGTCCCGACGAGATCACCTCCAGAAGTTCGGCGGCCTCGATCTGGAAGGTCTCCTGCAGCGATTTGAGGAAGTCGTCGTCGTCCATGGGCATGGCGACTCAGATCTGGTAGCGTTCCACCATTTGTTTCAGGCGCTGGCCCAGATCGCTCAGACTGCGCGCGGCGGTTTCGAGCTGCTTGGCGCTGGCGACATTTTGAGTGCTGGCTTGTTTGATGTTTTCCATGGCCAGCGCCACCTGGTCCATGCCGACCAGTTGCTGCTGGCTGGAGGCGGCGATTTGCGTGGCCATTTGGGCGGCCTCACTCACGGTCGAGTTGAGGGTTTGAATCGATTCGCCGGCGACCTCCGTCTGGCGCGTGCCTGCCTCCACGGCTTTGTTGCCCTGCTCGGTGGCCATGACGGCGGCGGTGGTGGCTTTCTGGATTTCGCCAAGGATGGAGCGCACTTGATTGGTGGCCTGCCTCGATTGCTCGGCGAGGCTCTTCACCTCCTGCGCGACGACATTAAATCCGCGCCCGTGTTCGCCGGCTTTCGCGGCTTCGATTGCGGCATTTACGGCGAGGAGATTCGATTGGGCGGCGAGATCTTCCACCGTGGCGATGATCTGGCCGATCGTCTGGCTCTGTTCGCTGAGCCGCACCATGCTTCCGCCGATGGAATCCATCTGCTGGCGGATGCGGGTCATGCCGGTCGCCACATCCTCGGTGGACTTGCGTCCACCCTGCGAAGTTTGCGCTGCTCTTTGCGCGGCATCGGAGACGCCTCGCGCTTTCTCGCTGGAGAGTTGGGCCGTCTGGCGCACCTCCTCGACCGTGGTGGTCGTTTCGCTGACGGCGGTCGCGGATTCACTCGCTCCGCTGGCGAGTTGCGCGGTGGAGGCGACAATTTCCGAAGCCGAGGAACTGAGCACGTTGGCCCCTTCGAGCAGGCTGCGAATCTGGTCGCGGAGATTGGTGCTCATGCGGGCAAAGGCATTGCCGAGCAGATCGTCCGCCGACTGGGGCTGAATCGTAGAGCGCAGATCGCCGGCCGCAATTTGTTCCGCCACGCCGGCCATCGTGCGAAGCGCTTGCGCCATGCGATTGAAGGCGTTGGTCAGCTGGCCAACCTCATCGCTTCGTTCGCTGGTTGCGACCTTCACACTCAAGTCGCCGACGGTGATCCGGTTGGCCACCGTGGTGAGATCCTGCAGCGGGCCGGCGATATTCCGGGTGAGGACGAGCCCGGCGATCCCAAGGATCAGGAAGGCCGCCAAGGTGCCGAAGATGATGCTGGATTCAGCCATTTTGGTGCTGGCTTCCGCATCGGTGGTACGGGTGGCGAGCAACGCATTCTCATCGCCCTCCATCTCGTCGATCAGCTTGCGAATCTCATCCATCGTCTTCTTCCCGCGATCGCTGATGACAATTTGCAGGGCCGGATCGAACCCCTGATTTTTGCGGACTCCGATCACCTCCTGCAGTTCGGTCAAACGTGTGGCGAGCAGGGCATCGAGTTGATCGAGGCGCCGCTGCTGAGCCGGGTTGTCGGAAGTAAGGGTGCGTGCGGATTTGCGGTCCTGTTCGATCTCATTTTGGGCGGATCGATACGGCTCCAGATAGCGATCCTCGCCCGTGATGATGAAACCGCGCTGCCCGGTTTCGGCATCTTTGACCGCGGAAAGCAGGGACTCCAGGGTTTGCAGCACTTGATGGGTATGGTTTACCCAAGTGGCGGTCGCGGTAAGTTTCAGGGTGTTGCGATAGGAAATAATTCCGATCGCGACCAGGATCGTCAGGGCGAGGCCGAAGCCTACGGCGATTTTAGTTCCGACATTCCATTTCATATTGTTAATAAAAGGTTGGGGGATGGAATTTAGGTTTGGACTTCCTCGTGAACGACCAGGGCAGGGTCCGAGAGAATCCGGCCAAGGTCGAGCACCACCAGCCGATCGGCGGTGATCCCGCGCAGATAGTCCGCGCGAATTCCGGTCAGCGTGGGGAGGGTGGCTTGCAGGCTGTCCTCCCGGACGGTGCGCAAGGCGACGATGACGTCCGCGAGCAGGCCGAGTTCGAGGCCGTGGCCTTGCACGACGACGATGCGATGCAAATCGGTAATGCCTTTCGCCGGCAGGCCAAAAAGACGTTTGAGATCAAGTACGGGCAGGATGCGACCGCGGATATTGACGATTCCGAGAATAAAGGGCGGCGTGCAAGGCAGGGGCGTGAGTTCCTTGAAAGGGCAAATCTCCCGGACATAGCGGCTCTCGATCGCATAGCGTTCCGGGGCCAGGGCGAATTCGATCAAGTCCAACCCGCCGCGAGTTTCCTCCCGCTGCTCCCGATTGCCGGCGAGAGCCTGGGCGCGCTGGCGAAGGATTTCTTTGGGGCTGGGAGAAGAGCCGTTCATGACTGGGCGGCGAGGGCGCGAGTGGAGGCGACGATTTCTGCGAGGCGCCCGGCGGTGAGGCCGTCCGATTCCGCCAGAGCTTCACCGGGGGAGAGTTTGGCCAGAACCGCCAGCGCATTGGCGAAGTGGCGATCGGCTTCTGCGGTCCGCTGCGAGGCCCGAGCCAGGACTCCGAGCTCGAAATGGGCGAGGGCAAATTCCGGGCGGAGAAAAAGTGCCTTTTGCAGAGCCTGCCGCGCGGCCTCGCGCTGGCCAAGCTCCTGCAGGATCACGGCGTGGAAATAGTGGGCACTGGCATCGATCCGATCAGCCGCCAACCAGCGTTCGCACCAACTCATGGCTTCCGTGAGCTGCCCGTAGTTGGCCAGAGTTCGGGCGAGGATTGCGAATTCCCCGGGCCCGGTGGGCGTTCGGTTGCCGTCCAATAAAGTGGCCGCGGCCTCCGCATAATCGCCGCTTTGATAGAGACGAGTGGCGACTTTGAGCGGGGGGTCGCTTTTGGGGGCTTCGATAGGATTCGAAACGGCCTGGGGGGACGGCGCGACCAAACGGGCGGGCGGTGGCGCAAGAGGGGCCGGAGCAGGGGCAGGGGCTCCCTCGGTCTTTCGATAGAGAATAGCGCCGGGAAAATTCTCGGTGCGGAACGCGGCGAACAAGGTCTGTGAGGCTTCGCTGGGGCTGACGGCCAGCCAGCCTTTGGTGATCAGAGCGCGGCGGAAATTGGCCACGATTTTGGCCGTCTGCGCCGGCGTGAAATACATCAGAGCGTTCCGGCAGAAGATGATATCCATCGCATTGGTATCATTAGCGAGTGAAGGATAGCTGTCTTCTGCCAGGTTGAGATTCGCGAACCGGACGTGGTGTTTGTACTGCGGCCGGATGGCGTAGCGGCCGTCCGGAGTGCGATCGAAGTAGAGATCGCGAAAACCGGGCGGCGTGTCGCGGAAAGACCAGTCGGTATAGATCCCGGCCATGGCTTTCTGGAGGAAACGATCGTTGATATCGGTGGCCAGGATCGTCACCTGCCAGTCATCGATATCGGGCAAAACCTGGGAGAGAAGAATCGCCAGGGTGTAGGCCTCCTCGCCCGTGCAACACGCCGCGCTCCAGAGGCGGAGGCGGCGGGCGTGCATCCGGCGGGCGACGATGAGTTCAGGCAGGATTTTCTCGGCGAGGACTTCGAGGGTGCGCCGTTCGCGGAAAAAGTAAGTTTCGCCGATGGTGAGATGGGTGGCGAGCAGACCGAGGTCCGCCCGGGAGGGCGTGACGGAGAGCAGCCAGTCGACATACTCTTTGACCTCGGGAGTGCCGGTCTCCTCAGCCGCACGGCAGAGCCCCCGGAAGAGATCGTTGCGGCGTTCCCGGGGGAAATGCAGCCCGATGGTGTCCTCGATCAAGCGGGTGATCCGTGGCCAGACGACTTCTGAGATCGCGGTGGCGTCTTTCATGCCTGGCTTCGGAGCAGTGCGGAATCGAGGCGGCGACCTTCGTCCGACGACAGAAACGACTCCAGATCGTGAATGAACACCAGCCCATCCTTGAGCTGCACGATGCCCTGCACGTACTCGAGCCCGGGGGTGATTTCGTGGGACTCGATCAGGTCGCCGTGTTCGTGGTCGATGACTTCGAGCGCTTCATCCACTACCAGTACCACGGTGCGGGAAGTGGTGTGCGCGACGACGAATTGATCGCCCGGCAGGATTTCCCGTTCGGGCAACCGCAGCCGGCGGCGCAGATTCAGCACCGGGAGAATGCGTCCGCCGAGATCGATGACGCCGAGCACGATAAACGGGGCGGAGGGCAGTGGAGTGACTTCCACCGCACGGATCACGCGCTCGACCCCGCTCAACTCCAGCCCATAGCGTTGGGTATCCAATCGAAAGATAACCAAGAGTGGGGCTTGATTCATGGGGAGCGCCGGGGCGGTTCGATGCCGGTAATCAATACCACCGGGAACGGCCCGACGGGAAGAGTACACGGCAGGAATTTTTCGGCGGGAACTGTTGCCTTTACGGGTCAGCGATCGAGCACTTCCCGCACGCTACGCAGCAGTCCCTCGGTGGAGATCGGCTTGTTCAGGCGGGTTACATTGGCCAGCTCCGGGCAAGGCTCTTCCGCTTCACCGGGCAGCCCACTGAGCACGATCACCTTTGGGGGATCGGGGATTTTCTCGAGCGCCTGCACGACTTCCAGTCCGCTGGTGGTGGGCATGTTCATGTCCGTCATCACGAGCGCAAACTCACGCGGGTGCTCGCGTACGAGCTCGATGCCTTCGGAACCATCGGCGGCCAAAGTGACACGGTAGCCGCGGGTGCTCAGGATGATTTCCAGGACGGTACGAATGCCTTCGTCGTCCTCGACGACGAGGATGTGTTCGCCGTGGCCCTGGCGGGGCGGCTGGCTGGATTCCGGTTTGGCCGAGACCGGCGATGCGCATTCCTGGGCCGGGAGATGAAGGCGGAAGACCGTGCCCGAGCCAGGTTCGCTTTCGAGATCGAGAAAGCCGCCGTGCGCCTTCACGATTTCGGCGACGTTCATCAAACCCAGGCCCGTGCCTTTGCCTGCACTTTTGGTCGTGAAGAAGGGATCGAAAATTTTTGCGATGATCTCCTTGGGAATACCAGTGCCGGTATCGGCGACACTCAGCCGGACATAACGTCCGGGGCGGGCGTCACCCTGTACGCACGGTGGTGGCGTCTCGATCTCTACGTTTTCCGCGGAGATGATGAGATACCCGCCGTCGGGCATCGCATCGCGTGCGTTGATGCAGAGATTCAGCAGCACCTGCCGCAGCTGCGTGGCATCGGCGTGCACCGTCCACAGGCCGTCGTCGGGAGCGACTCGCAACTCGATGTTGGTCGGCATGGCCGGCTGGAGCAGCCGCTGAATGCTGCCGAGCAGTCCATCGATGGTGATGGTGTCACGCTGGGCTTTCGATCCACGGGCAAAAGCCAGGAGTTGCCGAACGAGATCCGCTCCATGTTGCGCACTCACTTCCACCGCGGCGAGCATACTGCGATCGGTGGAGTGCGAAGCCCGGGCGGAGAGGGCGCCGACCGAGGTGAGGATCGGCGCGAGTACGTTGTTTAAATCGTGGGCGATCCCGCCGGCCAGCATGCCGAGCGTTTCCAGCCGTTGCGCTTCCCGCATGCGGGCTTCCAGGCATTTTCGCTCGGTGATGTCGACGTCGATCATGAGGATCGATTTGGCCAGCCCGGCTTCATCGGTGACCCGATTCCAGAAGCTTTCGACGACCAGCGTTTCACCGTTGCGCCGGTGCGGTTGCAGTTCGCCATTCCATTCGCCGTGGGTGGCCACCGCTTTGCAGGCCGCATCGAATCGCGTCTGGTCGTCGCGATACAGCAGTTCCCGAATTTCGCGCCCTATGGCCTGTTCCACCGGCCAGCCGTAGAAACGTTCGGCCCTCGCGTTCCAATAGGTCACCCGGCCGTCGATATCGATGACCGCGATCGCTTCATGGGCTTTATCGAGCAGCGAAGCTTGTTCGCGGATTTTCTCGGAGGCCATGCGTTTCGACCGTTCCTGCTCCGCGTGACTGAGCGCGGAATCGATCGCGTGGATCAGCCGGGCAGGCCGGTCCTTGATCACGTAATCGTTGGCGCCGGCCTTGAGTGCCTCGATCGCGCGCTCTTCGCCGATGGTGCCGGAGATGTAGATGAAGGGTGTATCCGGGCAGTTCTGGCGCACGAACTTCAACGCCGACAACCCATCGTAGCCGGGCAGGGAGTAGTCTGAGAGGACGAGATCGAAGTCCTTCTGGTTCACCGCTTGCTCGAAATCGCTTCGGCTTCCCAGGGTCGTGATGCGGGTCTGCGGCCATTTCGAAAGCAGCAACTCGTGAATGAGTTCCGCATCCGCCTCGGAGTCTTCAAGGTGGAGAAAGTGCATTGAAATTGGGGTGGGCGGAGTACGCATGTCAAACCGGGCAAGCCTTGGGAGGCGTCAATGAAGAGCTTTCAAACGCAGTAGGTCTGGGAGGACCAGTGCGAATGCTAGCAATCATATAATCGCAAGAGTAGCAATGTCCGAGCGCAACAAACCCGGGACGTGTCCGGGTTTTTGTGTCATCGTTTTGGTGACGCGGTGCCGGGGCGAACGTTTGCCCCGATGCTGGACTCAGGTTGCTTCCTACCGGAGGCGGTAGACCCGGAGGCCGGGATGCAGGTAAGTCACCGTTCCGCGCTCCCGTTCCCAGATCAATTCACTTTCTGCGAAGAGTCGCTGATAGAATTCCTGGCGCCGCGCGAAGTCGCCTTCGCGCCCTTCCTTGGGCCGGAGGGCTTGCCGGAAGAAAGCGCCGAAGTCGTTTTCCGTCACCACGACGTGAGTGATGCCACGGGAGCGAAGTTCATCGAAACGGCAGATGTCCGCGGCGAAGCGGCCGGGTTTTGGGGGCGGCACGATCTTCTGCGGAATCTCGCCCTGGCGATGCGCGTGCTTTTCGCGGCTGGGATTGGGCAGTGGAGCTTTGCCATCCATGGCGATGACGGCATCGGCGGGGACCTCGCGACGGAGAAAATCGAGCAGCTCCGTATTGTCATCGTGGCGAAAGGCGGCCTCGTAAGCGAACCAGCCGGGACGGGAGGAACTGTAGCTCGGGAATTGTCCCGCCAGCGCGATGATCGCCGCCACGGGCCATACCCAGCGCCGGGACCAAAGCGCAGTCAGATCGTTGGCCCCCAGCGCGGCTTGCAGGGTGAAAAATGCCGTTGCAGGGAGAAAGTAACGGTCGTTGCTCTTCGGCGAAAAAGACAACGCGAGTGTGTAGACGAAGGGGAAGGCGATGAGCAGCCATGCTGCGAGATTCAGACTCCGCCGTTCTTTCCAGCGGCCGTAGAGAAAGGCCAGCAGCAGGACCCAAAGGAAGGGCGTGGTGTTGTCGCGAAAGATGGCCCAGTACTCCGAGTGCGGGACGCTGCGAGTGGTGCCACCCTGGCCTTTGACCACAAGCTCGACTTCCCGGCCGAAGCTTTCCCGGAAGGTGGTGAGGGCGGAGAAGAGCGGCCAATTCACCAGCAGGAAAACGGCGAGCAAAGTGGAGGCAAAGATCACTCCGCCGCGGCGGTCGCGATTTTGGATCAAGAGCGGTAGCGCAAAAACGAGGCTCGCGGCGCCGAGGTATTTTCCGGAGATGGCAAGCGCACAGCCTGCGCCCAAAAAGGCCGCTCGCGCCGCGGAGGGACGCTGGCTGTAGAGCCACGCGGCGAGCGCGGCGAGGCTCATCCCGAAAAGCAGGGAGGGGTCTTCTTTGAAGTAGTGCGAGAGCTCGTAGAGCTGATGATGCGTGGCGAGCAGCGCTCCGGTGAGCAGCGCGGATGGCCAGCCCATCCAGGCAAAGGCGAGCAGGCTTAGCGCGACGATTGAGCCAGCGATAAAGACGGCGGAAACGGTCCGCCCCAGTTCCACCACCTGTTGCGAATCTGCCGGCGTGGAGAGCACCCGCATCGCGGTTTTGGTCGTCCCGAGCAACAAAAGCGGGTGATGAAAATTCCACTCTCCGGCGATGACCTGCTCCACCTTGCCGGGTTCATCCGGGTGATAGTGATAGGGGAAGTCGTGATGCTGGGTATTCAGAACCAGGCACGTCACGAAGAGGCTGATGCTCCAGAGGATGAGCAGCGCTTTTTTCAAGCGGTGGTCTCCTTTTTTCGCCAGATGGGGCGGATAACGAGATCGAGCGGGATGCAGAGCGCGAGCAGCACGATGCCCCACACGGCGCCGAAGTAGCGCGGGTTGCTGCCGCCGACCAGGAAGGTGCCGAAGAGATAACTGACGGCCATCAGCACGGGCAGCCCCACCGATCGGAAGTACATGGGCAAAAGCGCGAGTGCCGCTCCGATGAGGACCCACCAGGCGAGGGGAGTAAGGGTGATCTCGGTTGGGTCCTCGTCATCCCCCTGCACCATGTGCGCGGCGGCATGGTAGCGGTCGACATAGCTGCGCAGCCAGACGGCTTCGGCGGAGTTCGGATTCGGTGCGAGCTTCTTTTGAAATTCGCTGTAGGGCGGTAGCGGCGCCGTCTTGGAAAGACCGAAGAGCCGCTGGATCCGGCCCGGCTTGTCCTTTTGATCGCGCTCGTACTGGCTCTGATATTTTTCGATCGTGTACGCGGGCAAAAAGCGATCCGAGCGGAATTCGCCGGGGTTGGCCGAGGCAATGATTTTGCCGACCGCAATTCCCAGAAAGCCGAGCGGATCTCCGAGGATGGCTTCCTTGGCCAGATCGCGATAGACTTTGTCCTTCTTTTTCTCGTTTTCTTTCGCGCCGAGTTCCTTCCACAGCGGGGAGTGCTCCTGCCGCTCGGGATACTTCACAAAGTTCTTCCACTCCTTGTCGCTCGGCCCGCGGGCGCTGGCGTCGACTTTGGAGCGGGCGGCTTTGACCGCCTCAGCAGCTTCCGCTTTGTACTCGGCGTGGAGCGGCGTTTCGAGCCGGGTGAGGGGAAAGGCGCTGGCGTAGAGCAGCCAGGCGCCCTGGCTATCCTGCCCGATGGTGAATGTCAGTCCGACGACCGCGGCGAGGGCGGCCCAATGCTTGGGCCGGAGGACCCGCCACGCGAAGACACAGACGAGGCCAAAGAAGATCGGCGGGAGGAAAAAGCGCGCCGCGGGTTTGGTCAGCAGGGTCACGGCGAGGCCGCCATAGAACCACCAGAAATTGCGTACCTGCGCGGCACCACGGGCGGGCACAAACGCCATCCAACCCGCGACCATCCAGACGACTCCGTGGAAGAACACGCATTCCGCCAGCAGCTCGTGCTCGTACCACAGTAGGATCGGCAGGCCGGTATAAAGCAACGTGGCCGGGACGATCCATGCTTTCCATCCGACGAATGCTTTCCGGATCGCGTAGGCGAGGGGCAGTACCGTGAGCAGGCCGGCGCCGTGTTGCAGCAGGGCCAGCCATTTGAGCGGTGAGCCGGGGAGGAGCGTCACCGGCAGCATCCCGATCAGGTAGAGATACCGGCGTTTGTCGTAGAGCGAGATTTTGCCGGTATCGAGAAACTGCTCGGTGAAGCCGTAGTACGACCGCGAATCGCTCCCCCAGTAGGCGTAGGGCAGGTAGTGGAGCAGGAGCCCGCGCAGCACCGCACCGAAAATGAGTGCGGGGATCGCCCAGAGCAGGGCATCGCGCACCAAAGGATGGCGGGCGAGGAAACGTTGCAGACGGGAGTAAAGTTGATTCAGAGCCGACACAGGCCCTCCTTCGCTAGCGGGGGGCGGCCAAACTGGCCAGCGTCTTTCCGCAGGCGCCCGTTCGGGTTACACCCGGCCATCGAGCAGCCCGCGCAGCCGCAGCATCCCCCGACGAATGCGCGCTTTCACGGTTCCGAGCGGCTCCTGCAATTCCTCGGCGATCTCCAGCTGCGTCATCCCCCGGAAGAACGCCATCTCCAGCGCGGCGCGTTGTTCATCGCTGATTTTTCTGAGCGCCTCCCGCACGAGGACTCCTTTTTCCGCGCCATCCACGGCGGAAAAAGAATCCCGATCGTCGTACTGCTCGGCCGCGTGCGACTCGTGTTTCAAGTCGTCGTGCAATTTCCCGCGGCGCTGCATCGAGCGCAGGCGATCGATGGCTTTGTTGCGGGTGAGCGTCACGGCCCAAGTCAGCGGTTTGCCCCGGGCGTCGTTGTAGAGCGGGGCCTTTTCCCAGATCTGGAGAAAGACTTCCTGGAGCACGTCTTCCGCCGCCTCCGGACTGCTCACCACCCGGAAAGCCGTGGAAAACAGAATGCCGCTGAAACGATCGTAAAGCTCCTCAAAGGCACGCTTGTCCCCGCAGCCAATGCTCCGCATCAGCCGCGCTTCGAGTTCAAAATCAGCATCGGAATCTGGCTCGAACATCTACATTGCGAACCAAGCTTGGCCGGTCGCGATGCGTTTGGCTAGCGCGCTGTGGCCTGTTGCCACGTCGCCAGAGCGAGAAGTGGCCAATTATTGCGGTACATATCGTAGCGCAGATAAAAAACCCGGGGAAACCCCGTACCAGTGGTGAAGGGCTCACTCCACGAGCCGTCGGCATTTTGCGTCGTGAGCAGGTATTCGAGCCCGCGCACGATCGGTTTCGCATGCAGGGCATTCGCGTCGGCAGGATCCGCTGCGGCGATCAAGCCCATCAGCGCCCACGCCGTCTGGCTCGCCGTGCTCGGGCCTTTGCCTTTCAAACTCGGGTCATCGTAGCTCGCGCACGTTTCGCCCCAACCGCCGTCTTCATTCTGGCAGCTTGCCAGCCAATCTTTCGCGCGCACGATCCAATCCTGCCGCACATCTTCCCCGATGGCGCGCAGGCCACGCAGCACCTGCCACGTACCGTAGAGGTAGTTCACGCCCCAGCGGCCATACCACGAACCATCCGGCTCCTGCGTGCGGCGAAGAAAATCGAGTGCCCGCAGGACTTCCGCCGAATCCTTGCGCCAGCCGAGATACCCGAGCAATTCCAGCATCCGCCCAGTGAGATCGCTGCACGTCGGGTCGAGGATGGCATTGTGATCCGCAAACGGCACGTCTTCCAGCCAGCGGCGGGTTACGTCCTTGTCGAAGGCCGCCCAGCCGCCGTCCTTGCACTGAAAGCTCAGCAACCAGCGCAAAGCCCGCGCGGGAATGCCCGCTGATTTCTCCCCGCCGCGCTCCTCGCTTTGCTCGCGGCCCCGGACCCGGGCGAGCGCGGCCAGCACCATCATGGTATCGTCGGTGTCAGGGTAAAAATCGTTGCGGAATTCAAAGGCCCAGCCGCTCGGTTCGATGCCCGGATTCTTCACCATCCAATCGCCGGGCACGCGCACCTCTCGCTCTTCCAGCCATTGCGCAGCTTGCTGAATTTCCGGTCGCTGCGGATCGACGCCTGAATCCAGCAGCGCGATCAGGTTGATCGCCGTATCCCACACCGGCGACAGGCAGGGCTGGATGCGGAAATCCTCCGGATCGTCGACAAAGAGCCCTTCGAAATCCCGCCGCGCTTTGACCAGCACTGGATGATCGGCCGTGTATCCGAGCGTCTGCAGCGCGATCATCGCATTCAGCATCGCCGGGAAAATCGCGGCGAGCCCTTCGCTGCCCCGCCCCATCCGCTCGATCAGCCACGCTTCGCACTGCTTCAGCGCCTGCTGTCGCCACGGTTTCCAGGGCAGAGGATGCAGCAGCTTCAGGAACCGGTCGCAGAGCAGGAAAAAATTGGGCCAGCTCAACCGAGGCTTTTTCCAGCCCAGCCCCAGGTCGCCCTGCTCCGTGCCGATGGGGTAGAGCTCGTGGAGTTGATGGTCCGGGGGCAATTGCCTTGCCGGCTTGAAGTGGTTCAGGAGCGCGAGCGGAATCAGCATCGCCCGGCTCCAGCTCGACAACTCGTAGATGCTGAAGAAAAAGCCGCGGGGGAAAAAGATCATCTCCGCCGGCACGGTCGGCAGATACTTCCAGGGAAATTGCCCGAGCAACGCGAGGTAGAGCTTCGCGTAGGTGTTCATCTGCGGAATCCCGCCCAGCCGGAGAATGCACGCCCGTGCTTCCTGCATGTAGGGCTGGGTGGGGGAGTGCCCCGCCAGCTTCAACGCGAAGTAGGCCTTCACCGTCGCGTTCACATCGCTCGGCCCGCCCTCGTAGATGTTCCAGCCGCCATCCGGCAACTGCCGCCGCCGCACATGCGCCACACATTTCTCCTCCAGCACCGGATCGATCGGCGCCCCCGTCCAGTGCAAGTACGCGATGTAATCCGCGCACAACGTCGAATCGACAATCAGCTCCCCGCACCAATACCCCTCGCCGTGCTGCAGCCGGAAGAGATTCCCCTGCGCCCGGCGAATCGCCACGGACAATCGATCAGGCAAAGCATGGCGAACGGACGTTTCAGATAGCGGCACCCTGCAACAAAGCCTGCCGCCCCCCTCTTTTGCAAGCGGGAGCCGCTAATCTGAGGGAGGGTGGGTCCCTCGGGATTCGCGCAGCGTGGCCGAACTTTGTCTCAGTAGGTGTCGTCGTCTTCCGACTCGGGGTTCCCATCGCTCTCCTCGGCTTCCGCGACTGCGGAATAGAATTCGATGGGGTGTAGGGTGGGCGGGAAACCGGAGGTGCCGCCGTCGTTGATTTCGATCAGGATCAGGTCGCCGGATTTCGTGCGGGCGACGTCGGCCACGAAATAATCGGAGGCGATGCGTTCGCCGAGACGGGCGAACTTGGTGAAATCGGTGTCGGCTCCTTCGATATCGTTGTAGGCCGCCGAGAGGATCATTTTGCCGTGCCAGAAAATGAGGCGGTACTCGTCGTACAGGGGAACGCCGGTGTAGTGAACGGCCAGCCGGGCCAGCGGGACCTCGGGGCGCACCACGATCCCGGTTTCAAATCGCTCACCCCGGAGCTCGACCATTTCCTGGCAGATCTGGATGAACTTCGCCTTCCTCGCCTTGGGCGGAACGTAGCAGGCTTCGACCCAGGCTTCTTTGCAGGATTTCGTGTGATCCTTGATGATATAGGGCGGTGGACCGAGCCGTTTCGCCGCTTCCCAGGCTTCTTCCGGATCGGCATCCCAGGTCCAGATGGCCGGCGGAGTCAGATCCGCGACGCGCGGATGCCAGTTGGGGAGCAGGAGCGCTTCGAGGTACTGGTTCGTATTCGTGATCAGGGAATAGCCGTGGCTATTCACCTCGTCCTCGAGGGAACGATATTCATCCTCTTTAAGCAGCCAGCCGCGATAGGCCAGTTTTCGTCCGCCCCCATTGGGCAGATGTTCCAGCGCGCCTTCGACGTCGCCGTCGAGAAAGCGCTCCATGTCGAAACTGTGGCAGACGAAGTCAACCTCCTCGGCCGCTTCGGCTTCTTCGCGCCAGTTGACGTTGTGCTCGGATTCGTGGGTCGGGAGGTAGCTGAAGAGCCAATCAATCATTCGGATCAAAAAAACAGGGTGGTGGTCGATGGATCGGATCGCAGGAAGTAAAGCGATTCCTAGCGAACCCGATTCTGCATCACAACAATGGTGGAATTGACCAACTGGAATAGCACGAGATGAGCCCTTCTCCTCTTTTGAGAAGAACTCCTTCCGCGGAATAGATATCCGGATCATAGCAGTGAGTGCCGGCGCTTACGGTCAATTAGCAGTGCAATGTACCTGAACATGCCGGACAGGGCAGATCGCCGAATTTACAATCGGAACGTATTCGACTTGGACCACTTTCCGGCACTTACGGCATCAGCCCGGCCATTGGATCAGGGAGAGGGACTTGGGCCCGTCGCATTCGTAATCTCGAACCCGAGTCGGGACCTCGTTCGTAAAACGCACTGTCACATCGGTATTGCATATGATTCCTAGTGACTGATCGATAGCGCCTCGCGAGGCAAGCTCAGCAACGGTGGCCACGCCCACCGGTCAGCGTTCACTTCAGCGCGTGGTTGGGTGCCTTTGCGGCGGTTTCTGCGAAGAATCTTTCAATGGGGGTGTAAGAAACTCGATGCGATTCCGAAAGGAGGACATACGCAGAGTTGGCAACCGGTGGGTTGGCATCTCGGCAGGCACTTAAAAAATCACATCGCAGGATCTTCGCGCATGAAAACATTCCGTCCATTCTTCACGACCGCCCTGGCCTTTGGCCTCGCGGTTTTCAGCACCGCCGTTCAGGCGGAAACCTTCCAAATCACCGACGACGCCGCCGGCGCGACGAAGACGAATACGATCGCCAAGGCGGCTGGCCTGGCGACCACGCTGCCGGTCTCCTCGAAGAGCACCGCCTTCCTCCGTTTCAAGGTGACCGATTCCAACATCGTTTCCAGTGCGGTCACGGAGGCGCGGCTCGTCATCTATCTTTCGAAGATCACGAAGCCGGGAAATCTGACGGTGAACGTCAACGCCACGGGCTTTACCGAGCTTTTCCCGACGAAGACCATTCCTTCGCCGACGGTCTCCTCGACCGTCACGACCATTCCTGTGGTGGCGGAGGATACGAAGAGCTTCATCACCATCATCGTCACCAACCAGGTCAAGGCCTGGCTCGATGGCGCGCCGCCGGAATTTGGTTTTAGCATCACCAGCGACGGCACGGCCAGCGTGCTCATCAGCTCCAAGGAAGGTTCGGGCAGCGGTTATCCCGCGGTGCTGGAAGTTGATGCGGCCGGGGCGGGTGGCGCGGTGGCCGGGAGCGATGGAATCTTTAGCGGCACGCTATCCGCCGGTTCGCTGGGAATCGGCACAACGACGCCGGGCTTCCCCATCGACGTGGAAGGAACGGGCGATCTGATTGTGAACCTGAACCAGACTGGCAGTGGTGGGGTCGGCGTCATCCAGACGAATTCGAGCCGCAGCTATTTCGCCGGCATCTTCGGCGGGAGCAATCGGTGGAGCATTTACGACGCGACGGGCAGCAATTTCCAGGAGCGCTTGACGGTGGCGTCGAACGGCAGGGTGGGCATCGGAACGGGCACACCGGGTTATCACCTCGAAATTGCCAGCACCGGCGACACGCAGATCGCGCTCACCAGCACCTCCGCCAATGGCCGCACTTATAGCTTCCAGAGCAGCAATGGCGGATCGAATCTCGGCGACGGCAGCTTCCAGATCATCGATCGCACCGCCGGCGCTGCGCGCTTGTTTATCGCCAAGGACGGTAATACGGGCATCGGTGTGACGACGGGCAGCCCGCCGACGGCCAAGCTCGACGTGCGCGGCGACATCAAGCTCGGTGCGAGCGGACAGTTCTTTGCCGTCGGCGGACAGGAAAATCTCCGGACCCTTCGCGGCATCGTCTCCGTCGTTTCCACCCCTGCAGTCGTGAGGGGTGCTGGCTTCAGCGTCGCTCGCTTTCCTGGAGTTGTGACGGGGAATTTCGTCGTTAGCTTCACGACTCCCTTCACGGACATCCCCTCTGTCACTTGCAATGCGTATACTGGCGACGGCACGCCCCGCATCGTTTCCCTCATCGATGTCACCGCCAACAGTTTCACGATTTATATCCAGACCACTGCGGGCGCTCTGATTGATAATAGCTTCTCGTTCATCGCGGTGGGACCGAGGTAGCGAGGCGAACGGAGATTTGCGTGGCTCCTCCGAGTGAAAGGGAGCACAGCAGAAATGGCTGTGCTCCTTTCGCGCGGATTGCGGATGACTGCGTGGCGGAAGCGGCGCGCTTACTTGATCACGAGCAGCGCGGTGGGGCGGTCGCCCAGCAGCGCCGTGCCTCCGCCGCCGACGGCGGAGAGCGACAAGCCCACCGTCTCTGCTTTCTCGGCCAGCGTGTCGCCGAGGATGGAAACCTGCACGGTCTTGAACGTCTCGCCGGGATTGAACGTGACAGTCATATCGAACACGTCGGTGTAGTCGAGGTCGGCGCCGCTAATGTCGAGGGCGACCTGGTCGGTCACATCCTCGCCGAGTGCGCCAATGGTGGTGAGGAGCCCGCCATTGTGAGAACCTCCACCCGCCACGTCCGCAGCGCTGCCATCGACGGCGCCTTGCCGCACGAGGGTGTTCAGCGTGGAGTCGATGCGTGCGCCGAATGACCGCAAACCCTTTTCGACCTGCGCTCACGGACGGAGGGGGCCGCTGGCTCGCACATCAGTTTGCGGATGGCTTTCGGCGCGCGGAGCTGGCATACCGCGCGCCGATGCCCGC
>Ga0209050_1000915_pt1 | contig 38980 bp, 37 predicted proteins | sample Araplavi_mTSA_r2_FD_184276 | JGI IMG/M metagenome (GOLD analysis project Ga0209050, IMG submission 184276) | Arabidopsis root microbial communities from North Carolina, USA - plate scrape MF_Cvi_mTSA_r2 (SPAdes) (version 2) | ecosystem: Host-associated > Plants > Roots > Endosphere | place: USA... | reverse complement strand
CGATGGGGGAAACAAGCTGTCCGTCTCTCGTGGCGACCGCTGCGAAACCGTGTGGTCCGCTGCGGTGAAACGGCCTCTAGGCGGGGCTTATGATTCGGTCAACAACCTAATTTCAAAAAAACGACATTTTCGAAAAATCACCGTTTTCAGCGGGTTTGACGTTGTGCAGGCCAAACGGCTCCACCGCCAGGATGGAGCCGTTCGCTTCATATCACCCCCGGAAGCGCGCCTCCGAAAGATCGAGCTCGCGAGTCAGCTTGCGGATGGTCTCGCTGCCCACGCTGCGGGTGCGGATGAGTTCGCCAAGCGCCGTCCGTTCGGCCTTGAGGCCGACAAGCCGGAAGTCGCGGAACAGCTTTTCCTGTTCGCGAGCGGCGTCGCGCTCGTCCTCGCTGAGGCCTTCGATCCTTTCGCGGTAGAGGTCCATGACCCGTCCGCCCGCCGCCGCATAGCGATCGGCATCCCCGCGGCTTTCGGCAAGGTTATGCTGGTGGCGCTCGATCGCCTTGATAGCCGCTTCGGCGGTTTTGACGCGGGCGGCGTCTTCCTCGGCCTGCTTGGACGGCTCGCCCGGCATGGTGAGGTCCTTGAGCAGCACCGGCAAGGCCATGCTGGCGAGGACCAGCGAAACAATAATGACGCCCGCCGCCAGGAAGATGGCCAGATCACGCGCCGGGAACGGCGTCCCGTCATTGAGCACGAGCGGCAATGTGAGCACACCCGCCAGAGTAATCGCACCGCGCACCCCCGCGAAGGACATAGCCGCAACGAGGCGCCAGTTCGGCGTCGGGACCGTTCCTGCTGTATCCTTGCCGCCGTTCGCCTGACGCTTGCGCAGGATCGTGAACTTGAGCGAAAGCCACACCCAGGCGAAGCGCAAGGCAGCAAGGCCAAGCACGATGGCGACGACATAAAGCGCCAGCCAGCCCGGCTGGGTATGGCCGGTGACGGCCACCGTCCGCTTCGCTCCGGCGAGGATCGCCGGAAGCTGCTCGCCCAGCAGCACGAAGATGATGCCGTTAAGAGTGAACTGGATTGTGTCCCACACTGAGTTGCGACGCATGCGGGTGACGGCCATGGCCTCGCGCGAGATTTCGGCGAAGGTCATGGTCACCCCGGCGCTGACGGCGGCGAGAATGCCCGAGGCATGGAAGTGCTCGGCCAGCATGTAGGAACCGAAGGGGATCAGCAGGCTGACGAGGATCTGCGAACCGGTGTCCTCGCCCCAGCGCCGCGTGACCCAGGCCTTGGCGCGCGAGACGACGAGCGTGACCGCAACGCCGATGACCAAGCCTGCGCCCGCCACCCAGAGGAAGTTGAGCGCGGCACCCCCAGCGGAGAACGTGCCGGTCAGCGCCGCCGCAACGGCAAAGCGCAGGCAGACGAGGCCCGAGGCGTCGTTCAGCAGGGATTCGCCTTCGAGGATGTGCATCATGCGCTTGGGGATCGGCACGCGGGCGGCGATGGCGGAAACCGCGATCGGGTCGGTCGGCGAGACGACGGCGGCCAGCGCGAAAGCGACGGCCAACGGCATGGCCGGAATCATCCAGTGAATGAACAGCCCCATGCCGATCACGGTCGTCAGCACCAGCCCCAGAGCCAGCTCGACGACGGTGGAGACGTCCTTGAACAATTCGTCCTTGGGAATGCGCCACCCGTCGAGAAACAACAGCGGCGGCAGGAAGAGCAGCAGGAACAGTTCGGGATCGAGCGATACGCTATAAGAAGTCGAAAGACCGATCACGCAGCCCAGCAAGATCTGCACGAGAGGTGTCGGCACCGACCAGGGGAGCATGCGCGATATCGCACCGCTCACAACGACCGCCAGCAAAAGGAAAAGTACGACCGAAACTGACTCCAAACCTTGGCTCCTTCCATAATTCTCAGGTGAATTTCGCCGGGACCATGGCGGCTGGGGGCGCAGATTGCAAATCCTGCACCCGTAATTCTTGGCCTGATCGGGCGCGGGCAACCGTTTGATACATTTTCTATCAGGCCCGCCTCGGGGCTTGCGCCGTTTGGGCGAGCGATGGAAGATGCGGGCAAGGCATTCCCGCAGTGCCACCCGAACGAAAGCGAACAGTGACGAAGACCGCCTTGATCATCCGGCACGTTCCTTATGAAGGCGTCGCCGGCTACCGCGTGCCGATCGAAGCGGCCGGATACGAAGTCGACCGGATCGACGTGACCGATCCTGCCTTTTCCTCGCTCGACCTCTGCGAGCCGGACCTGCTCATCATGATGGGCGGCCCCATGGGCATCTACGAGCAGGACGAGCACCCCTGGATCACCTGCCAGATGCGCCGCCTTGCGCGTCGACTGGAAGCGGAGCGGCCGACCTTGGGCGTGTGCTTCGGCGCGCAGATGATGGCCGCCGCGATGGGCGCCGAGGTCTATGCCGGACCGCACAAGGAAGTGGGTTTTCACAGCGTCTCGGTCCATGACCATGCCTTGGACGGCCCGCTGCGGCACATAGCGGGCGTGCCGGTACTGCACTGGCATGGCGACACTTTCACCCTGCCCGCCAATGTCGAACTGCTGGCGTCCAGCCACCTCTACGCGCATCAGGCCTTCCGGCGCGGCAGCAATATCCTGGCCTTGCAGTTCCATGCCGAAATGGGCCTCGACCCGCGTTTCGATGCCTGGATCGAGCAATGGCCGGAATCGGTGGTCGAGGCGGGCGGCGACGAGGCCTCCCTGCGTGCAGCCCACGACAGTCTGGGACCGGGCGCGGTGGCGGCGGGGCAGGCGATGATCGCGGAGTGGCTCACCGGGCTGCGCTGAAGCGCCGCTGCTTCAGACTTTCGTAGCCTTCTTCTCCAGCAGCATGCGCCGGACCTCCCGACCGCGCGCTGCCGCGCCGCTGTGTTCGAACAGGCCAAAAGGCGGGTCGATCAACCATGAGGCGAGCGTGAAGGCGGTCTCCGTGCCGGGACGGCGCAACTGCTCACGTCGGCGCCAGTCCTGGAAGGATACTCTCCAGCCGCGACGATCGCCGGCGATCCCCACCCCGAGCCATTCCGCCAGCGTATCGAGTTGCACTGCGAGCGCGCGCCGGGCACGGGCTGCCGGGAACAGCGCGGCAAGCTCCGCGCCATCGATCCCCGCTTCGTCGCGGGCAATCGCCGCGAGATCGACGAGGTGGCGCAGATCGATCCGGCCGCGCCAGTAATCACCCTCCTGCAACTGGTCGTGCAGCACGAAGAGCGCGGCCAGCGCGGCCGGTGAGGGTATCGCCGCCCTTGCCACGCCTATCGCGAACGGTCGACAGAAGGCGGCCAGCCAGGCGGCGTCGCGCTCACGGCCGACCCGTTTCAGGCGGTAGTGGAGGTCCAGGCCGCCCGCATCGCGCTCCCGGCCGAGATTGACACCCTGCCCGTCTTCATGCGTGGAGGAGAAACGGCGATAGCCGATGCTTTCCAGCGCCGCGATCGCCTGCGCGCCCTCCTCTTCGCGAACCATCAGGTCGAGATCGGTGAGCAGGCGATCGGCGCAATCGCGTCCCCGCCGGGCCAGCAGCGCAGCGCCCTTGAGCAGGATCGGCTCGATCCCGGCGGCATTGCAGGCGACAAGGGCCTCGATGAGCTGGACATGCATCAGCCGGTTGCGCGTGACCGTGCGCTCGGCGATGACGGCGAGCAGGCTGGCAACTTCGGCAGGGACGTCCGCATCGGACGCCAGCGCCGCCGCCAAAGCCGGGGTCACAAGCGTCCGGTTGGCAAGACCGAGCACCGCCTCCCAGTCGATCGCCGGCGGGACATGGCCTTTCAGGCATTGGCACAAGTCCGAGAGCGCTCCGGCCACGCTAGGCAAGAAGAGCCTCGACGACGGGTACGGCCTGTCCGGCTTCGGCATAATGGAGCGTACAGGTGCGGGCGCCGTCGACCATGCGCGCCAGAGCGCGCATCTGGACCGCCGTGCACCGCCCACCGCGCACGAAGCCTTCCTCCAGCAGGCGGCCGAGGCAATCGACCGGGGATTGGGCGACCAGTCGCGTCCCGCCACCGTCCTCGCGACGCAAGTCGACGACCCCCGCAAGCCGCCGCCAGGCGGGTACGGCGGGCGATGGCAGTGGAGCATAGCGCAGCCATTGCCCGTCGGCGCGCAGGATCGAGGGACTATCCGCAAGGCCGGGAACGGTTTCGACGAGACGGTCCCAGCTTCCGCGCTTGATCGTCAGCGGCAGCGGCAGGCCCATGGCCAGGCCGGTGCGGGGATCGAAGAGGACGATATCGTCCCCGGCAAGGCGCAGCGGTCCGGGCGAGACCGCCGCCAGCGTCGCCAGCGTGGATTTTCCCGCACCCGGCGCACCGATCAGCAGGATCATCTCGCCATCCGGGGTCGCCAGGGAGGCCGCATGGAGGGCAATGTAAGCGTCCTGCTCCAGTGCGAGATCGACTACCATCCCGCGCAGCACGGGCGCGGCGCCTTCGCGCGCGACCAGCGTACCGGCGCGGCCGTCGAAAATGCCGGCAAGGTCGTTATCCCCACCGAGTTCCGCCGCGATCACCCGGAGATCGGCGCCGTGCTGCTGCGGCAGATGCGCATAAGGCGCGGCCAGCTCACGGCCCCACGCATCGTCGGGAAAGACGATGGCAATATCCAGTGCCCCCGCGCGCAGGACGGCGCTGCTCCCTGCGGGAGACAAGGAGGCCTCGGATGACGCGGAAATGACGCGCTGCGCGCTCCAGTCCACCAGCAAGGCATCGACCTCGGCCGCCGAAAGGCCGAGAGTGCCACCCAGCTCCCGGCGCAGATCGGCCAGGCCGATGCCGTCGGCGAGGAGCGCGACGAGCATTCCGGCCGAGCCGTTCAGCGCATTCAGGCGCTGGGTGGCCTCGACGAAAAGAACCGGGCGGTCATCAATGACCAGCGGGAGGACGCCGGAAGCGAGGTGCAGGAGCGGCGCATCGGCAACCGATCTTTCTTCCCTATCCGGCAAATCCGTTCCGCATCCTCCCGTTCCCGATACAAAGCCGCCGTGCATCGCGGCTCCCTCCCCCGGTTCGCCTCAATCCCCGATCTACGCCGACAATGCGAGGACGGTCAGCGCCGATCGCGCCTGTCGCCGCCGTTCAGCTTGCCGCCACCGTCGCCCTTGGGAAGGCTGGCCTCGGCGCTCACCGAACCGGCATGGCTGTCGCCACCGCTGGGGACGCCCGTGTCCTTGGGTCCCGAACCGGAACCGCCACCGTCCCTGATGCTGCCGCCATCGCCGGTGGAACCGCCGCTGCCGGACCCGCCGCCCGGCGTACCGCTCGAGCCGGTGCCGCCGCCCGTACCGCCGGAAGAACCACCTCCTCCGCCGCCACCACCGCCCGACTTGGCGATCGCAGGTGAACTGAGCGAAGTGGACAAGAGCATCGTCATCGCAGGGGGAACGAGAAGCGAATACTTCCCGCAAGCCGCCAAGAAAGATCGTCGGTCGTTGTGGCCCAATTCGGCCAGCTGTTCCTCTGGAAGCTTCATGAGTTCGACTCCTCGCCAAGTCATCCGAGGGTACATGACGAAAACAGGCCGGAAACCGGGAATGTGACAGTTTCTTGCGCGGTTATCCCGATGCCACGACGATCGGGACCAAATGGACTGCCGTCCTACCTCCAATGCGCCGCTTACAGGCTACCTACGGCTTAGAGCAGTGGGCTGACGAGACGTGCGCCGTTCTCGATGAGCCGCCTCGTCCGGGGTCGCGCGCGCCATTCCGCCAGCAGGAGTTCATCGCTTCCGGCGATATAGCCCCGCTGGATTCGCGCCAGTTCGTCGATTGCCGGGCGGTCGAGCAGCAACAGGCTGACTTCCTCGTTGAGCTGGAACGAGCGCACGTCGACATTGCTGGAGCCGACGATGCCGAGAGTGTCGTCGATCCGCACCGCCTTGGCATGGAGCAGATAGCCGCGATAGCGGTGGATGCGCACGCCGTGCGCCAGGAGCTCGTCGTAATAGGAGGCCTGCGCAAGGTTCACCAGCAACTGGTCGACCACTTCCGACACGATGACATGGACTTCCACCCCGCGCAGGACGGCGGTTATAAGCGCCCCCAGCAACCCTTCGTCGGGAATGAAATAGGGCGTCACCAGCACCACTTCGCGCTCGGCGCGGGCGACCTGCCAGGTCAGCAGGGTGAGGAATCCTTCCAGCGGGTAGTTGGCGCCGCTCGGCAGCACCTGCAGGGTCGAAATCCCTCCCGAAGGCGGCAGGGCGACCGCCGGTTCGAGCATTTCCTCCGTTTCCAGGAACCAGTCGGAAACGAAGATGGCGGACATTGCCGCGACCACCGGCCCGGTGACCCGCGCGACCAGTTCGCGGTTGGTCACACCGGGCCGGAAATCCTTGGCGACGATGTTGAGCGAACCGGCATAGCCGATCCGCCCGTCGATCAGGAACAGCTTGCGGTGGTTGCGCATGTCGCGGCGGGTGCGCCCCCGGATCAGGCGGAACGGCAGCATCCGCCGCACCCGCACGCCCTGCCCGCGCAGCGCGTACAAGGTGCCCTTGAGCCAGCGGTAGGAACCGACCGGATCGACCAGGACGTGACAGGGCACCCCGCGCGCCACTGCCCGGCCGAGCGCGGCGATCACCCGCTGCGCCGTGGCATCGTCGGCGAAGATGTAGGACAGCAGGCGGACGTGCTCCCGCGCCGCATCGATATCGGCGATCAGACGCGCGATCACCGTGTCGTAATCGTCGATCAGTTCGATCGCGTTGCCGGAAGCGGCGGGAAACTGGCCGAGGCGCCCGGCAAGTTCGACGACTTCACCCGCATCGACCGGCGCTGCCGGAGCCTCGCCCGCAATGCGGCCCGCGACATCTTCGAAGAAGCCGTGCAGGCTCTCGAAGCGCTCGACCCGCCAGGCCGGAAAGCGCGGGCTACCGATCGCGGCGAACAGCAGCAGCCCCGGCACCGGCAGGAAGAAGATCAGCAGCAGCCAGCTCGCCGCCGCCGCGGGCGAGCGCCGCAAGGGCACGACCGCCAGCATCGTCAGGCGGATGCCCCACTCGGCGATGTAGAAGGCCTCGCCGAGAGTGGGCAGCGTCATCATGCCGGGATTGTTGGGCAATCCGCGCCTGATGGCAAGTGTTTGCGCGTGTTGCCCATCCTTCGACAGGCTCAGGACAAACGATGGTGTTCGGTCAACCCCGTCGCCATTCCGCTCAGCCTGAGCCTGTCGAAGGCCCAGCGGCAAAGCGCCACGATCTCAGGCGGGATAGGCCGCCGTCAGCGCCTTCAGCCGCGAGAGGATATCCTCCGGCATCGGAAAATCGTCGCGATGATAGTCGCGGTGCCCCTTGCCCGCCTGCTCGACCAGATCGTCGTGCATGCTGCCCATCAGCCCATTGATGGCACTGAGGAAGCGCGACATGCGGTAGCCCTGCTCTTCGGGTTCGAGCGTGCGCAGGGTATCGTAGAACGAGACCTGCCGGCTCACGACCTTGCGGATACTATGGAAACGGTGCCCGGTCAGCGAACCGGTCGAGAGCCAACCCCGAAGGCGGCGGAATTCCGCCTTGCGATAGGCAAGGAAGCCCGCCGCATCGTCCAGCGTCACGCCGCTCACCTCCCGCCGTACTGCCGTCCAGACCGGCCAGGACAGCAGCACGCGCAGCGCGATCGCATAGCCGAGCACCGCCGCGCGCCGACGGTTGCGGAACGCGTCCTGCAAATGCCCCATGACCGCCACGGTCGAGCGGAACAGCAGCGGCGCCTTGTGGCTCGCCCCGTAGAGTACGAGAGCGAAGCGCAAGTGCTTGTAGGCGGCGCGGATATGCTTGTAGCGCTTGCGGGCGTCCTGCGGCAGGTCTCCGGTCAGCAGCAGGGTGCCGACCAGTTCGCGCATTTCCGCCCGGCTGGCCCGTTCCCGCCAGAACTGGCGGCAGAGGTCAAGGCAGCGTTGCATCTCATCGCGCGTGCAGTCCACCGGGATCGGATCGGGCAGGCTGACCACCGGGTCGACCACGTCGTCCATCTCGATCGCCTCGAACAGCGCGCCGAGCACTTCCTGAGAATAAGTCATGCAGGCGCCTCCTCGGCCATGATGTGCGAGAGGGTGCCCCGTGCCCGATAGGCCCAGAGCGTCGGCATGAACATGAAGAGCGCCTTCAGGCAGACCCCCGCGACATAGGCCAGGCCCGCGCCGGTAATTCCAAAAAGGTGGATCAGCGCGAAGAGCAGCACCGCATAACCCGCCGCCGCCGTGCCCTCGGCCACGAGTGCCGAACGCTGGCGACCCGCCATGTAGAGCAGCGATTCGAGCGGGAAGCTGGCCATCGTCACGATCAGCGAGGCGGTCATGAGCTGGAGCAGATCGTAGGCCTCGACATAGCGCTTGCCGAAGACGAGGCCGATCACCGGCTCGCCGCCCAGGATCACCGCCAGCAGGATCACGAACCCGATGCCGCCCGAAATCAGCGCACTGCGGATCGCCAGCTGCCAGGGATGGCGGCTCGTGGGATCGAGGCGCATGATCTCCGGATAAAAGCTGCGCGACATCAGGTCGGCGGGCTTGCTGGCGGAATCGAAGAAAGTCGCGGCGATCTTGAACAGGCCCGCGCTCGTCGGCCCGAGCAGGGCACCGACGATCAGGTTGCTCACCGGCCCCCAGGCGGCCCAGATCGAGTGGGCGAAATTGGTGGTCCAGACAAAGTCCCAGGCGCCCGCAAGCCGCCGTCCGGGGCCGAGCAATCCCGGGCGCAGCGCGCCGTGGATATCCCGGCGGCGCAGTTCCTGCATCGACATAAACCAGAGGCACAAGTCACCCAGCAGGTCGGCGAGATACCAGGTCATCACGAAACCGGCGAAACCGAAGCCGCCGAAATAGGAGATCACGCCGCCGAGCGCGCGCAGCGCAGGCGTGACCATCTGCTGCACGGCGATCTGGTCGAAGCGGTCGAGCACGCGCAGGATGCCGGTCGGGGTCGCCGCCGTCATCGTCGGGATCAGCGTGCAGTAGAGCATGGCCAGCTTCACGTCCTCGGCGGGGATGCCGAACCATTCCGCCAGGAACGGCAGCAGGACGAGGCCGCCTGCAAGACCGATCAGGCCGCTGGCAAGGTCGAGACCGAAGGCGAAGCCGGTGACATCGCGGAACTCGGCAACGTCACCGCGGCCCAATGCCGGGGTGCCGTAGCGGACGATGAACTGCCAGGTCTGGAACTTGACCAGCGCGCCCACGCCGTTGGCATAGGAATGGATGATGACGAGCGTGCCGAACAGCGCCGGGGTCAACCCGCGCCCGGCGCAGGCCAGTGCAATGAGGCCCAGCAGCGCGCCGGCCAGCTTGCTCGATCCGAGATAGGAGGCATTGCGCACGATCGTGCGGAACACCCCGTCGGAGAACCAGTGCTTCATGGAGACGGCTTTCATCATGCCGCCTTCCGTCCGGCGGCCCCGCCCCAGGCCTCGATCTGCGACAGGCGCAAGTCGATTGCGGCCTTCGCCTGCGCCAGCACTTCGGCAAGCGGCAGCTCGGCATCGATCTCGACGATGGGGGCGCCTTCGAAAGTCAGGCGCGGCACGTCGGCCACCTTGCGGGCCAGCGAGGACGCGCGGTGGTCGGGCTTGCGGGCCATGGCCACGTCCAGCGAGACATTGAGCCGCAGCACCAGATCGGGCTTGTTCGCCACCATCGCCGCGTAGCGACGGCGCTCCGCGCGCGCCAGCCAGCCGACGATCCCGTCCTGCCGCGCATTGGCGAGGCCCAGACCGTCCATCGGCCCCGGCACGCCGAGCTGCGGGAAGCGGTCGCCGATGATCGCGTTACCCGCCTCGCGCAGCTTCATCATGCGCGCGAAACGGCGCACACGGCGCATCGAGAACAGATAGATCACCAGTGCGGCGGCGAGGCTGGGACCTTTGTCGGTCTGGGCCTTCTGCGCCTTGGCGTGGATCGACTTGTCGAGCTTGCCGCCCAGCAACGGCAGGCGCGCGATGCGGCGGCCGATATTGCCGGACTGCTTGCCGAGATGGCAGATCTGCGTGGGTTGGCGCTCGCTCATCCAGAGGCGCAGCGCCTCGGTGACGGTCGACTTGCCGGAGCCGTCGCAGCCGACGACGGCGATAAGGGGGGGAAGAGAATGACGGGACATCTGAAAACCTGAAATTTCGATCGAACGGCCGCTCAGGCCTCGAGGCCGTGGCGGCGCAGCACTGCGAGCACGCTTTCGAGTACTTCGCGATAGGGACGGGTGGCATCGACATCGACGATCTGCGCGCCGCCGAAGCGCAAGGTCGGCACGACCGCCAGCTTCTTCTCCAGCATGTCGCGCTGATGGTCGGACTTGCGTGCCAGCGCGGTATCGACATCGACGTTGAGGCGGATCACCAGGGTCGGGCGATAGGCGGCCATTTCGGCATAGAGCGCACGCTCGCGGGACGCGAGCCGCTCGACGAGCGCGGAACCCTTGCGCAGCCACGACAGGCCGGGACCGTCGAAGCTGCCCGGCACTTCGGCCTGCGGATAGCGGTCGGTGATGACCTGCACGCCCTGGCGGCGGAAATCGAGCACCTGGCGGAAGCGCCGCCTGCGGGCGAGCGAGAAACCGAACATCGCCAGCGCCGTCGCCAGACCGGGAAGGCGCTTTTCCTTTCCGGCGCTCTTGCCGTCATGCGCCTTCTTCGCCTTGCCGGTGAGGAAGCGCTCCGCCAGCCGTCCGACCAGCGGAATCTCGCCGATCCGGCGGCCGAGATCGCCGGTGCCGAGGCCGAGGTACATCGAGCGGGTCGGTGAGCGCCGGTCGAGCAGCGAGACGAGGTCGCTGGCCAGCGTGGACTTGCCGGAGCCGTCGCAGCCGATCAGCGCCACGCAAGGCGCGAGCGCGGTGCGGCTGCGGGAACTCGTGCGAGGCGCGGAAAAAGAAGCGCCGGAAGGTTGCGAAACGATCCCGGAAGCGAGATCGCGCGGACTTTGGTGTATCGTCATGTTCTGTTGGCCGTGATGGCTCCGCCCGCCGCATGGCACGGCAAGGAACGGAGGATTCCTGCAAATTGATTCGCCTGAATTCAGGTCGATCCGCAGGCCCTAGACCCCGAAGCTGATGTGAAGCTGATGGGGCGAAAAAGATGTTCCGCGCGTTTGACGCCCCTTGAAAGCTGGCATAGCGAGGAAGCTCTGAGGCGCCTTTCCCGCGCCGTTCACTCTGCCTTGGGAGCCTGTCTTGCCCCGTCTGCTGGTTGCGGAAGACGATGCCGCCCTCGGGTCCGCGATGAAGCGCGCGCTGGAACTGGACGGCTATGTCGTCGATCTCTTCGCGCGGGGGGACGACGTGCTGGAAGCGGCCAGCGTGGGCGACTACGACGTGATCCTGCTCGATCTCGGCATGCCGCGCATGGGCGGGCTGGACGTGCTGCGCCAGCTTCGCGCCGACGGCAATGCCACGCCGGTCATCATCGTCACCGCCTTCGACCGCACCCGCCAGCGCGTCGCCGGTCTCGATGCCGGTGCGGACGACTATGTAGTCAAGCCGGTGGACCTGGAGGAACTGGCCGCGCGCATCCGCTCGCAATTGCGCCGCAAAGACGGACGCCCGGCCGACAGCATGAGCGTGGGCGAGGTGACGCTGGACGTCTCGGGCCACATCGCCGCGCGGAGCGGCGAGCCGGTGGCGCTGACTGCCAAGGAATTCCGCGTGCTCGCCCTGCTGATGCGGCGCGCCCGGCGCTTCGTCTCCAAGGCCGACCTCGAAGGGGAACTCTACGACCAGGACCACTGGGTGGAATCGAACACCGTGGAAGTCGCCATATCCGCGCTGCGCCGCAAGTTCGGGCGGGACTTCATCCGCACCGCGCGAGGCCTTGGCTACATGGTCGGCGGACCAGAGACGTGAGGCGCTCCTCGCTCTCGATCCGGCTCTATCGCCGGGTGCTGATTCTGCTGGCGCTGACCGGCCTCGGCATGGGCGCGATCCTCTACGTCGTCGCCAATCGGGAGATCGGGCGCGCCTCCGACGCCCAGCTCGTAAACGCCTCACGCCTGCTATACATGATGATGCAGGACGACCTGACCGCAGGCGTGCTCGTTGCCCGCGGCAAGGACCAGACCCTCGACGAGGGCGACGACCCCCTGCTCTCCAGTCAGGAGCGCAAGGCCTTCCACGCCTCCTACGACTGGTGCATGTTCGCGGTTTTCTGGGACGGCAAGCCGGTCGCCCAGTCCGGCTGGGGGGCGCCCGTCAGCCTTGTCCCGCGCCAGCCGGGCCTCCACGATTTCAAGGCGGTGGGCGACCGCTGGCGCAGCTACGGGCTGCCCGGCCGCGACCCCCGGCTGCTCGTCGTCGTCGCCGAGCGCGATGCCATGCGCGAATTCTCGATGGTTCCGGTCCTGCGCAAGCTGGCGCTGCCGCTGATCCTGCTTATCGCCGCCAGCATGGTCGTGCTCTGGTGGACCCTGCGCAAGAGTCTCTCCGAAGTCGAGCGGCTGGCGACGACGCTGAACGCCCGCTCGCTGGCTGACCTGACCCCGCTGGCGCGCGGCGACTGGTCGCGCGATCTCGGCCCGCTGATCGTGGCGCTGAACAAGCTCTTCGTCCGGCTCGATCAGGCCTACGAACTGGAACAGGCCTTCACCGACGATGTCGCGCACGAACTCCGTACCCCGCTGGCGGCGATACGCGCGCAGGCGCAATTGCTGCGCAAAACTTCGCCCGTGCCGCAACAGGAAGAGGCAGGCCGCCTGCTTGCCGTGGTCGACCGCGCCGGAGACCTGATCGACGGCATGCTCACCCTCGCCCGCCTGAACGCGACTTCGGTATCGACCCGCTCGGTCGACGTTCATGCGCTGGTGGCGGATGTCGTGGCGGAAACGCTGCTGCGCCTGCCGCCCGATGCGATGGAATTTTCCGTCAACCCCGATCACATCGTGCGCTGGCGCTGCGATCCTTCGTCGTTGCAGATCGCCCTCTCGGCAGTGATCGGCAACGCCACCGTCCATGCGCGGCAGGGCGGACAAGTGGATATCGCCGTAGTCCGCAGTTCCGACCGCCTGACCATCACCGTGGGCGACCGGGGCTGCGGCGTGGACGCAGCCGACCGGGAGCGCCTGTTGCGACGCTTCGAACGCGGCACGGCGAATGGCCCCGGTAGCGGTCTGGGCCTGTCCATCGCCGTCAAGGCCATGACGCTGGCGGGTGGCACGATTCGGCTGGAGGACCGCCAGGACGGCCCCGGACTGCTCGTCGTGCTGAGCCTGCCCGCTGTCGCCGATTAGGCCACCCGCCTGACTTTACCGGGGCGCGGGGGCGGCGGAGCCAATGCTTCGACAACGTCTTCTACCGGAGTATCGGGCTTCACCAGATGGACGGTGCCCGGCGCGCTCGCCTGCACGAGGCAGACGGCATTCTTCGGGCAGAGACCAAGACAGGGCACTGCTACCACCTTGTAGCGCCCCTTCCCCTTGAGCTGCGACTTCAGCGCCTTCTTCAGACGCTGCTCCCCGTCCTTGCCGAAACCGCCGCCGACTTTCTTGCCGCACTTGCGACAGACCAGCAGAACATCGTCCCACTTGGCCGAAATCTCGCGGATTGACTTGTCCTTGTCGGACATTCTGGACTCCTCGCCTGTCGTTCTCCCTTTATCTGGGAGACGACCGCCAGGACTGCGAGTGCGAAGTTCCGTTTTCAGCGATCAGCCATGTCGATCAACGGCATCGAGGCTTTGCCGCGCCATGCGGGCCAAAGTCGGAAAACTTTCGGCGCGGCTGGCCGCCTGCGCATTGGCGGCATTGCCGCGCAGCACCCGTCCCTTGATGCCGTGGAAGATCGCGGCAAGCCGGAACAGGTTGAAGGCGACATAGAATTCGTAATTGGCAATGCCTTCCCGCCCCGTCCGCGCGCAATAGGCGGCCACATAATCGCGTTCAGTAGGGATGTTCAGCGCCGCAAGATCGGCACCGGCAAGCCCCGGCACGATCTCCGGCGGCATCCGGTACATCAGCGTGTGATAGGCGAAGTCGGCCAGCGGATGACCCAGCGTGGAAAGCTCCCAGTCCAGCACTGCCAGCACGCGCGGCTCGCTGGGGTGGAAGATCATGTTGTCGCAGCGGCAGTCGCCGTGGATCACCGAAGTCTCGTCCCCCGGCGGGATCAGCGCGGGCAGCGCCTCCACCAGCGCGTCCATGTCGGCATTGCGGCCGGCGAGTTCGTCGGCCTGGTACTGTCTGGTCCAGCGCCCAATCTGCCGTGCGAAGTAATTGCCCGGCTTTCCGTAATCGCTCAGTCCCACTGCATCGGGATCGATGGCATGCAGCGCCGCCATCGTCGCATTCATCGCATCGAAGTACGCCGGCCGCTGCTCGCGCGAGACCTCAGGGAAGGTCGCATCCCAGAAGATGCGCCCTTCAACCATGTCCATCACGTAGAACCAGGTGCCGATCACCACATCATCGGTGCAGAGGCCATAGATGCGCGCGACCGGAAACCCCGCCGTGCCCAGCGCCATCTGCACACGCGCCTCGCGGTCCACCGCGTGCGCACCGGGCAGCAGGTCACCGGGCGGCTTGCGGCGCAGCACATAGTTGCGCGCAGGCGTGGAGAGCCGGTAAGTCGGGTTGGACTGCCCGCCCTTGAACTGCTCCACCATGAGCGGCCCGGCAAAACCCTCGACATGCTCCGCCATCCAGCGCGCCAGCGCCGCCTCGTCGAAGCGATAGCCTTCGCGGACGGGCACGGTGCCCGCGTTGTCGGCGGCAAGATCGACGGCCATCGTTTACGCCACCTGCTCTGCGCGGGCGGCCTCTTGCGCCTGCTTCCATTCGCGCTTGATCTTCTTAGCGAGCGACCATTTGTGCACTTCGGTCGGCCCGTCGTAGATGCGGAAGGCGCGGATTTCGCGGAACACCTGCTCCACGATCGTGCGGTCGGTAACCCCGGTGCCGCCCATCACCTGCACGCAGTTGTCCGCGATCTTCATCAAGGCCTCGCTGACCGAGACTTTCGCCATCGAACTTTCGACCGTGCCCAGCGATCCGGTGTCCAGCACGCCGGCGCACCAGTCGATCATCAGCCTGCTCTGCCGGATCAGGATGCGATTTTCCGCGAGCATGAAGCCCACGCCTTCGTGATCGATCAGCGTCTTGCCGAAAGCCTCGCGCCGACAGGCATAGTCCACGGCGATCTCGTGCGCACGAATGCAGGCGCCGAGCCAGCGCATGCAGTGCGACAGGCGCGCGGGGCTGAGGCGGACTTGCGCATATTTGAAGCCCTCCCCCGGTTCCCCCAGCATCTGCGCGGCAGGAACGCGAAGTTCCCGGATCGTCACGGTGGAATGGCCGCCGGGCATCGACGTATCGATGGTGTTCGGCACCTCGTCGATCACGATGGCGGGATCGGGCAGGTCGACCAGGAACATGCAGGCCCCGCCCTTGCTTTCCTCGTCCACCGAAGCGGCCATGACGATGCCCACCATCGCCCCCTTGGCGCCGGTGATGAAGGTCTTGCGCCCGTCGATCACCCAATGGTCGCCATCGCGACGGCAAGTGGTCTTCATCATCGACGGGTCGGACCCGGCACCACCCCAGTCGGCCGGTTCGGTCATGAAGAAGGCGGAACGCCCCTTGCCCTCCACCAGCGGCTGCAGGAACCGCGCCTTCAATTCGGGCGAGCCGACATGGCCGATCAGGTACATGTTGCCCTCATCGGGCGCCATCGTGTTGCAGGCCAGCGGGCCGAGCGGAGAGAGGCCGGAGCGGATCAGCACTTCGGCCGTCTCGCGCTGGGTGAGGTGGCTGCCGTCATCGCGGATATGCGGGGTGAGCACGCCCGCCGCGCGCGCCTTGCCGCGCATTTCCATGACGAGATCGTCGGTCGGCGCGCCGTGATGGTCGCGGCGCGAGTCGTTCTCGTAAGGCACCACGACTTCGCGCACGAACGCCTCGACGCGGTCGACCATGGCGGTGGCGTAAGGGGAGAGCGGCGCGCTCATTGCAACACCCGCACGGGATCGCTGCCGTCCCAGTCGCGCGCGGCGGCCTTCATCATCTCGAACAGACCCTCCGATCCGGCCATGGGCTGGAGGTATTCGATCACAAAGCCTGGGCCCTGGCCGGGATCGACGTAGATCACTTCGCCATCGTCGCCCACTTTGCCCTCCACGATCACTTCGGCGCCCACTTCGGCGCAGGCGCGGCGTGCCTCGGCAATGTCTTCCACGAAGACGCAGACGTGGTGCAGCCGGTCGCGCACCGCATATTCGCCGGTGTAGAGCGACGGGGCCGTGCTCTCGGTGCGGATCAGCTCGATCTGGATATCGCCCCAGTAACCGATCGCCATCGAGAAGGTGACATCGGTGGGCTGGCCCTTGTACTTCATCTCGCCCAGCCGGACGTCATTCAGCACGAAGAATGGGCCCACGCCCACGGTTTCGATCCAATACGTCAGCGCAGCATCGAAATCGCTGGGGAAATAGGCCAGCTGGATCACATCCCCCAACGCTTTGAGCGGTCCCGGTTTGGCCGGACTTGTCATGATCTATCCTTATTCAGGCGAAGAGACCTTGCGGCTCCTCGATGAGGGTTTTCAGCGTCTGGAGGAACTGCGCGCCGGCAGCCCCGTCGATGGCGCGGTGATCGACCGAGAGAGTCAGAGCGATCCGCGTTTCGAACGCCACGCCGCCAGACGCGGTCTCCACCGGCTGGCGCTGCGCCGCGCCGACGGCCAGGATCGCGCCCTGCGGCGGGTTGATGATCGCATCGAAGTTCTCCACCCCGAACATGCCCAGATTGGAGACGGAGAACGTGCCGCCCTCCAAATCCTCCATGCCCAAACCCTTACCCTGCGCCTTGTCGATCAGTCGGCGGGTTTCGGCCGCAAGCTGGTCGATCCGCATCCGGTCTGCCTGCCGCACCACCGGGGTCACAAGACCCTTGGGGCCGGCCACCGCAATCGCAATGTCGGCATGGGGAAAGCGGTAGATGTCGGTGCCATGGACTTGCACGTTGACCTCCGGATGGCGGACGAGCGCCATGGCGCAGCCCTTGACTACCCAGTCGTTCACCGAAGCCTTGCAGCCCAGCACCAGATTGGCGCTTTTGCGCAAGTCCAGCAGCGCGTCAGCGCGGGCGGAGAGGCGCAAGTAGAAGTGCGGGATTTCCTGCTTCGCCTGCGTCAGCCGCTGGGCGACGATCTTGCGGATGCGGTCGAAGGGAACGATCTCCGGCTGGTTGGCGCCGGCGACGAAGGCGGGCGGCGCCAAGCCATCGGAATTGGCCGGCGCAGGAACCAGCGCAAGCACATCGGCCTTGGAAATGCGGCCGCGCGGGCCGGTCCCGGCCACCCCGGCCAGCACGATCCCGTGCAGCGCGGCAATGCGGCGGGCGAGCGGGGAGGCGAAGACTTTCGCGTCGTCCTCGGGCAGCGCCAGAGCGCCCTTCAGTACCGGGCTGGCTGGTCCGCGCATGGCCCTGACCACGTCCTGATGGGTGATGCGGCCACCCCGCCCCGATCCCTCGATCGCAGCGATGTCGACGCTTTCCTCTTCAGCTAGCCGCAGTGCTTCCGGACTGATCGGGCGATTGGTCTCGATCGGCACGCGCACGCGTTCGGGTGCGCCAGCGATGGCGCCGACCGGCTCCACCACCTTCGCCTTCGACGCGCCCTGGGCCACGCCGCCCTCGGCGGGCGTGAAACCGGCTATGAAGGCGTCGATTTCGTCATCCGAATGCGCGCCCTCGTCGAACACCGCCAGCAGCGCGCCCACCGGCTCGGCCTCGGTGCCGCCGGCGACCATGATGCGGCGCACGGTGGCGTCGTATTCGGCCTCTACCTCGTTGGTGATCTTGGCGGTCTCGATCAGGCACAGCGTCTGGCCGCGCGTGAAGCTGTCGCCTTCCTTGACCATCCATTCGGCCACGGTCCCTTCCGTCATCTCGATGCCCCACTTGGGCATCGTGAAAGCGCGGATCCTGCTCATGACGGCGCCCTCCTCAACGGTATGCCAGCGTCTTGCGGACGGCGGCGGCGACTTTCGCGGGGCTGGGCAGGTAAGCGCCCTCCAACTCGCGGGCGAAGGGCACCGGCGTATGCGGCGCGGTGACCATCTCGATCGGGGCCCTGAGGCTGGCGAAAGCCTTGTTCGCCACCAGCGCGGCAATGTCGGTGGCAAGGCTGCAGCGGGGCGGTGCCTCGTCCACGATCACCAGCCGCCCGGTCGCCTCCACGGAATCGAGGATCGCTTCCTCATCGAGCGGAGAGGTGGTGCGCAAGTCGATCACGTCGCAGCCCACGCCGTCCTGCGCCAGATCGTCGGCGGCGGTCTCCGCATAGCCGACCATCATGCCGGAGGCGACGATCGTCACATCCTCGCCCGCCCGCGCGAGCCGCGCGTGGCCGAAGGGGATGACGAAGTCCGGATCGTCCGGCACTTCGCCGGTCATCGCATAGAGAAACTTGTGCTCCAGAAAGACCACCGGATCGTCGTCCCGGATCGCCTGACGCAGCAGCCCACAGGCATCGGCGGGGGTTGCGGGCATGACGACCTTCAGGCCGGGCATGGAGGTGACGAACTGGCTGATCATCTGGCTGTGCTGCGCGGCGGCGTTGTAGCCGGCGCCGCAGGGCATGCGGATCACCGCCGGGCAGACCGACTTGCCGCCGAACATGTAGCGGAACTTGGCGATCTGGTTCCACAGCTGGTCCATGCAGACGCCGATGAAGTCTGCAAACATAATCTCCGCCACCGGCCGCTTGCCGGCCAGAGCGAGACCGCCCGCCGCGCCCATGATCGCGCTTTCGCTGATCGGCGTATCGATCACCCGGTCCGGACCGAACGCTTCGTAGAACCCGGTGGAGGTGGACCAGATGCCGCCAATCGCCTCCGGCCCGCCGGCGGTGCCCATGCCCCCCACAACGTCCTCGCCCAGTACGACTACGCGCGGATCGCGCTGCATTTCCTGGAATATCGTGCCGCGAATGGCGTCGCGATACATCATCTTAGCCATGTGTTTCGCTCCGCCGTCAGTAGCTGATGTAAACGTTTTCGAGGACGTTCTCGGGCTGCGGCCGGGCCGCCGCGCGAGAGTCTGCGACAGCCTGCTCGATGGTGCCGAGCGCATCGCTATCCAACGCATCCAGATCGGCGTCGGTCAGCAGTTTCGCTCCGGTCACCTTCTCGCGGAACTTGCGCAGGCAGTCTCGCGTGGCGCGCAGCCGGTCCAGTTCCCCCTCCCCGCGATAGCGCTGGGGATCGCCTTCGAAGTGGCCGAAGAAGCGCTCGGTATCGAATTCCACCGCCGCCGGGCCGTTGCCGGGGGTGCGGACGAATTCCAGCACTTCGCCGAAAGTGTCGAATACCGAGAAGAAGTCCGTCCCATCCGCGCGCCAGACTTTCATGCCGAAGGCTTCGGCGCGGCTGGCGATGTCCTGCGCGGTGCCCACGGCATAGGCATCGCCGGTATGTTCGGAGTAGTGGTTGTTCTCGAAGACGAAGATCGCCGGGGCCTTGGTCACGACGGCCAGGTTCATCGCCTCGAACGTGGTGCCCTGATTGCACGCACCGTCGCCCGAGAAGGCGATGGAGACGGCCAGCTTGCCGTTCTCGTCCGGCCCGTCGATCTTGTTCGAAAGCGCTGCGCCCACTGCGATCGGCGCGCCCGCACCGACGATGCCGTTAGCGCCCAGCATACCCTTGTCGATATCGGCGATGTGCATGGAGCCGCCCTTGCCGTTGCACAGGCCTTCCTGGCTGCCCCAGATTTCCTTCATCATGCCGGTCACGTCGCAGCCCTTGGCCAGACAGTGGCCATGGCCGCGATGGGTGGAGACGATCTTGTCGCGCTGCGAAAGGTGTTCGCACACGCCCACCGCCACGGCTTCCTGCCCGCAGTAGAGATGCGTGAAACCGGCGATCTCCCCGGTCTGGATCTCCTCGTGAAGGCGTTCCTCGAATTCGCGGATCAGCTTCATCTGCCGATAGGCGCGCGTCAGCGCCTCGCGGTTCAGTTGCATCCCGGCTTCCTCTCCCATTGTGGTCCGCATGTCTTCACGGTTCCCTTCAAAGGCCCAATACGGACTTGGCGATGATGGTGCTCTGCACCTCGTTTGTCCCCCCGAAAATCGTCCAGGCCCGGCTGTTGAGATAGCGGGCGGCGGCGACTTGCGCGGCGCGTGAGTGGACCGGCTCCGGCGCATTGTCGCCGTAGAGCGGGCGTGAGGTTTCCAACTGGAGCCCGGCGATGCCGAACAGGTCCACCGCAAGCAGGTCGATCTCCTGCCGCAAGTTCGATGCCAGCAGCTTGGTGAGCGAGGTCTGTGGCCCCGGCTTCCGACCCTTGGCGATTTCGGAGATGATCTTCAGCTCGATCATTTCCAGCGCTTCCACCCCCAGCCGGGCCTTGGCCATGCGGCGGCGCCAGTCCGCGCTGCCGGCCAGACAGCCGCCGTTCCCGTCGCTTTCCGCTTTCGCCGCCGCCACGATCTGGGCGAGGTCGTAGCCGAGTTTCGGCGCATGGCACGATCCGCCGCGCTCGTTTTCGAGGAGGAACTTGGCGATGGTCCAGCCCTGCCCTTCCTCGCCCACAAGGTTTTCGACGGGCACGCGCACGTCTTCGAGGAACACCTGATTGACCTCGTGGTCGCCCGCCGTCGTCAGGATCGGCCGCACGGAAACGCCGGGGCTGGCAAGGTCGATCAGCAGGAACGAGATGCCTGCCTGCTTCTTCACCTGCGGATCGGTGCGCACCAGCGTGAACATGCCGTTGGCGTGGTGGGCATGGGTCGTCCAGATCTTCGATCCGTTGACCACGTAATGGTCGCCCTCTCGCACCGCGCGGGTCTTCAGACTGGCAAGGTCGGACCCCGCGCCGGGCTCCGAAAAGCCCTGGCACCAGTAATCCTCGCCGGAAAGGATGCGCGGCAGATAGCGCGCCTTCTGCGCCGCGCTGCCGAACGTCCAAAGCACCGGGGCCAGCAGCTTCAGACCCAGCACGGTCAGGTTCGGCGCGCCGGCGGCGGCGCATTCCTTCTCGAACAGGTAACGTTGCAGCGGCGTCCAGCCGGTGCCGCCATGTTCGACCGGCCATTGGTAGCCCAGCCACCCCTTCGCGGCGAGCACCGCGTTCCAGGCCTGCCCGATATCGGGCTCGACGAAGACCGAAGGTGTGGCGGCGGCGCCGGCCTTCACCGCATCGGGCAGATGATCGCGCAGGAAGGCGCGCACATCCTCACGGAAGGCTTCGTCGGCGGGGGAGAGTTCGATATCCATCCGTTCTATCGTTCCAGAATCGTCACCGCGGATACGCCCGGCGCGCCGTAGACGTGGCTATAGGCCGTCTTGGGGCCGCCCCGCCTGTGGCCGGGCACCTGACGGCCGCCGCCGTCCCCGCGCAATTGCACCACGTTTTCGTAGACCTGCCGCAGCCCCGAAGCGCCGATCGGCTCTCCGCAAGCCAGGCAGCCGCCATCGGTGTTGACCGGCAGCGCGCCGCCGATCTCGGTCCTTCCCTCGGAGAGCCAGCGTTCCTGATCGCCATCGGCGCAGAAGCCGTTTTCGGCCATGTGCATGATCTCCGCGCCCGCCTCGGTGTCCTGAAGCTGGGCCACGTCAATGTCGCCCGGTCCTATCCCGGCAAGGCGGAAGGCATCGGCAGAGGCGATGCGCGTGGCAGTGCCGCGCGGCGCGCTGTCATCCGCCACCACGTCCACGCTGGGCGCAAAAACCTCGAAACTGTGCGGCGGGCGCGTGCGCATGGTCGCGGCCTTCAGGCGGACCAGCGGTTTGCCCAATTCGCGCGCCTTCTTCTCGCTGGCGAGGACAAGCGCCACGCCGCCCTCGGCCGGAGAGCAGAACATGTACTTAGTGTAGGGGTCCGATACGAGCGGCGCGGCCAGGATCTCCCCGATCGGCACCGGCTGGCGCCGCCAGGCGTGCGGCGCGTGGGCACCGTTGCGAAAGGCCTTTTCCGCCACGCGGGCCAGCGTCTGGTGGGAGATACCGAACATGTGCATGTAGCGCATGATCTTCGCCGCGAAGAACTGGGTGGTGACCATGTAGCCCGCCTCCCCGTACCAGTCCGGAAGGTTGTATTCGCTGGGCAGCGCATTGAAGGCACCGCGCGGGTGCTTGTCGAACCCGACGGCAAGGCCAAGCTCGAACTCGCCCGACTTGATCGCCATCTGCGCCGAAAACAGCGCCGATCCGCCCGCCGCGCAGCCGTTGCGCACATTGATGAACTGCACCCCGGTCAACCCCAGCCGGTCCACCATCGTATCGGGATTTCCGGCTGCGTCCGAACTGCCATAGGCGAACTGGACTTGCGACCAGTCCACGCCCGCATCGCCCAGCGCCTGCCGCACGGCGAAGACGCCCTGATCGACGCCGGACAGGCCATCGGTGCGCCCGAAGGGGTGGATGCCGATGCCGATGATGCAGACGTCGCTCATGCGCGGCCTCCCTCGATCGGCGCGAAGGCCGGAATGGCCAGCGGCTCTGCCGCCTCGGGATCGAGGGCCAAAGGAACGAGGCGCACCGGCATCCCGATCTCCACCGCATCGAACTCCGCGCCCACCAGCCGCGCCTCCACGATCACCTCGCCCGACAGTTCGACATAGGCGACGATCCACGGCGCAAAGGCCTCTGGCCCGGCATAGGGCGGCGTCTTGGGGCGATAGCGCTGCACGGTGTAGGACCAGAGCCGACCCTCGCGCGCCAGCGGCACAGGGTCGCAGCTATCGCCGGCCGGGCAGGGAAAGACCACGCGCCCCGTTGCCCGTTCGCGGCCGCCCAGCAGCCGGGGAGGCGTCTCGTCGGTAAACAGGCCTTCGGCAATGGCGCGCATCGTTCTCCCCATCTCTCGGCTTTCGAGTCCGTTGATGTGAATGATTTAAGCGTGCCCGCGCCGGCTTTGTGACTCACCAAAACGCTAGGGTAGCCAATGTGCCAGTTCGTGCGACGCAGTGGGGCGGGAGAACGAAGCCATGGCAAAAAGCTGGGACTACATCATCGTCGGCGCCGGTTCGGCCGGCTGCGTCATAGCGGAACGGCTGAGCGCCGATGGCCGCGCGCAAGTGCTGCTGCTAGAGGCGGGCGGCGCGAACGACAGCTTCTGGGTCACTTTGCCCAAGGGCGTGGCCAAGCTGGTGAAGAAGCCCGAACACATGTGGGCCTATCCGGTCAGCCAGCCGCGCGAGGAAGGCGCGAACGAGGCGGGCGGCGAGGTCTGGATCCGGGGCAAGGGCCTTGGCGGCTCATCCTCGATCAACGGCATGATCTGGAGTCGGGGCGAACCGGCAGACTACGACGCCTGGGAAAGCGACGCGGGCGCCAGTGGCTGGAACGGCGCGAGCATGACGGCCGCCTTCCTCGAACTGGAGGACCACGCAGCGGGCACCTCCCCAATGCGCGGCAGCGGCGGCCTCGTCCATGTCGACCCCGCCTGCTACACTTACCCGCTGGCGGAGCGCATGATCGAATCCGGCGAAGCGCTGGGCCTGCGCCGCGTGGACGACCTAAACGCGGCAGCCGGCCCGCGCGTCGGCTATTATAGCCACAACATCCGGAACGGCCGCCGCGAATCCTCGGCACGGACTTATCTGGCGGCGGCGCGCGGCAGGCCGAACCTGACGGTGGTGACCGGCGCGCTGGCGGAGCGGATCGTCTTCGACGGCACTCGCGCCGTGGGGATCGACGCGGTGGTGAACGGCGCACCGCAACATTTCGCCTGCTGCAACGAGATCGTGGTGAGCGCGGGCGCGATGGAAAGCCCGCTGCTGCTTCAACGCTCCGGCATCGGCGATGCGCAGAGGCTGAAAGCGGCGGGGATCGCCCCGCTCGTCCATTCGCCCGACGTGGGAGAACGGATGATCGAGCATCTGTCGATCTCGATCCCCTACCGACTGGAACACGGACGCGGCACCAACCGCAGCTTCTTCGGCATCGGCGCGGGGCTGGCCATGCTGCGCTATCTGCTGCGGCATGACGGCGTGCTGGCGACCGGGCCGTTCGAGGTGGGCGCCTTCTGCAATGTCGCCCATCCCGACGGGCGCACGGACGCGCAGTTCTATCTGGGCGGCTACACTTTCAAGGTCGGCGACGACAAGGACCCGGTCCCGCTCGACAAGATCGATCCGCGCCCCGGCGTCACCATCTACGGCCAGTTGTTGCGCCTCACCAGCGAGAGCGCGGTGCGGGCTACGGGTCCAAGCAGCGGCGATCCCGCCGACATCCGCCACAATTTCCTGACGACCGAGCACGACCGCCGCTCCGCCGTCGCGCTGGTCCGCAAGATGCGCGCCTTCATGGCCGAGGCACCGCTAGGACAGATGGTCGGCGCGGAACTGGTGCCCGGCGCGGAAATCGACAGCGACGCGGCCATTCTCTCTGCGTTCCGCCGCCTTTCGAGTTGCGGACTCCACGCCATCCGTTCCTGCCGCATGGGCAGCGATCCCGCCGCCGTGGTCGATCCGCGCCTGCGGGTGAACGGCGTGACCGGCGTGCGGGTGGCGGATTGCTCGGTGATGCCGGGCCACGTGACCGGCAACACCAACGCCCCTGCCATGGCGCTGGGCTTGCGCGGCGCGAAGCTGATGCTGGAGGACCGGATTACCTTCTGATGCGGTCCATCAGTTATGCAGCGAGATATAGCCTAACTGCGCGGCCTTGAAGACCGTCTGGCTGCGGTTCACCGCGTTCAGCTTGGTCGCCGCATTGTGGATGTGGAACCGCACGGTGGCGCGGCTGCGCGACATGATCATGCTGATCTCGAGATCGGTCTTGCCGATCGCCGCCCAGCGCAGACACTCGACCTCTCGCTTGGACAGCCGTGATTCCGGCGGCAGCGCCTGGGTGGAACCCATCACCTGCACATAGGTGGCGATGAACGTGCGGGCATAGAGGCCGAGCGCATCCGACAGGCGCAGGAAATCGTCCGCAAGGTCGGTGCGGTCCTTGTCCAGCGGGTTGAAACTCACCGCGCCAATCTGCCCGAATGGCAGGTGCACCGGCACCGCGATGCAGGCGCGGGTCATGGCGCGCTGTTCGAAATTGGCGATGTCGATGGATTGCAGGTAGGAATTCGGCTCGCGCGTGTAGAACCCCTGTGCATTGGCCCAGAACGGCTGACCTTCGAAACGGCAGGCCGTCGTCAGCGGGGAATCGAGCGCGATGCGCGAATTGCGCCACCAGACCCGCTCGTCATCGTCCCAGCCGAACACTTCGATCGCCAGCACCTTGCCCTCGCCGTCGACGGGGGTGCGCTTATCGGCGATGTCGTGCGCGGGCGCGGCCCGGTAGCCGAGGTCGATCGCGATCCTGTGCAGAGCCTCTGCCGCCGGACGGATGTCAGCCGGCGAGGAGACGCGCACGGCGTCTATGTTTTCCTGTGACAACAGCGACATGTTTTTCCTCTCTTGGCAGGGAGCGTACCGTGTCCCGCCGGGGTGCACAATTGCCCGAAAGCCGAAAAACGGTGCCCCCAGCCTAGCCTTTTGCCCAGCGGAGATGGTCCCACGGCAGGTGCTACACCCGTGTGACAGACGGGAGAGGCCTGTGAATTTCGATCTCAGCGAAGACGAGGAAATGCTCAAGGCGCTGACCGAGCGCTTCGTCACCAACACTTACGACCACACAACGCGCCGCCTGTTTCTGGCGGAACCGAGCGGATTTTCCAGCAAGAACTGGGCCTTGCTAGGTGAGCTGGGCCTGATTGCCGCCCCATTTCCGGAGGAACTGGGCGGCCTCGGCCTCGACGCCACCGGCATCGCCACCATTTTCGAGGCGCTGGGCTGCGGCATGGTGGTGGAGCCGCTGGCGGAAGCCTCGGTGCTGGCCGGATGCCTTTTTGCGCGGACCGCCCCCGAGGAACTGCGGGACGAATGGCTGGACGGGCTGCTTACCGGCGAAAAGCGCCTAGCCCTCGCCCATGCCGAAGCGAAAGCACGGGACGGGCTGACCTGGGTGGAAACGGCTGCCCTGCCCGATAACCGCGGCTATCGGTTGAATGGTGCAAAGCCCTACGCCGTCGCCGGCGGCGGTGCGGACGGCTATCTCGTCTCCGCCCGCCTCTCCGGTAGGCCCGCAGATGCAGAGGGCGTGACGCTGTTCCTCGTCCCCGCCGACACCCCCGGCCTCTGCCGCCGCGAATGGCCGCTGGCGGACGGGTCGATTGCCGCCTCGCTAGTTCTGGAGGGCGTCTTCGTGCCCGAAAGCCACCGGCTGGACGGCGGCCTTGCCGCGATCGAGGAGGCGCAGCAGCTTGCCGCGCTGGCCCGCTGCGCCGAGGCGCTCGGCATCATGGAGCGCCTGTTCCACGACACGCTGGACTATCTGCGCACGCGCAACCAGTTCGGCACGGCGCTCGGCTCGTTTCAGGCGATCCAGCACCGCATGGTCGCGCAATATGCCGCCATCGAGCAGTGCCGGGCGCTGCTGAATCTGGCGCTGGTCTCCTGGGGCGGCGACCGCTTTGCCGAAGCGGTGAGCGGCGCGCGGGCCTGGATCAGCGAGGCTTCGATCGCGCTGGCACACGAGATGGTGCAGTTCCATGGCGGCATGGGCGTGACCGACGAACTGGCCATCGGCGCGGGCCACAAGCGCCTGCTGGTGCTCTCCCGCTGGCCGGAAGGGCCGGAGGCGGCGCTGGATCGCTATGCACGGCTGTTGAACTGACTGAGGAGGAGAAAGGAGCGGGATCCCCCGCTTCTTTCTTCAACCGCTCACCCCTTCCCGCTGCTTGATCCAGCCGATCCCTCGACGCAGCAACTCGTAGAACACCGGCAAGTCCCAGGCACAGCGATCCACGGTCGGCCACCAGTCCAGCATCGGTTGAAGGTCGTAATGCCCCCGGCAATGGCCGAGCGTGTTGTAGAGCACTGCGCCCTTGCCGTGATGCTTGATGTACATCACCGGATGTGTGCCGATGGCCTGCGCCGCCTCCACGAAGCCGGTGCCTTCCTCCGTGCATTCGGTTTCCAGCAGCACGTGCAGGTCGCCGTGGCATTCCATGTGGTAGAGTTCGTCGGTCGTCTCGAACGGTTCGATGCCTTCCACCATCGGGTGGCCGGCATCGGCCACTGTCACCGTATAGGGCGCGATCGGCGGGTGGCTGACGAACTGGCTGCCCAGCAGGTCCATGAACAGCGGCGCCCAACGCGGCGCGTCCCAGAGTCCGTTTTCGAGCAGCCGCAGCACCGAATTGGTGCCGTGAAGCGCGTACCAGCGTCCACCTGCGGAGAGCCAGTCGCGCAGCACCTCCTGCGCCGCCAGTGATGGCGTGACGTCGCAGGTATAAGTGATCAACACGGAGGCGGAGCGGATGGCGTCGAGGTTCTCGTAATCCTCGAACACGCGGGTGCGTACCGAAGGATCCTCGGCCAGCAGCTTCAGCAGTTCCAGCCGGGCGAAGTCCATGTCGTGCCAGACACCGCCGCAGATCAACACGCAGTCGATACGCGGCGGGCGGCTTTCAGCGGTTTCGCTCATGCGGTCAGGCCATCCCTTCAGGCGTGGTCTGGCCCAGTTCCCCGTCGATGTACTTCATCAGGGTATCCTGGAACTGGCGGATGCGGATTTCCTGATAGTTGCCCAGGTTCACCTTGCCCGTCTTCGAGGCGTGGAGCCCCTCCTGAACGAAGGGCAGGTTGTCCATGTCCTGTTCGAACACGTCACCCAGAATGCCCAGTTCCGGCGCCTCGGTCCATTTCTGGTCCAGCCGCAGCATCTTCAGCGGGGCGCCGCGCGGGATCGGCTGGCCCTTGGGGATGCGGGCCAGAATGCGCACTTCCATCACGCACGTGTCCGGCGTTTTACCCGGCAGCCAGTTGTAGACGATGTTGGGCATGTACCCGCCCCAGGGCGCGAAGTTCGGGAACACGTTGTAGACCAGCGCGTCCAGCAGTTCGGCGTCGGTCGCCTCGGCATGGTCGTAACCGGTGCTCTCGGTATAGGCGGCGCGCATCGCCGCACCCAGCGCGGCGCGGGCGGTGACGCCTTCGGGCACCTGGATCGCCATGGGATTGGCCGAAGCCTCGCCCTCGTAATTGTCGCCGGAGCGGCCGTTGTACTTGATGAACTCGTCGACGATCCACTGCTCGCCCTGACCCTGCTCGATATGCGGGCTCATCACGCCGAAGGGGACGAGGTTGACGTTCACATTGTCGCCCCACGTCCAGTAGGCGGCGTTGGAATCGCCGGTGAAGGGCAGCAGCTGCGGATGGGTGACAATGGTGTGCCAGGCCTCCATGAAGGCCTCCATCACCACTTTCCAGTTGGCCGGCACTTCCTTGGCCACGCGCATGACGCTGGCGCATTCCTCATGCCGCCAGCGCTTGAAATGCTCGGGCAGCGGGGCCAGGAATTCCTCCAGGCTGGGGCCGCCCTTCTCCTCGCGGATGAAGACATAGCCCGCCCAGCGGCCCACTTCGGCCTCGGGCAAGTCGAGGTTCTGTTCGGCCAGATGCGGAAAGTCCCACTGGCACGGCATGGAATCGAAGCTGCCGTCCTTCTTCCAGGCAAAGCCGTGGAACGGGCAAACGAACTTGTCCGCGTTGCCTTCCTCCGTGCGCAGCTTGCGGCCGCGATGGAGGCAGACGTTGTGCATGGCGCGGATCGAACCATCGTCCTGCCGGCTGACGAGATAGGACCGCCCGGCGTTTTCATAAACGATGAAGTCGCCGGGCTCCGGCAGGTCTTCCTCCCGCGCGACGAACTGCCAGACGTATGGCCACATCCGTTCCCGCTCCAGCTTCGCGAATTCGGCGCTGGTGTAGCGGGCGGCGGGGATCGGGTCGGACCCGCGATAAGTGTAGCTCTCCTGCGTCAGTATCGCAGGGGGAGTGCGCGAATCCCGCGCCATGAGTTCGGCCCAGCTGATGCCCTCGCTGCGGTCTTCTCCCAGCGCAGAGCCCAATTCGGGGTCACGTTCGGCCATTGCTCCAAGGTCTCCCAACCTGTTTCGTTTTTCCCTGTTTGGGGCATGTCTGGACCGATGGGAAGGTGAAGTCACCTTGCTCAAATCATAGGTTGCCCCTCGCCGAAGATCGGCCATGTTCGAAGCAACGAATAAGACGGGAGAATGCCGTGAAGCGGCTTGAAGGCAAGGTGGCGCTGGTCACCGGGGGCACGTCCGGCATCGGCGCGGGTGCGGTGCGGCGGCTCTGCGCGGAAGGCGCGCGCGTCGTGTTCACCGGCTCCAACCGCGGTGCCGCAGACGAAGTATGCGCCGCCACCGGGGCCGAATTCGTCAGCCACAACGTGCGTGACGGCGCCGCGTGGGATGCGCTTTCCGCCCGGATCGCCGCCGACTATGGCAGGCTGGACTTCGCTTTCGCCAATGCCGGGACCGAGCACGGCGACGGCAGCGTGGAGGATATCACGCTGGACGGCTGGGAAAACGTCATCGGCGTCAACCAGACCGGGGCGATGCTTACCGTGCAGCACGCGATGCGGCTGATGGCCCGCAATCCGGACGGCGCAGCGGGATCGATCCTGGTCAATTCCTCCATGAACGCGCACCGGGCGATGGGCAATTTCGTGGCCTATTCGGTGTCCAAGGCGGCAGTCGTCGCGCTGGTGAAATCGGCGGCGGTCCACGCGGGCAACCGCAAGTACCGCATTCGCGTGAACGCGATCCTGCCCGGCGTGGTGGAGACGGCGATGATCCGCAACCTGATCGAAACTTCCAGCGATCCGGTGGCCACGCGCGCCGCTTACGAAGGCATGTCGCCGCTGGGCCGCATGGCCCAAGTGGACGATATCGCCGGGCTGGTGGCGTGGTTCGCATCGGACGAATCGCAGTTCGTCTCCGGCAGCGAATACGTGATCGACGGGGCAACCACGGCAGGGATGATGGGCGTATGAGCGATCTGGGTTCGCAGCGCCTGAAGGGCCGCGTGGCGCTGGTTTCGGGGGGCCTTCGCGGCATCGGCCTGGCCTGCGTGGAGCGCTTTCTGGCCGAAGGCGCCGAAGTGGTGCTGACCGATCTGGAGGCGCAGGACAGCGCGCTCGTGGGCGAGACGCTCGGCCGGCTCGGTCAGGCGGCCAGCTATGTGCGCGCCAACGTCACCAGCGAAGATGACTGGCAGGCAGCGCTGGATGCCGTCACCCAGCGGCACGGCAAGCTGCACATCCTGGTCAACAACGCGGGCATCGACCTGACCGGCCCGGTTGCCGAAACCTCTCTGGAAGGCTGGCGGCGGATCATGAGCATCAATGTCGACGGCGTGTTCCTGGGCGTGCGCACGTTCGTGCCGCTGATGGCAGCAAGTGGCGCGGAGGTGCCGGGCGGTGCCTCGATCATCAACGTCAGCTCGATCATGGGCCTTGTCGGCATGAGCGAGGTTTCCGGCTACAACGCCAGCAAGGGCGCGGTGCGGCTGTTCACCAAGTCCATCGCGCTGGAATTCGCCGAAAAGAAGATGCCGATCCGCGCCAATTCGCTGCATCCCGGTTTCGTGATGACGCCGCTGCTGAAGGAAGGCTTCCAGCGCTGGGTGGACAAGGGCGTCGCGGAAAAGCCGCAGGATCTGGTGGACCTGATGTCCGGCAAGACGCCGATGGGGCGGCTAGCCGAACCGTCCGAACTGGCCAGCGCGGTGTTCTTCCTCGCATCCAGCGACAGTTCCTACATGACCGGCGCGGAACTGGTCGTGGACGGCGGCTGGACCGCGCAGTGACGATGTGTGGCTCCCTGTTTGCTGAGGCCCCAAGGTTCGGCCTGCCCCTTCGACAAGCTCAGGGTGAGCGGGGTTTGTTTAATGCGCCCAGTCCGGTTCAGCAGGAGCGGCGCTTTTTCCATACGCCTAACCGGACCTTGTTCGATCTCCCCAATCCCGCTCAGGCTGAGCTTGTCGAAGCCCCCTCGTGCAGGGCGCTATTGATAGAGGAACACACAGCATGACCCCCACCTCACCCGGCGCCCTTCCCGACACTATCGCCGTCGTCACCGGAGCCGCCGGCGGCATCGGGCGAGAGATCGTGAAGGCCATGAAGGCCGCCGGCGCCACCGTGATCGCCACCGACCTGAAGGACGACGCCGCGATCGAAGGCGCCGACCACTATCTGAAGCACGACGTCACCAGCGAGGCCGACTGGCGCGCAGTGGAGGCGCTGGTGCGGGAAAGCTACGGCAGACTGGACGTGCTGGTGAACAATGCCGGCTTCTCGATCGTCACCAAGTTCGAGGATACGCCGCTTTCCGAATTTCACCGGATAAACGCCATCAACGTCGATTCCGCCATCATCGGCACGCAAGTCCTGCTCGATCTGCTGAAAGCCGGAGGCAAGGCGCGTAAGGGCGGGGCTTCGGTGATCAACTTCTCCAGCGTCGGCGGCCTGCGCGGTGCGGCGTTCAATGCGGCCTATTGCGTCAGCAAGGCGGCGATCAAGATGCTGTCCAAGTGCCTGGGCGCCGAATTCGCGGCGCTGAAGTACAACATCCGCGTCAATTCGGTGCATCCCGGCGGGATCGAGACGCCGATGCTGGCATCGATCATGGACCGCTACGTCGAACTCGGCGCCTCGCCCTCGCGCGAGGCTTCGCTGGCGGCGATGAACACCACCCACCCCATCGGCCGCCTCGGCCGGCCAGAGGAAATGTCGGGCGGCGTGGTCTTCCTTGCCAGCGAGGCATCCAGCTTCATGACCTGCGACGAACTGGTGATGGACGGAGGCTTTAGTCAGGTCTGATTTCATGAGGCCCTGAAGGGGCCATCGGGAGAGAGACAATGAGCAACAAGGCATACGATCTCGTCGTGCTCGGTTCGGGCGCGGCGGGGCTGACGGCTGCGCTGACCGCGGCCGAGCATGGCGCGAAAGTTCTCGTGATCGAAAAGGGGCAGAAGCTCGGCGGCACTTCGGCCTGGTCCGGCGGACAGATCTGGATTCCCTGCAACCCGCACCAAAAGGCCTTCGGCAAGGAAGACAGCCGCGAAAAAGCGCTGACCTACCTCGCCTCCATGTCCAACGGACTGATCGAGCCGCAGATGGCAGAGGCCTATATCGACGGCGGCGTCGAGATGGTGGCCTTCCTGGAGGACCGCACGCCGGTGAAGTTCATGGTGGTGCCCGATTTCCCGGACTACCACCCCGAACAGCCCGGCGCAGCATCGCGCGGGGGGCGCACGCTGGAATGCGCGGTCTATCCCTATGGCGACCTCGGCGAATGGCGGGACCGGGTGGAAGTCTCCCCCTATTACTGGCCGCACGTCTACTTCACCGTGGGCGAAACATCGCTGGCGCAAGCGGTGCCCGATCCGCTGGACCCGGCCGAAGCGAAGCGCCGCGCCGACAATGACGAGCGCGGGCTGGGCCACGCCCTCGTCGGCCGCCTGCTGCGCGGCTGTCTGGACCGGGGCGTGGAATTTCTGCTGGGCTCCGGCGGCAAGGAACTGCGGATCGAACAGGGCATCACCAAAGGCGTGGAACTGGATGACGGCACCCTGATCGACGCGCCCAACGTCATGCTGGCGACCGGCGGTTTCGAACATAACGAGGCGTTCAAGGCCGCCTTCCTGCGCGGCCCGCTGACTTCCCCCGTCTCGATCCGCACCAACACCGGCGACGGGCTGCGCATGGCGATGAAGGCCGGTGCCATGCTCTCCTCCATGCGAGAGGCGTGGTGGATGCCGGTGGTTGAGGCCCCGCTCAACGAAATGGGCCGGATGCTGTTCACCGGGGAACGCACCCTGCCCGGCACGATCATGGTCAACCGCACCGGCAAGCGCTTCACCAACGAGGCGGCGAACTACAACGCCTTCGGCGCGGCGTTCCATGTGCAGGATCTCAATTCCTGCTCCTGGGCCAATCTTCCGGCCTGGTGCCTGTTCAACCAGTCGTTCTACGACAAGTGGGGCTTCCTCGACACGCAGCTGATCGGCGTGGGCGACGGCGAGCATAAGCGTGAGCCCGCCGACTGGATCGCGCGCGGCGATACCCTTGCCGAACTCGCGGACAAGCTGGGCATTCCGGATGGCGCACTGGAAGCCACGGTCGAACGCTGGAACAAGATGGTCGACGCCGGAAAGGACGAGGATTTCGGACGGGGTGACAGCTATTACGACCTCTACTGGGGCGATCCCGACCGCAAGGGCCGCAAGGAGGCTACGCTCGGCAAGATCGAAGGCGGGCCCTACTATGCGGCCGAGGTGAAGTCCGGCGCGCTGGGCACCAAGGGCGGGCCGAAGACGGACACGCTCGGCCGCGTGCTCGATGTGGACCTGAAGCCGATCGAGGGCCTCTATGCGGCGGGCAATGCCATGGGATCGATGATGGGCATGACCTACGGCGGCGGCGGCGGCACGCTGGGGCCGGGCATGGTCTTCGGCTACCTGGCCGGCCGGCACGCGGCGCAGCGCAATGTCGGCGCGGAAAGCACGGTAGCGGCATGAGCGAGACCCTCCCCGGCGTGATCGGCGTCCACCACATCGGCGTTTCGGTGCCCGATCTGGCCAAAGCGCGGCACTTCTACCTCGATATCCTGGGCGCGGTGGAGGAAGTGGAGCCGCTCCGCTGGGCGGACAATCCCTTCATCGACCAGATCGTCGGGCTGGAAGGCAGCGCGGCGGAGCAGTTCTTCTGCCGCCTGGGCCATGTGCAGATCGAGTGCTTCGAGTATAGCGCGCCGAAACAGAAGCAGCCGCAGGACCCGCACCGGGGCGTCAACGAATACGGCTACACGCATATCGCCCTGCAAGTGCAGGACCTCGCCGCCGTTCACGAGCGGATCGTGGCGGCAGGCTTGCCCGTCCACGCCCCGCCAGAACTGGCGACGATCACCACCGACGCGGACGGCGGCAAGCATGGCTATGCGGGCACTTATTGCCGGGATTTCTTCGGCAACGTCTTCGAAATCCTCGAAATCCACGAGACGCCGCTGATCCGGCCCATCACCTGAAAGGACCTTACCGATGCGCATCATCGTGGCGGGAACGCTCCGCTTTGCCGGAGACGATGCCCTTTGCTCCGAAATCATCCGCGGCGGCGCCGCACACATCGCCTCCAGCCGGGAGGAAGAGGGCTGCACCGCCTACAACTGGGCGGTCGATCCGCTCGATCCCGGCGTGATCCATGTCTACGAGGAATGGGATAGCGAACGGGCGCTGCTCAGCCACTTCGCGCATTCCTCCTACGCGGCGATGCGCGATCATCTTGGCCGCTACGAACTGACGGGCTTCGCGGTGCAGGTCTATTCGGTCGCCGGGATCGAGCCGGTCTATGACGAACAGGGCCAGGCGCGGCGGGAAATCTTCGGGGTGACGCTGTAAGGTTGCCCCGTCACCCTTCCGGCGGAAGGAGAAAGTCCATCGTATAGCGGGCGGCCTTCCAGCCCGCTGCCGTCCGCACGACATCGAAATAATAGCGCCCGTGGACCGTCACCCCGCCCCCCCCCTTGTACCGGGCCATTCCGGTCACATAGGCACGAACCGAGGCCCGGTCACCCGCATAGGCGGTGATTGCGAAGTTGCTCAGGTAATGCGCCTGAGCCGCCATCGCCGCGAACGTCTCCTCGAAGAAGCGGCGGATCGCGGCATGGCCCTCCAGCTTCGCAAACCCGATGCCGGAAAGATCGAACACCGCATCCTCCACGAAAAGCGCCAGCAACCCGTCGACATCGTGGAGACCGTCCAACCCATGGGCATAGGCCACCAGCAGGTCCTCGATCGCCAGCCGATCCTCGACCGGGCAGGAATTCACCCCAGCACCTTGTCGTTGAGCAGCTCATGGAACCGCTGCACGCGCTTTTCCTGACCCGGCAGGATGCAACCCTTGAACCCGCGCGAATTGAGGCCCTGTTGCTGGCTGGTGCCGATCGACAGGTCCTGATCCGCCACGAAGCCCACCGAAACGCCGTTGCCATAGACCGAATGCCGGGCAATCGCATCGTGACGCAGCGGCACGGTGCCGAGCGGCGTTTCCACCTCGCGCATCCCCGCGATCGGCGGATAGAGGCACCAGTGCTGGAACACGCATTTCTCGGGATCGGTGGGGTGCGGCTCGGTGCGCAGGACCTGCAACTGCTCCGGACTCATGGTCAGCGTGAGGTTCGGAAACAGCGTGCAGTGGAAGTAGTCCACCAGTTGCTGATCGCTCATCTCTGCGTAGTTGGCGAAGCCCCGTTCCGGCCCCAGCCGCCGCTTTGCTTCGATCACCGCTGCGCGAAGGTCCCCGGTGTGGCCCGCATAATCCGCCGGATCGATGCCCCAGGCACGCGCGATCTGGTCGAGCGGAGCGGGGACCTCGGTCGTGTGATAGTCTACGCGGGTAGTGGCCTGATGGCCCTTCATCCACATCGAATTGTGGCCCGATGGGTACATCTCGAACAGGGTGTCCGGCAGACCGTCGTTGATGAAAGTCGCCAGTTCCGGATGGATGGTCGGCAGGTGGTAGCTCTCGTTGAAATTGTCGCGGATGATCTTCCAGTTGAATTCGCAGTCCGCCGAGAGGTTGAGCACCCGCACCCAGTTGTCGATGCCGTAACCGGCCAGCCGCTCCGGGAAAGGCGAGAGCCATTCGTGCAGCGGGGCGACGTCATCGTCCATGCACCAGAACACGAACGGCCCCCAGGTCTCGCAGCGCAGTTCCGACAGGTGGACTTTGCCGCAGGGGTTGCCGCCCTCGAAATCGTCGGGGTCCTGCACCTTGATGAGGGTGCCGTCCAGGTCGTAAGTCCAGTTGTGATAGCCGCAGGTGATGCGCGGCACGCTGGTCACGTCGGCCAGGATCAGCCGGTTCCCGCGATGCGGACAGGAATTGTAGAAGGCGCGGATGGAATCGTCCTCCTGCCGCACCATGATGACCGATTCCTTGGCGAAATTGTGCCGGATCACGTCGCCCGGCTCCTCCAGGTCGGCGAGTACCCCGCCGAGGTGCCAGACTTTGGGCCAGAGGTTCTTCATCTCGCCCGCCATCCACTCCTTGGAGATGTAGCGATCCGCCGTGATCGGGTCGCCGCGCACCGGCGGATCGAATTCCTGCGAGTAGCGGGAAACCTTGCTCTGGAGGTTCATGAACGTGCTCCTATCTGGCTGGGGTCCGCACCAAGTCGACCGCCGCGCACAACGCCGGGATTGGCGGCAAAGAAATCGAGCGAGCCGGGATCGTCCTTGACCCAGTCGGTCACGAGCAGGCGCGAGGTGATGCGCCATTCGCCATCCCGGCAGGCATATTCGTCGAGATAGCGTCCGGCGATGAACAGGTCCCGCACCCCGCCCGCCTCATTGGCCACGCCGTGCCAGGCCTGGAAATAGGCCTCGCCGCGCGCGGTATCTCCGGAAATCTCGATGCGATGCTGGCCGAGCAGGTGATGCGTCGCCGCCATCGTGCCGAGGAAATCCTGGCAGAAAGCGACGAATTCATCCGCCGTGCCTTTCATCAGCCCGCAATCGACCACGGCATCGGCATGGAAGGCCCGGCGCTGGAGCGCAGGATCGAGCCGGTCCAGCCCGCGCATGTAGCGATGTACGGCCTCGGTGATGTCGCGCCGCGCCGCAAGATCGCGCAGTTCGGCCACGATATCGAAATCTGTCGCCGCTTGCGGCTCGCCCATGTCCTGCCTCTCCGCCGCCGGTCCTCGAAGACCGGCCTGCTGTTATCGGCCTCTTTATGGTACGCCCCTGCCCGCGATCTCACCTGCGACTAAGGCTAGGAACCGGGATCCAGATGCCAAAAGGTCCGTTTTCGTAAAAACTTACAGCAAGTGTACGTTGATCGACCGCGCCGCGACGGGCATGAAAGCGAGACTCTGGCAGAGGGGAATGCGATGCGGAAGATTCTCATGGGCTGTCTTGCTCTTGCGGTTCCCTTTGGCGTGATGCCGATTGCCGCGAGTGCGCAGGAAGCCCCGATCTCCCCCACGGCGCCGAGCGCGCAGGGCGATCTCTCCGTCACGATCTACAACGGCGATGTCGCCCTCGTGCAGGATGTCCGGCAACTCGATCTGGCCAATGGCCGTGTGCGCCAGAGCTTCCCCGACGTCAGCGCCCAGATCCGGCCAGAGACGGTCTCGCTCACCGTTCCCGATGCCGCCATCGTCGAGCAGAATTTCGACTTCGACCTGCTCAGCCCCTCCAGCCTGATGGAAAAGGCGGTGGGAGAGACGATCACCCTCATCCGCACCAATCCCGCCACCGGCGCGGAAACCCGTGAGCGGGCAAAGGTACTGGCAGTGAACGGCGGCGTCGTGCTGGATATCGGCGGCCGCATCGAAGTGCTGCGCGACGACGGCCTGCCCGTCCGCGCGGTGTTCGACAAAGTGCCGGAATCGCTGCGCGCCCGCCCGACCCTTTCGGTCACGCTGGCCAGCACCCGCGCGGGCACGCGCCCGGCGACGCTCTCCTACCTCAGCAGCGGCCTCGGCTGGAGCGCGGACTATGTCGCCCTGTTCGACGACAAGAGCGACAAGCTGGACGTACAGGGCTGGATCACCCTGACCAATACCAGCGGCACCACCTTCACCAATGCCCGAACCCTGCTCGTCGCCGGGGACGTGGGCAGCGCCGACGACGGCAATTCCTACATGCCCAGCCCGCGCCGAGGCACGCGCATGACGCCGGGCACCGAAACCGCAGGCCGCGAACAGCTTGGCGACTTCTACCTCTACCCGCTCGCCGAACGCACCACGATCGCCGACAAGCAGACCAAGCAGGTCAGCTTCCTCGATGCCAAGGGCGTGGCCGCCAGCACCGGCTATCGCTTCGAGAACGGCTGGCTCGGCAGTTCCGGCGACAGCCGCAGCGCCCAGAGCGTGCTGCGCTTCGCCAATTCCGGCGCCGCCGGGCTGGGCGACGCGCTTCCGGCGGGCACCGTGCGCGTCTATATCCGCGACGCGCGCGGCCAGCCGCAGTTCACCGGCGAGAACCGCATCGAGCACACCCCGCAAGGTTCGGGCATCGCCCTGCCGACCGGCGATGCCTTCGACGTGAAAGTGCAGCCCACCGTGGTCGCCCGCACCAAGCTGGGCGACCAGCGCTGGCGCACCCAGATGCGCTACCGCCTTACCAATGCGCGCAGCCGCGCCGTCACCGTCGAACTGGTGCAGGGCGGCCTCGACTGGAGCGATACCCGCGTGACCGAGGAAAACCGCAAGAGTGAGCGGCGCGATGCCGGTTCGGCGGTCTGGCAGGTGCCGGTCCCGGCCAATGGAGAGGCGGTCGTCACCGCCACGTTCGACACGCGCTACTGATGCTGCGGCGGCTCAGCCTGACGGCTTTGCTGGCCGCGCTGCTCCCCGGCCCCGTCGGTGCCGCCGGAGAGGAGCGCGTCGTCACTTCGCCGTCGCCGGACAAAGTGGCGCTCACCGTCTACCGCGCGCCTTATGGCCGGGGGCCGCTGAACTTGCGCTACCTCGGCGGCTTCGCGATGGTGACGGAGACCCGCAAGATTCGCCTGCCGCGCGGCCGCGCCGTGCTGCGTTTCGAGGGCGTGGCCGAGGGGATCATCCCCGTCAGCGCCGTGATCGAGGGCCTGCCCGGCGGCACGATCGAGAAGAACCGCGACGCACGCCTGCTCTCACCCGCCTCGCTGGTCGACGGCACGCTGGGGCGTCAGGTCACGGTGACGCGAACAGACAAGGCCACCGGCCGCACCGTCAGCGAAGAGGCGACCATCGTCGCCGGGCCGTCCTCGGGCGTCGTGCTCCAGACGAAGACCGGGTTCGAGACCCTGCGCTGCTCCGGCCTGCCCGAGAAACTCCGCTTCGGAGGCGTACCCGCCGGTCTGTCGAGCAAGCCGGTACTCAGTGTCGTCACCGAAAGCCCGGGCGCGCGCACCGTCACCGTGCGGCTGAGCTATATCGCCTCCGGCTTCGACTGGCGCGCCAGCTACGTCGCCACCCAGACGCCCGGCGGGCGCTCGCTCGATCTCTTCGCCTGGCTGACCCTCGCCAACGGCAATCCGGAAGTATTCGCCGAGGCCGAAGTCAACGCCGTGGCCGGACGACTCAACCGGATCGCCACGCCCGGCTTGCGCGCGGCGGTCTCGCAGCTTCGCCTGAACTGCTATCCGCTCGGGACCACGACCTCGGACTTGCGGGTGCGGGAAATCGCTCCCGCCGCCGAGATCGTGCTGACC
>Ga0209050_1000914_pt1 | contig 38994 bp, 35 predicted proteins | sample Araplavi_mTSA_r2_FD_184276 | JGI IMG/M metagenome (GOLD analysis project Ga0209050, IMG submission 184276) | Arabidopsis root microbial communities from North Carolina, USA - plate scrape MF_Cvi_mTSA_r2 (SPAdes) (version 2) | ecosystem: Host-associated > Plants > Roots > Endosphere | place: USA... | reverse complement strand
GTGACGTGAACCTGGTGTACCGGCGCGGCGTCGAAGACATGGGCGCCACCCATCACGAACAGGAGATTGCCAAGGCCAATCAGGTGCGGCTGATGACCTGGGCGCAACCTGAAGAAGTGCTGCTCGATGACCACGGCCGGGTGCGCGGCATGCGTTTCGCCCGCACCCACCTGGTCGAAGGGCGCCTGCAAACCACCGGTGAAACCTTCGAACTGGCCGCCGACGCGATCTTCAAGGCCATCGGCCAGGCCTTCGACAGCGACGCCCTCGCCGATCCGCTGGCACGCGAACTCACGCGTCAGGGCGATCGCATCGCAGTCGACGAACAGCTGCGCACCAGCATCCCCGGCGTGTATGCCGGCGGCGACTGCACCAGTCTCGATCAAGACCTGACGGTGCAAGCGGTGCAACACGGCAAGCGCGCCGCCGAGGCGATCAACACTCAACTGATGCTCAACGTGGAGGCTGCGTAAATGGCCGATCTGTCGATTGTCTTCGCCGGCATCAAGGCACCCAATCCGTTCTGGCTGGCCTCCGCGCCACCTACCGACAAAGCCTATAACGTGGTCCGCGCCTTCGAGGCCGGCTGGGGCGGCGTGGTCTGGAAAACCCTGGGGGAAGATCCGGCGGCGGTAAACGTGTCGTCGCGCTACTCGGCGCACTTCGGGGCGAACAGGGAGGTGCTGGGCTTTAACAACATCGAACTGATCACCGACCGCTCGCTGGAGATCAACCTGCGGGAAATCACCCAGGTCAAAAAGGACTGGCCGGACCGCGCGCTGATCGTGTCCTTGATGGTGCCCTGCGTCGAGGAATCCTGGAAACACATCCTGCCGCTGGTGGAGGCCACTGGCGCCGACGGCATCGAACTGAACTTCGGTTGCCCCCACGGCATGCCGGAACGTGGCATGGGCGCGGCGGTCGGCCAGGTGCCGGAATACGTGGAACAGGTCACCCGCTGGTGCAAGACCTATTGCTCGCTGCCGGTGATCGTCAAGCTCACGCCGAACATCACCGACATCCGCGTCGCCGCCCGCGCGGCCCACCGTGGCGGTGCCGATGCGGTGTCGCTGATCAACACCATCAACTCTATCACCAGCGTCAACCTCGAACGCATGGTGGCCAACCCCATGGTCGGCAGCCAAAGCACCCATGGCGGTTACTGTGGCTCGGCCGTCAAGCCGATTGCCTTGAACATGGTCGCCGAAATCGCCCGTGACCCGCAGACCCAAGGTCTGCCGATCAGCGGCATCGGCGGCATCGGCAACTGGCGCGACGCCGCGGAATTCATCGCGTTGGGCAGCGGCGCGGTGCAGGTGTGCACGGCGGCGATGCTGCATGGCTTCCGGATTGTCGAAGACATGAAGGACGGATTGTCACGCTGGATGGACACTCAGGGCTACGCCAGCATCGCGGAATTTTCCGGGCGCGCGGTGGGCAACACCACGGACTGGAAGTACCTGGACATCAACTACCAGGTGATCGCGAAAATCGACCAGGAGGCATGCATCGGCTGTGGTCGTTGCCACATTGCCTGTGAGGACACCTCGCACCAGGCCGTGGCCAGCCTCAAGCAAGCGGATGGCACGCACAAGTACCAGGTGATCGATGAGGAGTGCGTGGGCTGCAACCTGTGCCAGATCACCTGCCCGGTGCAGGACTGTATCGAGATGGTGCCGGTGGAGACTGGCAAGCCGTTCCTGGACTGGAATCATGATCCGAGGAATCCGTATCACGTTAGCCCTTGAGGCCAGCTGCGCCTGAACTGACGCCATCGCGAGCAAGCTCGCTCCCACAGGGATCGTATTAACACTGAGATCCCCTGTGGGAGCGAGCTTGCTCGCGATGGCGTCAGCCGGTACAACACAGACCTCAAGGCTCCAACCCGATCCCCCGCAAAATCACACTGGTCACCGTCTGCACTGCCTTTTCAAATTGCATGTCCGACAGCGGCTGGTGATCGTTGAGAATATTCACCTGGTGATCGAAGTCGGCATAGTGCTGGGTCGAGGCCCAGATCATGTACAGCAGGCTCGACGGCTCCACCGGCAGGATGCGTTTGTCGTCCACCCACTGACGGATTTTCGCTTCCTTCATCTTGGCCCAGTCGTACAGGCTCGCATCCAGCGCTGCACCGAGGGTCGGTGCGCCGTGGATGATTTCGTTGGCCCAGACTTTCGAACCATGAGGCCGGCTGCGGGAATGGTTCATCTTGGCGCGGATGTAGCTGCTGAGCACCACGCGCGGGTCGTCGAACATCTCGAAGCACAGCGCGTCCTGCTTCCAGACTTCCAGCAAATCGAACAGCACCGCGCTGTACAGTTCGGTCTTGGTGCTGAAGTAGTAATGCAGGTTGGAACGCGGCAGTTGCACTTCAGCGGCGATGTCGGCCATGGCCGTGCTGCCGAAGCCCTTTTCAGCGAAGACCTTTTCCGCCCCGAGCAGGATTTTTTCGACGTTACTGCGACGAATCTCGATCTTGTGATTGCCCATGCGGGTCCCCGACAACAGCGTTGAGCAAGACTAGCATCCGCTCTGGACTGCGGCGACAGGGGAAAACGAATCTTCGTACAGCCGCTGTCGGAAAGCTAAACTCTGCGCACTTGGAAACTGCCTGAGGTACTCACGATGCTGCTCAAGAAAACCCTGACCGTCGCTGCCCTGCTCGGCTCGCTGCTCGCCGCTTCTTCGGTGTTGGCCCACGCCCACCTGAAAAGCCAGACACCGGTCGCCGACAGCACCGTGACCGCGCCAACGCAATTGCGCCTGGAGTTCTCCGAGGGTGTCGAGGCCAGTTTCACCAAAGTCACCCTGACCCGGGATGGCGCACCGGTGGCGGTAAAAGCATTGACCACCGAAGGCAACGACAAGAAGACCCTGATCGTCACCCCCGCCGCGCCGTTGGCCCCTGGCGCCTACAAAGTCGAATGGCACGCGGTATCGGTCGACACCCACAAAAGCGAAGGTGCCTACGCCTTCAAGGTTGGCCAGTAACTCATGGCGAGTGCGCTGGTGCTGTGTCGCTTCCTGCATTTCATCGTGGTGCTGATGCTGTTCGGGGCCTGGCTGTTCAGACCCTTGCTATCCAATGACGAAAGCGCACTGGATCAGCGCCTGGCACGCACCTGCCGTTGGCTGGCCGTGGTGGCGCTGGCCAGCGGGGTCTGCTGGTTGTTGCTGATTACCGCGAGCATGGCCGGGGCCTGGGACGCGGCCTTCGATCCGTCGACCCTGGTCCTGGTGCTGGGCAATACCTTTTTCGGTCAGGTCTGGCGCTGGCATTTGCTGATTAACCTCGCGCTGGTGGCGTTGCTGCTGACTCCCTTGCGCGCAAGCCTTGCACTGCGCCTGAGCCTCAGCGGCCTGCTGCTGGCCACCCTGGCCCCGGTCGGTCACGGCGCCATGCTCGATGGCAGCGCAGGCCAGCTGCTGATCCTCAATCAACTGATCCACTTGTTCTGCGTGGGTGCCTGGCTCGGCGGCCTGTTGTTGCTGGTGATGATTCTGCGACAGCCTGCGGGGCATTCGATCCAGGTGATGTTGCAGCGTTTCAGCGGCGTCGGTTACGGCCTGGTCGCAGGACTGCTGATCACCGGGCTGATCAATGTAAGGGTGCTCACCGGGGCGTTCTGGCCGACGCCGCTGTTCAGGGGGTTTGCGCTGATCCTGTTGATCAAGGCTGCGTTGGTGGCGACGATGCTGGGCCTGGCCTTGTTCAATCGCTTGCGGATCAATGATTGCGAGCAGCGCCTGCAAGCATTGCGCACTAGCGTGATGCTGGAGTGGATGCTGGGGCTTGGTGCAGTGGCGGCGGTCTCGCTGCTGGGTACCCTGCCCCCATGATTTCCAGCTGACAATCCATTCCCTGTGGGAGCGAGCTTGCTCGCGATAGCGGCCTAACATTCAACAGAAATGTTGACTGACAGTCCGTCATCGCGAGCAAGCCCGCTCCCACAGGTGTTTCTCGGACATCCCAAAGTCCGCACCAAGTCATCGTATAACTTCCGATTGACAACCCCCAAAAATCCCGCAAATATCGCTCCAAATGTTGTACGACGACGTATGACAACAATAAAAACAAGAAACAAGGGAGCGTCACAGTGAGCAAGCTCGTCCGTAATTCGTCTGCCCGTTCTTCGCGTGCAAACCTTTCTCGTCGTCAAACCTTGAGCCTGATCGGCTGCAGCGGGCTGGCCCTCGTCTTGCCCATCAACGCCCAAGCCGCAGGTTTCACCGACGACGCCAAGGCCACGCTGAACCTGCGCAACGCCTACTTCAACCGCAATTACATCAACCCGGCCTACCCCCAGGGCAAGGCTGAAGAGTGGACGCAAAACTTCATCCTCGATGCCAGGTCCGGGTTCACCCAGGGCACCGTGGGTTTCGGTGTCGATGTATTGGGCCTGTATTCGCAGAAGCTCGATGGCGGCAAGGGCACTGGCGGCACGCAGCTGTTGCCGATCCACGACGACGGCCGCCCGGCCGACAATTTCGGCCGCCTGGGCGTGGCGCTCAAAGGCAAGATTTCGAAAACCGAATTGAAGGTCGGCGAATGGATGCCGGTGCTGCCGATCCTGCGTTCCGACGATGGCCGCTCACTGCCGCAGACCTTCCAGGGCGCCCAGGTGACGTCCACCGAAATCAGCGGCCTGACGCTGTATGGCGGTCAATTCCGGAAAAACAGCCCGCGCAATGACGCGAGCATGGAAGACATGTTCATGAACGGAAAAACGGCGTTCACTTCAGACCGTTTCAACTTCGGCGGCGGTGAATACGCATTCAATGAAAAGCGCACGCAGGTCGGCGTCTGGTACTCGGAACTCAGCGACATTTACCAGCAGCAATACTTCAACCTGACCCACAGCCAGCCCGTCGGCGACTGGACCCTTGGCGCCAACCTGGGCTACTTCATCGGCAAGGAAGACGGCAGCGCCAAGGCCGGTGACCTCGACAACAAGACCGCGTTTGCCCTGCTCTCGGCCAAATATGGCGGCAACACCTTCTATGTCGGCCTGCAAAAACTCACCGGCGACGACGTGTGGATGCGGGTCAACGGCACCAGCGGCGGCACCCTGGCCAACGACAGCTACAACTCCAGCTATGACAACGCCCGGGAGAAATCCTGGCAGGTGCGCCACGACTACAACTTCGTCGCCCTCGGCATTCCCGGCCTGACCCTGATGAACCGCTACATCAGTGGTGACAACGTGCACACAGGCGCGATCACCGACGGCAAGGAATGGGGTCGCGAATCCGAACTGGCCTACACGGTGCAGAGCGGTGTGCTGAAAAACCTCAACGTGAAATGGCGTAACGCGAGTATCCGCAAGAGTTTCAGCACCAACGAATTCGATGAAAACCGGATTTTCATCAGCTACCCGATTTCGTTGTTGTAAATCATAGGCATCAACACCAGCCCCTGTAGGAGCGAGCTTGCTCGCGATGAACCCGAGAACGCCACGGGGTATCAGGTTTCCAGCGTTATCGTTGACGACCATCGCGAGCAAGCTCGCTCCCACAGAACAGAGCAGGACAGGACAGGACAGGACAGGACAGGACAGGACGACCCTCCGTCAATTTCCACCCATGCCGCGTTGACAAGCAGCGGAGACCCTAACGATACTTCACCCAAGTCATACGACAACCTACAACAAATCAATAACAACAACCGCGCACCCAGGATTCCCATGACGACCACAGCAACCGCCCGCCCCCCTTTCAACCGCCTGCTGCTGACCGGCGCCGCCGGTGGCCTCGGCAAAGTCCTGCGCGAAAGCCTGCGCCCTTACGCCAATGTCATTCGCCTGTCGGACATCGCCGACATCGCGCCCGCCATCGATGATCGCGAAGAAGTGATGCCGTGCGACCTCGCCGACAAGCAAGCGGTGCATCAACTGGTCGAAGGCGTGGACGCAATCCTGCACTTCGGCGGTGTGTCGACCGAGCACTCGTTCGAAGAGATCCTCGGCGCCAACATCTGTGGCGTGTTCCACATCTACGAAGCCGCGCGCCGCCACGGGGTGAAGCGGGTGATCTTCGCCAGTTCCAACCACGTGATCGGCTTCTACCGGCAGGACGAAGTCATTGACGCCCACTCCCCTCGCCGCCCCGACAGCTACTACGGCCTGTCCAAGTCCTACGGCGAAGACATGGCCACGTTCTACTTCGACCGCTATGGCATCGAGACCGTCAGCGTGCGCATCGGCTCCTCGTTCCCCGAGCCGCACAACCGACGGATGATGAGCACCTGGCTGAGTTTCGGCGACCTGACGCAACTGCTCGAACGCGCCTTGTACACCCCGAACGTCGGCCACACCGTGGTCTACGGCGTGTCCGACAACAAGGACGTCTGGTGGGACAACCGCTACGCTACAGCCCTGGGTTTTGTCGCGCAGGACAGCTCCGAACAGTTCCGCGAAAAAATCGAAGCCCAGCCGATGCCTGCCGCCGATGACCCGGCGCGGCTGTACCAGGGCGGCGCCTTCTGCGTAGCCGGCCCGTTCGGTGACTGAACCTTCGCGCCCCGCTTGATCCCCACAACAAAAACCAAGGGAATGAGTTGCCATGCAAGCTGAATTGATTGTCGACGCCCGTAACTCAGTCGGTGAAAGCCCGGTCTGGGTGCCTGAAGAAAGCGCTCTGTACTGGGTCGATATTCCCGCCGGCGGTTTACAGCGCTGGAGTGCCGACACCGGGCAGGTGGATACCTGGAAAACCCCAGAGATGCTCGCTTGCATCGCGCGTCATGCCGACGGCGGCTGGGTCGCCGGCATGGAAAGCGGGTTCTTCCGCCTACATCCGCGCAACGACGGCAGCCTCGACAGTGAACCCTTGGCCCACGTCGACCATGCCCGCGCCGACATGCGCCTGAACGATGGCCGCTGTGATCGCCAAGGACGCTTCTGGGCCGGCAGCATGGTGCTGAACATGGGCGCCAATGCCGCCAACGGCACGTTGTACCGCTACAGCGCCGGGCAACGCGGGCCCCTCGATTCCAGGCTGAGCGGGTTCATCGTGCCCAACGGCCTGGGCTTCAGCCCGGACGGGCGCACCATGTACCTGTCCGACTCCCATCCGCAGGTCCAGCAGATCTGGGCCTTCGACTACGACATCGAAACCGGCACCCCTTCCAACCGACGCGTGTTCGTTGACATGAACGAGCACGAAGGTCGACCCGACGGAGCGGCGGTCGACGCCGATGGCTGCTACTGGATTTGCGCCAACGACGCCGGCTTGATCCACCGCTTCACACCCGATGGCCGACTTGACCGTTCCCTCGCCGTACCGGTGAAGAAACCCACCATGTGCGCCTTCGGCGGCAGTCGACTGGACACCCTTTTCGTGACCTCGATTCGCCCCGACGATGACCATGACCTTCAGTCGCTGGCCGGTGGCGTCTTTGCCCTTGATCCCGGGGTGAAGGGATTGCCTGAGCCTTTGTTCAAGTCCTGACGGATCGCAGCCTCGTTGCACCTGTAGGAGCTGTCGAGTGCAACGAGGCTGCGATCTTTCCCCCCTTCCAACGCAGAACGAAAAACAATGAATCTGCTCGAACTCGAAGACGACCTCACCCGCCTCACCCTCGCCCCCGACATTGGCGCCAGCATCGTCAACTGGACCGTGCGCAGCAGCGGCCAGCCCTTGCTGCGCCACGCCGATGAGCACGCCCTGAACACCGGCCTGCCCGGCAAGCTCGGCTGCTTTCCCTTGATCCCCTGGTCCAACCGCATCGCCGAAGGCGGTTTCGATTGCCCCGATGGCTGGCTCGCATTGGCGCCCAACAGCCTCACCGATCCGCTGCCGATTCACGGCAGCGCCTGGCAGCAATCGTGGGAAGTGGTTTCCCGGTCGGAAAATGAAGTGGTCCTGCAACTCGACAGCACAACCCCCTTCGCTTATCGCGCCCGCCAGCGTTTCCATTTGAACGCGGGCAAGCTGAGCATCGAATTGAGCGTTACGCATCTGGCCGAACACGCCGCCTGGCATGGACTGGGACTGCATCCGTATCTGCCGCGCACCGCCAACACCCGACTGCAGGCCGCGGCCCGCGAGGTATGGTTGTGCAATGAGAAAAAACTACCGACGCAACTCAGCGCATTGCCGGTCGAATGGGATTTTGAGCAGCTCAAGCCATTGCCCGAATCGCTCGTGGACAACGGCTTCTGCGAATGGAACGGCCACTGCCTGATCCGTCAGCCCGACCTCGGATACGAACTGGACTGCCAGGCCACCGGCAGCGATTACTACCTGCTCTACTGCCCGGTGGGCCTGGAATTTTTCTGCATCGAACCGGTGAGCCACCCGGTCAACGCGCACCACCTGCCCGGTCGGCCGGGGTTGCGTTTGCTGGAGCAAGGTCAAGCCATCGAACTGGGCTTGACCCTGCAGTATCGGCCGTTTCAGGCAGATGCCCCCAACAGTTGACTCAGCACCGCTCGCAACTTGCCGGGCTTCACCGGTTTGTTCAACAAGGGCGCGTTGAGCCGCTGCAACGCACGCCGACAATGGTCGGTGCGGTCGGCAGTAATGATCACCGCGGGAATGTCCTGGTGGAAATGCTCACGCAAATGTCGCACCACATCACAGCCGACCACCCCGTGATCGAGGTGGTAGTCCGCGAGAATCAGTTCCGGCGCCTGCCCGCCTAACGCCGCCAGCGCAGCCGCTTCATCGGTGGCAACCAGAACCTCGCAGCCCCACTGCCCGAGCAACGCGCCCATGCTCTGGAGAATGCTCACTTCGTTGTCGATCACCAGTAAACGGCGTCCCGGCAACGGGTTGCCGGTGCCCGGCTGTGGCACCGCCTGGCTCACGGGCAATGGAACCTCATCGGATAACGGCACCTCGATGCTGAACATCGAACCCCGCCCCGGCAACGAGTGAACGCCAATCCTGTAGCCAAGGATCTTGGCGATGCGCTCGACAATCGCCAACCCCAGGCCCACGCCCTTACGGTCGGCGGCGCGGCCGACGTCCAGTTGGTTGAACTCGAGGAAGATCGAATCGAGCCGGTCGGCGGCGATGCCACGCCCGGTGTCCCAGACCTCCAGGCGCAACATCTCGCCCCGACGCCTTGCCGCCAGCAGGATGCTGCCGTCATCGGTGTAGCGGCAGGCATTGCTGAGGAAGTTGCGCAGGATCCGCGTCATCAGGCGCAAGTCGGTGCTGATGGCGTAATCGGCCATGTGCACCCGCAGATTCAAGCCGGCTGCCTGGGCGACGGACTGGAACTCCGACACCAGAGGCCCCAGCAGTTCGTCGAGGCGGTACAACGCGATGTCCGGCTTGACCGCGGCCTGATCGAGCCGGGAAATGTCCAGCAGATCCGTCAGCAGGTCTTCGGCCCCTTCCAGGGCCTGGTGAGTGCGTTCCACCAGCACCTGCTCGGCTTCCGGCAACTTGCGTTCGCGCAAAGTCGAAATCAGCAACCGCGCGGCGTTCAGCGGTTGCAGCAGGTCGTGGCTGGCGGCGGCGAGGTATTTGTCCTTGCTGTGGTTGGCGGCCTCGGCGGCATCGCGGGCATCGCGCAAGGCCTTGGCAATCTGTTTACGCTGGGTGATCTGCTGCTGAAGGTTACGGTTGGCTTCGAGCAATTCATCGGTGCGCGCGACGACGCGCTGCTCCAGTTCGTCATTGAGTTGCTGCAGGCGTCGCTGGGCCAGCTTGCGCTCGGTGATATCGGAGACGAACCCTTCCACCAGGCCTTCCTGGCCGGGCTTGAGCAGCAGGTTCATCAATACATCCAGGTGACTGCCGTCCTTGCGCCGCAAGCGGGTTTCATAGCCGTGCAGGCTGCGCTGGTGCCTGAGGATTTCGCCGATGGCTTCCAGTTCCTGCGCGCCGTCCACGAACAGGGTGCTGCCCAGGTCGGTCAGGGAGAACAGCACCTCCTGCGGGTCCTGGTAGCCGAGCATGTGTGCCAGCGCCGGGTTGGCGGCGCGCATGCCATCGTGCAGGCTGGCCTGGAAGATCCCGTGCACAGCGTTTTCGAACAGCCACTTGTAGCGGTTGCGCTCGGCTTCCAGATCATCCAGGCGCGCGGCCAGTTCCGGGTAATGACTCTTGCGCGCCGAATGGCTGCCCAGCCCCAGCAGCCCGGTCAGGGCCCGTTGTTGCTCGTCAGAGGGCTTCGCCATAGACGACCTCGACATCGCGCTGGCTGGATTCACGCGGGTTGGTCAGGATGCACGGATCGTGCATCGCATGCTGCGACAGGAACGGAATGTCCGAGGTCCGCACGCCATGCAAACCGAGGGTTTCGTGAAAGCCGATGGCGTGCTTGAGGGCGATCAGGTGTTCGACCAGCCGCCCGCAGATCTGCCGGTGATTCAGGCCCCGGCAGTCGATGCCGAACGTCTCGGCGATGACCTTGAAACGCTCCGGCGCCGAGTTGTAATTGAAGGCCACCACATGCTCGACCAGCACCGCGTTGCACAGGCCGTGGGGCAGGTCGAGAAAGCCGCCGAGGCTGTGGGACATGGCATGCACGGCGCCCAGGATGGCGTTGGAGAACGCCAGCCCGGCCTGCATGCTGCCGAGCATGATCTTCTCGCGCAGGGCAATGTCGCTCGGGTTGGCGATCATCTGCACCAGGTTGCCATTGATCAGGCGCATCGCCTCCAGCGCATGGGGGTCGGTCAGCGGCCCGTGGCCGGTGGACACGAAGGCCTCGATGGCATGCACCAAGGCGTCGATGCCGGTACAGGCCGACAGGAACGGATCCATGCTCAAGGTGGTTTCCGGATCGATCAGCGAAACGTCCGGCACCACGGCCTTGCTGACGATGGAGAACTTCATGCGCTCCTGCTGATTGGAAATGATCACGAATTGCGAGACATCGGCCGAGGTGCCGGCAGTGGTCGGAATCAGGATCAGCGGCGGGCTGGGCACGCGGATGGTGTCAACACCCTCGAAATCGAGAATGCTGCGGCCATGGGCGACGACAATGCCGATACCCTTGCCGCAGTCCATCGGGCTGCCGCCACCCACGGCGACGATCACGTCGCAGTGGTTTTCCCGGTACATCTCGGCACCGAGCATCACCTCTTCAACCCGAGGGTTGGGCGAGACATCGCTGTACAGGCAGTATTCGATGCCCAGCGCCTGCAGGCTGGCCTCGACATCGGCGACCCAACCGGCGGCGATCACGCCGGGGTCACTGACCACCAGGACCTTGCGCGCACCAAAGGTCTTGGCGTAATTGCCGACACTGTGCCGGCTACCGGCACCGAAGATGATTTCAGGAGAAACGAACTTGCGCAGCTGGTTGAGACTCTGGCTCATTGGAAAGCCTGTTTTTATTGTTTTGGAAGGTAGAAACCACACTAAACCATCCTGCTGTGAATGCAATCAGACCAATGGGTAGCACTGCCTGGGGTGTACTCACATTCGAATTCACCGCAGCCCCCCTGTGGGAGCGGGCTTGCTCGCGATAGCTGCATCACAGTCGACATCAATGTTGAATGTGCCGCCCTCATCGCGAGCAAGCTCGCTCCCACAGGGGATTTGTATCGCCAGACTAGCCGCGGTAGATCAGCTGCGAAGCCTTCGCGTTGCGCAGCGTCAGGTGTTCGATCCCCATCCCCGGCGCCTCGGCTTCCTCACGGGCCTTGAGGATCACCCCGTGGTGCGGGGACTTGCTGCACACCGGGTCGGCATTGGCGGCATCGCCGGTCAGCATGAAGGCCTGGCAGCGGCACCCGCCCAGGTCCTTGTGCTTTTCGTCGCAGGAGCGGCACGGCTCCTTCATCCAGTCGTCGCCGCGAAAACGATTGAAGCCGAACGAATCGTTCCAGATGTGCGAGAGGCTGTGCTCGCGCACGTTGGGAAACGCTACCGGCAACTGTCGGGCGCTGTGGCAAGGCAAGGCCGTGCCGTCGGGGGTGATGTCGAGAAACAGGTTGGCCCAGCCGTTCATGCAGGTCTTGGGACGTTCCTCGTAGTAGTCCGGGGTGACGAAGATCAGCTTGCACGGGTGGCCCTGGGCTTCAAGGCGTTCGCGGTATTGGTTAGTGATGCGCTCGGCGCGCTGCAATTGCTCGCGAGTGGGCAGCAGTCCGACGCGGTTGAGTTCAGCCCAGCCATAGAACTGGCAGGTGGCCAATTCGACAAAGTCCGCTTCCAGCTCCAGGCACAGCTCGATGATCTGCGCGATCCGGTCGATGTTGTGCCGATGGGTGACGAAGTTCAGCACCATCGGATAGCCCTGGGCTTTCACCGCACGGGCCATGGCGAGTTTCTGGGCAAAGGCCTTGCGCGAGCCGGCGAGCATGTTGTTCACCGCTTCGTCGGCGGCCTGGAAGCTGATCTGGATATGGTCCAGCCCGGCCACCTTGAAGTCGCGCACCTTCTGCTCGGTCAGGCCGATGCCGGAGGTGATCAGATTGGTGTAGTAGCCCATGTCCCGGGCGGCCTTGATCAGTTCGGCGAGGTCCTGTCGCACCAGCGGCTCACCACCGGAAAAGCCCAATTGCGCGGCGCCCATGTCCCGCGCCTCGCGGAATACGCGAATCCATTCTTGCGTGCTCAGTTCCTCGCCGTGCCGGGCAAAGTCCAACGGATTGGAGCAATAGGGGCACTGCAACGGGCAGCGGTAAGTCAGCTCGGCGAGCAGCCACAACGGCGGTCCGGGCAGCGTCTCACTCGATCCAGAATTGCGCATGGGCCACCTCCAGAAACGCCAGCACGTCTTCGTCGATCCCGGGTACGCCGGGGAAATTCGCGCTCAATCGCTCGATGATCGCCGCCACACTGCGCTGGCCGTCCACCAGGTCGAGAATCTGCCCGGCACTGGCGTTGAGCTTGATCATGCCTTCGGGGTACAGCAGCACGTGGCAGTCCTGGCGGGGTTCCCATTGCAGACGAAAACCGCGACGCAAGGCCGGTGACTGCTGGCGGTCGATCAGGCTCACAGGGCGATCCCCCGGTGCCAGACATTGTCGCCGGTAACCGTGTGATAGGGCGGGCGCGCAAGTTCGTAGGCCATGCTCATGGCATCGAGCATGCTCCACAGCACGTCGAGCTTGAACTGCAGGATCTCCAGCATGCGTTGTTGCCCCTCGGCCGTCACGTAGTGCGCCAGTGTGATGCGCAACCCATGCTCGACATCGCGCCGCGCCTGGCTCAGGCGCGTGCGGAAATAGTCGTAGCCGGCGGCGTCGATCCACGGGTAATGGGTCGGCCAGGCGTCGAGTCGAGACTGATGGATCTGTGGGGCAAAGAGTTCGGTCAGCGAGCTGCTGGCCGCTTCCTGCCAGCAGGCGCGACGGGCGAAATTGACGTAGGCGTCCACCGCGAAACGCACGCCGGGCAGCACCAGCTCCTGGGAGAGGATCTGCTCGCGATCCAGGCCCACGGCTTCGCCCAGGCGCAGCCAGGCTTCGATTCCGCCCTCGCTGCCGGGAGCGCCGTCGTGGTCGAGAATCCGTTGCAGCCACTCGCGGCGCACGTCGCGGTCCGGGCAGTTGGCGAGAATCGCGGCGTCCTTCAGGGGAATGTTGATCTGATAGTAAAAGCGATTGGCGACCCAGCCCTGGATCTGCTCGCGGCTGGCGCGGCCGGCGTACATGGCTTGATGGAAAGGATGGTGGATGTGGTAGTAGGCGCCCTTGGCGCGCAGGGCGGCTTCGAATTCGCTGGGGGACAGGGGTGTGTCGGTCATTGCGGGTCTCCGGGGAATCTTCGGTGTCTGTTCCGGCCTCTTCGCGGGCAAGCCCGCTCCCACAGGGTTCGGCAGTATCCACAAAACCTGTGGGAGCGGGCTTGCCCGCAAAGGCGTCCTTCGCTACAGCTCAATACTCATGCCGTCATAAGCCACTTCGATCCCCCGCCGCTCCAGCAACGCCCGCTCGGCCGAGTCTTCATCGAGAATGGGATTGGTGTTGTTGATGTGGATCAGCACCTTGCGCTGGCGGTTGAAACCCTCCAGCACGTCCAGCATCCCGCCGGGGCCGCTTTGTGGGAGGTGCCCCATTTCGCTGCCCAGGCTCTGGCCGACTTCGCAGATACGCATCTCGTCGTCGCGCCACAGGGTGCCGTCCAGCAACAGGCAATCGGCACGCTGCATCCAGCCCAGCACTTCATCGTCGATTCGGCCAAGGCCCGGCGCATAGAACAGCGACGCGCCACTGCGCAGGTCTTCAACGAACAGGCCAATGGTGTCGCCCGGTTGCGGGTTGCCGCGATTGGGCGAATACGGCGGCGCGTTGCTCACCAGGGGAATCGCGCGAAATTGCAAATGCCCGCAGGCCGGGATGCCGAACGGCTGGCGATCGAGGCCGACCGGTTGCCAGTGCAGTCCGCCGTTCCAGTGTCCGAGCATGTTGAACAACGGGAAACCGCTGCTCAGATCCTGATGCACACGCTCGGTGCACCAAACGTCATGGGGGCAGCCTTCGCGCAAGCTGAGCAAACCGGTGCAATGGTCGATCTGGCTGTCCAGCAGCACGATGCCGGCGATGGCGCTGTCACGCAGGCGCCGCGCCGGTTGCAGAGGCGCAAAACTCTCGAGTTGCGCGCGAATGTCCGGTGACGCGTTGCACAGCACCCACTCCACACCGTCGTCACTCAAGGCAATCGACGACTGCGTACGGCGCTGGGCCCGCAGGCTGCCATTGCGCACACCGGCGCACTGGCGGCAGTTGCAGTTCCATTGCGGAAAACCACCGCCAGCGGCGGAACCGAGAACGCGGATGTGCATGGCCGATGCTCCAGAAGGCAGGCCCGGCCAACGCATTGGCTGGCCGGGTGATCAATCAACGGTTGGCGAAATACATCGTCACTTCGAAGCCAATGCGCAGATCGGTAAACGCGGGTTTAGTCCACATGGGTCATTCCTCTTCTTGTGCCGGGTGATTCCGGTAGAGCCATTAATGCACGGGGCGTTGAGTGCCCGAATGCTACTTTCGAAGGAGTTGGCGGGGTGATTTGGTAGGGGGTGTCGAGCAAATTTCCAGAACCCCACATCCCCATGTGGGAGCGAGCTTGCTCGCGATGACGGAGCAACAGTCAACCGAGATGTTGAATGTGCTGGCCTCATCGCGAGCAAGCTCGCTCCCACAGGTTTTTCAGTGTTCTTGAGTGATCAGAAGAACCCCAGCGGATTGATGTCGTAGCTCACCAGCAGGTTTTTGGTCTGCTGATAGTGATCGAGCATCATCTTGTGGTTTTCCCGGCCGACGCCGGACTTCTTGTAGCCGCCGAACGCCGCATGCGCCGGGTACAGGTGGTAGCAGTTGGTCCACACCCGTCCGGCCTTGATCGCCCGACCCATACGGTAGGCGCGGTTGATGTCGCGGGTCCACAGGCCGGCGCCGAGGCCGAACTCGCTGTCGTTGGCAATCGCCAGGGCTTCGGCTTCGTCCTTGAAGGTGGTGACACCCACCACCGGGCCGAAGATTTCTTCCTGGAACACGCGCATCTTGTTGTGGCCCTTGAGCAGGGTCGGCTGGATGTAGTAACCGCTGGACAGGTCGCCCTCCAGGCGTTCGGCCGCGCCGCCGGTGAGCAGCTCGGCGCCCTCCTCCTGGGCAATGGTCAGGTACGAGAGGATCTTGTCGTATTGCTGCTCGGACGCCTGGGCGCCGACCATGGTTTCCGTGTCCAGCGGGTTGCCGCGCTTGATCCTGGTGATCTTCTTCATCACCTCGGCCATGAACGGCTCATAGATCGACTCTTGCACCAGTGCCCGGGACGGGCAGGTGCAGACTTCGCCCTGGTTGAAGAACGCCAGCACCAGGCCTTCGGCGGCTTTTTCGATGAACGCCGGCTCCGCGTTCATGATGTCTTCGAAGAAGATGTTCGGCGACTTGCCACCCAGCTCGACGGTGCTCGGGATGATGTTCTCGGCGGCGCAATGCATGATGTGCGCGCCCACCGGGGTCGAACCGGTGAAGGCGATCTTGGCGATGCGCTTGCTGGTGGCCAGGGCTTCGCCGGCTTCGCGACCGAAGCCCTGGACGATGTTCAGCACGCCCGCGGGCAGCAGGTCGGCGATCAGCTCGGCGAACACCATGATCGACAGCGGCGTTTGCTCGGCCGGCTTGAGCACGATGCAGTTGCCGGCGGCGAGCGCCGGGGCGAGTTTCCAGGCGGCCATCAGCAGCGGGAAGTTCCACGGAATGATCTGCCCGACCACGCCCAGGGGCTCATGGAAGTGATAGGCCGTGGTCAACTCGTTGATCTCGGCAGCCCCGCCTTCCTGCGCACGGATGCAGCCGGCGAAGTAACGGAAGTGGTCGGCCGCCAGCGGTACGTCGGCGTTCAGGGTTTCGCGCACGGCCTTGCCGTTGTCCCAGGTTTCGGTGACGGCCAGGACCTCAAGGTTCTGCTCGATGCGGTCGGCGATTTTCAGCAGCACCAGGGAGCGGTCCTGGGCCGAGGTCTTGCCCCAGGCGTCGGCAGCGGCATGGGCGGCGTCGAGGGCCTTGTCGATGTCAGCGGCGCTGGAGCGCGGGAACTCGGCGATCACTTCACCGTTGACCGGCGAAGTATTGGTGAAGTACTCGCCATTGATCGGGGCAACGAACTCGCCACCGATGAAGTTGCCGTAGCGCGGCTTGAAGGTAATGACGGCGCCTGGGGTTCCGGGTTGTGCGTAGATCATGGTGGGCCTCTGTCTGGGTCGATGCCTGTCGTATTGACAGGCGATGAGCCGATACTAGAGAGCCCCGCGTGCCAGACGAATGCGTCGTTGGCAGGAGGGGCTCTCGTTATTTGGTCGTAGGTTTCACACCGATCACTGTAGGAGCGAGCCTGCTCGCGATGAACCCGAGAACGCCGCGGGGTATCAGGTTTCCAGCGTTATCGTTGACGAACATCGCGAGCAAGCTCGCTCCCACAAGGGATCAGTGTTTGGCAACGAGATCCTTGGGCAGCTTGAACGTCCAGAGCATGCCGCCCTGGTTGAAGTCCTTCACCCGCTTGGCCACTTCGCCGCCCCACAGCGGTACCGCGCCGCCCCAGCCGGAGAGGACCGAAACGAACTGTTCGCCGTCCATTTCCCAGGTGATGGGCGAGCCGAGCACGCCGGAGCCGGTCTGGAACTCCCAGACCTTTTCGCCGGTCTTGGCGTTGAACGCCTGCAGGAAGCCTTCAGGCGTGCCGGTGAACACCAGGTTGCCCTTGGTGGTCAGCACACCGCCCCACAGCGGCGCGTAGTTCTTGTGACGCCAGACTTCCTTGCCGGTTTTCGGATCGATGGCCCGCAGCACGCCGATGTAGTCTTCGTTCAACGGCTTGATGGTGAAGCCGGCACCGAGGAACGCCGCGCCTTTCTTGTAGGCGATGCCTTCGTTCCAGATGTCCATGCCCCATTCGTTGGACGGCACATAGAACAACCCGGTGTCCCGGTTGTAGGCCATCGGCATCCAGTTTTTCGCGCCGAGGAACGCCGGCGCCACGAACACCGAGCTGCCCTTGACTTCCGAACCCGGGGCGCCGGGACGGCTGGCTTCGTTGTAGATCGGCCGGCCGTCCTTATCCAGGCCGGTGGCCCAGGTGATCTTGTCCACGAACGGGAAGCCACGGATGAATTTGCCGTTGGTGCGATCCAGCACGTAGAAGAAACCGTTACGGTCAGCCGTGGCCGCCGCCTTGATCTCCTTGCCGCCTTCGTTGTAGTTGAACGACACCAGCTCGTTCACGCCGTCGTAGTCCCAACCGTCGTGGGGCGTGCTCTGGAAGTGCCATTTGATGGTGCCGTCGTCCGGGTTGAGCGCCAGGCGCGACGAGGAGTAGAGGTTGTCGCCAGGGCGCAGGTGCGAGTTCCACGGCGCCGGGTTGCCGGTACCGAACAGCAGCAGGTTGGTTTCCGGGTCGTAATACCCGCCAAGCCAGGGGGCTGCACCGCCGGTTTTCCACAGATCGCCCGGCCAGGTCTTGCCCGCCTCGCCGCCGGAGATGCCGTTCTCCACCGCTTTGCCGTCCTTGTAGACATAGCCCATATGGCCTTCGACCGTCGGCCGGGTCCACAGCAGATCACCGTTTTTCGGATCGTAGGCCTCGATCTTGCCCACCACCCCGAACTCGCCACCGGCCACGCCGGTAATCAGCTTGCCATTGATCACCAGCGGCGCGGCACTGATCGAGTAGCCTTCCTTGTGGTCGGCGACTTTCTTGCTCCACACCACCTTGCCGGTGTCCTTGTTCAGCGCCACGAGTTTGGCGTCGAGGGTGCCGAAAATCACCAGGTCGCCATACAGCGCGACGCCACGGTTGATCACGTCGCAGCAAGGGCGGATGTCATCGGGCAGGCGCGCATCGTATTGCCAGAGTTTCTTGCCGGTGCGCGCATCCACGGCGAAGACCCGGGAGTAGGAACCGGTCATGTACATCACGCCGTCCTTGACCATCGGCTGCGCTTGCTGGCCCCGCTGTTTTTCACCGCCGAAGGAAAACGCCCAGGCCGGGCGCAGTTCCTTGACGTTGTCGACGTTGAGAATATCCAGCGGGCTGTAGCGCTGCCCTTGAACGCCGAGGCCGTTGGTCACGACCTGTTCCGGGTTCTTCGGGTCCTGGAGAATGTCCTGGTCGGAAACCCCGGCCAATGCCTGGCCGGACAACAGCATGGCACTGAGCAGCAGGCTCAGGACGAAGGGCTGGCGACGTGCGGGTTGAGTCATGACGGCTTCCTCTGCGGATTTTTGTTATGTCCGGAAATTTTCCCGGTCTGGTGCAGATTCTTGGGCGCCGCCGCCCTGGCAACAATTGCCCGCAATGAGGAGATTGCTAGTTCCTTGGTACAGGGTGGGTGGAGATGGACACGAAACTTTGTGAACGGCACCGGCCTCTTTGTAGGAGCGAGCCTGCTCGCGATGGACTCAAGGACACCGCTGGGTGTCAGGCTGCCAGCGTTATCGTTAACGTCCATCGCGAGCAGGCTCGCTCCTACAGAGGATTTGTGGTCGCCTATTTGCTGGCAGAATCCACCCGCATCATCCGCTCGCGCTCGTAGAGCGGATACAGATGACTGACGCTGCGGATCAGTTCATAACGGCTCAGGTTGATCCCGGCGAAGCGTTCGGGGATGGGGCTGCGGATCATCTCCGCCATATCACTGCCATTGGCCGCGCCGTCGCGCATGAGCTGATCGAGCCAGGTCAGGTAATCGCGCATCTGTTCGAAGGGTTGCCGGTCACTGGCCACCGGCCCATGGCCCGGCACGACCTGTGTCCAGGGCAAATCTTGCAGGGTCGCGATGTCCGCCAGCCACACTGACAGCCCCGGACTGTTGGGCGTGGTCAGCGCCCGCTGATAAAACACCAGGTCCCCGGCATACAGCACGCCGGTTTGCTGGTCGAGAATAGCCAGATCCGCGCCCGTATGCCCACCCAGGCTCAGCAAGCGCAGATCGTGATTCCCAAAACTTTTCACGCCGGGTGTCAGCGTCTGCGTCGGCAACACCACTTCGGTGCCACGCATCCAGTCGCCGACCATCCGGTACATATTCTCGGCCATGGCATCGCCTTGACGGTGCAACAGCTCGGTGGTGCCGGCCAGGGCGCCGATCGGCACGTCGGTGAAGGCCTGATTGCCCAGCACATGGTCCGGGTGGTGATGGGTCAGCAAGACCTCGATCACCGGCTTGTCGGTGGTGGCGGCAATGGCCTTGCGCATCGCTTCGCCGTAACGCCGGGACGGCCCGGTGTCGATCACCACCACACCGCGTTCAGTGACGATAAACGCGGTGTTGACGATGTTGCCGCCGTTGGCCTTGGCGAAATTATCGGTGCTGCCTTCCAGCAGCCAGGTGTCCCGGGCGATCTGCCGGGGCTTGAGCAAGTACTCAAGATCGGCCAGGGCCGGCAGACTGACGCTTAACACCATCAACAGGATCCAGCGCATGCCACGCTCCTTGGGGTCAGGGGATCGACGCATCGAACTCATTGCCGCTGTTGTCCCGTAGCAACAGACGCGTTTGCCCTGCCCCCTCGATGTCAAAGGCCAGGTTGGGGTTTTCGCTGACCGCGGGAAACAGCTCCAGCCGGGCCAGCACGTGCTCGTTGTGGTCGCGCAGCTCGGCATGGTTGATGAAGAATTCCGGGATGCCGCTGACCATGCCGTTGTCCATGGGATGGGCCACCTGCATACGCACACGGCTGAACCCGTCCCGGGGATAGCGCCCGCCGAGCACTTCGCCGATGTGCTCCTCCCAGCCCGGCTGGGTGCGCACCACACTCGGCGCGGTGCAACCGCCACCTGCGGCGTCAATCAGGGTCGAGCCGACATGCCACAGCCCGTCGCGGGTCAACACCGCCGCGCGCAGGGGTGTGGCCTGTTCGATGCGAATGCGCAGCGACAGCCAGGGCAAAACCGAATCCAGCGGCTGGAAGTCGACGATTTTCGGCAACGGATTCAGTTCTGCCCAGGCGAGGATTCTTACCACTTCGCCCTTGAACGCCCGGGCGTCGATTTCCAGTGGCACCTGCCGGGCGTCTTCGGCAAACGGCGGCGCCAGCAACTTGACCCGCTCATCGAAAATGAACGGCGCATTGCCCAGAAACTGCTGTTGATAGAAGGCCCACATCACCGATGGCACTGGGTCTTTGCCGGGATCGATCGCGCCAGCCTGTGCCGCCAGGCTCAACCAGCAGGCCAACAGACAACTCCCTCGCCATTTCATCGCCTGCTCCTTATTGATACATCTCGGGCACGTCGTACTCCAGGCCGTAATGGCCGTAGATGGTCTTCACCGAGCCCTCGCGGATCAGGCCTTCGAGCGCCTCTTCCACGGCATAGGCCAGTTGCCGGTTGCTTTCGTGCACCGCCATGCCGATTTCCCAGAGCTGCTTGCCCATGTTCGGGTAGGCGTTTTCTGCCAGCGCCAGCTGCGGGTCGGCCGCTTCGTGCACTTGCCAGTCGATTTCGCCGCGCATGGCCATCACCGCGTCGACCTCACCGGCCTTCATCGCGGCAAACGCCTGGGGCACGCCGGGGTAGTGATGGGTCTTGCCGGCGAGCATGCCGTTGAACACCGAAGTCAGGTAGAACGACGGCACGCTGTCGACTTCGACGCCAATCGGGTGCTGCTCGAACACCGCGACGCTGGCGACCTTGTCCAGCCTTCGGCGGTCATAGGCCACCTGCCATTGTTCGTTCTGGTACGGACCGAACATCACCACATGGCCGTTGACCAGCTCACCGACTTCGTTGCGCCTCTGCGCGTAGTCGTGGTCGTAGGGCACGCGCATCATCAGGTCGGCCAGTTGCTGGTTGTGCAAGGCACTGGCACGCCAGATGTAATCGCGCAGGTCGTCGTCGAGCTTTTCCCCGGCCGGCGCCCAGATCAGCGTCAGGCGCACGCCGAGCGCCTTGGCCAGGGCTTCGGCCAGCTCGACATCGACACCCTGGGGCTTGCCGGCGCGCTCAAAACTGTAGGGGGCGAAGTCCTTGTAGACCGCCACCTTCAGCTCCCCGGCGGCGATCATTTCGTCGTAGTTGCGAACCTGCGCCTGCGCCGCCTGGCAGCACAGCCACAGAGTGCTGATCAACACCGCGAACAGGCGCATGGGTCACTCCTCGACGTGCACAGTGTCCAGGTAAGTGCGCACCGCCCACAGGGCTTCCTGGCTCAGGTAGTCGGCCATCTTCGGCATGTACACGCGACCGTCGCGTACCGCGCCATGGCGCACCCTTTCGACGAACCATTCATCGCCCGCCTCGCCGACATCAAGCATGCGCAGGTCGGGGGCGATGCCGCCGGACTTGGCCTCCAGGCCATGACAGGCCGCGCAGTTCTGGGTATAGGCCGAAGCGCCGATTTCTACTGCCTTGTCGTGTTCCGGGGCGGTGCGATACGGGTTCACCGCGGCCCAGCCATCGGCATCGAGCTGCACACCGGCATCTTTTATCGGGGTCAGGCCCTGGGTGGCGACAGCCTGTGGCACCACGTTGCCGTGGGCCCAGACCGAACCTGCGCTGATCAAACTGGCCAATAGCCCGGTCACGAGCAAGGCGTTGCATTTTGTTGTCATTGTCATGCCCTCTGGATTGCACGCAAAACCTCTTGGCAGAGGCTATGGCAGCCATCTTAGAAAGCCCTGCGCACAGACCCCATGCTGCTTTGGTGGTCGCCACCTACTCCCTTGGTCGTAAGGCGATCGTTGGACACCGGACGCTGGCCCTGGAGCCGGTCGACGCCGATCAGGGTCAGGATCAGCAGAAACGGCAGGAGCAGTGCTTTGACGATACGCATGGTCAATCCCCTCCAGATCAGTGGCCGTGGTTACCCATGCTAGAACCGCGCCGTGTGTGGCGGGCTACTACCTTGGTACTGGCCCTTCGGTACTTTCTGCATATTTTCACCGCCCCCCAGGCTTCCTATGCTGGCGCTAACGGTCATGGAGAGCCTTATGCGCCAGCTTGCCCCTTACGCCCTGATCTACCTGCTGGCGATTGCCTGCGCCGCCGGCCTGGCCACCCAAAGCCAGGCTGCCGATGCGCCCTTGCAGGTGCGGATCGGCTACCTGGGCTATCGCCCCGACCCCGGCCCGTTGCTGTCCAACGTCATTCCCGAACCCACCGATGCAGGGCTGCGCGGCGCCGAACTGGCGATCACCGACAGCAACAGCACCGGGCGTTTTCTCAAGCACGGCTACAGCCTGGTCAGCGCCAGCGTCGACAGCCCCGAAGCCTTGCTCGAAGCGGCGAAGGCTCAGCACGAACAAGGCCTGCGCCTGTTTGTGGTGAATGCCCCCGCGACCAGCCTGCGCCAATTGAGTGCGGCACTGCCCGACAGTTTGCTGTTCAACGCCGGCAGTGCCGATGACAGCCTGCGCACCACCGCTTGCCTGCCGAACGTGCTGCACACCTTGCCGAGCCGGGCGATGCTCGCCGACGCGCTGGCGCAGTTTCTGGTGTTGCGCAAATGGCAACGGGCGCTGCTGATTGTCGGGCCGACGCCGGACGATCAAGCCTATGCCGCCGCCCTGCGCCGCGGGGCCAAGCGTTTCGGCTTGCAACTGGTGGCGGAAAAAACCTGGAGCTTCGAAAACGACCAACGCCGCAGCGCCCAGGCCGACATGCCGCTGTTCACCCAGACCGCCGAGTACGACGTGGTACTGGTGGCCGATGAACGCGGCGACTTCGGGGAATACGTGCCCTACCAGACCTGGTACCCGCGCCCGGTCGCCGGCACCCAGGGCCTGACCCCGGTGGGCTGGCACAAGACCGTGGAAACCTACGGCGCCGCGCAGCTGCAAAAACGCTTTGAAGCCCTGACCGGGCGCTGGATGAATGACCGCGATTTCGCCGCCTGGATGGCCGTGCGCAGCATCGCCAGCGCCGTGAGCAAACTGCGCCAGGCCGAGCCGATGGCGATCCGTACGCTGGAAATCAGCGACCAGTTGCCCCTCGACGGTTTCAAGGGCCGCAAGCTCAGCTACCGGCCGTGGAACGGCCAGTTGCGCCAGCCGATTCCTATCGTCCAGCCCCGGGCGCTGGTCAGCACCTCGCCCCAGGACGGCTTTCTGCACCCGTTCAACGAGATGGACAGCCTGGGCTACGACAAACCCGAAGTCAGCTGCCGCTTTCCCTGATCCGAACATCACAACAACAAGGAATCCGCCATGCGCCGCACCCTGCTCTCGTGCACCTTGCTGCTCGCCGCCGGCCATGCCGTTGCCAGCACTGCCTGGGTCTCCAACGAAAAGGACAACAGCCTGAGCCTGATCGACATGCAGACCCTGCAAGTCACCGACACCCTGCCCGTCGGCCAGCGCCCCCGGGGCCTGCTGCTGTCCCATGACAACAAGCTGTTGTACATCTGCGCCAGCGACTCGGACCGGGTCCAGGTGCTGGACGTGGCCACCCGCAAGATCATCAAGGAACTGCCCTCGGGCAAAGACCCCGAGCAATTCGCCTTGCACCCGAACAACCGCTGGCTGTACGTCTCCAACGAAGACGATGCGCTGGTGACGGTGATCGACACCGAGACCTCCAAGGTGCTCGGCCAGATCGACGTCGGTGTCGAGCCCGAAGGCATGGCCGTCAGCCCTGATGGCAAGTGGGCAGTCAACACCAGCGAAACCACCAACATGCTGCACTGGATCGACACCAGCACCCAGACCCTGGCCGACAGCACCCTGGTGGACCAGCGTCCGCGCTTCGTCGAGTTCTCCCCCGATGGCACGAAACTCTGGGCCTCGGCGGAAATCGGCGGCACCGTGACCATTCTCGATGTGGCCAGCCGCACCGTGCTCAGGACCCTGAACTTCCAGATCAAGGGCGTGCACCCGGACAAGGTTCAGCCCGTCGGCATCAAGCTCAGCGCCGATGGCAAGTACGGCTTCGTCGCACTGGGCCCGGCCAACCATGTGGCGGTGATCGATGCCAGGACCTTCGAGATTCTTGATTACCTGCTCGTGGGTCGACGAGTCTGGCAGATGGCGTTCACCCCGGATCAGAAGCAGTTGCTGGCCACCAACGGCGTGAGCGGCGATGTCTCGGTGATCGATGTCGACAGCCTCAAGGTCAGCAAATCGGTGAAGGTCGGGCGCTATCCCTGGGGCGTGGTGGTGACACCATGAACGCCCTTGAAGTCAGTGACCTGAGCTTTGCCTACGGCGCCCGTGAGGCCTTGCGCAAGGTAAGTTTCAGCCTGGAACCCGGACGTTTCGCCGCGCTGCTGGGCCCCAACGGTGCCGGCAAGTCGACCCTGATTGCCCTGCTGACCCGGCTCTATGATCTGCAGCACGGCGAGATCCGCGTCGGTGGCTGTTCATTGCGCAGCGCGGCACGCCCGGCACTCAGGCAGTTGGGCGTGGTGTTCCAGCAAAGCACCCTGGACCTGGACCTCAGCGTCGAGCAGAACCTGCGTTATCACGCGGCATTGCATGGCCTGTCCCGGCGCCAGACCGACCTTCGGGTCGACGCCGAACTGGCCCGCCAGGCCCTGACCGAGCGCCGCCGCGAACAAGTGCGCGAACTCAATGGCGGCCATCGTCGCCGGGTGGAAATTGCCCGCGCCCTGTTGCATGAGCCGCGCCTTATGCTGCTCGATGAAGCCAGTGTCGGCCTCGACCCGGCGAGTCGCCTGGCGCTCAACCAGCACATCCGCAGCCTGTGTCGCGAGGAGCACATCAGCGTGCTCTGGACCACCCACCTGCTCGACGAAGTGCAGCCCAGCGATGACTTGCTGATCCTGCATCAAGGCCGGCTGGTGGCCAGTGGGCAGGCCGATGCCCTGAGCCTGGAGCACGGCGGTGACCTCGGTTCGGCCTTCACCCGCCTGACTACATCGGGAGCTGCCCAATGAACGCTTACTGGCAATGTTTCAGCGGTATCGTGCTGCGCGAATGGCTGCGCTTTGTGCTGCAACGCACGCGTTTTCTCAGCGCCCTGGTGCGGCCGCTGCTGTGGCTGCTGGTGTTCGCAGCCGGTTTTCGCGCAGCGCTGGGGATAGCGATCATCGAGCCCTACGACACCTACATTCCGTACGAGGTCTACATCATCCCCGGCCTGGCCTGCATGATCCTGCTGTTCAATGGCATGCAGGGGTCTCTGTCGATGGTCTACGACCGCGAGATGGGCAGCATGCGCGTGCTGCTGACCAGCCCCCTGCCGCGTACCTTCCTGCTGTGCAGCAAGCTGCTGGCCACGTCACTGATTTCGCTACTGCAGGTCTATGCGTTCCTGGCGATTGCCTGGGTCTACGGCGTGCGACCACCGGCCATGGGCCTGTTGCTGGCGTTGCCGGCGCTGCTGCTGGTGGCGTTGATGCTCAGCGCACTGGGCCTGTTGCTGTCGAACGCGATCCGCCAGCTGGAGAACTTTGCCGGGGTGATGAATTTCGTGATCTTCCCGCTGTTTTTCCTGTCATCGGCGCTGTATCCGCTGTGGAAGATGCGCGAAGCCAGCGAATGGTTGTACTGGCTGTGCGCGGTGAATCCGTTTACCCATGCGGTGGAGCTGGTGCGTTTTGCCCTGTATGAACGCTTCAATCCGCTGGCGCTGGCGGTGTGCACGGGGCTGACGCTGCTGTTTGCGTTGCTCGCCGTACTGACCTTCAACCCGCAGCATGCGGCCTTGCGTAAATCTGGGTAACAACACAATCCCAATGTGGGAGCGGCGGTGCGACGACTCGACTTGCTCGCGAAAACGTTGTGTCAGTCAGCTCATTCATTGAATGTAACGCCGCCTTCGCGAGCAAGCCCGCTCCCACAAGGGGGATCTTCATTGAACAGGATGAAATTACTACTTTAGTACTGGTTTCCCTGTCTATCGTCGCATTCCCAACGCCCTCCGACTGGCATGTAATAGGTCCATAACTATAAGGACTGACCCCATGCCGCGTGCCCGACGTTGCCTGTTGCGCCCTACTCTCGCCGCCCTGTCGCTGGGCCTGCTGCTGAGCACCGCGCAGGCCGACACTGCGCTGTTCTCCAGCGACGGCTATCGCATCGGCCTGTACCGCAGCCCGACGCCCGAACAGCTGCAAGGCGCAACCATCGTCGATACCCACGCCCTGCAAGCCCTGCTCGACCAAACCCCGCGCCCGCTGCTGATCGATGTCTACCGCCGCCAGTGGCTGCAAGGGCAATTCATCGAAGACCAGCCCCATGAAAACCTGCCCGGCAGCCATTGGCTGGCCAATACCGGTGACGGTGAGCTGACGCCGCAATGGCAGGACTATTTCGCCGCCAACCTGAAAAAGCTGACCGCCGGCGACCCGACGCAACCGCTGGTCTTCTATTGCCGCTCCGACTGCTGGTTGAGCTGGAATGCGGTCAAGCGCGCAGCCACCATGGGCTATAAGACCCTGTATTGGTATCGCGATGGCCTGGACGCCTGGCAAGCGGCCAACCTGCCGGTTTCGCCAGCCAGGCCCGAACCCTTTCCCTGAGCTTTACGCGTGCGTGTCGATGCCACACCATAATCAAAATAATGAGGTGAAAGGCCATGTACAAAATCCTGATTGCCGACGATCACCCGCTGTTTCGCGAAGCCATCCACAACGTCATCAGCGACGGATTTGCCGGCAGCGAAGTGATGGAAACCGCCGACCTGGACAGCGCCCTGGCCCTGACCCAGGAACACGATGACCTGGACCTGATCCTGCTCGACCTGAACATGCCCGGCATGCACGGGCTCAATGGCCTGATCAACCTGCGTAACGAAGCGCCGACCATTCCGGTGGTGATTGTCTCCGCCGAACAGGACAAGCAGATCGTGCTGCAGGCCATCACCTACGGCGCGGTGGGTTTCATCACCAAGTCTTCACCCCGCGCCCAGATGACCGATGCCATCCAGCAGATTCTCAATGGCAATGTCTACCTGCCCCCGGACATCATCCGCACCGCCAAAAGCAGCACCCACCGGCGGATGAACGACACCCCGAGCTTCCCGCCCGAACTGCTCCAGGCCCTGACCCGCAAGCAGTTGCAGGTATTGGAACGCATGACCAAGGGCGAATCGAACAAACAGATCGCCTACACCCTGGAAATCGCCGAGACCACGGTCAAGGCCCACGTCTCGGCGATCCTGCGCAAGCTCAACGTGCACAACCGGGTGCAGGCGATCCTGAGTGCCGGGGATATTGATTTCGGGTCTTATCTGCGGCGTTGAGTCGGCAAGACCGCGGAGCGCCCTTCGCGAGCAGGCTCGCTCCCACAGGCACGGTGCTGTCCCTGTGGGAGCGAGCCTGCTCGCGAAAAGGACTTCACATTCACCGAAGATTTCAAGGTCGGCCAAGCAAATGACTCATCGCCGTCTTCAGCTTCATCGGCCGCACCGGCTTGTGCATCAGGGTGTGGCCCAGTTCGCGGATCTGCTGTTTGAGTTCATTGCTGTAGTTGGCCGTGATCATCATCGCCGGCACCGGTGACGCGCGCCGGGCATTGATGCGCGCCACGGCGTCGACACCGTTGCGATCGTTGTCCAGGTGATAATCGGCAATCAGCAGGTCGGCCTCGGCGTGGAAATTGTCCACTTGCCGCGCCAGGTCCTCCTCCGACAGCGCCGTCACCACCCGACACCCCCATCCCTCCAGCAAGGTGCGCATGCCGGCGCAAATGGTCGCATCGTTGTCCAGCACCCATATCCGCGCGCCCCGCAGGCGCTCGAGCATCGGCTCGCTCATCTGCAACGCAGGCTGCGGCTTCGGCGCGGTGGCGCTCAACGGCACTTCGACCGAGAACATCGAACCCCGACCCGGCCATGAACGCACATGAATGGGATGCCCGAGGATACCGGCAATCTTCTCTACGATCGCCAGGCCCAGGCCCAGGCCGCGATCCTGATCGGGTCGCTGCACATCACCGCGCTTGAACTCCTGGAAAATCTCCTCCAGGCGATGCTCGGCAATGCCCATGCCGCTGTCCCAGACTTCGATCGTCAGGCACTGATGATGCCGCCGGCAACCGAGCACCACGCGACCACTGTAGGTATAGCGAATCGCGTTGCTCAGCAGGTTGCGCAGGATCCGTGCGAGCAACTGGATGTCACTGCGCACCAGCGCCGAACAGCCGATGAAGTGCAATTGCAGGCCTTCACTGCGCGCCACCTGGGTGTATTCGGCGGCCAGGTTGTCCAGCAGCTCACTGAGGGCGAACGGCGCAATGTCGGCCTTGATCACCCCCGCATCGAGCTTGGAAATATCCACCAGGGTGCCGAGCAGGTTCTCCACGTCTTCCAGGGAATTGCTGACGTTGCGCACCAGTGTCTCGCTGGACATCGGCTCGCGCCGTTCCAGCAAGGCACTGGTAAACAGGCGCGCGGCATTCAACGGTTGCAGCAGGTCATGACTGACGGCGGCAAGAAACTTGGTCTTCGACAGGTTGGCCTGCTCGGCTTCCTGCTTGGCCTCGCGCAAGCGTGACTCGACCAGGCGACGCTCATCGATCTCGCGCAGTAGCTGATCGTTGAGGGTGGTCAATTCCGCCGTGCGCTCGCGTACCCGCAGCTCCAGGTTCTGATACGCCTGATGCAGCGCCTCGGCGGTGCGGCGGCGTTCGGTGATGTCGCGGATCAACACGAAAATCCCCACCACCTCGCCACTGGCCAGACGGTTGGGCACATAGGAGCGCAGCATGTAGCGCTCCTGGTTGTTGACGTTGGTTTCGGCGAACTCGAACGTCACGCTCTCGCCGGCCAGCGCCCTGGCCACGTAGGGCTCCAGCCGCTGGTAATGCTGTTCGCTGTGCACTTCGCGCAGGCTCTGACCGAGCATCACGCCGCGGGGCCAGCAGTACCACTCTTCGTAGACCTTGTTGGTGAACTCGTAGACCAGGTCGGCATTGAGGTAGGCAATCAATGCCGGTACGTGATCGGTGATCAGGCGAATCCAGTGTTCGCTTTCACTCAGCGCCTCGGCGTGCTGGTAGCGCTCGGTGATGTCAGTGAAGGTGTTGACGAAACCGCCGGTGGGCAACGGATGGGTGCGGATTTCCAGGACCCGGCCATCGTACAGGCGCTGCTCGCATTCGCGCACCGGTCGTCCGTTGCCATCGCGGCTGGCCGGGGTCAGCAGGTTCAGCTCGCTGTCGGCGATCACTTCGGCAAACGGGCGATGGGCCGCCACCGGCGCCAGGCCGCTCAACTCCAGGAACCGCCGGTTCCACAACTCCAGGATGCCCTCGGCGCTGACCATCGCCACCCCTTGGGACAGGTTGTCGACCGCCCGTTGTAACAGATGCGACTTCTGCGCCACCGCCTGCTCACGGCGTACGGTTTCGCTGAGTTTGACGTCGGTGATGTCGGTGAACAGGATCACCCGCCCCCCTTCCTGGGTCGGCCGCTCGCTGACTTGCAGCCAGCGCCCGTTCTGCAGGCGGTAAAGCAGGTTTTCGTCGGCATGCCCGCGCGGCTCTTCGGTGAACAGGGCGTTGTTCATCATCAGCCGCTTGACCTCGGTCAGGCGCATGCCGGCGTTGATCCGCACCCGGCTGTTGCTCCAGAACGCCTTGAAGCGACTGTTGAACAGCACGATGCGCTGGTCGGCGTCGAACAGCACGAAGGCGTCGGAAATGCTTTCGATGGCATCGATCAGGTGTTGGTGCGCCGTTTCCGCGCGCAGGCGGGCTTCGCTGAGCAAATGATTGCCGGCCTTGAGTTCGGCCATGGCCTGGTTCAGGGCATCGGTGCGTTCGCGCACTTGCTCGGCCAGCACCACCGAATGCTGGAATGCCGCGTACGGATCGTTGCCGCGGGTTCCCCCGGACTCGACCCGTTCGATCAGCGCGCCATTGATGCGCTGCAGTTTATGGTTGTCCAGGCGCAGCCCGGCCAGTTCGGCCTGCAGTTCAGCGATGTCCTGGGGCACGGCCACGGGCAATGGCAACGCCGGTGAAGGTCTGGTTGATGTGCATGCCATTGAACTGTTCTCCATAGGTGTTGAAACCCATCACCCGTTGCTCGCGCAAAAACGAGCCGATCTGATCAAGACTGCCGTCGTCTTCGAGTTCCAGACGCCGCAGGAAACAGTCGCAACCGATGGTCAGCAGCAAATCGCCCAGGCGCTCCTGCAACCCCTCGAACAGACTCTGCAGGTTCGGCAGCATCGGCCCCGGGGTCATGGCGGTGAGGACGATGCCGTTTTCCACGGCGCAGTAGAAACTCAGGCTCAGGTCCGGATGCACCTGCTGGATGGCCCGCACGTAGTACTGCTGGTTGATCCGCACCGCCAACGGGTGCGCAGCGAAGACCCGGTGATCGAGCTGCGCCACCGGCACGCCGATGTGCCGGGCGTACTCCTCGGCAGCCGGCTCGGCATTGAGCTCGAAGACCCGGCGCAAAGTGCTGTCGGCCCCGGTGACCACCAGCTTTTCGGCGCGGGGCAGCACGTGGTGGGTGGTGAACACTTCGAAATCCAGCCAGGTATTGACCAACACCACCACGGCCGCGCCGCTGTGGAACTCGCCATCAAAGTACACATGGGTATGGGTCAGGTAGTTATCGTCGCCGGCCGAGCCGCCGAAATGCGGAATGTCGCCCAAGGCCGCACTCAAGGCCGCCAGGACCATTTCTTCGCGGCTGGACAGGCCATCAAGCAGGGTCAGGGCAAAGCTGTTGCCCTTGATCGGGGCCAGGGTGTTGCTGCGACAGCCACTGACCAGGCGCTCGACCATTTGCTGGGCGTCGATCAGGCTGAAGTGCTCCATCTGGTCGATCAGCTCGATCGAGATGGAAAAGTGCCGGTGGTCGAAACCCACCGCCGTCACGCAATTGCGCCCATAGCCCAGCGGAGTGATTTCCCCGGCGCTGGTGCAGCCCGCCAGGCGAATGCCGCCGAAGCTTTGCTGCAAGGCCTGGCCCAGCGCCTGCAGGTCGTATTCGGCGGAACAGAAGAACAGCACGAACCCCAGGTGCGGGTGCAACAGCTGTCGTGCCAGTTCCTGCGCGACCTGCCGGGCATCGGTGGCCTGGGACATTGCACTGACGACGCCTTCGCTCTGCTGCATCCTTACCTCCCGCAGGTGCGTGTGTATGAGGCACGAGTGTACGAAGTCTGTGGGGGGCGACGAATGCTACTTGGGTAGCGGGTAGCCGCTTCGATGGGATGAGACAGATAAAGCTCCCACACTAGTTTTGGTTATCCGCAGGTGTTGCGTACACCCGGTAACCCTGTGGGAGCGAGCTTGCTCGCGATGGGGCCATCACAGCCAACATCCATGTTGCCTGACACTCAGCCATCGCGAGCAAGCTCACTCCCACAATTATTTGTATTCCAGCCTTCTACCAGGTCAGCACCGCGCCCACGGCAAAGGTGTCGGTGTCTTCGTTCTGCTCACTGGTGTCGTGGCCGTTGATTTCGAACTGGTTGTACTCGGCCACCAGCTTGAGGTTGTCGTTCACGTCATGGAACAACGCGATGCCACGGGTCTCGTAGTCCGCACCGCTGCCGACCACGCCGTTGCCGTCGTCATTGGTCTTGCCGTAGGACAAGGCCAGGCGGTTCTTGCCCAGTTTGTAGGAGCCCTGCATCAGGTAGCCGTCGCTGTCGACGTTGCGCAGGGTCGGCTCGCCGGCATTGTTGGTGAAAAACGGGTTGATGCCCTTGGCCTGGAAGCCGGACCCGGTGAGAGACAAGCCGCCCATCTTCGCCTGCACGCCATAACCGACCCCCTTGGAGGTGACGGTCTCGACCGTCGAGTCGGTGTTGTCCGAGGTCTGGTAGCTGCCGTTGATCCAGCTGTAGATCTTGGCCCCGGCCAGGTCGAACTGATAGGTGACTTCGCTCTCGGTACGCGGGTTTTCCTGATAGGCCTTGCCCGTCGGACTGCTGTCGTTGGTGTCCACCGGGTCCATGATGCCGACCGCCACGCGCAGTCCGTCCATCACCGGGGTGCGATAGGTGATTTGCGAAGTCGGGAACGGATACGGGTAACCGGTGCCGATGTTGCCGAACGACACCCCGCCGCCATCCACCAGCCCCAACGTATCGCTGACCTGGCCGTAACCGGCGAGCATTTCGTCGAGCAGGATGTTGGAACGGGCGAACAAGCCGAAGTCCTTGCCGATCAGCACCTCGCCCCACTCCGAGTTGGCCACGGTGCCGAAGAACTGCCGCACATCGATGGCAGTGTCGGTGCCGTTGGTTTGGCTGTCGTTGATGGTGACCCAGAACGAGGCACGGGCGCCGAGCTTGAGATCGTCTACCTGCTTGCCCATGTTGAACCCCAGGTAGTTGGGCAAAAAGCCCATCTTGACCCGTGACTGCCGACGGTCGTACTGATCGCCGGCGCGGTCGACATCGCTGTTTACGTAGAAGGCGTTGATGTAGCCGTCGGTGGAGAACGTGGTCTGGTCCTTGTCGTACAGCATGATATCCGCCTCAGCCACCGGGCTCAGGCCCAGGGCAGACAGGCTGGCGATAAAGGCAGGCAGAAAACGATGCGTGACGTTCTTATTGTTGTGCATGGCGCGCTCCGAAACGGGGGACTGAGTGTCGGAGGCGATTATCGAAACCTGACGGGCGGCGCCATACGCTGCCTTGGGGCTGGTTTTGAGGTGCTTTGGATTGGCTGGCGGCGCGTGACCGCTATGGCGTAAGACCGCTTGTCGGTGAGGCTCGCCACTTAGGGCGTAGGCCTGTGGACCCGACTGGCATCCACAGGAACCGCTACCGGCTAGGCGTTGGCCTTGAGCAACATGTAGGCGGCGACCACCACGCAGATGCTGGCGAACCCGACCTGCAACGTCCGCGCCGGCACCCGGGCGCAGAGCTTGCGGCCGATGATCATGCCGAAAATGCTCGCGCCAATGAAGGTGGCCCCCACACTGTCGATGCGCACGCCGGCATGGAACGCGCCGATCACGCCGATGGCCGAAATCAGGCTGATCACCATCAGCGAGGTGGCAATGATTCCGCGCATCTGCACATCGGTCAGTTGCTTGAATGCCGGGACGATCAGAAAGCCGCCGCCCACCCCCAGCAACCCCGAGACCACACCCGTGACCGCTCCGAGCGCGGCGAGGGTCGCGGTGCATTTGGCGGTCCAGGAAAAGCGCCCGGTCTGTTGATCGAGCATGCAGTTTTTCTGGCCCCAGTTCGCGTGCCCGTGGTCGCTCGGGCCTTCGTCCTTGCGTTCACGGCGCAACATCCGCCAGGCCACCATGACCATCAGCAGGCTGAACAGGATCATCAGGATTTTTTCCGGCAACTGATGGGCGAAGTAGATGCCCACCGGTGAAAATACCGCACCGAGTGCGGCGATCAGCAACGCCGCGCGATACCGCACCAGGCCATGGCGCAATCCATCGATGGCGCCGACCGCTGCCGCACTGCCCACCGCAAACAACGCCACCGGAGCGGCCTGGGTCATGCTCCAGCCCAATCCCAGTACCAGGGCCGGCACCGCGAGAATCCCGCCGCCCGCTCCAGTCAACCCCAATACCAACCCCATCACCACGCCAAACAGACTTGCCAGCAACATAGGGAGTTCTCAGTCGACCCTGGACAGACGCGTCAGCCACTCGCGACCCTTGAGCATACCGTTCCAATAGAACCACGGTAGCAGTGTTGCCTTGAGCCACCACGCCGAGCGGCGCGGCGTCGTCGGGTCGAGGGGAAAGGTCGGCAGCAATTTGCCCGCATAACCGAACTCGGCCAGGATCACCTTGCCCTTCTCCACCGTCAGCGGACAGGAGCCATAGCCGTCGTACTTCAGCGGCAATGGTTGTTGCTTGCGCAAAGCCAGCAGGTTTTCGGCCACAACCACTATCTGCTTGCGCACCGCCGCGGCGGTTTTTGCATTGCTGGTGCCGCAGATATCCCCCAACGCGAAGACGCCTGGATAACGCGGATGCTGCAGGCTGTGGGGATCGACTTCACACCAGCCGGCGGCGTCGGCCAGCGGACTCCGGGCGACGAAATCCGGGGCCACCTGAGGCGGAACGACATGCAGCAGGTCAAAGGTTTTTGCCTGGCGGGTGACAATGCCCTCGGCGTCCTTGACCTCGAACCACGCAGTCTTCGCCGGGCCGTCGACCTTGACCAGATTCGAATTGAATGCCAGCCGGGCGTTGTACTTCTCGATGTACTTCATCAGCGGCGGGACAAAGGTCGCCACGCCGAACAATGCAGCGCCCGCGAGATTGAACTCGACATCGATGTTGTTCAGCACTCCGCTCCTGTTCCAGTGATCACAGGACAGGTACAGCGCTTTTTGAGGCGCCCCCGCACATTTGATCGGCATGGCCGGCTGGGTGAACAGCACCTTGCCGCCGCGCAGTTTCTGCACCTGGTCCCAGGTGTAGGTCGCGTGCCGGTAGCTGTAGTTGGAGGTCACGCCGTGCTGGCCAAGGGTCTCCTCCAGGCCTTCGATTTTCTCCCAGGCCAGGCGCAGGCCGGGGCAGACCACCAGGTTCCGATAGCTGACCGTGCGCGCGTCACTGAGGATCAGCCGGCCATGGTCGGGGTCGATGCCGGTCACGGCAGCCTGCAGCCAATTGACCCCCCGCGGCATCACCGATGCCATCGGCCGCACGGTGTTTTCCACGTTGTAGGCACCACCGCCGACCAGCGTCCAGGCCGGTTGATAGTAGTGCCGGGAGTCGGGCTCGATCAGGGTGATGTTCAGCTGCGGGTTACGCTTGAGCAGGCTGGCGACAAGGCCTATGCCCGCCGTGCCGCCGCCGATCACCACGATATCTGCACTGATGGATGGGCCCCAGTGTTGATCGTTCATTGCTTGTTCCTTTTGCTGCACGCAAGTTTTCTATCAGCCGCGACACAAAACTACTGTGGGAGCGGGCTTGCTCGCGAAAGCGGTGTGTCAGTAGACATTAACGTTGGCTGACACACCGCCTTCGCGAGCAAGCCCGCTCCCACAGGTTCGGTGTGTTGAACAAGATCAAGGTTGAACCCAGCTTTTAAGCACCGCCCCGCAATACAGCCCGGAGAGGGTTTTCATCACCTGGATCACCTCGTGACTGGCGAGACCGTAAAAAATGTACTTGCCTTCACGACGGGTCGCGACCAGTCCTTCATCGCGCAGGATCCCCAGTTGCTGGGACAGGGTCGGTTGGCGCACGCCGGTCATTTTTTCCAGCTCGCCGACGTTGCGCTCGCCCTGAGTCAGCTGGCACAGGATCAACAGGCGATCCTCATTGGCCAGGGCCTTGAGCAGCGCACAGGCCTTGGAGGCCGAGGCGCGCAGTTGGGCGACTTCACATTCGGTCAGACTGGATTGCATTTGCAGGATGCCTTCAACGTCACTTAAGCTGCGAACATTATGTTTTTACATAAAGTGTTGCAACTGACTTTTCCACTCTGCACAGGTTCGTGTCCATGCCCGCACTGATTGAAGCTTTCCTCGACCCCGCCTCCTCGACCTACAGCTACGTGGTCTACGAGGCTGATGGCGGGCAGTGTGCGATTGTCGACCCCGTGCTCGACTACGACGGTGCGGCCGGGCGTACCGCGACCACCCAGGCTGACAAAATCATCGCCTTCGTCCGCGCCCACACACTGCAAGTGCAATGGCTGCTGGAAACCCACGCCCACGCCGATCACCTATCCGCCGCGCCCTATCTGCGCCAGCAGCTGGGTGGAAAAATCGCCATCGGCGAGTCCATCAGCAAGGTGCAGGACGTGTTCAAGGCGCTGTTCAATCTGGAGCCATCATTTCGCGTCGACGGTTCGCAGTTCGATCACCTGTTCGCCCCCGACGAGTCGTTCATGATCGGCAACCTCAAGGCGACCGCCCTGCACGTGCCCGGCCATACGCCGGCGGACATGGCTTACCTGATCGACGGTGATGTGATTCTGGTGGGCGATACGATGTTCATGCCCGATGTCGGCTCTGCCCGTTGTGACTTCCCCGGTGGCAATGCCAACCAGATGTTTGCCTCGATCCGCAAGCTGCTGGCCTTCCCCGCCAGCGTGCGCCTGTACGTGTGCCACGACTACCCGCCGCAAGGACGCGCTCCCGAATGCATGACCACCGTCGGTGAACAGCGCAAAAACAACATTCACGTGCGCGACGGTATCGACGAAAACGCCTTCGTGGAAATGCGCACCAAACGCGATATCGGGCTGGGCATGCCAACACTGCTGCTGCCGGCGATTCAGGTGAACGTGAGGGCGGGGAATTTACCCCCGGCGGAGGAAAACGGCGTGGTCTATCTGAAAATCCCGCTAAACGCCCTATAAGAAAAGGCAACGAACGGCTTGGCACAAAGGCCTTTGCCTACATACTCTGGCGATAGGGGTGAAGTGGAATATTTCTCATCAGATAATCAAACTTCATTGGGCAAATAACCAATGGAGATTTTGCAATATGGATATCCGTCGCAACCACCGTGACATGACGCAACAACAGAAAGACGCCTTCATCGGGGCCATCCTGATGCTGAAAAACAACGTCGACAGCGTGCTGCGGCCCGGGCAACAAAATCGCTACGATGACTTTGTGCAGATTCACAAAAACTCTATGGGTCTGGGCAACCCACTTATTCCCAGCCCGCATCGCAGCCCATTGTTTTACCCTTGGCATCGCATTTTGATTCGTCAATTCGAACTCGCCCTGCAGGGCGCCGCCAACGACACGAGCATTACCCTGCCCTACTGGAACTGGCAAATCACCGGAGCAGACAACCCATTCACATCAAACTTCATGGGCGGGAACGGTGACAATACACAAGACAATCGCGTTACTAGCGGGCCATTTTCCAGGGAACACTCTCAATTCGAGGTAAGGGTATGGGACGCGGAAGCAGGCAACCCAGGCTTACGCCGCAATTTTGGGCAGATCGGTGTGTTGCCGTCGGCCGAAGCCGTCGTGTCCGCTCTCAATAGAACGCCCTACTGGATGGAGCAGAGCGGTTGGGAAAACTATTCAGAAGTTGAACTGCACAATTCGGTACATGCCTGGATAGGGGGCAATATGGCTGAAGCGTCCTCGTCCAACGACCCAATATTTTTCTTGCATCATTGCTATCTCGATCTGTTATGGGAGCGCTGGAAACACCAGCACCCGAATGTTCCTGGCTTTTCGCCTCGAGACAACGCTCCCAATGGGGTAGAGGGATCAACGCTGATTTTTCATCCAGACAACGAACCTGCTCCCTGGGAACAAACCTATACAGTTGAACAAACGTTTTTTACTTCTAATCTCGATTATCGATATGACTACCTATGACGGCACCTGATACTCAATTGCCGAGGGTCAGGCCATTCGCCGGCAACGGCAGCGCGGTCTTATAGCGCACCTGCTTGAGCGCAAAGCTCGAACGGATGTTCGCCACCCCCGGCACCTTGGTCAGAAAATCCATCATGAAACGCTCCAGCGACTGGATGGTCGGCACCAGCACCCGGATCAGGTAGTCCGGGTCGCCGGCCATCAGGTAGCACTCCATCACCTCGGGGCGGTCGGAAATCGCTTCTTCGAAATGCTGCAACGCCTCTTCCACCTGCTTCTCCAGGCTGACGTGAATGAACACGTTCACATGCAACCCCAGCAGGTCGGCATCGAGCAGCGTCACTTGCTCGCGGATCACCCCCAGCTCTTCCATGGCCTTGACCCGGTTGAAACACGGTGTCGGTGAGAGGTTCACCGAGCGTGCGAGGTCGGCATTGGTGATGCGCGCATTCTCCTGAAGGCTGTTGAGAATGCCGATGTCGGTACGGTCCAGTTTGCGCATGAGACAAAACCACCTGTTTTTTTTGTTTATGCAGGTTTTTTATCTGCAAATGATCTTTGGTGCAACGAAACAGAGAGAAATATTCTTCTTGGGCGGGCCTATGATTGTTGTAGGACAAGATTTCTTCTACCGAACGAAATCTGTCAGCTCACTACAAGAAATTCACAAGATCGAGCGTAGAAGCCATGACCCAAGCGTATGAACCGCTGCGCCTGCACGTCCCCGAACCCTCGGGCCGTCCCGGCTGTAAAACCGACTTCTCCTACCTGCATCTGACCGATGCCGGCACGGTGCGCAAACCTCCAATCGACGTTGAACCGGCTGACACGGCTGACCTGGCCCGTGGCCTGATTCGCGTGCTCGACGACCAGGGCAATGCCCTTGGGCCGTGGGCCGAAAACGTGCCGGTGGAGATCCTGCGCAAGGGCATGCGCGCCATGCTCAAGACCCGCATCTACGACAACCGCATGGTGGTCGCCCAGCGTCAGAAAAAGATGTCGTTCTACATGCAGAGCCTCGGCGAGGAAGCCATTGGCAGCGCCCAGGCCCTGGCCCTGAACATCGACGACATGTGCTTCCCGACCTACCGCCAGCAAAGCATCCTGATGGCCCGCGACGTACCGCTGGTCGACCTGATCTGCCAGCTGCTGTCCAACGAGCGCGATCCGCTCAAGGGCCGGCAATTGCCGATCATGTACTCGGTCAAGGAGTCCGGTTTCTTCACCATCTCCGGCAACCTCGCCACCCAGTTCATCCAGGGCGTGGGCTGGGGCATGGCCTCGGCGATCAAGGGCGACACCAAAATCGCCTCGGCCTGGATCGGCGACGGCGCCACCGCCGAGTCGGACTTCCACACCGCCCTGACCTTCGCCCACGTGTACCGCGCGCCGGTGATCCTCAACGTGGTCAACAACC
>Ga0209050_1000913_pt1 | contig 39020 bp, 42 predicted proteins | sample Araplavi_mTSA_r2_FD_184276 | JGI IMG/M metagenome (GOLD analysis project Ga0209050, IMG submission 184276) | Arabidopsis root microbial communities from North Carolina, USA - plate scrape MF_Cvi_mTSA_r2 (SPAdes) (version 2) | ecosystem: Host-associated > Plants > Roots > Endosphere | place: USA... | reverse complement strand
CGACAAGCGCATCCTGATGATCGACGGCGAGCCTGTGGATTATTGCCTGGCACGGATTCCGGCCCAGGGCGAAACCCGTGGCAACCTCGCCGCCGGCGGCCGTGGCGAAGCCCGTCCCCTGACCGAAAAGGATCGCTGGATCGCCGCACAAGTCGGCCCGACCCTGCGTGAAAAAGGCCTGTTGTTCGTTGGCCTGGACGTGATCGGCGAGCACCTGACCGAGATCAACGTCACCAGCCCGACCTGCATCCGCGAAATCGACAATGCCTTTGGCACCGATATCGGCGGCCTGCTGATGGATGCCATCGATCAGAAGCTCAAGGCACGTTGATTAGCCAAACCAACATTGCGTTATCATGCGCGGCCTGTGAAAACGCGATGTTGGTTTCCTTGTCATGACCCTCCCGTCCGATCTGCCTGCCGAACTCGCCCACCGTGGCGTGCGCCCGGCCGATCGCCTCGGTTTTACTCTGTTCCTGGCGGCGCTGATCCACCTGGCCTTGCTGCTGGGTGTCGGGTTTGCCGTGGTCGAGCCCAAGCAGATCAGCAAAACCCTGGAAATCACCCTCGCCACCTTCAAAAGCGAAAAGAAGCCTGAAAAGGCCGATTTCCTGGCGCAAGAGAACCAGCAAGGCAGCGGCACCCTGGACAAAAAGGCGATTCCCAAGACCACCGAGGTCGCGCCCTTCCAGGACAACAAGGTACAGAAAGTCACGCCACCGCCGGCCGCCAAGCCTGAAGTGCAGGAAGCCCCGCCGAAGGCTGCCGTGACCACCGTGGCGCCGAAGCCGAAAAAAGCCCCCGCCAAGACCGAGGAGCCCAAGACCGAGGTCAAACCCCAGGTCCAGGCGCCGACGTTCGACAGTGAGCGGCTGTCCAGCGACATCGCCAGCCTCGAAGCGGAACTGGCCGCCGAACAACAACTGTACGCCAAGCGCCCGCGCATCCACCGCTTGAGCGCCGCCTCGACCATGCGCGACAAGGGCGCCTGGTACAAGGACGAATGGCGCAAGAAAGTCGAGCGCATCGGCAACCTCAATTACCCCGACGAAGCACGGCGCAAACAGATCTACGGCAATTTGCGCCTGATGGTGTCGATCAACCGTGACGGTTCGCTGTATGAGGTGCTGGTGCTGGAATCCTCAGGCCAGCCGCTGCTGGACCAGGCGGCGCAACGGATCGTCCGGCTGGCGGCGCCGTTCGCACCCTTTACCGGGGATCTATCGGATGTTGACCGGCTGGAGATCATCCGGACCTGGAAGTTTGCCCGCGGCGATCGCCTCTCAAGCAACTGACCCGCACAAATCCCCCTGTAGGAGCGAGCTTGCCCGCGATGGTCGCCAACGATAACGCTGCAAGCCTGACACCCCGCAGTGCTCTCAGGTTCATCGCGAGCAAGCTCGCTCCTACAGAATTACGGCATTTCCTGCGCATCCCCGGCTTGTCAGTTCGCCCCTCGAACGCCACACTAGCGCACATGAAAAACGTCAGCCCCAGCTACCTCAAGCATCAATTCCTGATCGCCATGCCGCACATGGCCGACCCGAACTTTGCGCACACCTTGACCTACATCGTCGAGCACACGGCCAATGGTGCCATGGGGCTGGTGGTCAACCGTCCGCAAGAGCTGAACCTGGCCGATATCCTTGAGCAATTACGCCCGGAAATCGAACCGCCAGCGCTCTGCCAGCATGTGCCGATCTTCATCGGCGGCCCGGTGCAAACCGATCGCGGCTTCGTCCTTCACCCCAAGGGGCAGAGTTTCCAGGCGACCGTTGATCTGGAAGATGAGTTGTCCCTGTCGACGTCCCAGGACGTCCTGTTTGCCATCGCTGACGGCGTCGGCCCGGCAAAAAGCCTGATCGCACTCGGTTATGCCGGCTGGGAAGCCGGGCAACTGGAGGCCGAACTGGCGCAGAACGCCTGGCTGAACTGCCCGTTTGACGCCGATATCCTGTTCAACACCAGCAGCGAACTTCGCCTGGAAGCGGCCGCCAGGCACCTGGGCGTCAACCTCAGCCTGCTGACCAGCCAGGCGGGGCACGCCTGATGGCCCTGAAGCTGATTCTGGGTTTTGACTATGGCACCAAACAGATCGGCGTTGCGGTCGGCCAGGTGATTACCGGCCAGGCCCGTGAGCTGTGCACCCTGAAAGCGCAGAACGGCATTCCTGACTGGAACCAGGTCGAAGCCCTCATCAAAGAGTGGAAACCCGATGCCGTGGTGGTCGGCCTGCCGCTGAACATGGACGGCACGCCCAGCGACATGTGCGCCCGCGCAGAAAAGTTCGCCCGGCGCCTGAACGGCCGCTTCAACCTGCCCTTCTATACCCACGATGAACGCCTGACCACCTTCGAGGCCAAGGGCGAACGCCTGGCTCGTGGCGGCCAGAAAGGCAGTTACCGCGACAACCCGGTCGACGCTATCGCCGCCGCCCTGCTGCTGCAAGGCTGGCTCGACGAAAATGGCGCACTGTTCGAATCCTGAAGAGCCGCGATGCGTCTCTCTTAGCTACAACCCGAGCCACCTTGCATGAAACCCGGCTCGGGCCCAAGAAGGAGCAACCATGAGCCTGCCCAATCCCGCCGAACTGATCAGCCAGATGGCCACGGGTCGCTGATGCCACCTGGAACACCGTGGCATCAGCGACCCGCGCTTCATCGGCATTCGTACCGGCGGCGTCTGGGTGGCCCAGGCCCTGCTGAAGGAACTGGGCAGCAATGAGCCCCTCGGCACCCTCGACGTGTCCTTCTACCGCGACGATTTCAGCCAGAACGGCCTGCACCCGCAGGTTCGCCCTTCGGCGCTGCCGTTCGAGATCGAAGGCCAGCACCTGGTGCTGATCGACGATGTGCTGATGAGCGGCCGGACCATCCGCGCTGCCATGAACGAACTGTTCGACTACGGCCGCCCGGCCAGCGTGACGCTGGTGTGCCTGCTGGACCTGGACGCCGGCGAACTGCCGATCCGCCCGAACGTGGTGGGCGCGACCCTGTCGCTGGCCGCCCACGAACGGGTGAAACTGTCCGGTCCGGAGCTCGCGCTCGAACTGCAAGACCTCGCCCTTTAATTCGCCCTATTGAGAGTCCCCCTTGCGATGACGCCTCTAGACACCAAGCGCCCGCTGCAGCTCAATGATCAGGGCCAGCTGCGCCACTTCCTCTCGCTCGACGGTTTGCGCCGTGAGCTGTTGACGGAAATCCTCGACACCGCCGATTCCTTCCTCGAAGTCGGCGCCCGGGCCGTGAAGAAAGTCCCGTTGCTGCGCGGCAAGACCGTGTGCAATGTGTTCTTCGAGAACTCGACCCGTACCCGCACCACCTTCGAACTGGCGGCTCAACGGCTCTCGGCGGACGTGATCACCCTCAACGTGTCCACGTCGTCCGCGAGCAAGGGCGAGACCCTGCTCGACACTCTGCGTAACCTGGAAGCCATGGCCGCCGACATGTTCGTCGTGCGCCATGGTGACTCCGGTGCCGCGCACTTCATCGCCGAGCATGTCTGCCCGCAAGTGGCGATCATCAACGGCGGCGACGGCCGGCACGCGCACCCGACCCAGGGCATGCTCGACATGCTGACCATCCGTCGGCACAAGGGCGGGTTCGAAAACCTTTCGGTGGCCATCGTCGGCGACATCCTGCACTCGCGGGTGGCACGTTCGAACATGCTGGCCCTGAAAACCCTCGGTTGCCCGGACATTCGCGTGATCGCACCGAAGACCCTGCTGCCGATCGGCATCGAGCAATACGGCGTGAAGGTCTACACCGACATGACCGAAGGCCTGAAGGACGTCGACGTGGTGATCATGTTGCGTCTGCAGCGTGAACGCATGACCGGCGGCCTGCTGCCAAGCGAAGGCGAGTTCTACCGCCTGTTCGGCCTGACCACCGCGCGCCTGGCCGGCGCCAAACCCGATGCCATCGTGATGCACCCGGGGCCGATCAACCGCGGCGTGGAAATCGAGTCGGCAGTGGCCGACGGCCCGCACTCGGTGATCCTCAACCAGGTGACCTACGGGATCGCCATTCGTATGGCCGTACTGTCCATGGCCATGAGCGGGCAGACTGCGCAGCGTCAATTCGAGCAGGGCCAATTCGAACAGGAGAACGCACAGTGAAGCTCAGCATTCTCGGCGCCCGCGTGATCGATCCGGCCAGTGGCCTGGATCAAGTGACCGATATCCACATTGAAGCCTGCAAAGTCGTCGCCCTTGGCGCGGCGCCCGCCGGTTTTGTCGCCGTCGACACGATCGACGCCAAAGGCCTGGTGGCCGCTCCCGGCCTGGTCGACCTCAACGTTGCCCTGCGCGAGCCGGGTTACAGCCGCAAAGGCTCGATTGTCAGCGAAACCCGTGCGGCGGCGGCTGGCGGCGTGACCAGCCTGTGCTGCCCGCCGAAGACCAAACCGGTGCTGGACACCTCGGCGGTGGCCGAACTGATCCTCGACCGCGCCCGTGAGGCCGGCAACACCAAAGTCTTCCCGATTGGCGCCCTGAGCAAAGGCCTGGACGGTGAGCAACTGGCCGAGCTGGTTGCCTTGCGCGACGCCGGTTGCGTGGCCTTCGGCAACGGCCTGGAAAGCTTCCGCAACACCCGCACCCTGTGCCGGGCGCTGGACTACGCTGCAACGTTCGACCTGACGGTGATTTTCAACTCCCAGGATCACGACCTGGCCGAAGGTGGCCTGGCTCACGAAGGCCCGACCGCCAGTTTCCTTGGCTTGCCGGGCATCCCGGAAAGCGCCGAAACCGTCGCCCTGGCCCGGGACCTGCTGCTGGTTGAACAGACCGGCGTGCGCGCGCACTTCAGCCAGCTCACCAGTGCCCGCGGCGTGGAACTGATCGCCCAGGCCCAAGCCCGGGGCCTGAAGGTGACCGCGGATGTCGCCCTGTACCAGTTGATCCTGACCGACGAAGCCCTGATCGACTTCAGCAGCCTGTATCACGTCCAGCCGCCGCTACGCACCCGCGCCGACCGCGATGGCCTGCGCGCAGCGGTGAAATCCGGCGTGATCTCGGCCATCTCCAGCCATCACCAACCCCATGAGCGTGACGCCAAGCTGGCACCGTTCGGCGCGACCGAGCCGGGCATCAGCAGCGTTGAACTGCTGCTGCCACTGGCGATGACCCTGGTCGAAGACGGCTTGCTGGACCTGCCGACGTTGCTGAAACGCCTGAGCGCCGGCCCTGCCGAGGCCTTGCGCCTGCCGGCAGGCAAACTGGCGGTGGGTAATGCGGCGGACATCGTGCTGTTCGACCCGGCGGCCTCGACCGTCGCGGGTGAAACCTGGTTGTCGAAGGGCGAGAACTGCCCGTTCATTGGCCATAGCCTGCCGGGTGTGGTGCGTTACACCCTGGTGGATGGGCGCATTAGCCACCAGGCTTGAAAACAAAAGATCGCAGCCTGCGGCAGCTCCTACAGGCTGCGATCTTTTGCGCTTCGCTTATCGTCTCTGCGCGTTACGCACGGAAACCTGGTCATTCAACGTCCAGAAGTCATACAGCACGCCAATAAAGAACAACCCGCCGGTGAGCAGGTACAGCAGCCCGCTGATCCATTTCCCCTGATACATCCGGTGCACACCGAACACCCCGAGAAACGTCAGCAGAATCCACGCCACGTTGTATTCGATAGGCCCCGCGGTAAACCGCAGGTCAGCCTCGCGATCCATCGCCGGGATCAGGAACAGGTCGATCAGCCAGCCGATGCCCAGCAAACCAAAGGTGAAGAACCAGATCGTCCCGGTCACCGGCTTGCCGTAATAGAAGCGGTGAGCGCCGGTAAATCCGAAAATCCACAGCAAATAACCGATCACTTTGCTGTGGGTGTCTTGCTGCGGAAAAGTCTGTTGATAGGGGTTCATGAATGACCTCGATTCACGCGATAGATAAATATTCTTCAATTCTTTGTGACTTTTTTACAGGCACCCGACGTATGGCAAATGCTACCTTCACTCCCGTCAAAGCCTTGTAACACCGGACTTCTGTCCGACAATTGCGCCATTTTGCCGCTTTTTTGCCACCATTGTCCCCCAGGTTGAATCGACCAACGGCCTCGGAAGCGGCAAAAAAGCTGTTATAAAGTTGCGCGCTAACTTATTAAGAGCCTTGCCTAATGCGTTCATTTTTCAAGACATGGCTAACCATTTGCCTTTTGATGCCACTGGCCGCCCACGCCACCAATCGTGAGCAACGTCTTCCTAACGTTAATGGTTACACCCCAAAATCCCATGTCTCTGCTCCTTCGAGCAAAGACAAGAAATCCGCCAAATATGCTCCAAGCCTGGCCAGCAGCAAAAGCGGCCTGGTTCCACCGATGGGCACCAAGGAAAGCAGCGACGTGCTGAGCCGCGCCGTGAACGTCCTTGGCACTCCCTATCGTTGGGGCGGCAGCAGCCCAAGCAAAGGCTTCGATTGCAGCGGCCTGGTGAAATACGCGTTCAACGACGCCACGTTCGACCTGCCACGCACCTCCAACGCCATGGCCAGCGGTCATGGAGAGAAAGTCGATCGCAACGACCTGAAGCCGGGCGACCTGATTTTCTTCAACATCAAGAGCCGTCGGGTCAATCACGTCGCCATTTACCTGGGCAACGACCGCTTCATCCACGCGCCACGTCGCGGCAAGTCGGTGAGCATCGACACCTTGAAGAAACCGTACTGGGAAAACCACTACGTGGTTGCCAAGCGGGTTCTGCCGAAAGAGCCAAATCAGATGCGGGTTGTTCAGCGCTGATGCACACCTGATAGCGAACACTTGTGGCGAGGGAGCTTGCTCCCGCTGGAGTGCGTAGCGCTCCCGGCTTTTTTGGGGCTGCTTCGCAACCCAACGGGAGCAAGCTCCCTCGCCACAGGTAGCATTGCAATCCTCACAAGTTATCCGGTGACCGCGCCTTCTCCCGCGCATGATCACGACTGATCAACCCCCTGGTCACCAGGTCCTTCAAGCTCATATCCAGCGTCTGCATGCCCAACGCCCCTCCCGACTGAATCGCCGAGTACATCTGCGCCACCTTGTCCTCGCGGATCAGGTTGCGGATCGCCGACGTCCCCAACATGATTTCGTGGGCCGCGATGCGCCCGCCGCCGACCTTCTTCACCAGCGTCTGGGACACCACCGCCAGCAGTGACTCGGAGAGCATCGAGCGCACCATTGACTTCTCGTCCCCCGGAAACACGTCCACTACCCGGTCAATGGTCTTCGCCGCCGACGTGGTGTGCAGCGTGCCGAACACCAGATGGCCGGTTTCGGCGGCGGTCAACGCCAGGCGTATGGTTTCCAGATCGCGCATCTCCCCCACCAGAATCACGTCCGGGTCCTCCCGCAACGCCGAGCGCAAGGCCGTGGCGAAGCTGCGGGTATCGCGCTGGACCTCACGCTGGTTGATCAGGCACTTGCGTGGCTCGTGGACAAACTCGATAGGGTCTTCAATGGTGAGGATGTGGTGATGGCGATGGTTATTGAGGTAATCAATCATCGCCGCCAGCGTGGTGGACTTTCCGGAGCCGGTCGGGCCGGTCACCAGCACCAGGCCGCGGGGAGCGTCGGTCATTTTGCGAAACACCTCTCCCATGCCCAGTTCGTCCATGCTCTGCACTTTCGCCGGTATGGTGCGAAACACCGCACCCGCGCCACGGCTCTGATTGAACGCATTGGCCCGAAAACGCGCCACACCGGGCACTTCAAAGGAAAAGTCGATTTCCAGATGCTTCTCAAAGTCCAGCCGCTGGGTGTCGTTCATGATGGCATCGATCAGCGCCTGCACCTGTTGGTGGTCCAGGGCCGGCAGGTTGATGCGCCGCACATCGCCATCCACCCGAATCATCGGCGGCAGGCCAGCAGACAAATGCAGGTCCGACGCCCCCTGTTTGGCGCTGAACGCCAGCAGTTCAGTGATATCCATAGCGCCTCTCAATTCCAGTAGAATGCCGCGAACCTTCAGACCGCTGGCGCCTCTTGATGTCCACCATAGCAGACAACATTCTCGAAGTTAGTTCGCGCATCCATGCCGCAACACTTGCCGCCAATCGCGCCGAAAACAGCGTCCATCTGCTGGCCGTGAGCAAGACCAAACCCCCACAGGACCTGCGTGAAGCCTACGCCGCCGGCCTGCGCGACTTTGGCGAGAACTACCTGCAGGAAGCGCTGGGCAAACAGCTTGAACTGGCCGACCTGCCCTTGATCTGGCACTTCATCGGCCCCATTCAATCGAACAAGACTCGTGCTATCGCCGAGCACTTCGACTGGGTGCATTCCGTGGATCGTCTGAAAATCGCACAACGCCTGTCCGAACAACGTCCTGCCGATTTGCCGCCCCTGAATATCTGCATTCAGGTCAACGTCAGCGGTGAAGCCAGCAAATCCGGCTGCACCCCGGCTGACCTGCCGGCCCTGGCCAGTGCCATCAGCGCCCTGCCGCGCCTGACGTTGCGCGGGCTGATGGCCATCCCTGAGCCGACCGAAGATCGCGCCGCCCAGGACGCCGCGTTTGCGGCCGTGCAAAGCCTGCAAGCCAGCCTGAATCTGCCACTCGACACACTTTCCATGGGCATGAGCCACGACTTAGAGTCGGCCATTGCCCAGGGCGCCACCTGGGTCCGTATCGGTACGGCCCTGTTTGGCGCCCGCGATTACGATCGGCCATAACCCATGACCGACTCTCTTCTTTATAAGGACCTGACATGAGCAAGACGCGTATTGCCTTTATCGGTGCCGGCAACATGGCCGCCAGCCTGATCGGCGGCCTGCGGGCCAAGGGTCTGGAAGCCGCGCAGATCCGCGCCAGCGATCCGGGCGAAGAAACCCGCGCCCGCGTGAGCGCTGAACACGGCATCGAAACCTTCGCCGACAACGCCCAGGCCATCGAAGGCGCCGACGTCGTCGTCCTTGCGGTCAAGCCGCAGGCGATGAAAGCCGTGTGCGAAGCGATTCGCCCAAGCCTCAAGCCCCATCAACTGGTGGTGTCGATCGCCGCAGGCATCACCTGCGCCAGCATGAACAACTGGCTTGGCGCCCAGCCGATCGTGCGCTGCATGCCCAACACCCCGGCGCTACTGCGTCAGGGCGTGAGCGGCTTGTTCGCAACAGCTCAAGTGACCGCCGAACAGCGTCAGCAAGCCCAGGAGCTGCTGTCCGCGGTCGGCATCGCCTTATGGCTCAATGAAGAGCAGCAACTGGATGCCGTCACCGCCGTTTCCGGCTCGGGCCCGGCGTATTTCTTCCTGCTGATCGAGGCCATGACCGCCGCCGGCGTGAAACTTGGCCTGCCGGCGGACATCGCCGCACAACTGACCCTGCAAACCGCACTGGGCGCCGCGCACATGGCGGTCTCCAGCGACGTCGACGCAGCCGAGCTGCGCCGCCGTGTCACCTCCCCTGCGGGCACCACTGAAGCTGCAATCAAGTCGTTCCAGGCCAATGGTTTTGAAGCCCTGGTCGAAAAAGCACTCGGCGCTGCCGCGCACCGCTCGGCCGAGATGGCCGAACAACTGGGTCAATAAGGAGCTTTTCATGATTGGATTGAACACCGCAGCGGTCTACGTGCTGCAAACCCTCGGCAGCCTGTACCTGCTGATCGTGCTGATGCGCTTCGTGCTGCAACTGGTGCGGGCGAACTTCTACAACCCGATCTGCCAGTTCATCGTCAAGGCCACCCAGCCGCTGCTCAAGCCGCTGCGCCGGATCATCCCGAGCGTCTTCGGCCTGGACATGTCCTCGCTGGTGCTGGCGATCCTCGTGCAACTGGCACTGATGGCCCTGACCCTGTTGCTGACCTACGGCACCACCGGCAATCCGCTGCAACTGCTGATCTGGTCGATCATCGGTGTGACCGCGCTGTTCCTGAACATCTTCTTCTTTGCCCTGATCATCAGTGTGATCCTGTCCTGGGTCGCACCGGGCAGCCATAACCCGGGCGCCGAACTGGTGAACGACGTCTGCGAGCCGGCCCTGGCGCCGTTCCGCAAGTTCCTGCCGAACCTGGGCGGGCTTGATCTGTCGCCGATCTTTGCGTTCCTGGCGATCAAACTGATCGACATGCTGGTGATCAACAACCTCGCCGCCTTGACCATGATGCCGCAAATCCTCCGCGTATTGATCTGACCCGGTGAGCTGGTTTCGCTGGGACGGTGACGACCTGATTCTGGAGTGTCACCTGCAACCGGCAGCCCGTAGCGACGACTTCGCCGGGCTGCACGGTGATCGTCTGAAGATCCGCCTGACCGCGCCGCCAGTCGAGGGCAAGGCCAACGCGTATCTGATGGCGTTTCTGGCCAAGGCCTTTGGCGTGTCCAAGAGCCAGGTCAGCTTGATCAGTGGCGAGTTGAACCGGCAGAAACGGGTGCGAATCTGTTCGCCGAAGAAGTTGCCGGACTTGCCTGATCTGGTGCGTCCGGCAGGCTGACCGCGTCATCGTTCATCGCGAGCAGGCTCGCTTCCACATGGACTGCATCAATCCTGTGGGAGCGAGCCTGCTCGCGAATGGCACACCTCGGTCTTACATGAAAAATCAGCTCGGACCTTTGCTTGCCGCTAACCCCAGCGGTCTTTAGACTTACGCCTCATTTCAATGAGAGCAGGGTCGATGCCAGCTGCCTTTCCCCCCGATTCTGTTGGTCTGGTGACGCCGCAAGTGGCGCACTTCAGCGAGCCGCTGGCTTTGGCCTGTGGTCGTTCGCTCCCGGCCTATGACCTGATCTACGAAACCTACGGCACGCTCAACGCCACGGCGAGCAATGCCGTACTGATCTGCCACGCCTTGTCCGGGCACCACCACGCTGCCGGCTATCACAGCCCCGACGACCGCAAACCTGGTTGGTGGGACAGCTGCATCGGCCCCGGCAAACCGATCGACACCAAAAAATTCTTCGTGGTCAGTCTGAACAACCTCGGCGGCTGCAACGGCTCCACCGGCCCGAGCAGCATAAACCCGGACACCGGCAAGCCGTTCGGCGCCGATTTCCCGGTATTGACCGTCGAAGATTGGGTGCACAGTCAGGCGCGCCTGGCCGATCGCCTCGGCATCGCCCAGTTCGCGGCCGTGATCGGCGGCAGCCTCGGCGGCATGCAAGCGATGCAATGGAGCATCACCTACCCCGACCGCATCCGTCACTGCCTGGCCATCGCCTCGGCACCCAAGCTGTCGGCACAGAACATCGCGTTCAACGAAGTGGCGCGCCAGGCGATCCTCACCGACCCTGAATTCCACGGCGGTTCGTTCCAGGAACAGGGCGTGATCCCCAAGCGCGGCCTGATGCTGGCGCGAATGGTCGGGCATATCACTTACCTGTCCGACGACTCCATGGGCGAAAAATTCGGCCGCGGCCTGAAGAGCGAGAAGCTCAACTACGACTTCCACAGTGTCGAGTTCCAAGTCGAAAGCTACCTGCGCTATCAGGGCGAAGAGTTCTCCGGGCGCTTCGACGCCAACACGTATCTGTTGATGACCAAGGCGCTCGATTACTTCGATCCGGCGGCGAACTTCGACGATAACCTGGCGAAAACCTTCGAAGGTGCGAAAGCTAAGTTCTGCGTGATGTCGTTCACCACCGACTGGCGCTTCTCCCCTGCCCGCTCGCGGGAACTGGTGGACGCGCTGATGGCCGCGCGCAAGGACGTCTGCTACCTCGAGATCGATGCACCGCAAGGCCACGACGCCTTCCTGATTCCGATCCCGCGCTACCTGCAGGCATTCGGCAATTACATGAACCGCATTACGCTGTGAGAAAGCCATGAGAGCTGATCTGGAAATCATCCAGGAATGGATCCCCGCCGGCAGCCGCGTGCTCGACCTCGGGTGCGGCGATGGCGAACTGCTGACCTGGCTGCGCGATAACAAGCAAGTCACCGGTTATGGCCTGGAAAACGACGCCGACAACATCGCCGAGTGCGTGGCCAAGGGCATCAACGTCATCGAACAGGACCTGGACAAGGGCCTGGGCAACTTCGCCAGCAACAGTTTCGACATCGTGGTCATGACCCAGGCGCTGCAAGCAGTGCATTACCCGGACAAGATCCTCGAAGAAATGCTGCGCGTGGGCCGCCAGTGCATCATCACCTTCCCCAATTTCGGTCACTGGCGCTGCCGCTGGTACCTGGCGAGCAAGGGCCGGATGCCGGTTTCCGAGTTCCTGCCGTACACCTGGTACAACACGCCGAACATCCACTTCTGCACCTTCGCGGACTTTGAAGCCTTGTGTCGCGAACGTGAAGCGAAGGTCATTGATCGGCTTGCCGTGGATCAACAGCATCGGCACGGGTGGGCCAGTAAGCTATGGCCTAATCTGTTAGGTGAGATCGGAATCTACCGCGTCAGCAGTCCGGGACTTTCCGACCACAAGGTCGCGGTCTGATCCACCCTATTTCAAGGAGAACGATCATGGGTCGTCTTGCTTTGTTTCTACTCACTGCCTGCCTGAGCGTCACCGCCATGGGCGCCGAAGCCATCAAGGGCGAGCGCCAGGAAACCTTCGGCGACGTGACGGTGCACTACAACACCTTCAACTCCACCTACCTGACCCCGGACATTGCCAAGTCCGCCGAACTGATCCGCAGCAAGAACCAGGGCGTGATCAATATCTCGGTGCTCAAGGAAGGCAAGCCACTGATGGCCCAGGTGAGCGGTTCGGTCAAAGACCTGACCAGCCAGACGGTGCCACTGCAGTTCAAACAGATCACCGAACAAGGCGCGATCTACTACATCGCGCAATATCCGGTGGATCAGCAGGAAGTCCGCACCTTCGACATCAAGGTGCAGACCGGCGATAAAATCAACACCATCAATTTCAACCAAGAGCTCTTCCCTGGCCAATGATCAACTTCACGCAACTCGTATTGGCCAGCCATAACGCCGGCAAACTCAAGGAACTCCAGGCCATGCTCGGCGAGTCGGTGCATCTGCGCTCGATCGGCGAGTTCAGCAGCGTCGAACCTGAAGAAACCGGTCTGTCGTTCGTCGAGAACGCCATCCTCAAGGCCCGTAATGCCGCACGCATTTCCGGATTGCCGGCACTGGCCGACGATTCCGGGCTGGCCGTGGATTTCCTCGGCGGTGCGCCGGGTATCTACTCGGCGCGTTATGCCGACGGCAAGGGCGATGCGGCGAACAACGCCAAGCTCCTCGACGTGTTGAAAGACGTGCCTGAAGCCGAGCGTGGTGCGCAGTTCGTCTGCGTGCTGGCACTGGTACGTCACGCCGACGATCCGTTGCCGATCCTCTGCGAAGGTTTGTGGCACGGGCGAATCCTGACCCAGGCCAGCGGCGAACACGGTTTTGGCTACGACCCGCTGTTCTGGGTGCCGGAGCGCGATTGCTCCAGCGCCGAGTTGAGCCCTGCCGACAAGAACCAGATCAGCCACCGCGCCCGTGCAATGGATCTGCTGCGCCAGCGTCTGGGCTTGAAATGACCCGTGAATCATCCGCGTCGCCGCTGATCTTCGGCGGTGACGCTTCATCGCCTCGGGCGGCACTGCCTGTGCTGCCGCCCCTGGCGCTGTACATCCACATCCCGTGGTGTGTGCGCAAATGCCCTTATTGCGACTTCAACTCCCACACCGCCAGCCCTGTGCTGCCGGAGGAAGAGTATGTCGACGCGTTGCTGGCCGATCTCGACCAGGACCTGCACGCCGTCTATGGCCGTGAACTGAGCTCGATCTTCTTTGGTGGCGGCACGCCGAGCCTGTTCAGTGCCGATTCCCTGGGGCGCTTGCTCAAAGGCGTCGAACAACGCATCCCCTTTGCCAGCGACATCGAAATCACGCTGGAGGCCAATCCGGGGACGTTCGAGCAAGACAAGTTCGTGGCGTACCGGAAACTGGGGATCAATCGCCTGTCGATCGGCATCCAGAGTTTCCAGCAGGAAAAACTCCAGGCCCTGGGCCGGATTCACAACGGCGACGAAGCCGTACGCGCCGCCGGCATGGCGCGGCAGGCCGGCTTCGATAACTTCAACCTGGACTTGATGCATGGCTTGCCGAATCAGTCCCTGGACGATGCCTTGGCCGACCTGCGCACAGCCATCGCCCTGAAACCGACACACCTGTCGTGGTATCAACTGACCCTGGAACCGAACACGGTGTTCTGGAACCAGCCGCCGACACTGCCGGAAGACGACACGCTGTGGGACATCCAGGAGGCCGGGCAAGCGCTGCTGGCCGAACACGGTTACGCACAGTACGAAGTCTCGGCCTATGCCCTGCCCGGTCGCCCGGCGCGACACAACCTCAACTACTGGAGTTTTGGCGACTTCATCGGCATCGGTGCCGGTGCCCACAGCAAGCTCAGTCACCCGGACGGGCGCATTGTCCGCACCTGGAAAACCCGCCTGCCGAAGGACTACCTGAATCCGGCGAAAAGCTTCCGGGCCGGCGAGAAAGCGCTGGGCAACGATGAAATGCCGTTCGAATTCCTGATGAACGCGCTGCGCCTGACTGAAGGCGTAGAATCGCGGCTGTACCCTGAACGTACCGGCATGACCCTGGAAAGCCTTGCTGAAGGCCGACGTGAAGCCGAACAAAGCGGCCTGTTGCAGGTCGAACCGTCACGCCTGGTAGCCACGATGCGCGGACAACTCTTCCTCAACGACTTACTGCAGAAATTTCTGACATAAGGAAATCGAATGGATTTGGTACTCGACCTGCTTGCCACCGTGTCTCGCTGGAGCCGCAGCAACCTCTCGGAAATCGCCTTGGCCCTGGTGGGCTGCCTGCTGGTGCTGTTTGGTGCGGATTTCAAAGGCTGGGTCGAGCAGCGCCTGGGCAGCATCGCCGGCGCCTTGCGCGTGCCATTGATGGCCCTGCTGTGCATGATCGGCAGCGGCGCGGCGCTGATCTACGCCACGCCATGGGTCGTGCGCGGCTTGAGCCAGTTCAACAACTACAGCCTGGCGCCGGTGTTGTTGGTGGTGTTGGTGTTGATTGGCGTGGTCGCGGATCGCCGCTGATTTTTTTGCGGAATACAAAACAACTGTGGGAGCGGGCTTGCTCGCGAAAGCGGTGTATCAGACAACATTAATGTCGACTGACACGACGCCTTCGCGAGCAAGCCCGCTCCCACAGTTTGCATTGGGTGATGCTTAAGACTGCTTCTCGAACTTCAAATCCCACACGCCATGCCCAAGACGTTCGCCACGGCGTTCGAACTTGGTGATCGGGCGCTCGGCCGGGCGCGGTACGCACTTGCCGTCTTCGGCCAGGTTGCGATAACCCGGGGCGACATTCATCACTTCCAGCATGTATTCGGCGTACGGTTCCCAGTCGGTGGCCATGTGCAGAATACCGCCGACCTTCAACTTGCTACGTACCAGTTCGGCGAAGGACGCCTGGACGATACGGCGCTTGTGGTGACGGCTCTTGTGCCACGGATCCGGGAAAAACAGCATCAGGCGATCAAGGCTGTTATCGGCCACGCAGCGGTTGAGCACTTCGATCGCATCGCAATCGTAGACCCGCAGGTTGGTAAGGCCCTGGGTCAGCACGCCATTGAGCAGCGCCCCGACACCCGGACGGTGCACTTCTACGCCGATGAAATCCTGGTCCGGCGCAGCCGCTGCCATTTCCAGCAACGAATGGCCCATGCCGAAACCGATTTCCAGCGAGCGCGGTGCCGAGCGACCGAACACCTGGTCGAAATCCACCGGCGCGTCGGCCAGCGGCAGCACGAACAGCGGCGTGCCCTGCTCCAGGCCTTTTTGCTGGCCTTCGGTCATGCGCCCGGCGCGCATCACGAAACTCTTGATGCGGCGGTGTTGGCGCTCGTCGCCTTCTTCCGTCTGTATTGGCGTGTCGTTCGATTCAGTCATCAATGGCTCTTACTTGATCAGACCATCCAGCGGCGAAGAGGCGCTGGCATAGAGTTTTTTCGGCATACGGCCGGCGAGGTAAGCCAGGCGGCCTGCGACGATCGCATGTTTCATGGCTTCAGCCATCATGACCGGCTGCTGAGCGTGGGCGATAGCCGAGTTCATCAGCACAGCATCACAACCCAGTTCCATGGCGATGGTGGCGTCGGAAGCGGTACCGACGCCGGCATCCACCAGCACCGGAATTTTGGCTTCTTCGAGGATGATCTGCAGGTTGTACGGATTGCAGATACCCAGACCCGAACCGATCAGACCGGCCAGCGGCATCACCGCGATACAGCCGATTTCCGCCAATTGCCGGGCGATGATCGGGTCATCACTGGTGTAGACCATCACGTCGAAGCCTTCCTTGACCAGCGTTTCGGCGGCCTTGAGGGTTTCGATCACGTTGGGGAACAGGGTTTTCTGATCGGCCAATACTTCCAGCTTCACCAGGTTGTGGCCGTCGAGCAGCTCACGGGCCAGGCGGCAGGTGCGCACAGCTTCGATGGCGTCGTAGCAGCCGGCGGTGTTCGGCAGGAAGGTGTAGCGATCCGGCGACAGCACTTCGAGCAGGTTCGGCTCGCCCTCGATCTGACCGAGGTTGGTGCGACGTACGGCGAAGGTGACGATCTCGGCACCCGAGGCTTCGATGGCCAGGCGGGTTTCTTCCATGTCACGGTACTTGCCGGTACCGACCAGCAAACGCGACTGGTAAGTACGACCGGCCAGGACGAAAGGCTTGTCGCTGCGAACGATGCTCATGGGAAATCCTCTGTAGGGGTGAGGTACTTGCAGAATTCTGTGGCCACTCGGCCGAGACTACTAGCCGCCGCCGATGGCGTGCACCACTTCGACGTTGTCGCCGTCGTTCAACCTGGTGTCTGCATGCTGGCTGCGCGGGACGATATCCAGATTGAGTTCGACCGCCACCCGGCGTCCGGTCAGGTCCAGACGGGTCAGCAGGGCCGCAACGGTTTCACCGTCGGGCAGTTCAAAGGATTCGCCGTTCAACTGAATGCGCATGCCGGATGCCGCCATCATTTTTTGGGGCAGGCATTCTAGCTTGATCATGACCTAAAGGTCAGCAACAAGCGTCAAGCGGTAGGCTACAAACGCCAGGCGGCCAGGCCCAGGCAAAACCAGCCAACCAGAAACGCCAGGCCACCGAACGGGGTGATGATGCCGAGCTTGCTGATGCCCGTCAGCGTCAACACATACAGACTGCCGGAGAACAGCAGGATACCGATGGCAAACGACGCGCAGGCCCAAGTGGCGAGTCGACCGGGAATTTGCGTGGCCAGCGCGGCGACACCGAGCAGCGCCAGGGCATGCACCAGTTGATAGGTGACGCCGGTGTGGAAGATCGCCAGGTACTCGGCGCTCAGGCGGTTCTTCAGCCCATGGGCGGCAAAGGCCCCGAGGCCGACACCGGTGAAGCCGAAAAAAGCGGCCAGCATCAGAAAGCCACGCAGCATGCAGAACTCCAGTCAGTTTCGATCCAAAGGGTCTGTATAATGGCCCGCTCAACGGGTTCGGCCAAGCCATCTCTATGCTGCGTATCTATTTCCGTCATTTCTCCAAGGCCGTGCTCTGGTTCATGGGCGGCAGCGTATTGCTGGTGCTGATCTTTCGCGTGGTGCCGCCTCCGGGGACGACGCTGATGATCGAGCGCAAGATCGAATCCTGGATTGACGGCGAACCCATCGACCTGCAACGGACCTGGAAACCCTGGGACGAGATCTCCGATGACCTGAAAGTCGCGGTGATTGCCGGCGAAGACCAGAAATTCCCGGAGCACTGGGGCTTCGATATCGGCGCGATTCAGGCGGCGTTTGCCCATAACGAGCGCGGAGGTTCGATCCGCGGCGCCAGCACCCTCAGCCAGCAAGTCTCGAAAAACCTGTTCCTGTGGTCTGGCCGCAGCTGGCTGCGCAAAGGCCTGGAAGCCTGGTTCACCGGCCTGATCGAAGTATTCTGGCCCAAGCAGCGGATTCTTGAGGTGTACCTGAATAGCGTTGAGTGGGATGACGGGGTGTTTGGCGCAGAGGCTGCGGCACGGCATCATTTTGGGACCAGCGCGAAAAACCTCAGCCGACAGCAATCGAGCTTGCTGGCCGCCGTACTGCCAAACCCGCGGGTCTGGAGCGCAAGCCATCCGACTTCCTACGTTTCACGCCGGGCTGGCTGGATCAGGCAGCAGATGAGCCAGTTGGGCGGGGACAGTTACCTGGTGGGCCTGAACGATTCGCGCCGGGCGCCTTGGTCTCAATAACCGATCACAATTCTTTCAGGCCCTGAAAACCACTGTGGGAGCGGGCTTGCCCGCGATGACGGCCTGACATTCAACTTATGTATTGAATGTTCGGACCTCATCGCGAGCAAGCTCGCTCCCACAGGATCACTGCTCGGTTTTTTTACTGCCTGCCCGCCAGTTACGCAGCGATCGACAACTTGAGCTTGTTCATCGCGCTCTTCTCGAGCTGGCGAATACGCTCGGCCGACACGTTGTACTTCTGCGCCAGGTCGTGCAGCGTGGCTTTTTCTTCCGCCAGCCAGCGCTGGTAGAGAATGTCACGGCTACGGTCGTCCAGCACTTCCAGCGCTTCGTGCAGGTTGTGGTTGGAGTTGTCGCTCCAGTCGGCGTCTTCCAGTTGACGCGCCGGGTCGTACCGGTGGTCTTCCAGATAGTTGGCCGGCGACTGGAATGCACTGTCGTCGTCCGCTTCGGCAGCCGGGTCGAAGGCCATGTCATGGCCGGTCAGGCGGCTTTCCATCTCACGCACTTCCCGAGGCTCTACGCCCAGGCTTTCAGCGACGCGATGAACTTCCTCGTTATTCAACCAGGCCAGGCGTTTCTTCTGGCTGCGCAGGTTGAAGAACAGCTTGCGCTGGGCCTTGGTGGTCGCGACTTTCACGATGCGCCAGTTGCGCAGGATGAACTCGTGGATTTCCGCCTTGATCCAGTGCACGGCAAAGGACACCAGGCGCACGCCCATTTCCGGGTTGAAGCGTTTAACAGCCTTCATCAGGCCGACGTTGCCTTCCTGAATCAGGTCAGCCTGGGCCAGGCCGTAGCCGGAATAGCTACGGGCGATATGTACAACAAAACGCAGGTGGGCGAGCACCATCTGCCGAGCCGCCCCCAAATCCTGCTCATAATAGAGACTCTCGGCCAGTTCACGCTCCTGCTCCGGCGACAGCAATGGAATGCTGTTGACGGTGTGCACATAAGCCTCCAGGTTCGCACCCGGGACCAGAGCATATGCAGGTTGCAAAGAATTGGTCATACGAAAAAACCTCCGACTTACAAACTCGTGCAGTTCAGCACTGCGAAAATTGACCGGAAACCGAAAGACAAGTTCCCTAAAACCCATAAACGCTGAAAGGTCAATACGAGCAAAATGATACTACTTAGGCGCAAGCTCCCTCAGGTGGCGTGCGACTGCAATCCATGCACCGATATACCCCAACAGCACCGCGCCAAGCAAGAGAGACAGACCGTCGGCAACTGGCACTCCAGCCAGCGCAAAATCACTGCCGTACAAACCGGCCAGCCCTACCACCGCGTCGTTCAACCAATCAAGGCCGAACGCAAGCACGCCCCAGGACAGAATCCCCGCACCGAAGCCATACAGCGCACCCATATACAGAAAGGGCCTGCGGACATAGCTGTCAGTGCCGCCGACCAGTTTAATCACTTCTATCTCTGTGCGGCGGTTTTCAATATGAAGACGAATGGTATTGCCTATCACCAAAAGTAATGCAGAAACCAGAAGCACGGTCAGACCGAAGACAAAACGGTCACCCAGCTTGAGGATGGCTGCCAGACGCTCGACCCAGACTAAATCAAGTTGCGCCTGCTGTACCTTCGGCAGCTCGGATAGTTTTTGTCTTAATGCTTCAAGGGCCGGCTTGTCGACCTCGTTCGGCGTCACCAGGACCACGCCCGGCAGCGGGTTCTCCGGCAATTCCTTGAGCGCCTCGCCCAGCCCCGACTGTTGCTGGAACTCTTCCAGCGCCTGATCCCGGCCAACGTATTCGGCGTCGGCGACGCCCGGCATGCCCTTGATCTGATCGCGCAGCGATTCGCCTTCGGCCGGTTTGGCCTCAAGGTCCAGATACAGGGAAATCTGCGCCGCGCGTTGCCAGGAACCACCCAGACGCTCGACGTTACTAAGCAAAAGTGACAGCCCCATGGGCAAACTCAGGGCCACCGCCATCACCATGCAGGTGAAAAAACTGCCGATCGGCTGCTTGCCCAGGCGACGCAGGCTGTCGACCATGCTGGCGCGATGGCTTTCGATCCAGGCACGGAACAACGTGGCGAAGTCCGGCCCGTCGTCATCGTCGTGTTTTTTCTTTTGCGGCTGCGGATCGGCGGCTTTCGGGGCCACGCGCTCGGAAACCTTGGGGCTGCGTGTCGCACTCATACCGCGGCCTCCCCGTCACCGATCAATCGACCGCGTTGCAGCGTCAGCATGCGGTGGCGCATGCGGGCGATCAGGGCCAGGTCGTGACTGGCGATCAGCACGCTGGTACCCAGGCGATTGATGTCTTCGAACACACCCATGATCTCGGCGGCCAGACGCGGGTCGAGATTACCGGTCGGCTCATCCGCCAGCAGCAAGGCCGGGCGATGGACGATGGCGCGGGCGATGCCAACGCGCTGCTGCTGACCGGTGGACAGGTCGCCCGGGTACAGATCGGTTTTATCCGACAGCGCCACACGCTCCAGTGCCGAGTCCACGCGCTTGGCGATCTCGGCCTTGGACAGCCCCAGGATCTGCAAAGGCAACGCGACGTTATTGAACACCGTGCGATCGAACAACAACTGGTGGTTCTGGAACACCACGCCGATCTGCCGACGCAGGAAAGGAATCTGTGCGTTGCTGATGGTGCTCAGGTCTTGCCCGGCGAGCAGCAATTTGCCGCTGGTCGGACGCTCCATGGCCAGCAACAGCCGCAACAAGGTGCTTTTACCGGCACCGGAATGACCGGTGACAAACAGAAACTCGCCACGACGGACTCGAAAGCTCAGCTCATGCAAGCCGACGTGACCATTCGGGTAGCGCTTACCGACCTGTTCGAAACGAATCATGAACGCTCCCGCTCGGCAAACAATGCCTGGACAAAGGGTTCTGCTTCAAAGGTACGCAAATCGTCGATGCCTTCGCCGACGCCGATGTAGCGGATCGGCAGGCCGAATTGCTTGGCCAGGGCAAAAATCACCCCGCCCTTGGCGGTGCCGTCGAGCTTGGTCAGCGCCAGGCCCGTCAGTTCGACGGTCTGGTTGAATTGCTTGGCCTGGTTGATGGCGTTCTGGCCGGTGCCGGCGTCAAGCACCAGGAGCACTTCGTGAGGTGCGTCGGCGTCGAGCTTGCCGATCACGCGGCGAACCTTTTTCAGCTCTTCCATCAGGTTGTCTTTGGTGTGCAGGCGGCCGGCGGTGTCGGCGATCAGCACATCGATGCCACGGGCCTTGGCGGCCTGCACGGCGTCGAAGATCACCGAAGCCGAATCGGCGCCAGTATGCTGGGCGATCACCGGGATCTTGTTGCGCTCGCCCCAGACCTGCAACTGCTCTACCGCCGCCGCACGAAAGGTGTCGCCGGCGGCGAGCATGACTTTCTTGCCTTCCAGCTGCAGTTTCTTCGCCAGCTTGCCGATGGTGGTGGTCTTGCCGGCACCGTTGACGCCGACGACCAGAATCACGAACGGCTTGTTCTGCGAGGTGATCTTCAGCGGCTGCTCGACAGGTTTGAGCATCGCGGCCAGCTCGGCTTGCAGGGATTTGTACAGCGCGTCGGCGTCGGCCAGCTCCTTGCGCGCAACCTTCTGCGTCAGACGCTGAATGATCACCGAGGTGGCTTCGACACCGACGTCGGCGGTCAGCAAACGGGTTTCGAGGTCCTCGAGCAGCTCGTCATCAATAACCTTCTTGCCCAGGAACAGGCTGGCCATGCCTTCGCCGATACTGGCGCTGGTCTTGGACAGGCCCTGCTTGAGGCGGGCGAAGAAACCGGCTTTGGTTTCTTCGGTGCGTACGGGTTCTATCGGGGTTTCGACGGGCGTCGCGATCGGCGCAGGAATCGGAGCGGGTGCCGGTGCTTGAGCAACCGGAGCAACCGGAGCAACCGGAGCAACGAATACCGGAACCTCTGGCTGGCTGACAACGGGAACAGGCTCGGCCACGACGACCGGTTCAACCATCGCTTCGACAACAGGCGCGTGAACCGGCGTCGGCGTAAACGCTGCCGGGGCCGGAATCGGCGGGGTCACGTGGGGGGCCAGGTCATTTTCGACCAATGCCACGGGCTCTTCGGCTACCGGCAGGGTCAACCACGGTTCGGCCGTAGGGGCCAGCGGCTGTTCAGTGACGATTTCGCTGACGGGTTCGGGAGCGGCTTCAACCTTGGGTTGCAGCAACGGCTCGGCAACCGGCAGAACAACCGGCGCGGGCGCTTCTTCTATTACCGTGACCGGCGTCGGCGCGGGTTCAGGAATGGCTTGTGGCTGTTCGACGACGGGTTCCTGCGGCTTTTTGCGCAGCCATCCGAACAGGCTTTTTTTCTCGCCAGCCGCAGCTGGGGTCTTCTTGTCGTCGTTGGAACCAAACATGGAGGACGGCTATCTCACGGTAGCGGCGCGCCAATGGCGCCCCGGCAAATAAATAATCGATGCAGAACAGACTGTGTTTCACCCAGCTTGTTCACGCGCAACATTTTGTCGAGGTGCTCAATGGCACCTCACGGAATCGAATTCTCATTGGACTAAAGCAGCAAAATCGGCGAAAACGCGGAATTCAGTTGATAAATATCCACCTTCCGTCGCAAACCCATTCAACCTGATCAAGCATAAAGGCCTGATAGGCGTGGCCGCCGCTAAAACGGATCAGTATCCTAGCACCCTCTCGCCCGCTGACGCTAAGAACAAGCGGGCAGCCCCAAAGGTTTGAAAACGAATGAATGCTCTTGCCCGCCGCGCCGCAGGCCTGCTGCTCAGCACAGTTTGCCTGCCCCTTTCGGCCCTGGCTGCCGACCCGCAACCCACCCACGAATTCACTCTCGACAACGGCTTGAAGGTGGTCGTGCGCGAAGACCATCGCGCACCCGTTGTCGTTTCCCAGGTCTGGTACAAGGTCGGCTCCAGCTACGAGACGCCGGGCAATACCGGCCTGTCCCACGCTCTGGAACATATGATGTTCAAGGGCAGCGAGAAGGTCGGCCCCGGTGAAGCCTCGCTGATCCTGCGCGACCTCGGCGCCGAAGAAAACGCATTCACCAGCGACGACTTCACCGCGTACTACCAGGTGCTGGCCCGGGATCGCCTGGGCGTGGCCTTCGAACTGGAAGCCGACCGCATGGCCAGCCTGCGCCTGCCGGCCGACGAGTTCGCCAAGGAAATCGAGGTCATCAAGGAAGAACGTCGCCTGCGCACCGACGACAAGCCGATGTCCAAAGCCTATGAGCGCTTCAAGGCCATGGCTTACCCGGCCAGCGGCTATCACACGCCGACCATCGGCTGGATGGCCGATCTTGAGCGGATGAAGGTCGAAGAACTGCGCAACTGGTACCAGACCTGGTACGTGCCGAACAACGCCACGCTGGTGGTGGTCGGCGACGTGACACCGGACGAAGTCAAGGCTCTGGCCCAACGCTATTTCGGCCCGATCGCCAAGCGTGATGTACCGGCCGCGAAAAAGCCGCTGGAACTGGCCGAACCGGGCGAGCGCCAGATCACCCTGCATGTGCAAACCCAACTGCCCAGCCTGATGCTGGCCTTCAACGTGCCGAGCATTGCCACCGCCGAAGACAAGCGCCTCGTCAATGCCCTGCGCCTGATCTCGGCGCTGCTCGATGGCGGCTACAGCGGACGCATCCCGACGCAACTGGAGCGCGGAGAAGAACTGGTGTCCGGCGGCTCGTCGAGTTACGACGCCTACACCCGTGGCGACAGCCTGTTCACCCTGTCGGCATCGCCAAACACACAGAAACACAAGACCATCGCCCAGGCCGAAGCCGGATTGTGGAAGCTGCTCGATCAGTTGAAAACCACTGCGCCGACGGCCGAAGAGCTAGAACGGGTTCGCGCACAAGTCATCGCCGGCCTGGTCTACGAGCGCGACTCGATCACCAGCCAGGCCACCGCCATCGGCCAACTGGAAACCGTCGGCCTGTCGTGGCAACTGATGGACACCGAACTGGCCGACCTGGAAAGCGTGACCCCGGAAGATATCCAGAAAGCCGCCAAGCTGTATTTCACCCGCGAACGTCTCAGCGTCGCCCATGTACTGCCTCTGGAGACGACTCATGAGTGAGCGTAAACCCTCCCGCCTGGCCCTGATCGGGCTGATCGCTGCCGCTGTTATCGGCTCTGCCGCGTTCTATCTGTCGCGCTCCGGCGAAACCAGTGCCAGTGAAGCCCTGGACAAAGCCAAGGCCAGCCAGAAACTGCAATCGCTGACCGAACTCAACGGCAAGGCGCCGGACCACCGCAAGCTGGACGTGCAGACCTGGAACACCGCCGAAGGCACCAAGGTGCTGTTCGTCGAAGCCCATGAGCTGCCGATGTTCGACATGCGCCTGATCTTCGCCGCCGGCAGCAGCCAGGACGGCGATGCACCGGGCCTGGCGCTGCTGACCAACGCCATGCTCAACGAAGGCGTGGCTGGCAAGGACGTCGGCGCCATTGCCCAGGGCTTCGAAGGCCTGGGCGCCGATTTCGGCAATGGCGCTTACAAAGACATGGCAATCGCTTCACTGCGCAGCCTGAGTGCCAAGGACAAGCGCGAGCCGGCCCTGAAGCTGTTCGCCGAAGTCATCGGCAAGCCGACCTTCCCGGCCGACTCACTGCTGCGCATCAAGAACCAGATGCTCGCCGGTTTCGAATACCAGAAACAGAACCCCGGCAAGCTGGCGAGCCTGGAACTGATGAACCGCTTGTACGGTGATCACCCGTACGCGCATTCCAGCGACGGCACGGCGAATAGCGTACCGGCGATCACTCAGGCACAACTGCGTGCTTTCCACGAGAAAGCCTACGCAGCGGGCAACGTGGTGATCGCGCTGGTCGGCGACCTGTCCCGCGTGGAAGCCGAAGCAATTGCCGAGCAGGTTTCCGCCGCCCTGCCCAAAGGTCCGGCGCTGCCAAAAATCGCGCAGCCGACTGAGCCGAAGGCGAGCATCGGCCACATAGAGTTCCCGTCCAAGCAAACCAACCTGTTGCTCGCGCAGTTGGGCATCGATCGCGACGATCCGGACTACGCGGCGTTGTCCATGGGTAACCAGATTCTCGGTGGCGGCGGTTTCGGCACCCGGTTGATGAGCGAAGTGCGCGAGAAGCGTGGCCTGACTTACGGCGTGTATTCGGGCTTTACCCCGATGCAGGTGCGCGGCCCGTTCATGATCAACCTGCAGACCCGCGCAGAGATGAGCGAAGGCACCCTGAAACTGGTGCAGGACGTCCTGGCCGACTACCTTGAAACCGGCCCGACCGAAAAGGAACTCGACGACGCCAAGCGCGAACTGGCCGGCAGTTTCCCGCTGTCCACCGCCAGCAACGCCGATATCGTCGGCCAACTGGGCGCCATCGGTTTCTACAACCTGCCGCTGAGCCACCTGGAAGAATTCATGCAGCAGTCCCAGGCCTTGACCGTCGAACAGGTCAAAGCCGCCATGAACAAACACCTGGGCACGGACAAAATGGTCATCGTCAGCGCTGGCCCGACCGTGCCGCAAAAGCCGTTACCGGCCCCTACTGATAAACCTTCCGAGCAGCCGCTCGGGGTTCCGGAGCATTAATGGCCAGTCCCAAGAAACCCGCCAAAAACGTCCATAACGGCGTGAACCAGCTGCGCATCATCGGTGGCGAATGGCGCAGCCGCAAACTGAGCTTCCCCGACGCCCCGGGCCTGCGCCCGACGCCGGACCGCGTACGTGAAACCCTGTTCAACTGGCTCGCGCCGTACGTGCCGGGCGCCAAGGTGCTCGACCCGTTCACCGGCAGCGGCGCGCTGTTCCTCGAAGCCCTGTCCCGTGGCGCGGCCATGGGCCAGGCGCTGGACGCCAGCAGCATCGCGGTGTCCAGCCTGAAGGAGCACTTGGGCACCCTGCGGTGCACCAATGGCCAGGTCCAGACCGCCGACGCCCTGCGCTATCTTGAAACCCAGACCGCAACGGCCTATGACCTGGTGTTCCTCGACCCGCCGTTCAACCAGAACCTGCTGCCCGCCGTTTGCAAGTTGCTCGAAGAGCGTCAATGGCTGGCCGAAGATGCCTGGGTGTACACCGAAAGCGAATCCGCGCCGTCGACCCTGGGCCTGCCGGACAATTGGCGCCTGCACCGGGAGCAGAAATCCGGGCGGGTTTATTACTCGCTTTGGCAGCGCAACGCTGTCCTGTCCGCATAGCCAACTTCGGGTGGGCATCCACTCACCCGATTACTCCGCAAACATTGTAATTAGAAATATATTTACGCTAGATAGATTTATTACTTGCGAGCCATCTTAGGCGGGCGAAATAACTCGCGCAACCGCAAATGGACTTGCAAACCTATGCAACTAAAATACCCCACCACACCAACAAAAGAACTCACTCTCGACAATGGGTTGAAAATCATTACCGGCGAAATAAGTCAAGCTACCGATGCTTACATCGATCTCGTTTACAAAGTCAGCCGCTGTAACGAATTACCGGAAAACGCAGGTATAAACATCATCCTTTCCAGCTTATTACTTAATGACAACGAATATATACCAAGCCCCGACGGAAAGGAGCTTACCTCATTTCACCTTGATGACTTCACAAGCTACAGGCAGCGTGTACGCCTTGCCGATTTAGACGTAGCCTTCAGCCAACTCGCAACCATGATGTCCGCACCAAAAATGACCGAAGCAACTTTACAGAAAGTCATTAAACGGAAGAATAGCCATCGGGCCGCGCGGGATATTTTTATATCCAACTACCTCACCCCCCAGGAAGTCACCGAACTACTTTACCCTTTCAGCGGCTACTCCAACAATCCAGACGGCACTCCAACCAGCCTGTCACGCCTTGATCTCGATCAGTTACAGCAATGGCATCAACGATGGTATATGCCCAACAATGCAACGCTGATCGTTGTTGGGAATGTAAGCGCCGACAATATTTTCTCTTTGGCAGAACAACATTTCTCCGCGATCCCACACAAACCTCTTGAAGACTTCAAGTACGACAAAGAAGCTGCCGAACCGGGCAAGCGACACATCGAAGTGCGCAAAGACACTAAAGAGCCTCTAGCGATCATGGCGTTCAATCTGCCTGACTTCGATTTTTTAAAAGATAATCCTAACGCTCTTGGCGCCCTGGATATCATCGTGGAGCTTCTGAACAACTACTTCCGGCTTATGCCCGGCGGATCTGGCGCTGCGCGGAAAATCCTCAACCAAAATTCGGGTATTTTTTTCTTAAGCGTCAAGGCTCAATCGGCAGATCAGACTCCAAGTCAATTAGAAAGCGGATTGCGCACTTATCTCAATGAGCTGAAGCGAAATCCAATCGATGCACAAAGCTTGGAGCACGCTCGTGAAAACATACTTACACGATGGGCCGGATGGGAGCACAACCCTTCGGCTTTGCCCTACCTCCTCACCACCTATCACTATGCAAAACTCCCTCTGGATAGTAGGGCGCAACGATACCAAGCGCTGCTGAACATCACGCCCATGGACATTCAGAATTTCGCCAACACATACTTTACAGAACAGCGAATGACAACAGCCCACATCTTTCCAATGGCGGGCTCACCGGAATAATTCTGTTGCTAATTTTTTAAATCCTGCTGTTGAAAGACGAACAGAAAACCAAGGGGCTGCCGAACCGCAGCCGCTTGGGGAGTGCACTACATAGTTACCGCCTGACACCTTTCCGGATGATCCACAGTGGTTTGCGCAAATACCTGCAAACCACTGAGGATGTACACGGATGAACATCTCCCGCAACACGCTGGTGCTGTCCTTTATCGCCTGGTTGCCGCTCATGGCTGCCGCGACTTCACCCCCTGCAACACAAGACTTTTTGCTGGATAACGGTCTCAAGGTCGTCGTGCGCGAGGACCACCGGTCCCCCATCGTCACCGTCCAACTCTGGATCAAGGTCGGCTCAAGCTACGAACTGCCCGGTCAGTCGGGCTTGTCCCACGCCCTCGAACACATGGTGTACAAGGGCAGCAGCAAAGCCTGCGCCGGAGAGTTCGCGGCGATACTGGACAAACTGGGGGCCAGCCAAAACGCCTTTACCGGCACCGACTTCACAGTCTTTCACCAGACACTGTCTTCCGGACGCGCCGGCGTCGCTTTCGAAATACTCGCCGACCTGATGAGCACGGCCGAGCTGGATGCACAGGACTTTACGCCGGAACTCAAGGTCATTCAGGAAGAGCGTCGGATGCGTGTTGATGATGAAATCACCACTTCGGCTCACGAACGACTGAACAGCATTGCCTACCCGACCAGCGGCTACCGCACCTCGACAATTGGCTGGATGCACGACCTGCGACGAATGAACGCCGTGCAATTGCAGCAGTGGTATCAGGCCTGGTACTCGCCGGACAATGCGACGCTGGTGGTCGTTGGCGATGTTGCACCTGAGCGGATCAAGGCCCTGGCACAGCAGTACTTCGGCCACCTCGAGCGACGCGCAACACCTGCAGCGCCTGTACCCGTCGAGCTGGCTTCAGCCGGTGAACGGTCACTGACCCTGCATGCACCGATAACATCCCCACGCCTGATCATGAGCTTCAACGCGCCCAGCCTGGCCACGGCCCTGGATCGTCGGACCGCCCATGCCCTGCGCCTGCTCGATATGTTACTGGCCGGATCCGGTAGCGCGCGGATCAAACAGCAACTGCAATTGGGCGAGGCAATATTCACTGAGGCCCAATCAGAGTACGACGCCTTCAAACGAGGTGACTCGTTACTGACCATCAGCACACAGCTCAACCCGGACAAGCTCACTGACACAGACGAAGCCCTCGCCCGTCTGTGGCAAGTGATCGAATCACTGAAGAGCAAAGCACCGGAACCGGCAGAACTGGAGCGTGCGAAAAACCTCCTGATCGCGAACACGGTTTATGCGCAGGACGATCTGGAAGGGCAGGCCAACACCTTGGGCCTGCTGGACACCATCGGCCTCGACTGGCGGCTGGCCGATCAGGATACGGATGAGCTGAACAAGGTCACCCCCCTGGATATTCAACAGGTCGCAAAGACTTACCTGACGCGTGAGCGCCTCAGTACCGCGAAAATCTTGCCGGAGAAAAACAATGGATAAGTTCAAAGGCCTCATCAATGGATTGATCATGGCGGGCATGCTGTTGAGTACTCAGGTCCATGCCGCTGCAACCACGGCACCCCAGAAGCCAGGGCTGCAATCACTCAATGAACCACAGACTCCGGCTATCCACCGCACGCTGTCGATCAAGGGCTACAAAACTCACAGCGGGACCAAGATCCTGTTCATCCGCACGCCTGGCCTGCCGATGTTCGACGCTCTGGTGAGCTTTGCTGCCGGCAGCGCCCACACCCCCCATCAACCCGGCCTGGCAGCGGTGACCTTAAGCCTTTTGAATGAGGGCGTGGCAGGCAAGGACGTCAATGCCATACAGGCGACGTTCGATAATCTGGGTGCAAGGATGGGCATGGGTATCGGCAAGGACCAGGCCTGGTTTTCCCTGCGCAGCCTGAGTGACGAAACACGGCGTACTCCAGCCTTGGAACTGTTTGCCCAGGTACTCGGCAAACCGCTGTTGCCGGAGGCATCCCTGTCAGGGGTGAAATCCCAACTGCAGTACTTTCTGGACCTCGAGGATCAGTCCCATGCCACTCAAGCCCGACAAGTGAACCTCGGCCAACTGTTTCCCGACCACGGTTATGCTCAGTCCCTCTACGGCACCCGGGCCGGGCTTGCCTCCATCACCCGCACTCAGGCGCAAGACTTTCATCGCGAGGCTTATGCCGCAGGCAATGCCCAGATCACACTGGTCGGCGACCTCACCGAGGAAGAAGCCCAGCGCATCGGTGCGCAGATATCCGCGGCCTTGCCCCCGGGGCCCGCCACTGCCGCGATCCAGCCCGTGACAAGTCCAACGGACCCGAGTCTGCTGCGCGTTGAGCGACCATCGGCCCAGGCTTACCTGCGCCTTGCCCAGCCAAGTGTCCTGCGCAGCAGTCCGGACTACGACGCGCTGCAGATGGCCATGCGGGTTTTCACCAACCGACTGAGCAATGAACTCCGTGAACGCCGAGGCCTGACCTACCACGTTGAAGCCGGCCTCTCAGCCCTTCAGGCACAAGGGTTGCTGACCATTAGATTGCAGGCCCCACCCGAGCAGGTCGATGCCGTGCTGGCCCATATCAAGACGATGTTCAGCGACTTCCTGGCCCAAGGGCCGACACAAGAGGAACTTGACGACAGCCAGCAGCAACTGGCCGGTAGCGCACCGTTGAACAGCGCTACCAATGCGCAGATTTTGAGCCAGTTGTACGCCATCAGTACCCACAATCTGCCGCTGGACCTCGACTTCTCCACGCAAGCCGCCTTGAAGCTGAACCTCGCATCCATCAAAACCGCGCTCAACCGGCATTACCACGCCGACCAATGGCGCGTTGTCATCCTGGGGCCGAAGGCAGATCAACAACCGCTACCCGCTCCAATCGAAAGCGCAACCAACGCCATGTGTCGCGCACCTGACGAGATTGTGGCAAGTTAGTTACCTCCGACGTCGCGGTCGCGGCGCTGTCCCGCCGCGCCTTCGGACAGCCCCATGAGCACTTTCTCCGAGAATCACTGTGCACCCGCACCCCGCAATGGCCCACTCACCGTTCACTCCAGCCTTCGGCCTCGGCAATCCGCACTTGCAAACCTTGTGGGGGCCGCTGTGGCGTAAAACCGTGCACATTGGCCGTGAACGCGAACGCCTGTGGCTTGAAGATGGCGACTTTCTCGATCTGGACTGGCACGGTCCGCACAGCGCCGACGCGCCTTTGGTGCTGGTGCTGCACGGGCTCACCGGGTCCTCGAACTCACCTTATGTCGCTGGCCTGCAAAAAACCCTGGGTGACCGGGGCTGGGCCAGCGTCGCGCTGAACTGGCGCGGTTGCTCGGGCGAACCCAATCTGCTGCCACGCAGCTACCATTCCGGTGCCAGTGAAGACCTGGCCGAAGCGATCAGACACTTGCGGGCCAAACGACCTCTCGCCCCCCTGTATGCGGTGGGTTACTCCCTCGGGGGTAATGTTCTGCTCAAGCATCTGGGCGAAACCGGCAGCGACAGCGGCGTGACGGCCGCCGTGGCGGTATCGGTGCCATTCCGGCTGGACCAGTGCGCCGACCGCATCGGCCAGGGTTTCTCCAAGGTTTACCAGGCACATTTCATGCGCGAGATGGTCGCCTACATCAAGAACAAACAGCGACAGTTCCAGCACGACGGGCGCGAGGATGGGCTGGCTGCACTGGCTGCGCTTGGCTCGCTGGAAAACATGCGCACGTTCTGGGATTTCGATGGCCGTGTCACCGCGCCACTGCATGGGTTCGCCGATGCCGAGGATTACTATCGCCGCGCATCAAGTCGCTACTTCCTCGGCGAGATTCGTACGCCGACCTTGGTGATTCAGGCCGCCGACGATCCGTTCGTGTTTCCCCACAGCCTGCCGCACGCCGATGAGTTATCCGCATCCACGCAATTCGAGCTGCAAGCCAAGGGCGGGCATGTCGGCTTCGTCGACGGCACGCTCAGGCAACCGGGTTACTACCTTGAACGGCGCATCCCCGAGTGGCTGGCCGCCACGGGGCGCGCTTGAATCATGGACGCTGACCAGGGCGAGTCAATCCACTTCTGGCAAACCCCGCCCCTGGCCGGGGTCGAGTTGTTGTCCGCCCGCTACATCGATCATCGTTTCGCCCCGCACGTGCATGACGGCTATGTGATCGGCATGATCATGGCCGGCGCCCAGCGGTATCGCTATCGCGGTGCCGAACACCTCGCGGGGAGCGGCACGCTGGTGCTGATCAACCCCGACGAATTGCACACCGGCCACAAAGGCACCGAGGATGGCTGGCTTTACCGGGCGTTTTATCCGGACAGCGGGCAGATAACCTCGCTGTTGGCCGAACTCGAACTGCCGACCCACCACCTGCCGGCTTTCGGTGCCACGCTGTATCGCGACCAGGATCTGGTGAACGGCTTCTGCCAACTCCATCGCTTGCTGGAAAGCCCCGCCACCGCCTTGCAGCAACAAACGGTCTGGCGCGAACTGGTGCTGTCGCTATTGCAGCGTCACGCGGCGGTGCCCGATGCCGGTAAACCCGGCAAGGAACACCGGGCCGTGAGCCTGGCCAAGGAGTTGCTGCACGCGCAACTGGCAGCGCCGCCCTCACTGGAGACGTTGGCGGCGGCGGTCAACCTCTCGCCCTTCCATTTCGCCCGGGTGTTCCGCCGGGCCACCGGCATGCCGCCGCACACCTGGTTGATGCAACAGCGCATCGCCCGGGCGCGGGCGTTGCTGCAGAGTGGTTGTCTGCCGCTGGAAGTCGCCATGCAACTGGGGTTTGCCGACCAGAGCCACCTGAGTCGGCAGTTCAAGCAGGTGTATGGGGTTGGACCGGGGGCGTATCGCAGTGCAAAACGGGGACTCGAGGCTTAACTAGATCTCACAAACACCATCCATCCCTGTGGGAGCGAGCTTGCTCGCGATGGCGGCTTACAATCAGCATCAATATTGAATGTGATGGCCCCATCGCGAGCAAGCTCGCTCCCACAAGGTTTCGTGGTGCTCATTCGCCGGTGGCAACGCCCCGCGTCGGCTCGTTGATCCATTCGCTCCACGACCCCGCATACAACGAGCCAAGTGGATAACCGGCCAGACACAACGCAAACAGGTTGTGGCACGCCGTCACGCCGGAACCGCAGTACGCCACCAGATCCTTCGGCGAACGATCGCCCAGTTTTGCGGCAAAGCGCTGCTTGAGCTGATCGGCCGGCAGAAAACACCCGTCACTGCCCAGATTGTCGGTAAACGCCGCACATTGAGCGCCGGGAATGTGCCCGGCAATCGGATCGATCGGTTCCACTTCCCCCTTGAAACGCGGCTGTGCGCGGGCATCGAGCAGGGTCAGTTCCGGCCGGGAGAGGCGCTTTTGCAGCCGTTCGGCACTGATCAGCAATGCCGTGTCAGGACTGCCGGTGAAGGATCCACGAGTGATCGCCGGCGCATCCAGGCTCAGCGGCAAACCGGCCGCGTGCCAGGCCTTGAGACCACCATCGAGGATAAATACACCGTCGCGTTTGCCCAACCAGGCCAGCAACCACCAGGCCCGCGCCGCATAGGCCCCCGGACCGTCGTCGTACAGAACCACTTCGCTATCGGCGTTGATGCCCCAGGCCTGCAGGCGCTCGATCAGTTGCGCCGGCTCGGGCAGCGGATGGCGCCCGGTCACGCCCTTGACCACCACGCCACTCAGATCTCGCTCGAGGTCGGCGTAGCTCGCACCGGCGATGTGCCCCTCGGCATAGCTGCGCTGACCGTAATCCGGGTCTTCAAGGGCAAAACGACAATCCAGAATCACCAGCCCCGGCTGGTCCTTTTTCAGGTCCAGTGCTTGCGGGCTGATCAGTTGCGCAATGGGCATAACGGGCTCCTGTGATTTTTATCAGACGTCGATCCTACGACACTTCCTCGAGCGCTTGGGCCAGGGGCACGTAAAACTCTTCGAACAAGGCCTTGACCGCATCGCGGGACTGATCCGTGACGAACCCGGCTTCCAGCACCAGCACCTGATAAACCCCGCGTTTAATGGCCTGTTCGCTCAAGTGGCTGGAGTTCTCCCGCGTGGTGCACAGGAAGCGCACCCAGGACGTGAGGATGATCCAGGCATTGAGCGTCAGGGATTCGATCTGCACTTTGTCCATCTCCAGGATACCGGCGGCGACAAAACCTTCGTAGATCGCCGCCCCCTGGATCAGGCAACGCTGGGAGAAACGTCGATAGCGGTCGGCGAGGTCCGGATCGCTGTCGAGCAAATGTTCGAGATCGCGATGCAGAAAGCGGTAGCGCCACATCGCCGACAGCAGCTCCTTGAGGTAGAAGCGTTTGTCTTCCACCGTGGCGGCGCGGCCCTGGGGCGGGCGCAGGAAGCTGTCCACCAGGCTTTCGTACTCGCTGAACAGCACGGCGATGATCGCCTGCTTGTTAGGGAAGTGGTAGTACAGGTTGCCCGGGGAAATTTCCATATGGGCAGCAATGTGGTTGGTACTGATGCTGCGCTCGCCCTGCTGGTTGAACAGCTCCAGGCTGTTCTGCACGATGCGCTCGCTGGTTTTGATCCGTGGGGCCATGGCTTGAGCTTAAATTCAGAGTGCGTTGACGGGCATCTTAGATCTATCCGCGAGCGGATAAAACAAAGCTGTTCCAGGATGTCATTTGACTTTTTAGAGCATAGACTCTAAAAAGTACTTCATTACAATAAATCCGGAGCCGACCATGACTGCTGACATTTCCTACCTGCAAAACCTACAGCAGCCGCTGGAAGAGCTTCAGGCCCTGTTCGACGCCCAGCGTGCTGCCTACGCCGCCAACCCGATGCCACCCGCCGCGCAGCGCCAGCAATGGCTCAAGGCCCTGAAGGATTTATTGAACAGCGAACGCCAGGCCTTGATCGACGCGATCAGCCAGGACTTCAGCCATCGCAGCGCCGATGAAACCCTGGTTGCCGAACTGATGCCCAGCCTGCACGGTATCCATTACGCCAGCAAACGCCTCAAGGGCTGGATGCGAGCTTCGCGGCGCAAGGTCGGTGTCGCTTTCCAGCCCGCCTCTGCCAAAGTCGTTTACCAACCGCTGGGCGTGGTCGGGGTCATCGTGCCGTGGAACTACCCGCTGTACCTGGCAATCGGTCCGTTGGTCGGCGCGCTGTCGGCGGGCAACCGGGTGATGCTCAAGCTCAGTGAGTCGACCCCCGCGACCGGCCTGCTGATGAAGCAACTGCTGGCGCGTATCTTCCCCGAAGACCTGGTGTGCGTGGTCCTTGGCGAGGCAGACATTGGCGTGGCGTTTTCACGTCTGCCGTTCGATCACCTGCTGTTCACCGGCGCCACCAGCATCGGCAAACACGTGATGCGCGCCGCTGCGGAAAACCTGACCCCGGTGACCCTTGAGCTGGGCGGCAAGTCCCCGGCCATCGTTTCCCGCGATGTACCGCTCAAGGACGCCGCCGAACGCATCGCCTTCGGCAAGACCCTGAACGCCGGCCAGACCTGCGTGGCCCCGGACTATGTGCTGGTGCCGGAGGATCGCGTGGGAGGTTTCGTCGAAGCCTACCGCTCTGCCGTCCGCGGGTTTTATCCGACGCTGGCCGACAACCCGGACTACACCGCGATCATCAATGAGCGACAACTGGCGCGCCTCAACGGCTACATCAGCGACGCCACCAGCAAGGGTGCGTTGCTGATGCCGCTGTTCGACCAAGGCCAGGGCCGCCGCATGAGCCATAGCCTGCTGCTCAATGTCACTGACGAGATGACGGTGATGCAGGACGAAATCTTCGGGCCGCTGCTGCCGATCGTGCCGTACAAGGATCTGGACCAGGCCTTTGCCTACATCAATCAACGCCCGCGCCCACTGGCGCTGTACTACTTCGGCTACGACAAGCGCGAACAACAGCGCGTGCTGCACGAAACCCACTCCGGCGGCGTGTGCCTGAACGACACACTGCTGCACGTCGCCCAGGACGACATGCCGTTCGGCGGCATCGGTGCCTCGGGCATGGGTCACTACCATGGCCATGAAGGCTTCCTGACCTTCAGCAAGGCCAAGGGTGTCTTGATCAAGCAGCGGTTCAACGCGGCGAAACTGATTTACCCGCCGTATGGCAAATCGATCCAGAAGCTGATCCAGAAGCTGTTCATCCGCTAACGATCATCACCGCCGGGAAATAACAAGAATGAATCCCAGTCTGTCCGATACACCCGCGCTGTCACGGCGCGGGTTGCTTAAATTCAGCCTCGGCGCCAGCGCCTTTCTCGCCACTGCCGGGTTGGGCGCCAGCCTCAGCGGCTGTTCGGCGAGCGTCCCGGCCAGTGGCTTCGTCACGCTGCGCAGCGGCGACCTGCTGTTCTTGCGAGCGTTGATTCCGGTCATGCTCAATGGCGCCGTGACCTCCGAACGGATGCCCGAGGCTGTCGAAGGCACACTTGAAAGCCTGGATTACAACCTCGCGCATCTGTCGCCGGAAATGCTCAAACTGACCCGCCAACTGTTCGATGTGCTGGGCATGGCCGTCACCCGCGGACCGTTGACCGGAATCTGGGGCAGCTGGGAAAACGCCAGCGCCGACGATATCCGGCAATTCCTCGAACGTTGGGAAAACAGCTCGTTGAGCCTGTTGCGCATGGGCCACAGCTCTTTGCTGCAACTGGTGATGATGGCCTGGTACGGCCGCAAGGAATCGTGGGCGCATTGCGGGTATCCCGGGCCGCCCACTGTCTGATACCGAGTCGCCCCCTTCGCGGGCAAGCCCGCTCCCACATTGACCGCGTGCCCCTGTGGGAGCGGGCTTGCCCGCGATAGCGTCAGCCGCTTCACCGCCTACTCCAACAATAAAAAGAGAACCCGAAGATGCCCGTACCCGATCCGTTTCGCGAAGGCATGGCCCGAGGCTGGAAAACCTACAACGGCTCACAACTGACCCAGGACCTGACACTCGAAGCAGACGTGGCGATCATCGGCAGCGGTGCCGGCGGCGGCACCACCGCCGAAATCCTCAGCGCGGCCGGTTACAAAGTGCTGCTGATCGAGGAAGGCCCGCTCAAGACCAGCAGCGACTTCAAGCTGCTTGAAGACCAGGCCTACAGCAGCCTCTATCAGGAAGGCATCGGCCGCATGAGCAAGGATGGCGCAATCACCATCCTCCAGGGTCGGGCGGTGGGCGGCACCACGCTGATCAACTGGACCTCCAGTTTCCGCACCCCGGAGCCGACCCTCGAACACTGGGCCAAAGAGCACAACGTCAAGGGTCACAGCCCGGCGGAAATGGCGCCATGGTTCGAGAAAATGGAGCAGCGCCTGGGCGTCGCGCCTTGGATGGTGCCACCCAACGCCAACAATGATGTGATCCGCAAGGGCTGCCAGGAACTGGGTTACAGCTGGCACGTCATCCCGCGCAACGTTCGCGGCTGCTGGAACCTCGGTTACTGCGGCATGGGCTGCCCGACCAACGCCAAGCAATCGATGATGGTCACCACCATTCCGGCGACCCTGGAAAAAGGCGGCGAGCTGCTTTACCTGGCCCGCGCCGAAAAACTCACGATCAGCGGCGACAAGATCACCGGCCTGCACTGTTCGGCGATGGATGAACGCTGCGTCGCACCAACCGGGCGCACCATCACGGTCAAGGCGCGGCATTTCGTGCTGGCCGGTGGCGGCATCAACAGCCCGGCCTTGCTGATGCGCTCCGGGGCACCCGACCCGCACAAGCGCCTGGGCAAACGTACGTTCCTGCACCCGGTGAACATGTCCGCCGCGTTGTTCGACGAAGTCGTCAACCCATTCTACGGCGCGCCTCAGTCGATCTATTCCGACCATTTCCAGTGGCAGGACGGCACCGCCGGCAAGATGTCCTTCAAACTGGAGGTCCCGCCATTGCATCCGGCGCTGGCCGCCACCTTGCTCGGCGGTTTCGGGCAGGAGAATTCGCAACACATGGCCAACCTGCCCCATACCCACGCCATGCTGGCGTTGCTGCGGGACGGCTTTCACCCGGACAGCCCCGGTGGCAGCGTCGAATTGCGCAGCGACGACACGCCGGTGCTGGATTACCAGCTCTCGCCTTACGCCTGGGATGGCTTGCGCCGGGCATTCCACAGCATGGCCGAGATCCAGTTTGCCGGTGGCGCCAGGGCCGTCATGCCGATGCACGCCGACGCCCGTTACGTTAAGACCCTCGCCGAAGCCCGTACGCTGATCGATGGCCTGAGCCTGGAGCTGTATCGCACGCGCCTGGGCAGTGCCCATGTGATGGGCGGCTGCGCCATGGGTGAAGACCCGACAAACGCAGTGACCGACAGCCTCGGTCGACACCATCAGTTGGGCAATCTGTCGATCCACGACGGCTCGCTGTTCCCCACCAGCATTGGCGCCAATCCGCAATTGTCGGTCTACGGACTGACGGCACAACTGGCGACTTCCCTGGCCGAGCGTTTAAAAAACCCATGAAAATGACGATTATTCCCATCGTCTATAGTGCTTTCTTACCCAACAGGCGACTTGGCCGACCGGGAAGGCTGCGATACCATCCGACTCCCCAACGGATTCCCGCCAGGACGACGCGATGAACCGAGTGTTGTACCCAGGTACCTTCGACCCTATTACCAAGGGCCATGGCGATCTGGTCGAACGCGCCTCGCGCCTGTTCGATCACGTGATCATCGCCGTCGCCGCCAGCCCGAAGAAAAACCCGCTGTTTCCTCTGGAACAACGGGTGGAACTGGCACGCGAGGTCACTAAACATCTGCCGAACGTAGAAGTCGTCGGTTTCTCGACGCTGCTGGCGCATTTCGCCAAAGAGCAGAATGCCAACGTGTTCCTGCGTGGTTTGCGCGCGGTGTCGGACTTCGAATACGAATTCCAGCTGGCCAATATGAACCGCCAACTGGCGCCGGATGTGGAAAGCCTGTTCCTGACCCCGTCCGAGCGTTATTCGTTCATTTCCTCGACGCTGGTCCGTGAAATTGCGGCCCTGGGTGGCGATATCACCAAGTTCGTACACCCTGCGGTGGCGGACGCCCTGACCGAGCGCTTCAAGAAATAACCCCGCAATACTGTAGGAGCGAGCCTGCTCGCGATGGACGTCAACGATAACGCGGGAAACCTGACACCCCGCGGTGTTCTCGGCTTCATCGCCAGCAGGCTGGCTCCTACAGTGCGTCGCACCTGCGTGCAACACGGGCGCCAATGCGGCACAATTACACGCATTGGTTTATTGCGCCCGGGCCTGCCGCCCCGGCTGGAGTTAGCATGTCCCTGATCATCACCGACGATTGCATCAACTGCGACGTCTGCGAACCCGAGTGCCCGAACGCCGCCATTTCCCAGGGCGAAGAGATCTACGTGATCGACCCGAACCTGTGCACCCAGTGTGTCGGCCACTACGAC
>Ga0209050_1000908_pt1 | contig 39172 bp, 31 predicted proteins | sample Araplavi_mTSA_r2_FD_184276 | JGI IMG/M metagenome (GOLD analysis project Ga0209050, IMG submission 184276) | Arabidopsis root microbial communities from North Carolina, USA - plate scrape MF_Cvi_mTSA_r2 (SPAdes) (version 2) | ecosystem: Host-associated > Plants > Roots > Endosphere | place: USA... | reverse complement strand
ATTCGCGCCTGGGCTTCGGGGTGCGCGGGGAAGCACACCTGGGAGGCAAAGATCGAGGCGCCGCGGCTCACGACGGGCGGGCCCTATGCGTACGTGCGGAATCCGATTTACCTCGGGTGCGTGCCGCTCGGCCTGGGGTTTGCCGGGATCCTGGGTGATCCGTGGCTGCTGGGCCTGCACCTCGCGGTGTGCGTGCTGCTGTATGCGGTGATCGTGCCGGCGGAGGAGGAATTCCTGCGCGGGAAATTCGGCGAGGCGTACGCGCGTTATGCGGCGGCGGTGCCACGCATCTGGCCGCGGGGGCGGCCCTGGCCGGAAGCGGAACCGGCGCGCTGGGAGACCTCGGCGCTACTTGACCAACTCCGGCTCGCTGGCTGGCTCGTGGCCCTCGGAGGCGGGTTCCACCTCGCGGCCTTGCTCCGTGGCTGATTGCGCGGGCTGAGTGAGCGGGAGATTGATGATGATCGTCGTCCCTTTGCCGTAGGCACTCTCGGCCCGGACGGTGCCGTGGTGCAGCTGGACGATGTGCTTCACGATGGAGAGGCCGAGGCCGGTGCCGCCGTGTTCGCGGCTGCGGGCTTTGTCGGCGCGGTAGAAGCGCTCGAAGATGTGGTTGAGATCCTGCGGGGCGACACCGATACCGGTATCCTGGATGCGAAACTCGATGCCATTCGATGCGGCCACGGCTTGAAGGATGACGCTGCCGCCGGCCTCGGTGTACTTGATGGCGTTGTCGACGAGGTTGTTGAGGACCTGTTCGAGGCGGAAGGCGTCGGCCTCGAACTCGGGTGCATCGACGGTGCAGCTGGCGGTGAGGCGGATGCGCTTTTTGCCGGCCTGGATCTGCCAGTCGGCGATCATGTCCTCGACGAGGCCGCGCGGTTCGATGGGTTCGAGGCAGAGGATATCGGCGCGGGATTCGAGGCGGGCGAGGACGAGGAGATCCTCGACCAGTGCGTTCAGGCGCAGGGAGTGTTTGCGCAGGATTTCGAGCGTGGGGACGAGGTCATCCTGCGAAATCTCGGGGGCATCGAGGAGGGTCTCGAGGTAGCCCTGGAAAATGGCCAGCGGGGTGCGGAGTTCGTGGGAGACGTTGGCGACGAATTCGCGGCGGACGTCTTCGAGCTGCTTCAGCCGGGTGACATCGTGGCAGATGACGAGGACCGCATTTTCGCCCTCGGCATCGCGGATGGGCGTGGCGACGACGGAGAGGTGGCGGATCGGCTTGGCGTGCGCGAGGGGCAACTCGATCTGGCGCGGGCTTTCGCTGCCGAGCGTGCTGGTGACGAGCTGATCGAGCGTGACGTCGCGGACGGCGCGCATGATCGACTGGCCGACCGGCGTGGCTCGCAGGCCGAAGAGGCGAACGAGCGAGGGGTTGGCGAGGCCAATGACATGGCGGTGATTCACGACCATGACGCCTTCGGCCATGCTGGTGAGGATGGTCTGGAGATTGGCAGCTTCGACCGTCTGATCGCGGCGGATGGTGTCGATGTGACCCGCCACGCGGGTGATTTCGGCCCCGATGGCGAGCAGGCCGGCGCTATCGGCGTAGTGCGGGCCTTGCGGCACGCGGCCGGCGGGAAGATCCCGCAGCCAGGCTGCGACGGTAGCGAGTTCGCGCGTTTGCCGTACGCGCTGGCGCCAGAGGAGGCCACCGAGTCCGACGGCGGCGAGGAGTGCGATAAGCCAGCCCATTTTCCCCTCCTTAACTCTCCACCATGCGGTACCCAAAACCGCGGATCGTCTCGATACAATCGGATGCTTTGCCGAGCTTTTCGCGCAACCGGCGGATGTGGGTATCCACGGTGCGCGTGTCGATGAGGCTTTCGTAGCCCCAAACGTCGTTGAGCAAAGCGTCGCGGCTTTGGACCCGGCCGCGGCGTTCCATGAGGACGGTGAGAAGTTTGAACTCCGTGGCCGTGAAGTCGATGGATTTGCCTTTGACCACGACTTCGTAGCGGGAGCGGTCGACCTGGATGTCGCCGAGGCGGAGGACATCGGTGGTCTCCTGCACACCGTGGAAGCGGCGGAGGATGGAGCGCACGCGGAGGACGAGCTCGCGCGGGCTGAAAGGCTTGGTGACGTAATCGTCGGCGCCCAGCTCGAGGCCGACGATGCGGTCGACTTCCTCGGCCTTGGCGGTAAGCATCAAAATCGGAATGCCGCGGGTGGTGGATTCCGCCTTGAGCACGCGGCAGACTTCGAGGCCGCTCATGCCCGGGAGCATCAGGTCGAGGATGACGAGGGCCGGCAGGGCGTTGCGGGCCTGTTCCAAAGCGGATTCGCCGTCTTCCGCTTTCAGGACCTGGTAGCCGGCGGCTTTCAAATTGGTCGCGACAAGATTCAGGACATCTTGTTCGTCCTCGGCAATGAGGATTTTTTTGGTCGCGGCTTTTTGGCTCATCTTGCGGCTAAGGGATAGAAAGAGAGCGCTTCGGAGCAAGGTAGCGCGTGTGACATTCCTGTAACAGGAATTCCTGCGCTCCCCTGCCCGGCCGAAAATCGCCTCTGAAGATCAGTTCAACTGGCGGTTATTCATCGCATCGAGAATCGTGAACTTCTCGTGATGCAACGCCGGGTCGCTGCGGAACGTGAGGCGGCCTTCGTAGCGGCGCTCGATCTCGACGAGCAGCTCCTCATCCTCCGCCCGCAAGCGGTTGAGCAGGTGCGGATGAACGATGACTTTGACCTCGTGGATGTCGGGATTGCCGCGGAGAACCTGATGCAGGGCGCGCTGAAGTTCGACGCTCATGCTCATGCTGCTCTTGATCCGGCCCCGGCCGCCGCAGTACGGGCACGGCTCGTAAACGGTGGAATTGATCGACTCGGCGGCACGCTGGCGCGTCATTTCCATGAGGCCGAGGGCGCTGATGGGGAGCACGTGGGTCTTCGCCTTGTCGCGGCGGAGGCGCTCCTTCATGCGCTGATAGACGTTCTGCTGATCCTTGCGGCTCTTCATGTCGATGAAGTCGCCGATGATGATGCCGCCGATATTGCGCAGGCGCATCTGGCGGGCCATTTCGTCGGCCGCCTCGAGGTTGGTCTGGAGAATGGTCTTTTCGAGATCCTTGCTGCCTTTGTTGCGCCCGGTGTTCACGTCGATGGCCACGAGGGCCTCGGTTTCGTCGATGACGATGTAACCGCCGCACGGCAGCCAGACCTGGCGGTGGAAGCTGTCGTCGATCTGCTTCTGCACCCCGTAGCGCTCGAAGATCGGCTGGGGCTCGGCGTATTGCTTGATCTTGCTGCGGGACCGCTTGGAAATCTGCCCGACGATCTCGGACATGCGCTCGGTGGCCTTCTCGTCGTCGCACCAGATCTCGTCGATCTCGTCGGTGAGGAAGTCGCGCACCGTACGCTCGATGAGGTCGGGTTCCTGAAAGACACACGAAGCCGGGCCTTTGGCCTTCATCGCGGCTTCAATGCTGCGCCACTGCTCGACGAGGTAGGCGAGGTCGCGGACGAAATAACGGGCCTTCTGGCCTTCGCCCACGGTGCGAATGATGACGCCCATGTTTTCGGGGACGTTCAGGTCGCGGAGAATCTTGCGGAGGCGCTCGCGTTCCTTGGGCGACTCGATCTTGCGGGAGATACCGCTCTGGTCGCTGAAGGGCATGAGCACGAGGAAACGGCCCGCCAGCGAGATGTTCGTGGTGATGCGTGGGCCCTTGGTGCTGATGGGGCCTTTGGTCACCTGCACGAGGACTTCGCTGCCCACGGGATAGATCTCGGGGATGTCCTTCGAGGTGATCTTTTTGGCCTGCTTCTTGTCCTTGCGCTCGACCTCTTCGATGCCGCTATCGAGCGCCGCGGGGAGGGCGTCCCAGAAGTGGAGGAAGGCGTTTTTCTCGTAGCCGATATCGACGAACATGGCCTTGAGGCCGTGTTCGATGTTCTTTACGCGGCCTTTGAAAATGCTGCCGACGATGTTGCGATCGCTGGGGCGTTCGATGGTGTATTCCTCGAGAACGCCGTTCTCGAGCAGGGCCACGCGTTTCTCCAGTTTTTCACAGTTGATGATGATCTTGTTGCCGGTCTGGCGGGGGGCCAGGCCGATCATACGTTTGACACGTTCGGTCATGGAAATGAGTTTGTCGGTAAGTTTTCGAAGCACTGGGGTTGGACTTGGGGGAGAAAATTTTAGCGTCCACCGGGGCGGAACGGGTTCAGCGGGGACTTACGCGAATCCTGCGGGGCAGGAGCCGGGGCCGGTTTGCGACCGAACCCGAAAATACGTTCGAGGATGTTCCGTTTTTCCCCCGCTTCGCGCTGCTGCGGCTTGGCGCGCGCCTTCAATTTGCCGCCTTCATCGGCGCCCTCGCGGACGACGGGCGTTTCTTTGATCTGCGGGCCTTTATCTTTCTTCTCGGGACCGTCGACGTGCTCGGCGGTCTCCAGATCCTCGCCACCAGCTTGGGCTGCCAGTTGGGCCACCATCTTGTCGGCCAATTTGTAGTCGACCTGCTCGATCGGGTTAAAGCTGCCTGGGGCGGGATCGAGGCGGGCGAGGGTGACGAGATTCGGGTCCTGTTCGAGGGCGAGCGATTCTTCGAGAATTCTCTGGGCGATCGGGGCGGAGACACCGCCACCGGACTTCGCACCCTGGACCATGACGCATATAGCGTAGCGTGGCTCCTGGTAGGGAGCGAAACAGATGAACCAGGTGTGGTTATCCTTCTGGTTGCCGCGCCAGAACTGGGCGGTGCCCGTTTTGCCGGCGACTTCCACCCCTTTGACCTGGGCTTTGCGGCCAGTGCCACCGCTGTCGTTGACGACCTTCCACATACCCCGGCGAATCAACTCGATCTGATCGTTGGTAATGCCGACTTGATGGAGGTCGGCGCGAATCTCGGGATACGGGGGAGCGACGAGTTTGTCTTCGTCGTTTTTCACGTCGCGGCCTTCCTGATCGACCACGCGGCTGATGAGGCGGGGTTTGTAGGAAATGCCGCGGTTGGCGATGGTGGAAACGACCATGGCCATCTGCAGCGGCGAGGCTTCGACGGAGCCCTGGCCGATGGACACGTTGGCGGTGTAACCTTGGGACCAGCGTTCCTGCGGGCTGACGATCTTGAGCCAGTCCGGGCCGGGCAGAATGCCGGGATCTTCGCCGGTGAGCGGGACGCCGGTCTTTTCGCCGAGGCCGAGCGATTTGCCGATGGCGACGATGTTTTCGATGCCGGCGGCATTGCCCCACTGATAGAAAAAGGCGTTGCAGGAATACTTGAGCGCGTCCGGCAGGGTGATGGTGCCGTGGGGCGGCATGTGTTTGTCCACCACCCAGCACTTCATGTATTTGCTGCCGTAGGTGACACCGCCGGAGCAATTGAAGGTGGTGCTCGCGGTGAGGCCTTTTTTCAGGCCGGCGAGACCGGAGACCGTCTTGTAGGTCGAACCCGGAGCGTAACCTTGAATCGCGCGGTTGGTCAGCGGGTCGGTTTCATCCTTGATGATCCGTTCCCAATCCGTCTTGGCGATGCTCGGGATGAAGACGTTCGGGTCGTAGCTCGGCACGCTGGCCATGGCGAGGATTTCGCCGTTTTTCGGATTCACCACGACGGCGGCGCCACGGCCAACCACGCGCAGGGCGCGCTCGGCGATGAACTGAATCCGGGCGTCGATCGTCAGATAGACGTTCGCGCCCTGCTTGGGTTCGACACGCTTGGATTCGCCTTCGATCTGGCCCTTCACATTGCGCTGGAGCACCCGGACCCCGGGCGTGCCCCGGATATACTTGTCGAGGTACAACTCGATCTGCGATTTGCCCTCCTGGTCGGGCTGATAGAAGGAGTAATTCCGGATGTCCGGCAGGTCGTCGATGTTGTTCGGTTCGCCGACGTAGCCGAGCAGGTGCGCAGCCATGGCGCCGTAGACATACTGGCGGACAGGGCGAATGGCGACGTCGACACCCGGCAGGCCGACATCGTGCTCGGAGAAACGGGCGAGCGTCTTGAAGTCGAGCTCTTCGCGATAGGTGAAGGGGACTTCGGTATCGTTGCGATAGTGCCGGCGGAGTTTTTCCGAATTGTAGTCGACGGCGAGATCGAGGTCCTGAAGGCGCGGGACGACGCTGGAATTGACGATCTGGACGATATCGGCCTCGGACTTGTCCTTGGCCATGCCTTTGACCGTGCCGCGGTAGGTGACCTGCGGGGCCTTGGTGTGCGGGTTCTGCTGCTTGTAACCGCGCACCATGTCGGGCAGGTAAAAGTCGACCTCGTAGCTCGCACGATTGGTGACGAGTGGGATACCATTCCGGTCGCGGATTTCGCCGCGGACACTGGGAATGCGGACGGTGACTTCGCTGCGGCCGGCGATTTTCTTCGACCAGACGGGGCCACGGGCGACCTGCTCCCACCAGAGTTTGGAGACGAGGATGCCCAAGCCTCCCATCATCAAAAGAGCGAGGAAGAAGATGCGCCACTCAACGCGGGCGCCACGACTTGGGAGATGAAATTTCACGGCCATGGGTTAGCGCGTGTTTGGGCTCACGGTTCGGTCCGGCTGCGGGTCGTAGCCGGTCAGGACCGCGAGATAATTGAGCACGAAAAACAGAAGGGGCGAGAGCAACATCGCAATGAGGCCGGCACCGCCAATCCGCCAGCCGACGGATTTATCGAAGATAAACTGCACCGGTTCGGTCCGGATGGTGACCATGATGTACTCGGCCAGCGGCATCGCCGCGGTGAGCAAGCCGGTGAGCAGGCAGTGGATTTCCCAGCGGCCACGGATGAAGAGCGGACGGAAGCCGGCCATGATGACACCGATCGCCATGTACAGGGTGATCGACCAGCCCATGCTGACCTGGTAGGCGCCATCCATCATCTGGACATGCAGGGCGTCCCACATGAGACCGCCCAGAAAGGTGATGGCGATCATACCCGGAAGCGGCAGCGAGATGGCGCCGTAGAGCATGATCATCTGCATGAGCAGGACGCGGCAGCCGATGAGGGGAAGCGGCCCGATGAAATGCTGCAACACGAGGGCTGCGAACATAAAGATGAGGAGCACCAGGAAGAAGATCATGGCGCGAAGAGATGAGCGGGGCTTGGTGAAGCGAGCGGGCTTCGTCCAATGGGGTTCGTCGGCGGATTTGAATTTGGCTCCGCCTGTCTCCGCTGCGCTACGGCTGCCGCTCCCAGTGGGGGCGCGTCAGAAACCGAATAGTCCGAAGCCCGGTTTTTCATTTCGTGTCGCTGACCACCACGAAGACGTCGTCGATCGTCGTGAGGTCCACGGCAGGTTTCACGGTGGCGTAACCATCGAGCTCACGCACCCGGAAAGTATCGACTTTGCCAATCTCAATCCCGGAAGGGAAAACCCCGCCGACACCGGAGGTGTACACGGTGAGGCCGGGTTTGAGTGGCGCTTGTTTCGAGAGAAATCCGAGGCCGATGGTGGGCAGGCCTGCCTTGGTGGCCCGTTCGCCTTTGACGATCCCCTGCTCGCGCGTGCCCTCGATGGTGGAGGAGACGCGGCAGTTTTCGTCGCTGATGAGGATCACCTGCGCGCTGTGGGCGGAGATGATGCTCGTGGTTTTGCCGACCAGACCGCTTTCGGTGAGGACGGCTTGATCCGGAGCGATGAGCTCTTCCGACCCGCGATCGATGATGATCTTCTGGTACCAGGTGGAAGAGTCGCGCGAAATGATCCGCGCGGGCATGAGCTGGAAGACGGCGCGCTCGCGGTAACCGAGCGCGTTGCGCAGGCGGTTGTTTTCCGCTTCGAGACCGCGCAACGCCTGGTTGGTGGCGCTCAGCTCCTTGTTCGCGACGCGGAGCTGGACGACTTCCTTGTCGAGATCTTCGAGTTTTTTGAGGCCTTCCTTTTTGGTGAGGTAGTAGCGCTCGAGGGAAGACCCCTGTTTCAGGAACGGCGAGATCATGCCGAGAAACCCGGCCTGAACACGCTGGGAACGCACCGGGCTCGAAAAGAACCACAGTGCTGAGACGAGCAGCACCACGCCTGCGCCGCCGATGATGTAATTAAGCCGGTCCCTCCACATGGCCCTGCGCCGTTAGTTGCCCCAGCGGCTGTCGCTAGTGGCTACCTGGCGCAGGAATCGCATTTCGCTCAGTGCGCGTCCGGTCCCTTCGGCCACGGCGCTCAAGGGATCCTCGGCGATGTGGACCGGCAGGCCGGTTTCTTCAGTGAGCAAACGATCGAGTCCGCGCAAGAGCGCGCCACCACCGGCGAGGACCAGACCGCGGTCCACGAGATCGGCGGAAAGTTCGGGCGGGCAGCGTTCGAGGGTCACACGGACGCTGTCCACGATGGTCGAAATGGGTTCGAGGAGCGCCTCGCGCACTTCCTGGGAAGTGATCGTGAGGGTCTTCGGCAGACCGGCGACGAGGTCGCGGCCTTTGACCTCCATGGAGGTTTCTTTTTCGATCGGGTAAGCGGACCCGATCTTGATCTTGATGTCTTCGGCGGTGCGTTCGCCGATCATCAGATTGTACGCCCGCTTCATGTACTGGATGATCGCTTCATCGAGTTCATCGCCCGCGACGCGGACGCTGCGGGAGAAGACGATGCCGGAAAGCGAGATGAGCGCCACTTCCGTGGTCCCGCCGCCGATATCGATGATCATGTTGCCGGCGGCATCCTGGACCGGAAGACCGCAGCCGATCGCCGCGGCCATGGGTTCCTCTATGAGGTACACTTCGCGGGCCCCAGCATGGAGGGCGCTTTCCTTGACGGCGCGTTTTTCCACTTCGGTGATGCCGGAGGGCACAGCGATGACGACCCGCGGGCGGGCTTTCATCACGGTGCGTTTGCCGTGCACCTTCTGGATGAAGTGCCGAAGCATGGCCTCGGTGACTTCGAAGTCGGCGATGACGCCGTCTTTGAGCGGGCGGATGGCGACGATGTTACCAGGGGTACGGCCAAGCATGCGCTTGGCTTCGTCCCCTACAGCGAGGACCTTGGAGGTCCCGGATTGGACGGCCACTACGGACGGCTCGCGGAGTACGATGCCGTGGTCTTTGACGTAGACCAGTGTATTGGCGGTTCCTAGATCGATCCCAATGTCGTTCGAAAACAGACCGAACAGGCCATTAAACATTCAGGTAGAAAAGTGACGGTGAAAGTTGACGGGAAAACAGCCAAGCCCGCCGCGACCGGTGTTCATGAGTCCAACCGGAGGGACCGCGGCACGGCCCAGCAATCGGCACACTTAGAGCGGAAGGCGGCAGGGCGTCAAAGTTTTTCCTGCCCCTGCGAAACAAGCTTCTCACCGGCTTTGGGGACGGTCTCAGAAATGAAAGGGGTTCTCTGTATGGATGTTTCGATACTGACAAGGCCCGGGCGGCCCCTCACGCTGCGCCCGTTCCGCACCTCCTTCGACCCTTCCCGAACATGAAGTTGATCTCTTCTTCGCTGCGCCCCTGCGCGGCTGCCCTGCTGGGTGTTTCTGCCGCATTCGCCCAGCCTACCACCGCGCTGAATGCCCGGCTGATGCAGATGCCGACGGTCTCGAAGGACCGGCTCGCTTTTGTCTACGCGGGAGATATCTGGCTCGCGCCGAAGGAAGGCGGTGCGGCGGTGCGGCTGAGTTCGCCCCGGGGCACGGAACAATTTCCCCGCTTCTCCCCGGATGGGACGGAGATCGCCTTCATGGCGAACTACGATGGGGACTCGGATCTTTATGTGCTGCCGATCACGGGCGGCGAGCCGCTGCGCGTGACGCACCACGGAGCCAATGAACGGCTGCAGGGCTGGTCGCCGGATGGAAAGTCGCTACTTTTTCAAAGCGACCAGGAGAGCTGGACCGGACGCACAGGACAATTTTACCTCGTCCCAGCGACGGGCGGATTGCCGCAACGGCTGGCGGTACCTTACGGGGAATTTGGGGCGCTCTCGCCGGATGGGAAGACGCTGGCTTACACGCCGATCACGACGGATTTCGCGACGTGGAAACGGTACCGCGGCGGCATGTCACCGGATATCTGGCTCTTTAATCTCGAGTCGCACGCGGCGGAGCGGATCGCGCCGGATCCGGCGAAGGATTCGCAGCCGATGTGGCACGGGACGAAGATCTATTTTCTCTCGGATCGCGATGCGCATCAGCGCGATAATTTGTGGTGCTACGACACGGCGACACGCACGCTGCGGCAGATCACGCGGTTCACGGATTTCGACGTGCATTTCCCCTCGATCGGGCCAGACTCGATCGTCTTTGAAAACGGCGGGCGGCTGTACTTGCTCGATCTCACGACGGAGGAAGCGAAGGAGGTGCAGATCACGGTCGTGACGGATCAGACCTCGCTGCGGCAGCGGACGGAAAACGTGAGCGGAAATCTGATCAGCGGTGCGTTTGGGCCGACCGGGAAGCGGGCGCTTTTTGAAGCGCGCGGCGAGATTTTCAGCGTGCCGGCGGAGAATGGCGTGGTGCGCAATCTGACCAGCACCAGCGGCGTGGCGGAGCGATTTCCGGCGTGGTCGCCGGACGGAAAATGGATCGCGTATTTTTCCGATCGGACGGGCGAATATGAACTGACTCTGCGCCCGGCGGATGGGCAGGGCGAGGAGCGCAAGGTGACGGAACTCGGCGCGGGATTTCGCTACACGCCACAGTGGTCGCCGGATTCGCGGCAGATTGTATTCATCGATTCGGCGATGCGGATTTATCTCGTGGATGTGGCGAGTGGACGGACGCAGGTGATCGACTGGCAGCTGTGGCAATACGAAGGCAACCTGCGAAATTTCCGCGTGAGCTGGAGCGGAGACAGCCGCTGGCTGACGTACGCGTGTGATCAGGAAAATCGACAGACGGCGATCGTGGTTTACGACACGGTGGAGAAGAAGCGGCACCAGGTGACGACGGGCTTTTTCGATGATGATCTGCCGGTCTTCGATCCGGAGGGGAAGTACCTGTACTATCGGGCGCAGCGGTGGTTCGACCCGATCTACAGCGACTTCGATCCGACGTGGATTTACGCGAATGGGCAGGCGCTCGTGTGCATCCCGCTGCGCAAGGAGATGCCGTCGCCTTTCGCACCGCGAAATGATGAAGAGCCACTGCCGAAACCGGACGCTCCCGCGGATCCAGCGAAACCAGTCGCGGCAGCAACGCCGGCTCCCGGCACCCCTGCACCCGGAGCCACGCCGGCCCCGGGGCCGCAGGTGGCAGTGCCGACGACGACGGACAAAAAACCGAAGCCGGTGTTGATCGATTTCGAGGGGATCGAAGCGCGCGCGGTGGTGATGCCGCCGGGGAGCGGGCGCTTTGACAATCTGTGGGCGGTGCCGGGGAAATTGCTTTTTCAGCGGCGTCCGCGCACCGGCACGAACGGGACCAAGCCGATCTCGTTTTACGACGTCGATAAGCGCGAGGAGAAACAGATCCTCGACGACGCGAATGCGTTCGAGATTTCCGCCGACCAAAAGAAGCTGCTCGTGGTGAAGAACAATGCCTGGTACGTGATCAACGTGGCCGAGGGGCAGAAGCTGGGGAAAACGTTGCCGACGGCGCAGCTCGAAACCTCGGTGGATCCGCGCGCGGAATGGCGGCAGATCTTTGCCGATGCGTGGCGAATCGAGCGCGACTTTTTCTACGACCCGGGAATGCACGGCGTGGATTGGACGAAGATGCGCACGCGGTACGGAGCGCTGATCGACGAGTGCAACACGCGGGCGGACGTGAATCACGTGCTGGGGGAATTGCTCGGCGAGATGAACTCGTCGCACACATACCGGAGCGGCGGGGATTTGGAGCGGGTGAACTCGCGGAATGTGGGTTATCTCGGCTGCGATTTTGCGCTGGAGCAAGGGGCGTATCGGATCAAACAGATCCCGGAAGTGGCGGCGTGGGAGTACAGCATTCGCAGCCCGCTGAAGGCGCCGGGCTTGAAGGTGAATGCGGGCGACTGGCTGCTCGCGGTGAATGGGAAACCGATCGATACGAACAAGGACCCGTGGGCCGCCTTTCTCGATATGGCGGACAAGACGGTGATCCTGACCGTGAACGACAAACCCACGCGTGAAGGAGCGCACGACGTGCTGGTGAATGCCCTGAGCACGGAGAAGTGGCTGCGGAATTATGCCTGGATGGAGGCGAACCGGCGCAAGGTGGATCAGCTCAGCGGCGGGAAGCTCGGCTACATTTATGTGGAGAGCACGGCGACGGAGGGCCAGAACCAGCTGTATCGGCAATTCCGCGCGCAGTACGCCAAGGCGGGGCTGGTGATCGATGAACGGTGGAATTCGGGCGGGCAAATTCCGGATCGGTTTGTGGAGCTGCTCGGGCGGCGCGTGCTGAACTACTACGCGGTGCGCGACGGGCGCGACTGGCAGACGCCGATGATCGCGCATCACGGGCCGAAGGCGATGCTGGTAAATGGCTGGAGCGGTTCGGGTGGCGACTGTTTCCCCTTCCTTTTCCGCGAGAGCGGGCTGGGGCCGGTAATCGGGACCCGTACCTGGGGCGGATTGATCGGGATGACCGGAGCGCCACCGTTGATCGATGGCGGCAGCGTGACGGTGCCGACTTTTGCGATCTACAACACGAAGGGGGAATGGATCATCGAAGGGCACGGCGTGGATCCGGATATCGAGGTCCCGGACAATCCGCAGGCGCAGGCCGATGGGGCTGACCCTCAACTCGAGCGAGCGGTCGCCGAGGTGCTGAAAACACTGGAGAAGACGCCTTCGCCCGCAGCGCGGCCGCCACGGCCCGCTTATCCGAAGAAGATCGCGGAGTAACGAAGCGCGCTCCACTGGGGTCGCGCCCACCTCCGCCGAAAGTCGGATATCAACGGGGCGATCGACGCCCCGGCATACGTCCTTCGGATTATAGGCGGATTGGGCGGAAGGCGGCAGAGTTCACGGCACTGCCATGACTGCTGCCTCGTTACTCCCAGACTTCGTTTCCTCGCTGCGGGCGCTTTTTGCGGAGCGCGGGGGATTTGCCACACACGCCGAAACCGATGATCTCACCGATCCGGAGGCGTTTCCGGATTTGCTGGGAACGGTGTGCAAAATGCACGGGGCCGCGCGGTTTTTAGTGGAGGTGCCGCTGGTCCCCTGCCCGACGCAGAGCGATTCGTTTCGCCGGGTGAAGGGCCGCTGTTTTCCGAATAGCTGGACCGGGGTGACCAGCTATCAGCCCGCGACGCGCGGGGCGTTGAGGCAGCGGAAGATGGTGGTGGTGCGCTATTGCCCGGAGTGCCGGGAAGCGGCGGAGCGCTGGTTTGCGGCGGAGCGGGAGGATTGAGGCAGGTCTGCGGCGGGCTCCGTTCGCCCGGCATCGCAGCGCGGTGCCGGAGAGCAACCGCGGTTACCGCTTGAGCCCCTACCCGCGTTTGGCGGCGACGAGGCCGGCGAGAGCGGTGTCTTCGACGGGGAGTTCGTCTTCCTGCGGGTGCGGGTGATGATCGTCGAGGTCGGCCTCGAAATGGGTGATGAGTTCGATCCGGCCCTGGGCGTCTTCGACGAGGGCGGAGGTGCTTTCGACCCAGTCGCCGGTGTTGTAGTACGGCATCCCCTGGATCTCGCGGATGATTGGGGTGTGGATGTGGCCGCAGATGACGCCATCGACCTTCTCCGCCTTGGCCATCTTGACCACGCCTTCCTCAAAGGCACCGATGAAATTAACGGCTTCCTTCACGCTCTTTTTCACGTGGGCGCTGAGGGACCAGAACTCCATGTCGAACATCCGGCGGATGCGGTTGACCGGGCCATTCAGGCGCAGGAGCAATTGATAGCCAATATCGCCCACGAAGGCGAGCCACTTAATATTTTGCACCACGGTATCGAGTTCGTGCCCGTGGATGATGAGCAGGCGCTTGCCGTCGGCGGTGGTGTGGATGGCGCGGGGCATGACTTCGACCGCGCCGTAGTGGCCGTGGAAGCCGGAAATGAATTCGTCGTGATTGCCGGGAATGTAAATCACTTCGGTGCCTTTGCGCCCGGCGCGAAGGAGTTTTTGAATCACGTCGTTGTGCGACTGGGGCCAATAAATGCCACGTTTGAGCGCCCAAACATCGATCAGATCACCCACCACGTAGAGTTTCTCAAACTCGTGGGTGCGCAGAAAATGAAGCAGAGCTTCCGCTTTGCTTCCGCGAGTCCCGAGATGGACATCGGAGATCCAGCCGGTGCGATAGTGCTTCATATGCGACATTAGGTCCCTCTTTGCAGAATGAAGTCAAAGCGTCACAAAGGAGGGAAAGTTGATTTAACATTGCTGTAACATAAGCGCCGCCCATTCGGCAGAACCTCGCGCTCAAATAGTTGCGTCATGATGATCGTTAGTCTTCCGCGTCAACGTCCCCGCGAAAAGGGTCCCGAAGGGAAGCGCCGCTCCGTCAATGTGAACGCGATTTTGCGCGACGCGTATCGCCGCCACTCCCGCAGCCGCCTCACCGTGGCGGCCGTACGCCGGTGTCTGGGTTAACAAAGCGGAGGGAAAGCCGGGGAGATTACCCCGAAAAAAGTGCGTATCAGGAGGCAAGGCGCCACGCAGATGTCACATTCTGCGGGTTGACCATTCGGAGTGGACCGGCAGCCTCAGCCTGCTCCCGCTGCACGTGAAAAACACTCCCTCTTCAGCCCGCGCCAAAGACACGCTGCCGATCAAGCCCGTCCTCGAAGAGCTGGCTTTTCTCCGGCGCACCTTCCGCGAAGTGCTCAGCCACTATACGGCGAGTATCGAGGGAGAAATCGCGCACATCACAAGCCTCGTGGCCAACGAAGGGGAGGAGAAGAAAACAGTGAAGGAGCGTACGCACGAGCTGCGCGATATTTTGATGCTGCTGCGGAGCCTGGATGTGAAGCCGGACAAAGGGCGGCGGCGGGATCTCAAAAAGATCGAGACGTTGCTCGAGGATTTGCGGGCGATCGTGGAGCGCTGGTAGTGCGGGAGGACCGTGGCTCACGCAGCCCTTGCATGAGATGAAAAAGATCACCCTGCGCCGGCGGCGCAGGCACTATCGTTTCACGCAGGGGGCTGCGTGAACCACGAGCTGTAGCCACGCCTGCCCTGAATGTCCCCCAAAAAAATGACCTGCAGCACCGCGATGGGCACTGCAGGTCAGGTGAGAGTTTTTTGGCGGGAGCTGCTTAGCGCAGGCGCATGAGGCCGAGGCCGCGGGGGACGGTGACCGTTTGCAGGGTTCGCCCGGCGCGATCGGTGACGGCCCAGCGGTCGCCGGGGCGGGCGGGCGAGGCGTAAACGGCGCCCGGGTCGAGCTGGGCTTTCCATTCCCAGGAGCCCCAGCGGCTCAGCTCGTAGAGATAGATCACGCGGCCGTAAGCGTTTTCAAAACGAACGCGGTCGCCCCCACCGCCCGACGGCGGATAGCTCGGGCCGGAGGAAACGCCTTTGAAGGCGAACCGATCGCCGTCTTCGGCACGGCCGAAGGCTTTCTGGCCGTAGACTTCGTATTCGACGACGAGGAAATTGGCGCGGCCCGGGTTGGGGTTGAAGCCAAACAAGCTGGGGCCAACGCGAAACGCGGTCGTGCCTTGATTGAGCAGATTTTCCAGCTGCTGTTTGACGTCGACGCTCCGTTCGGGCTTGAGGCGTCCGTAGGACGCAGTGCGAATTTTGATCTGCGCTTGCGCGGTGCCGAGGCAACCGAGCGAGAGCAGCAGGGCAATGAGAAGGCGGCAAAGGTGGACGGGACGCAGGGAGGCAGTCATAGCGATAAGAAAGCGGATTCGGAAGCTCTGACGGATTACTTCACGCGAACATTCATTCGCATGAAGGCGGGAATATCGAGATCCTGGCCATCGACGATGGTGGGCTCGCTTTTCTCGAAGCGGCCGCGATTGACGGGCTCGAATTGCATCTGCTCCTGCTTCTCTTCGCGGGCGGTGCGCGGTTTCCCGGTCGCGGCGGCAGCGGTCTTGGGCCCTTTGGCGGCGACTTTCCCTTCGTCGGCGGGCTCCGGAACTGGAGCCACAGTCGGCGCTGGGGCCGGCGCTGGGGCCGGTGCAACCGGAACGGGGACAGGCACCGGTGCCGTGATGATCGGAGCGGGCCTCACCAAAGCGGCGGCGGGAGCAATGATTTCGGGCTCGGGCTCCGGTTCTACTGGAATCGGAGCAGGAGCGGGCCGGATGGGCGCAGGTGCAGTGCGCACTCTGCGGACCATCGGGGCGGGTGCGGGCTCTTCCGCCTGGATGAGCGGCGGTTCGATGACTGGCGGCGCAGCGACGGACACCGGCGCAGAAACAGGAGCCGGGACCGGGATCGGTGCTGGCGCCGGAACGACGCGCGCAACCGGCGCGGGAGCGGCTTCCGCGGCGCCTGCCGCGAGCGAACTGAGAATGGTAACCGACATCTTGTTGCCCAGGCGCGGGTCAACCGCTGTGCTGAAAAGCAGCCGCGTCGTGTCGCTGATGTGGCGGTTGAGTTCCTCCATCAGGAGGGTGACTTCGTTCAGCGTCATCGTCGGGCCACCGGCCACGTGGACGAGAAGCTGCGAGACGTCGGAAAGCAGGCGGCCGCGATCCATGAGCGGATTGCGCAGGGCGCGTTCGAGCGCGGCGTGGGCGCGGTTGTCGCCGTCAGCTTCCCCCACCCCAAAAAGACAGCGAGCATTTTGCGCGCGGAGGATGGTGGTGATTTCGTCGAGGCCGGCGTGGATCAAGCCGCGGCGCTGGAGGATCGCGGCGACGGCGCGGACGCTCTGGCTGATGGTATGATCGGCGGCGGCAAAGGCTTCCTGGATGCCAGCCCGCGGGCTGACCGCATCACCCATCTTGTCGTTCTCGAAGCAGATCACCACATCGGCCTGCTGGCGCAGGGAAGCGAGCGCTTCCTCGGCCTGGGCCAGGCGGCGGCGGCCTTCGAAAGTGAAGGGCAGCGTGACAAAAGCGACGACGAGCGCGCCTTGCTGGCGGGCGTAATTGGCGACGAGAGGCGCAGCACCGGAACCCGAGCCACCGCCCAGACCGACACAGACGAAAACGAGCGAGGCACCATCGATGGCGCTGCGGACTTCATCGCAGGCTTCCTCAGCCGCGGCGTAACCGAGCTCCGGATCACCACCGGTGCCGAGGCCGCGGGTGGTCTGGCGGCCGAGCTGTACTTTCACCGGAGCGACGCTACCCGCGAGTGATTGCGAGTCGGTATTCATCGCGATCAACTCGGCGCCATCGAAGCCATCGAGCTGGATGCGGTCGAGCGCATTGGCCCCCGCGCCACCCAGGCCGATGATTTTGATGACCAGCTCAGGGTGCAATCCCGGAGTATTGGAACGAGGCAGGGCGATCATGATCGTCGTGGACTACAGCAGGTTGTTGAAGAAGGGCAGGCGGCGGGCGATGCGCCGGAAAAAGCCCGGGCGGCGGACCCCTGCGGTCATGGCCTGCGCGTATTTCACGAGACCGATGGCGGAGGAATACTGCGGATTCTCGAAAGCACTCGTCGGGCCCGACATGGTACCTTTTACACAGGTGACGTGCACCGGGAGGCCGAAAATTTCCTGGGCGAGGTCGTCGACCCCGCTGAGCATCGAGCAACCGCCGGTGAGCTGCACCCCGGCGCCGAGGAAGTCCATGCTCGCGCCGCTGGCATCGAGCCGCTTTTTCACGAGCTCGAACGTCTCGCGCACCCGGCAGTGGATGATCGTGTTCAGCATCTCGCGCTCGATTTCCTTGCCGGCGAAACCGGTCTCATCCTTGAGCACGATACGCTCGCCGGGGACAGCGCGGCCGAGCCGCACGGCGCCTTCCTCGAGCTTGAGTTTTTCGGCGCGCGCCATGGGAATGCGCAGGCCAAGCGAAATATCATTCGTGATGTGATCGCCCCCCACCCCGAGGCAGCCACTGTGTTTCACGGCGCCATCGGCGTAGACGACGTAACCCGTCGTGCCCGCGCCCATGTCGACGACCAGAGCCCCGAGGTTTTTCTGGTTCACATCGAGCACCACCTGCGCACTGGCCAACGGGCCGAAGACGACGTCTTCGACTTCGATATCGAGCTCCTTCACGCAGCGGATGCTGTTTTTGATCCGGGTGCCCACGCCGTGGATGATATGAAAATCGGCTTCGAGCGTGCGGCCCATCATGCCGATGGGATTGAGCACACCATCCTGGCCATCCACGTAGTAGTGCTGGAGGATGGAGTGCAGAAATTGGTTCGGCGCGGGGATGCTGACCTCACGGGCGGCAGCTTGCACGTCTTCGAAGTCGTCCTCGCAAATCTCCTCGCGCTCCTCGGGGATATTGACCGAGCCGCGATTGTTGAAGCTTTCGATGTGCCCGCCGGACACGCAGAGATAAACGCTGCCGATCATCACGTCGCTCTTCTCCTCGGCATCGGCGAGGGCTTCGCGCACGCACTTCCCAGCGGTCTCGAAATCCACGATCTCGCCTTTGCGCACACCCCGGGACGGGGCCTGGCCGACGCCATTGATCTTGATGGTGCCATCGGGGCGCCCCTCCGCGACCACGGCGCAGACTTTGGAGGTTCCGATTTCTAGTCCAACGATGAAATCATCTTGCGGCATTATGGGCGGAAAGGTTTGCGGAGCGGTGTGGCGTCCGGCTTGGGACGTGGCGTCGAGCGGCTAACGCTCTTGCCCTTCGTAGTAGGGGTTTTTCCCGAGGAAGGCAATGGCGTAGACACCGCGACAGCCCTGGCCACCGGAACGGGTGGTTTGGCCGCAGCAGGGGTCTCCCTGGCCTTCGTTTTTTCGGGGCCCGAAGCAACGGGCGGCGGAGTGGTCTGGGTATCGCCGTCGCCTTCGAGCGCGTTCGGGTCGTGGAAGGTGACAGGCGTGTTTTTCTTCACGATCAGATTGATCGTCTGAATCTCTTTCTTCTCCGCTTCGGCGCGATCGAGGTAACGGAACAGGCGTTCCATCTGCTGATCGATATCATCGAGGCCGAAGGTGATCTTCGTGTGATTCTGATCGGTCACCACGAGGCAATAGCCCTTGGCCAGATCGATATTGCGCGCCTGCCAGCGGGTGTTGTCGCCATCGAGGCGGACGAGTTCGAGGGCGGCCTGGATTTCGACGAGATTGATGCGCTGACCGGGGACAAAATCGCCCACCGGCACGCCGCTGATCTGCGGGAGGTGATAGTACTCCTCCAGCATGCGCTTCGACTTCATGACCACACCACGCGCATCGACCAGCCAGGCGGATTCACTCGCGGTGGGGTCTTCGTCGGCGCGCGAAGTGAGCCAGGCGATCGGGCGGCGTTCAGTGATCGTGATATCGAGGCGATTCGGCAGGATGCGCTGCACTTCGGCGCGTTCGACTTGCGGCAGGGCATCGATGCCCGCGCGGATCGCGGCGGTCTTGACCGTGAAGATATTCACGTCAGAAACGATATTGCCTGCGTGCAGGATTTGGTCGCGCTGCAACGCGCCGTCGCTGGAGACGCGGATATCGGTGAGCGCGTAGTCCGGATTTTCCCACACGAAGCGCCGGAGCAATTCCTTGCCGCCAAGGTACGAGCCAATGAGCAGGCCGAGGACAAAGACGGTTTTGCAAATAAAGGCCGCGACCGCGCGATTGCGCATGATCCGCGCCTTGTCGGCACGGACCGTGACTTCCAGCAGGTGCTGCTGCTTGCGCACCTTGGTACTGGACATGCGTTGATTGCGGACCTTGCTTTTCATCGGCGGCGGGAGAAACGGGCGAGCGAGAGTTCGATAATGCGGCGGCAGAGTTCCGGATAAGAAATTCCGGCCACCCCGGCGGCCTCGGGCAACAAACTCACGGGAGTCATACCAGGAATCGTATTGATCTCCAGCACATAAGGAGTGCCATCGGCGGCGAGGAGCACATCGACGCGGGAATAGACTTCAAGATCGAGCGCGCGGTACGCAGCGAGTGCGGCGGCCTGCACTTTGGCGGTGGTCTCCGCATTGAGCGGCGCAGGGCACATGTGATCGGCGCCGGCAGCCTGCGGATTGAGGAAATTGTATTTGTTCGCGAAGTCGTAAAACTCGTCCGCTTTCTTCGGGCGAATCTCGATCACGGGCAGCACTTCCTCGCCGACGATGCCGATGGTGAGTTCGCGGCCGGCGACGTAATCTTCGACCAGCAATTCCTTCGCGTAAGCCGCGGCATCCGCGAGCACCTGGTCGAGCTTGTCGGCTTCCTTGACTACAAACACACCCACGCTGGAGCCTTCCTTCGGCGCCTTCACGACAAAGGGTAGCGCGCGGGTCGGGCGCTCGGTGGCAGCGATGACTTCGTAGCCGGCAGTCGGCACGCCGCGCTCTTCAAAGCGGCGCTTGGTCGCGATCTTGTCGATGGCGATCTCGCTCGCGGTGACGCCTTCGCCCGTATACGGGACGCCCCGCGCTTCGAGCAGGCGCTGAAGCTGGCCGTCTTCGCCGAAGGTACCGTGGATTACGTTGAAGGCGACTTCGGTGCCTTCCGGCAGGACGAAATCGGTGCCGGTGACGTCCACAGGGATGACGTGGGCCCCGACTGAACGCAGCGCTTCGACGACGCCTTCGCCGGACTTGAGCGACACTTTGCGCTCCGAGCCGGGGCCGCCCATGAGCACGGCAATTTTTTTGTCGGTGAGGTCGAGGGCCATTTTAGAAAGTGGTGTATGCATCAAGGCGGTTACGGACGAATCCGGCCGGTTCTTGCAAGAAAGTGGAATAGAGGAGGCGCGAGCGCTCAGTCATGGAGTCCTTTGTCCTCCCCGACAATTTGCACCTCGGTCTCCAGGTGGATGCCTCGTTTTTCCAGGGCGGCCGCTTTGATGCGATCGATGAGGGCGAGCACGTCAGCCGCGCAGCCGTGGTCGTCGTTCACGATGAAGTTGCCGTGGATTTCGCTGACCTTCACGCCCCCGACGCGCGAGCCTTTGAGGCCGAGTTCGTCGATGAGTTTGCCGGCGGGGCACATCTCGGGGTTTTTGAAGATGCACCCGGCGCTGGACTCCTTCGGCTGCGAGTTGCGGCGCTTTTGGAGCGATTCGGTGAGCTTGCGCTCGATCTCTTCGGCGTTGCCCGGCTGGCCGAAAAAGGTGGCCGAGATCGCGTAGTTCGACTGAAGCGTGCCGCAGTGCCGATAGTGGACGTCCATCTCGGCGGGCGTCTTCATGTGAAACTCGCCATCCTGATCGACGAAACGCACACTGACGACCTGGCGAAAGGTTTCGCCGCCCATGGCCCCGGCATTCATGCGCAACGCACCACCGACTTCACCCGGGATACCTTCGAGCCATTCGAAACCGGCGATCTGGGCGTCGCGCGCGGCGTAGGCCAGTTCCTTTTGCTTCACGCCGACCCCCGCGGTGATGCGGCCTTCGCGGACTTCGAGCTTGCGGAATTCGCCGCGGGCCAGGTGCACGACCACACCGCGGATGCCGCCGTCACGGACGAGCAGATTCGAGCCACGGCCGATGATAAAGAGGGGGATGCCGCGCTCCTTGGTGAACTTCACCAAACGGGCAAAACCTTCTTCGGTTTCGGGCTCGGCCCAAAATTGCGCCGGGCCGCCGATGCGCATGGTGGTGTGACGCGCGAGCGGCTCGTAGAGCTTCACCGTGCCGGTGCCGATGACGTTTTGCAGTTCATCGAGCAAAGCGACATCGCGGGCGAGGGCGCTGCCGGCTTCGTGGATATTGCCAGCGCCAAGGCTGATCACAATATCGCCCGGCTCAAGGCGGCGCCCGAGCTCGAGAGCGAGCTTTTTGCGGTCGGCCTGGAAGACGATGTGATCGTGTCCATCGCGGATGGCTTCATCGACGATCGTCTGGCCAGTGACGCCGGGAATGGGCGGTTCACTGGCGGGATAAACATCGGCCACCACGACAAAATCGGAGTCGTGAAAGGAGCGGCCAAACTCCTCCTTCAGCTTCAGCGTGCGCGTATAGCGGTGGGGCTGAAACATGCAGAGCACCCGGCGGCGGCCAGTGTTGCGGGCCGTGGCGAGGGTCGCACGGATTTCGCTGGGGTGATGGCCGTAGTCGTCGACGAGCATGAACCGCTCGCTGCGGTACTTGATCTCGAACCGGCGGCGCGCCCCACGGAACGAAGCCAACGCTTCGGCGATTTTCGCAAACGGCACGCCGAGTTCGGTCGCGAGGGCAATGGCCGCGAGGGCATTGCTCACGTTGTGACGGCCGGGGACATTCAGCGTGATCGCACCGAGCGCTTCGCCGTCGCGGAGCACGCGGAAGCTGGACTGGAAATCTTTCGAATGGAGATCGTCGTAGCGATACCGCGCGGCGCGGCTTTCGCCGTAACTGACCGCGCCGGCGTAACCGGAGCAAACGCGCACGGCGCCTTCGTCGTCGGCGCAATAGATGATCTTGCCGGCGGTCTGGTCGCAGAGCTGGCGATAGACGGCGTCGATGGCGTCGAGGTTCTCGTAGTAGTCGAGATGTTCCTCCTCGATATTCAGCACGATGGCGTGCTCGGGATGGTACAGCGCGAGCGTACCGTCGCTTTCATCGCCCTCGGCGACAAGGTGTTCGCCGGTGGGGTCCCAGTGGGCATTCACGCCGAGGATCGGGATCTCCGCGCCGACGTAGTGCGACGGGTGCAGATCGCCCACGCGGAGGACGTGCGCAGACATGGACGAAGTGGTCGTCTTGCCGTGCATGCCGCAGACCACGATCCCCTTCTTGCCGTGCATGATCGCAGCGAGGGCGTCGGCGCGGCGGACGAGATTGCGCCCGCTGCTCAGGGCTTCGTCGTACTCTTCATTCCCCGGGCGGATGGCGGACGAGAAAATCACGACGTCGGCATCGGCGACATTTGCGGCAGCGTGGCCGTGGTGAAAGCGCAGGCCGAGCGATTGCAGGCGGGCGGTTTCGACGTTGGAAGCTTTGTCGGAGCCGGAAACCTGGTGCCCCAGTGCGAGGAGCAGACCGGCGATGCCGCTCATGCCCGAGCCCGCCACGCCGATGAGGTGAATCTTGAGTTCACCTCCGGTAAGAATGTCTGCGAGAATTTGTCCGGTATCCATGATCCGTTACGGTTTGGCGTGGGCGAGAATGACGTCGGCGACCTGCCCGGCGGCGTCGCGCGGGGCGAGCGCTGCACTGCGGGCGGCCATCTCGGAGAGACGCGCCGGTTCATCGAGGAACCACTGGATTTTCTGCGCGAGCGGGCTGGCTCCCGGCGCATTCGTCGACGCAGTGGCGATGGCCTCTGGCAATAGCACGGCGGCCCCGTCCCGTTCAAAGACTTTCGCATTCAAAGTCTGATGATCCTCCGCGGCAAAGGGGTACGGGATGAGAATGGACGGGAGCTTGAAATGGGCGAGCTCGGTGAGGCTGGCGGCGCCGCTCCGGGCGACAGCCAGATCAGCCACGGCGTAGGCCTCCTCCATGCGGTGGAAAAAGGCGGCGACGTAGGCGGGGACTCCGGCTGCCGCATAGGCGGCTTTGACCCGCGCTTCGTCCTCCTTGCCGGCGAGATGGATCACTTGCAGGCCGCTGGCTTTGAGCGCGGGGAGCGCATCGGTGACGGCGCGATTGAGGCCGCGGGCGCCCTGGCTGCCGCCCATGACGAGGAGGGTCTTGCGTGAAACATCGAGCCCGAAACCGGCGAGCGCGCAGCTGCGGTCGATCGGTCGGGTCAGCGAGCTCCGCACCGGGGTGCCGGTGACGATACATTTCGCCTTGGGGAAATATTGGGCGCAGTCTTCGAAGCCGAGCAGGACGGCGGTGCAGAAGCGGGCGTTGAGTTTGTTCGCCTTGCCGGGGATGGCGTTCGAATCGTGGACGAAGGTGGGAATCTTGCGTTTGCGGCCGGCGAGGATGGGCGCGAACGAGGTAAAGCCGCCCATGCCGAGGACAGCCTGGGGTTGGAAGTCGTCGAACAGCGCGCGGCACTGGCGCAGGCCGGCGGCGAATTTCAGCACGAACTTGATCAGGGTGAGTGGGTTCTTCCCTTGCAGGCCGATGCCGGGGACTTTCTCGATGCGAAACTCGGAGCGGCCCTGGGTGGCGACCGTGTCGATCTCCTTTTCGGAGACGATGATCATGACCTGGTGGCCACGGGCGCGCAGTACTTCCCCGACCGCCAGGCCGGGAAACAAGTGTCCGCCGGTCCCCCCGGCTGCGATGACGAAGTTCATAACAAACTCAAAGGCGCACGGCGTGGCGCTTTTTATTGCGCGTGCGGGCAGCCAGCACGGTCCGGTGAGAGACCTCCACCTCCGTGAGACCCTGACGGTAAATATTGATCAGGATACCCAGACAGAGCAGGCAAAAAGCGAGGTTGGAACCACCGTAGCTGACGAAGGGCAGCGGCAGCCCTTTGTTCGGCAGCAGGGAGGTATTCACACCGATATTCACGGCGGCTTGCAAAGCGATGATGACGACCAGGCCGTAGCCCATGAGCATGCCGAAACGGTCGCGGGAATTCATGGCGATGAGAACACCGCACAGGATGATGATGACGTAGCACGCGACGATCAGCAGCGTGACGCGAAGGCCGAGTTCTTCGCCGATAATGGAGAAGATGAAGTCGGTGTGGGCTTCGGGCAGATAAGCGAGCTTCTGGCGGCTATTGCCGAGGCCGAGGCCATCGACTCCGCCGGAACCGAACGCGATCAACGCCTGGTATTGCTGGAGGCCGGCGCCGAGGCGGTGCTTCTCCAGATCCATGAAGGCCATGAGGCGGCTGAGGCGCTCCTGCAGGTGCGTGGCCGCATAGGCGCCGCCCGCCAACCCCATCGCCACGATCGGGGCGAGGTAACGCAAGCGGGCGCCGGCGAGGAACATGATCGCCAGCGTAGTGGCACCGATCAGCGCGGTGCAGCCCATGTCGACTTCCGGCGCGATGAGCACGAGCGGCATCGCGGCGATCAAGCCCGGAAAGAGAAAGCCGCGCAGGAAGCTCTTGGAATCGACGTCATTGCGCGCATACCACGCCGCGATGGCGATAACGGTGGAGAGCTTGGCGAGTTCGCTCGGCTGGAAGGACGCGACGCCCAGATTCAGCCAGCGGTGCGAGCCTTTGATACACAGGCCGATGTGTGGGACGAAGCAGAGGACGAGCAGGATCAAGGAACCACCGAACCACCAGAGCCAGCTGCGGCGCCAGAAGTGGTAATCGACATTCGACGCCACCACGGCGGTGACCAGGCCGACACCGAGCCAGATGAATTGACGCTTGATGAAAAAGAGCGGATTGCCGCGGCTATCCTGCGCGAAGGCACTCGTCGAAAAGAGCATCACGCAACCGATCACCACAAGGATGCCGATGGCGGCGACAAGGAGATAGACGCTCTTTCGATGCATGCTGCGGACGACTACTTCTTGACCGGGATTTTCAGGGTCTGGCCGATCTGAAGTTTGGTCGCGTCTTTGATTTTATTGGCCGCCATGATGTCCTCCTGGCTCACGGAGAATTTCTTCGCGATGAAGACGAGGCGGTCGCCGCTCTTCACGGTATAGGTTTTCATCGTGGGCTTGGCTTCGGACGCAGCCTGGGTTTTGGCCGGGGCAGCGGCTGCCGTGGTCACGGGAGCGGCGGGCGCTTCGGTGTTCCCGGCGTGGGCGGCGGGCAGATTCAGCACCTGGCCGGGGCGGATCACATCGCTGCTCAGGCCGTTGGCGGCTTTGAGGTCGGCGACCGGGACGTTGAAGGTCTTCGCGATGCCGTGGAGCGTGTCGTTCGGCTTCACGTTGTAGACGCGCTGCTTGAGCACCGGAGCCAGCGGAGCGGTCGGGGCGGGCTTGGATTCGGCGGTCGCCGCCACCGTGGCGGTCGTGGTCTTGGCCAGGATGGCGTGATCGCTTTCCACCTGCGCGGCCGCCGCGGTTTTGGGCGCGGTAGCGGCAGCGGCGGGAGCCACAGCGGGCGCGGGATCCGGCAGACGACGCGAGGCCTTGATCTGATTGAAGGCGTAGATGCCGCCGATGGCCACGACGTGCAGGATGAAGACGACGATGAAGGCGCTCGTCAGCTTCGTCTGCGGTTCTTCTTCTTCGTAGTCCAGCATCGCGGGATCGGCCGCGCGGGTGCGGGCTTGCAGCTTCTGCGGCGGCTGCTTGCGCGGGCGGCGCAGCTTGAGCTTCGAGAATTTCGGGATCTGCAGCAGTTTCATGATTGGTGGGTCTAGCTGAGGGCCTGGACGAGGGCGCGGAACTGGTTCCCGCGGTCGGCGTAGTTCTTAAACATGTCGAAAGACGACGTTCCGGGGCTGAAAAGGACGATGTCGCCCGGCTGGGCCTGGGCGTGGGCGAGTTCGACGGCTTTCTCCAGCGACCAGCCGGCATTGTGCACAGGCAGGCGATCGCGCCAGAGGGCCTCGATGCGGTCGGACATCTCGCCGAGCGAAACGACCGAGCGGCACTTCTGCGCGACGATATCGGTGAGCAACGAATATTCGAAGCCCTTGTCTTTGCCACCGGCGATGAGGACCACCGGGCGGGTTTCGCCGAGGAGGGCTTTTTCGACGGAGTCGGGATTGGTGCCCTTGGAGTCGTTCACCCATTCCACGCCATTCACCGTGCGGAGGGTTTCGCAGCGGTGGGGCAGCGGTTGATAGGCGCAGAGCGCGGGGCGCATCGCTTCGAAGCTGACGCCCCAGGCAAACCCGACGCCGAGCGTGGCCATGAGGTTTTCGGCATTGTGCGCGCCACGGAGTTTGGTGTCGGCGAGGGCGAGTACGGGCTCGCCGCGGAAGTGGATGACGCCGGACTTGAACTCGAAATCGCCGCCTTCGGCGAAGGCGCTGAAGGTGATCTTCTTCGCGGCGAGGGGCGGGAGTTTGTCGCGGAGATTCACCACGACCCAGTCGTCGGCGGTCTGGTTCTCAAAGATCCGGACCTTCGCGGCGTAATACTCCTCCATCGAGCGGTAACGATCGAGGTGATCGGCGGCGAAGCCGAGCCACACGGCGATGCGGGCGTGGAATTTGCGGATGCTCTCGAGCTGGAATGAGCTGATCTCGAGGGTCATCACGTCGAGATCCGCGCTCTGACGGACGCGCGCGGAAAAGGCCGGGCCGATGTTACCGGCCGCGACGGTTTTCACGCCGGCACCCTTGAGGGCCTGCTCGACGAGCTGGGTGGTCGTGGTTTTGCCGTTGGTGCCGGTGATTCCGATGATCGGGCACTGGCACATCTCGTAGGCGAGTTCGAGTTCGCCGATCATCTCGATGCGGCGCCGAATGAAATGCTGCACCAACGGTACCGCGGGATCGATGCCCGGGCTCAGCACGGCGCGATCGAAATGCTCCTCGGCGGCCGCGTGTTCGGCAGCCAGGCCGGCGAGCACGCGGATGCCGCGTGCGCCAAGCACATCGATCTTTTTGCGCAGCTTTTCAATTTCAGCAGTATCGAGGACGGTGATCATGGGGCCTCCTTCTTCGACGAGTAATTGCGCGGCAGCTTCACCACTTTCTCCTGCTCCGAGGACTGCGATGGACTGATGAGAGTTTGGCACAATCAGCGGAGTTTAAGGGTGGCAAGCCCGAGCAGGGCAAACATGACGGACAAAACCCAGAACCGGACGATCACCGTATTTTCCTTCCAGCCCTTGAGCTCGAAGTGATGGTGAATCGGCGACATAAGAAAGATGCGGCGGCCTTCGCCATACATGCGCTTGGTGATCTTGAACCAGGTGCGCTGAAGCAGGACGGAGACGGCCTCGATGACAAACACGCCGCCGACCACGATGAGGAGCAGCTCCTGTTTGCAGCAGATGGCGACGACCCCGAGGAAGCCGCCGATGGCGAGCGAACCGGTGTCACCCATGAAGACCTTGGCCGGATGGCAATTCCACCAGAGGAAGCCAAATGACGCCCCGACCAGGGCCATGCAAATGACACTCAGCTCACCGACGAACGGATAGTAGGGAATCTGCAGGTATTCCGCGATGCGGATGTGACCAGCCACGTAGCAAAAGACCGCGTAAGCAAACGACGTGGTAATCGTGCAACCAGCGGCGAGGCCATCGAGCCCATCGGTGAGATTCACCGCATTCGACGCGCCCATGATGACGATCGCAAAGAAGACCGCGGTGAAAGCGCCGAGATTCCAGAAGAGCGGTTGCTTGAAGAACGGCACGAAGAGCGCGCGAGCCTGCACTTCGATCGAGGGATTCGTGAGGAAATAGGCCGCGATGATCGCTGCGAGAATGCCCTGGCCGATGAGCTTCGTGCGCTCACTGATGCCCGCAGAATTCTTCTTCGAAACCTTGAGATAATCGTCCCAGAAACCGAGGCCGCCGCAGTAAACGAGCGTGAAGAGAAGCAGCCACACGGCCGAATTGTCCGGTCGCGCCCAAAGCAGCGAAGAGATGATGACCGTGCCCAGGATGAGCACGCCGCCCATGGTGGGGGTACCGGCTTTCTGGCCGTGGAGTTCGTACAGCTTATGCACTTCTTCCTTGGTGCGAATGGGCTGACCGAGCTTGAGCGAGATCAAGCGGCGGATGACCCAATTGCCGCAAACCAGCGAAAGCAGGAAGGCCGTCGTGGCCGCCGCCACGGCGCGGAAGGTGATGTATTGAAAGACATTGAACGCTTTGAAGAAGTCGCTCGTGGCGCCTTCAGCCAGCTGGTGCAGATACCACATCATAACGCGGCCAATCCCTCCACGATGTGCTCCATTTTCGCGGAGCGGCTCCCTTTGACGAGTACGAGATCGCCAGCGTGGACGAGCTCGCGCAGAACTTTCACCGCTTCCGCGGAATCACCGGTCTTGATCACTTTGGCAATGCCTCCACGCCAGGCTTCCTCGGCGATCCACGCCGCTTCGGAACCGACGCTGATCACGCAATCGACACCGAGGTCGGAAGCGGTCTGGCCCACACCGCGATGGCCACGCTCGGCTTCGGGGCCGAGTTCACCCATGCGGCCGAGGACGGCAACGCGACGGCCATTCGTGCTCATCTGCGCGAGCGTGAGCAGCGCAGCTTTCATCGAATCGGGGTTCGCGTTGTAGCTGTCATCGAGCACCTGGATGCCGCGGACGACTTTCATTTCGAGGCGGCCCTTGGTGAGCTGAAGATTGGGCAGACCGGCGACGGATTCTTCGATCGACATGCCGAAGACGTGGCCCGCGCCGATGGCGAGGGTCGCGTTTTGGACCATGTGAATGCCGGGCACGGGGATCTGGGCTTCGGTCGTGCGGCCAAAGGCCTCCACGCGGAATTTCATGCCGGCGAAATCCTGGCGAAGATCGACGGCGCGAATGTCGGCGCCTTCGCCGAGGCCGCAGCGGAGCACGTCGGCCTTGGTGCGGGCCGCGATGCTCGGAGTGAATTCGTCGTCGGCATTGAGGATGACCGTGCCACTCGGGGAGAGGGCTTCGGCGAGCATGCCTTTTTCCTGGGCGATCGCTTCGCGGCTACCCATGTGCTCGATGTGAGCGATGCCGACGTTCGTGATGATCGCGACATCGGGCAACGCGAGCGCGGCCAGCGGGGCGATTTCGCCCGGATGATTCATCCCGATTTCGAGCACGCCGACCCCATCGCCCGCACGCAGGCGCAGCATGGTGATCGGCAGGCCGATGTGGTTGTTCAGATTGCCCTCGGTCTTGGTGACCTGGTAGCGTTCGCGCAGCACGGCGGAGGCCAGGTCCTTGGTGCTAGTCTTGCCGTTGCTGCCGGTGAGGCAGACGATGCGCGCCGGAAGCGAGCGACGGTAACCGGCAGCGATTTGCTGAAGCCCGGTAAGCGTGTCGGTGACCTGGAGGACTGGGAAATCGGAAGGCAGATTGGCGATCGGACGATCGACGATGGCGCCGAGCGCACCGCGGCGGGCGGCTTCCTCGACGAAGGTGTGGCCATCGAAATTCGCGCCGACCAGCGCGACGAAAAGATCGCCGGCTTTGAGCGAACGCGAATCGGTGCAGACCGACGTCGCCTCGGCGGCAGGGTCACCGGCGAGGAGTGAACCACCACTCCATTGAGCCAGGATTGCGAGCTGGGTCGGTTCCATGGCTACCGGGCAGGCCCTCGTTTGTCGCTGACCGCACTGGTGGCGATGGCAGCGTCGTCGAACGGGATCGTGTGATCCGCAAATTCCTGGTAAGTCTCGTGGCCTTTGCCCGCGAGGAGCACGATGTCGCGGTCGCCCGCCAGATCGATCGCCCGCTGAATGGCCTGGCGCCGGTCGAGGACCACTTCATAACGTTTGCCGGGCATGCCGGGCAGAATGTCGCGAATGATGGCCTCGGGGTCTTCCTTGCGCGGGTTGTCGCTGGTGACGATGGCAAAATCAGCGTTCGCGTCGACCACGGCACCCATGCGCGGACGCTTGGTGCGATCGCGATTGCCGCCGCAGCCAAAGACCACAATCAAGCGCGCGGGTTTGAGTTCGCGGCAAGTTTTGATGACATTCAGCAGCGCGTCGTCGGTGTGTGCGTAGTCGACGAAGACGCGGAAGGAGCGGTGCCCCGGCACGGCCTGGAGACGGCCCGGTACGGGCGGCGCATCGGCGAGTGCGAGCAGGCTCTGGCGAACGTTAATATTCAACACCCAGGCGCCGGCGATGGCAGCGAGGGAGTTGTAAACATTAAACGCGCCGATGAGCGGCAGGCGCACGAGGTAACTCTTGCCGTTGGCATCGAGCTGATAGCTGGTGCCGTTGAAATCGATGCGGATGTTGCTGGCGCGGAAGTTCGCGCGCGCACCCTGGCCGTAGGTGACGATCGGCACGGAGTCGCCGAGGGTCTGAACGAGGCGCTGGCCATAGCCATCGTCGATATTGATCACCGCCTTGGCCGGTTTCGCCTGGCCGGCGAGTCCGGTGAAGAGCGAGGCCTTGCTCTGGAAGTAGGCCTCCATGGTCTGGTGATAGTCGAGATGATCCTGGGTGAGGTTCGAGAAGATCGCGACGTCGAACTCCACCCCGCGCACGCGAGCCTGGCTCAGCGCATGCGAGGAGACTTCCATGGCTGCGGCTTTGCAGCCGCCGTCGACCATCTGGCGGAGGAGATCGTGGACTTCGAGCGATTCCGGCGTGGTGCGGGCGGCGGGAATCACGCGATCGCCAATCTGGTACTGCACGGTGCCGATGAGGCCGCAGCGCCAGAGATAGTGCTCGCAGATCTGCTTGAGCAGGAAAGCCGTGGTGGTCTTGCCGTTGGTACCGGTGACCCCGGCGACCTTCAACTCACGCATCGGGTGGCCGTAGAAAGTCGCGGCGAGATCCGCGAGGGCCTCGCGTGTGTTCTTCACGAAGATGCCGGCGACCTTGTCCCCGCCGATGCCGGCACGTTCACTGACAATCGCGGCAGCGCCGGCCTGGATGGCTTGCGGGATGAAATCGGCACCATCGACTTTTTCGCCCTTGGTCGCGACGAACAGTGTGCCCGGCTTCACCTTGCGGGAGTCGTAGGCAATGGAGGTGATCTCGCGGTTGAGATCGCCCTCGGAAGCGATCACGGGAATGGCGGAGAGAAGTTCTTCGAGTTGCATGGTTAGCGGCCCACTTTATCGCTTTGGGTGATCGCCTCGCCAGGAAGTGGCTCGGGTTCCGGCACAAGGCCGAGATGCCGGGCGGCGCGCTCGGCGATGCGGGAAAAAATCGGTGCGGCAACGAGGCCGCCCATGTCCTGCCCGGCGCTGGTCTGCGGCTGCTCGAGCATGACGATTCCTGTAAAGGCAGGTTCTTCCGCAGGCATAAAACCCACGAAAGACACGCGGTGGCGTTCGCGGGAGACGCTCCCGTCCTTGTTGTAAACCTGGGCGGTGCCGGTTTTGCCCGCGACTTTGAAGCCCTTGACCGCCGCGAGATTGGCGGTGCCTTTTTTGCTGACCACCTTCATCAACGCATCGCGCACCGAGTTGGTCGCGGCGGCGGAAAGCACGGTGCGCACGGGCTGCGGCGGCACGGCCTCGACCACGTTGCCGTTGTCATCGTCGATTTCCTTCACGATCTGCGGGACCATGAGCCGGCCGCCATTCGCGATGACCGACATGGACGTGACGCTCTGGATCGGCGTGACGGTGAGCTCGTGGCCCATCGGGATGCGGCTGATGGAGTAAAGTTTGGTCCAGCGATGCGGCGGTTCGAGCAGGCCGTTTTCCTCCCCGGGGAGCACGATGCCGGTCTTTTCGCCGAAGCCGAATTTGCGGACGTATTCGTAGAAGCGCTGTTCGCCAAGCTGGAGGGCGAGTTTGCACGCGCCGATGTTGCTCGATTTCACGAGCACGTCGCCGACGGAGAGTTCACCGTAGGGATGGTGATCCTTGAGTTTGTACCGGGCGAAATAGCCGTTTTCGCACTGGATCATGGTCTCTTCCTTGACCAGGCGTTCGGTGAGCGCACCGCCGGCGGCGACGATCTTGAAAGTCGAGCCGGGTTCGTAGCTGGCCGCGATCGCGCGATTCACGACCGGATTCACATAGTCCGGGTCTTCCTTCTCGGGATTCTTCGGCAGGTTGTTCGGGTCGTAAGTCGGCCGCGAAACCATGGCGAGGATCTCGCCGGTCTGCGGGCGCTGAAGAATGGCGACGGCGAACTTCGGCTTGAACTGCTTCATCGCCTCATCCAGCTCGGATTCGACGATCTTTTGCAGGCCACTATCGATGGTCAGGCGGATGCTCTGGCCATGGCGAGGGGCACGTTCCTGGCCACGATAAAGGACGAGTTCACGGCCGGTGCGGTCGTGCTCGAAATAGCGGTAGCCATTCTCACCGCGGAGATAGCCTTCCATGGACTGCTCGATGCCGGCGACGCCGATATTTTCGCTGTTCACGCTGCCGACCACATGGCTGAGCATGCGGCCGTTCGGGTAGATGCGATGGAAATCCTGCTCGAAGAAAATGCCGCGCTGCTTGGCATTGTTCATCGCATCGGAAATCTGGAGCGCGACCATCTCCGACACGTCCTTCTTCAGCACGATGTAACGGCAGGGCACGCGCTGGCCCGTGGTTTCGGAAACGACCGTCCGATCGAGTTTTTCGCGGATGTCATCGAGCGGCAGCTCGAGCAGCGGCGCCACAAGGGCAGCCACGGCGTCGTGATCCTTGATCAGCGAAGCATCGGCGAGCACGCGTTTGACGGGCTCGTTTTGGGCAAGCAGTTCGCCATCCATCGTCATGATGGTGCCGCGCTTGGCGTAGACGGGTTGGCGCTCGACGTTTTTACGCGCGGCGAGCGCGGCGTAACGGTCGTGCTTGCCGACCTGGAGGTCGATGAGCCGCCAGGAGAAAACCGTGAAGATACCCGCCAGCAGTGAAGTGGCGCAGAGCGAACGGATCTTGGTGCCGGCCATTACCGTGAAGGGTTGGCGGTTTGCTGTATATCCGAAGGATCCGAAGCTGCGGCCGGGAGAGGACGGTCCACCCACACAATTCGATCCGGAGGGATCTCCACCAATCCACCTAGCTTGGTCTTGTCGGAGTCGTAGCGCTTTTTGAGCGCTTCCATCGACGAAAGTTTCTGAATCTCGCTTTGCACCACGGTGATGCTCATGGAGACCTGAGCGATCTGGCTCTCCAGGGTGCGGATTTCATCCGCGCCGCGGTGCAGCTTGTTCTTCAAGGAAACGTAGCCCAGACCCGCTCCGCCCACGAACACGCAAATCGCCACCCACATGAAAATGGAGGCAACTGGAACAACGTTGGCGTGACGGCGGCGGTTTCCGGCCATGACTAGACAGCGAGGCGTTGGACGACGCGCAGCTTGGCACTGCGCGAGCGCGGGTTCTTGCGCTGCTCGGCTTCGCTGGCCGTGACCGGCTTGCGAGTGAGCGCGCGGAAAACGTAATCGGGGTTGCGCCGCGGCTCGGGCCATTCGGGCCGGTCGAGCCATTCGGTGCAGCGGTGCTTGAAGAAATTTTTGACGATGCGGTCTTCCAGCGAGTGGAAGGTGATGACACCAAAGATGCCGCCCGGCTTGAGGAGGGCCGTGAACTGCTTCAGGCCGCGCTCGAGCACGTCGAGTTCGCGATTCACCGCGATCCGCAGTGCCTGGAAGACGCGCGTGCCGGGATGCGTGTGGCCGCGGCGCGGGATGATCGCCTCGATCATCTCGGCGAGATCGCGCGTGGTACGGAAGGGCCGGATGAGGCGGTCGCGGGCGATGCGCAGGGCGATCTTGCGGGCGTGCGGCTCTTCGCCGTATTCGCGGAAGATGCGTTCGAGCTGGTCGGCCGACATCGCATTCACGAGGTCGCCGGCCGCGATGAGACCACTCGGGTCCATCCGCATATCCAGCGGGCCATCCTGCATGAAACTGAAGCCGCGCTCGGGTGTATCGAGCTGGTAGGAGGACACGCCGAGGTCGAGCAGCGCGCCATCGATCTGGCTGACGCCAATGCTCTCGAGGAGTTCCCCGGCATCGGCGAAATTGCCGCGCACGGTGCGGAACTGGCCGTCCCATTCACCCAGGCGGCGCTCATTTTGCGCGAGCGCGTCGGGGTCCTGGTCGATGCCGATGACATCGGCGCCCGCAGCGAGCAGCGCACCCGTGTGGCCGCCGCCACCGAGGGTGCCGTCGACGATCAATTTTCCGGGGACCGGCGCGAGCAGGTCCACGGTTTCTTTGAGCATCACAGGCTCGTGGTAGGAAGGGCGCGGAGCTTTCACGGTACGGTAGGCGCGGCTGCGGCGCACAGGGGGAGCGAGAGTGATCATAGGCCGGCCAGTTCAGAAAGCCGGTTGAAGCTCTCTGCCTCCGCGTTCTGTGTGCGATCCCAAGCTTCGGGATGGTAGATCTCGAAACTGGTGCGGGTTCCGACGAGGACCAGCTCTTTTTTGATGCCGACGGCTTCGGCGTAATCAGTCGGGATGCCAATGCGACCTTGTTTATCGGTCGTCACGTGGCGGGATTTAGCGTAAAACATGCGTTCGAAATTCGAAATGTCCTTCTGTGTGATACCTGGCTGGCCTTTGAGGCGCTCGACGGCCGAAGCAAAGACTTCGGGCGGCATCACGCGGATGAAAGAGCCGGACCGATCGACGGTGAGGAAAAACTCCTCACCACCTTCCGACAGTCTCCGCCAGCGCGCCGGGATGGTGACGCGCCCCTTCTCGTCGAGCGCAGGGCGCGACTCGCCGGAAAAGATTGGAGCCTGTTGGTTGGGATCAGCCATGCGATGTTGTGGGATTGGTCTCCACGACCCCCCACAACGCCCCACCTTTAACCACCCCGAGACAAAACGGTCAATGACTTTGCAGCGGAATTTTCACGTTCCCGGGCCCCTCCCTGTGCCGATAAACCGGCCCTTTTTTGGGCTTTTTGTGGAACGTCTAGGGGGTCACGACGGCCGGGGCGGGCGCCGCCGCCGGGGTCTCATCTAGGAAGTTGCTCGCGCAGAGCTTGGTATACCGTCCGCCAAGCGCCAGGAGTTCCTCGTGGCGGCCGCGTTCCACAATGCGCCCCCGCTCGAGGACCAAAATCTGGTCGGCGTGGCGAACGGTGGAGAGGCGGTGAGCGATGACAAAGCTGGTCCGTTCGGCCATCAAACGGTCGAGCGCGCCCTGGATCAGGCGCTCGGTTTGGGTATCCACACTGGCGGTGGCTTCATCCAGAATGAGGATGGGCGGGTCCTTCAGCAGAGCGCGGGCGATGGAGACGCGCTGCTTTTCCCCCACGCTCAACTTTACCCCACGTTCCCCCACCACGGTATCAAGCTGTTCGGACAGGCGCTCGACGAAATCCCGGGCATTGGCGGCTTCCAAGGCACCCCAAAGCTCGGCGTCGGTGGCGTCCGGGTTCCCGAGGCGGAGGTTGTCCCGCACGCTGCCATTAAAAAGGAAGCTCTCCTGGGTGACCATGCCGATGGCGCTGCGGAGGGCGCTCTTGGGCAGGTCGCGGATGGAACGGCCATCGATGAGGATTTCGCCTTCGTCGTGCTCGTAGAAGCGGGTGAGCAGGTGGACGAGAGTGGATTTTCCGGCCCCCGTGTGACCAACGAGGGCGATCGTCTCCCCAGGCCGGGCGTGGAGTGAGATATGGCGCAGGACAGGAATGTCGTCGCCATAGCTGAACTCCACATCAACGAACCGAACGTCGCCGCGGATATCGACCGGTTCTTCTTTAGCCACCGCTTCGTCCGGCTCGATCGGGGCGTCGAGGATCTCGAAAATCCGCTCCCCGGCGGCCCGGCCGCTCTGGATCATCTGATTCAGCGTATGGAGACGGCTGATGGGGTCGTAGAGGAAGCCGGCAAAGAGGAGGAAGCCAACCAGGTCACCGACGCTCATTTCTCCCTGGAGCACGGATTGGCCGCCAAAGCCGACGACCAGGACCAGGCCGATGGCGGCAAAGAAACTCATCGAGGGGTTGTAGATCGCCCAGGTGCGCATCACGACCAGGGTGGCTTCGCGGAGCTGGTTCGAGACCCCATTGAAGCGGGCGTGCTCCTCACGTTCGCGGACGTAGGTCTTGATCTGGCGAATCCCGGCCAGGTTGTCGTGCAGAAGGGCATTCATGGCCGAGGAGGCCTTGCGCTGCTGCCGGTAGCGGCGGTGGGCAGTGAGAGTATAAGCCAGAGCACCGGCGATCAGCAGCGGGACCGGGATCAGTGCCAGGGCGGTGAGGCGGGCATTGGTGGCAAACATGAGCCCTGCGACGATGATGACCTGAAGGACCGCGACGGTGCCCTGCTCGATCCCATCGATGAGGACCCGCTCCACTGCGGTGACGTCCTCCAGCAGGCGGGTCATGATATCGCCGGTCGCGCGGTCGTCGAACCAGCGCAGGGGGAGCTGCTGGATGTGAGCGTAGAGATCGCTGCGCAGGTCGAAGATGACCTTTTGCTCGAAGGTATTGTTCAGGACGATGCGGACGGCATTGCCGAAGTCGCGCAGGAAAAACGAACCCAGCGCGAGGAGGGAATAAGTGAGGAGGTTTTCCCCCCGGCCCGCGCGGACTTCATCGACGACCAGTTGGGTCACTTTGGGGAAAACCGTGAGCAGCAAAGTCGCGAGCACAGCGCAGCCCACGGTACCCAGCGCATAGAGCGGGTAGCGGCGGAGGTAGGTAAAAACGCGGAAAACCGTGGGCATGCTTTACCCTGCCATGATCTATGCACGGAATCCATGCAAGGGGGGTTGCGAAAATGCCTAAGACACTTTTATGTTGTGCCCGGCCCGGATCGGGCCGCCCCAGACTATGATCCAGACCCATCATCGACGCTGCCGTGCTTTCACCCTGATCGAACTCCTGACGGTTATCTCCATCATTGCCATTCTGGCAGTCGCGGTGGCGGTAAACGCGGGCCCCTTCCTGAAAAACGCCCAAATGATCCAGGGGCTGAATAACATGAAGCAGATCGGGACGGGCCTCCTCAACTACGCGGCTTCGCACGATGGCGAACTGCCCACCGCCGGCGTCCTGCATCCGGTCCTGGGCGGCGGCAGCGGTGCGAACGATGCCAATGCGTGGTACAACGAGGGCCTGAAAATGGCCGGAACCAAGGGCTTGAACGAGCTCCAAAACGCTTCTCAGTTTTACGTGAAGGGCAATCCGCTCTTTGTGCCGGGCGCCACGTACAAGTCCAAAACCGACGTGCTCTTTGCGATCAGCATGAATTCGCTACTGCGCAAAGATTCCAACGGGCCGCTGCCCGACAGCTCAGTGCGGCTGGCCAATTTTCAGGCGCTTTCCCGCACGATCCTGCTCCAGGAAAGCGGCCTGGCCGGTGAACCGACGCTCCCGGGCCAGAGCGCGGCCGACTACAATGGAGGCAGCGAGGGATCTCCGCAAAATCTCGTGGCCCGCTACAAACGCCCCACTTCCAGCAGCACAGATATCCTGCGTGACGCTCCGGTGAATATCCTCTTTGCCGATGGCCACGCGGAATCGATGCGCGCCCGGGATGTGGTGACCGGCTCCTCTTCCGCCTACTTCCCGCAAATCGGCGACGCCGCTCAGGGCAAGGTCTGCTGGACGCTCGATCCGGAAACCCAGCCCTGATCAGGCAAGGAAAGCCGGCTTTTCCGGCCGCCCAGCTCTGCGGAGGGAAAAAACCCGCCGAAAGGTACTCGAGACTCGTTTGCGAACGAGATAACGGCTGTTCTTGCCGCCGGGCGCGTCCGGAATACACTGCGCGTTCGTTTTCTCTGACCGTGCGCATGCGTTATTATCTCTTCCTGCTCTGCTGTTTTCTTTCTTTCGTCCGTCTCGCTCCCGCTGCTGAAACCCTCTCCTGGGTAGTGGCCGATAGCACTACGGGATTCATCATCGACAGCAGCGCCCCGGGCAAGAAGCTGCAGATCGGTTCGCTAACCAAGATCGCCACGGCAATGGTGGTCTTCGACTGGTCGGAAGCCACGCACAATGACCTGGGTCAGATGGCCACGGTGCCGCAAAGCGCGATGAACCTCGGCGCCCAGCGGGGCGTGGGTTTCAGTACGGGTGACCGGGCTTCGCTCCGCGACCTGCTCTACGCCGCGCTGCTCCAGAGCGACAACGCCGCCGCAGAAACCGTGGCGGAGCATGTCGGCCGCGCCCTCGATGGCACCGGCGTGGAGGGCTTCGTGAAGCAGATGAATGCGCTCGCCCGCGAAGTGGGCATGACCAAGACGCGCTTCTCCAATCCGCACGGGCTCGACGATACCGAGCGCTCGCTCCCCTACTCCACCGCCGAGGATCTCGCCAAGCTGACCTCGTACGCGATGAAGAATCCCGGCTTCCGTTTCATCGTATCGCAAAAAGAACGCCGGATCGGCTTGCAGACGCCCGGCGGCGAAGAATCGCAGTATCTCCTGCGCAATACGAATGAGCTGCTCGGCGTGAGCGGGATCGACGGCGTAAAGACCGGGCAGACCCGCCGGGCCGGCGGCTGCGTGGTGATTTCCAGCGCGAAGTCCCCGATCAGCCAGCAGAATGGCGATCAGGTCGTGGTGACGCCACGGCGCCTGAACGTGATCGTGCTCGGCAGCGGCGACCGCTTTGGCGTCGCCAATGGCCTGCTCCAGCGCGGCTGGCAGCTCTACGATCAATGGGCGGCGGCTGGCCGTCCGGCGAAATGGAAGGCTCCTCGTTGAGCCTTCCCTCGGCGCGTTTTCCTTTCCCAACATGAGCCAAAAAATCGGTGTCCTCACCAGCGGGGGCGATTGCCCAGGGTTGAACGCGGTCATTCGCGGCGTCGTCCGTGCAGCGACGAATCGCAACTGGGAGGTGTACGGTTTTCACGATGGCTTCGAGGGGCTGCTGCCGCCGGCAAATTACGAGGTGCTGAACCTCAAGCGCTGCGCCGGGATCATGCAGCTGGGAGGCACGATTCTCGGTACGACCAACCGCGGGCACTTCGTGGCCAAGGTGGGCGAAGGCGCGCATGCGCGGATTCCCGACGACGTCATCGCGCAGGCGAA